>Ga0335073_10010522_pt1 | contig 13007 bp, 11 predicted proteins | sample Lox_Sample_22_FD_207093 | JGI IMG/M metagenome (GOLD analysis project Ga0335073, IMG submission 207093) | Soil microbial communities from Loxahatchee National Wildlife Refuge, Florida, United States - Lox_Sample_2.2 | ecosystem: Environmental > Terrestrial > Soil > Wetlands | place: USA...
CATCCCCTGGCCGGGAAGGCCGCAGCCCGAGCGAAGTCATTTCACACCTCCGAGCATCCAGTCGAAGTACGCGTCAGGGTCAAACGGGTCCGGGTCGGGCGCGACCTGACGGGTGAGCGCCGCCTCGGTCGCGCGCCGCAGTGAGTCAGCGTCGCCGAGGTCGTAACCGCACAGCGCGGTGCCGGCGATCTCCCGGTTCTGCGCCGTGTCCCTGGCGATCACCGGCCACCCGGTAACCCGTGCCTCGGCGAGCGGGCAGCCGAATGACTCAAGGCCGGTCGGGAAGAAGATCGCACGGCAGCGTGCCTGCAACCGCCGGGTTTGCTCGACGCTGAGCCGCCCGACGAAGTGCAGCCGAGGGCTCGCGGCGAGTGCGGCGGGCACCTCGGTCGCGCACGCGGTGACGACCAGGCGCACCGAGTCGTCCATCGCGGCGTCAACCGCGGCGAGCCACTCCGCCACCCGGCTGGCCATCTCCTTGTAGGGAGCGAAGAGCACCGGGCACAGGATCAGCGACCCGCGCGGCGGCCCGGCCACCCCGGGAACCGATACCGGGTGCATGCGCACGACCAGGCGCTCCGCGACCACGGGCAGCGCGGCGACGATGCGCTCCGCCATCGCCGTGCATGGCGTGACGAGCACGTCGGACCTGCGGGCCGCCAGGCGGACGATCCCGGTCTGCCGCGACACGGCCGCGCGCAGCTCGGGGTGCAGCGCCGCCGCCTCGGCCGCCGAGAGGAAATGCAGCGCGTTGGTCAGCAGGGTCCACCGTTCGCCGCCAGGGGCGACGAAGCCGACATTGTTCAGCGCGACCCGGCGCCCGCGCCGCACCGCGCTCGCCTCGCGGGCCGCCAGCCAGGCCGGGGTGAGGTTGCGCCGGGCGCCGATCATCCTGACGTCCTCGCGCGGCCGGCGCTCGAGGTACCCGCGCAGTTCGGTACGGTACCTGGCCGCCCCGCCAAGCTGGCCGCCCGCCAAGTCGATGGTTACCGAGGTGGTCACCGTTTCCCCCCGGTGAGTGGCTGTCCGGCGAGTGGCTGACCGGCGCGGGTGCCGCCGGGCCTGACGAAGACGAGCAGCCGCAGCGGCGCGCGCCGCGTCGGCGCCGTGGGCACCAGCTCAAGTCCCGCCCGCCTGGCCGCGCCGTACCACCAGCCGACCCGCCGCCGCTGACGGGAACTCCGCAGGTAAGCCACGTACTGCCGCAGTGCGGCGGTCCGATAAGATGGCGGTTTTTGCCATCGGGCCGCCGCGCGAGGACCTCGGGGGGTACGGGGGGTCGCCCCCCCGAGGGACAACAGCCGCAGCGGCCATTCCAGCCAGCGAACCGGATGCGCCATGTCGGGCACCGTGCAAACCAGGACCCCGCCCGGCCGCAGTGCCCTGGCGCACTCGGCGAGCACCGCGCATGGATCCGGCACGTACTCGAGCACGCTCGCGCTGACCACCGCGTCGAGGCTGCCTTCGGCGCACGGCAGCGCCTGCCAGCCAGGCTCGAGCCGCACCCAGCGGACGGCGTGCCGCGCGTCGGCAAGCGCGGCCTCGCGGAGCATCGCGGGCGCGATGTCACAGCCGGTCACCCGGTATCCGCTCGCCGCCAGGTGCCTGGCGAGTTCCCCGCTGCCGCAGCCCAGGTCGAGCAGTTCGCCGCCGGGCGGCGCCAGTTCGCCGACGGCGCGGGCCAGCTGGGACAGGCGGCAGGCCAGCGGGCCGCCTGGCTCGTACTTGGCCGGCCAGCGGGCCGCCTTGGCGTCGAACAGCGCTCGCACCCGGTCCGCGTGGACGGTCGCTGCCTTGCTCGCCGCGGCCGACCGGGGAGAGGCCGCCGCCTGTTCACTCACTGTCGGCCCGCCCCACGGTGATGCCGCCACGCGCGGCGGCCCTGATCGTGGCGCGCATCGTCGCGATCATCTCCTCGGTCGGCAGCTTCTCCTCACCCGCGACCGCCTGCGTGAAGGCAGCGGCCATGGCCCGGTGCCCCTTGTCCTGACGGCCCTTCCACCGGGTCTTACCGTCGACCGTGACGGCGCGGAAGTCGTCGATCACGACCCGGCGGTCACCGGCGTGCACCTCGATCCGCTCCTTGCCTGCGGACGGGAGCCCGCTGCCGTAGCCGATGCTCGCAAGCGACCCGTCCGCGAAGCGGAGCGCGACCGCCGCGTCGTCCGCGGGCCCGCCTGGGCCACCGCCGTACAGCGCGGCCACCTCCTCGATCGGCGCGCCGACCAGCGCCTGCGCGGTATCGATGAAATGGCACACCTCACCGACCAGCCGGCCGCCTTGGCGGGGATCGTGGTACCAGTGCCCGTCGGGGACCGGGCCTGCCGCGATCCGGTAGGCCACGAGCTTGGTCGCGGCGCTGCCGTCGAGCACGCGCCGTGCCGCGGCCACCGCAGGAGACCACCGCCTGTTGAAGCCGACGGCGAGCACGCAGCCCGACTCCAGCCACGCGTCGCGCACCGCGTCAAGCTCGTTGTCGGTCAGCGCGAGCGGCTTCTCGCACCAGACATGACGGCCCGCGGCCAGGGCCATGGCGGCGAGCGAGGCGTGCGAGTCATGGGTCGTGGCGATGGCCACGACCGAGACGTCAGGGTCGGCCAGTACCGCTTCCGCGCCGGCGACGGCCTTCTCGAAGCCGAACCGCTGCGCCGCTCTCGTCGCGGTCAGGCCGCGCGCCGACGCCACGGCGACCAGGCGGGTCAGCCCGGCCGCCTGGAAGGCGGGTATCAGCGTGCCGGTGGCGAACGGCCCCGCGCCGATGACACCGACCCCGTGGTGGGCGCCGCCCGCGCCCGTGGTCTGGTGACTGGCGGCCTGGCGACCGCGCGCGCGCTGGACGGCGACCGGGCGCTCCGGCTCAGCGGTGCCCGGGTAGTCGAGCCTGATCGCCAGGTAGGGCTCCGCCCCGCCCTCGATCAGCTGGTACGCCTGGACCGCGTCACCGATGCCGAACGTGTGCGTCACCAGGTCGCCGACGGCGAGCCTGCCGGCCGCGAGCAGGTCGAGCACGGCCTCGAAGTTGCGTCCCTCTGACCAGCGGACGTGGCCCGCCGGGTAGTCGACGCCCCGCGCCTCGTAGGACGGGTCGTACCGGCCTGGACCGTAGGAGCGGGCGAACCGCAGTGACAGCTCGCGCTGGTAGAACGGTGTCCTGTCGAGCTGGAGCCCGACGTCACCGACGATGACCACCGCGGCGCGGTCACGGCACAGCCCGGGCACCCGCATGACGGCGTCCGGCGACCGGCCGGCCGCGCAGACGAGCACGGCGTCCGCGCCTCGGCCGCGTGACCAGGCGAGCACCTGCTCAGTGGTCTCCTGGCCGCGCTCGTCGAGTGCGAGCACGCCCGACCGTGCGGCGGCGTCGCGCGGGTAGGCAGCCGGGTCGATGCCCGCGACGTCGCACCCGGCCGCCATGGCCAGCCGCGCGGCGAGCTGGCCGATCAGCCCGAGGCCCACCACCGCCACCTTCGATCCCGGCCCCGCCTCGGCGAGCCGCAGCGCGTGCAGCGCGATCGACGCGAGCGTGGTGAACGCGGCGTCCTTGGCGCTGACGCCGGCCGGCACAGGCGCGCAGAGCAGCCAGGGCACCGCCTGGAGCTCCGCGTGGTTCGCCTTGCCCGCTCCCCCGGTCGCGACGAGCTGGCCTGGCCGTATCCCGGTGACCGCGGCGCCCGTCTCAAGGACGATACCGGCGGCCGAGTAGCCAAGCGGCACGTCGCTGGCGAGCCGACCGAGCACCGCGCTGCGGGTGCTCGCGAGCCCCTCGGTGCGGGCCCGCCGCACGACCTGCCGGACCAGGTCGGGCCGTGCCCGCGCCTTCGCGAGCAGGCTTGACTGCGCCAGGGCCGTCACCGCGCGCTCGGTGCCAGGCGAGATCACCGAGCAGAGCGTGCGGACGAGCACCTCGGCCGGTTCAGGTACCGGGCCAGGCACGTCGAGCAGCGTCACCGGGCCGCCGTTGACGGGCTGCACAAGCTGCTTCAAGTTAGCTCCCGGGTGGGTTCGGCCCGGCGCCAGACGGTGCTGACCCGGGCGGGCAGGTCGGGGTGAAGGGTGCAGGCGAGCACCGGCGCCGACTCGGTCCTGTCGAACCCGGCGCTGACCTGCGCCGTGCCGACCAGCATGGTCAGCTCGCTCGTCGCGGTCACGGTGATGCTGACCTCGCCGGCCGCGGTGCTGGCCACGGCGCCGCCTGGGACGAGCCGCAAGCCGGTTCCCGGCGCCAGGTGCCATCGCACGGTGACGCGGTGCCTGCCCTTGCCCGTCAGCTCGTCGTCTACGCGCATCTCATCCGCGCGCACCGTCCACCGGCGGCGGTGGCCTGGCCGGCCGGGCAGGCCGCGGTAGCCGTCGTGTGCCGCCTCCACCGTCACCGTGGGCCCATGGACGTGGGCGGAAAGCCCGGTCACGCGGGCCCGGCGGCCGGCCCGGAACGCTCCCCAGACCTCGGTGGAGTCACGGCGGTCGACTTCGACGGTGTTGTGCGCCGCGGTTGACCGCTCGCGGTCGCGGACCGGCCCCGCGGCATAGCTGGACGTGCCGGTGTCGATGAGGAGCGGCGCCCCGTCCACGTGCGCGACGCAGCCGAGGGTGTCCGCGTGGGCGTGCGCGGGCAGTTCGCGCGGGCACGGCGGCCCGACGTCGGCGAGCACACGCCACCACCCTGCGCTGATCCTGGCCAGGCCGGTGTGCGGCAGCACATGCAGCGGGCCGGCGGGCGGCGCGGCGGGCGCGAGCCGCGCGAGCAGTTCCGCGCTGACCGGGAACCCGTCGTTGAGCAGCGGGACTGTACCAGCCGGTGTAAGGGGGCCGGCCGGGGTAAGGACGCAGCCGAGCCAGCGGCGCATCGCGCCGATCGCCTCCGCCAGTGCCGAGGGCTGCCCGAGGCCGGCGGCCCGCAGCAGGCCGGCGATGTCGATGAGGTCGGCGAGCACCTGGCAGTGATAGGCCGGCGCGCGCTCGTAGTGACCGCCGTCCGGCAGCACTTGAACCGACAGCTGCCGTCCGAGCCGCCCGAGCGACCAGGCGAGCAGCGCGTCGTCGCCGAAGAACACGGCGAGCCCGGCGAGCGCCTTCAGGTTCTTGATGAGGTGGTTGCCGCCGACATCGGTTTCCAGGCTGCGGCGCAGGAACCCGGCATGCGCCGCGAGCTCGGCGCGGAACTGGCCGTCGACCGGGCCGCCGGCGACGAGGGATGAGTAGATGCCGCAAAAAGACCAGGCGCGCAGCGCCGCCGGGTAGGGGTGCCACGCGGGGCCGCGCCCGGGAACGACCGCGGCGCGCCACGACCGCCAGATCTCGGCGAAAAGCGCAGGCTCGCCCACGAGCGCCCACGCCCAGTCCCAGTAGTACAGGTGGAACCGCCACAGCAGCGGCGCGCCGGCCGCCGCCCAGTCGGCGGCCGCCCAGTTCACCTCGCCCGCCGGCCCTGCACCGGCGATGACACGGGACGCGCCGAGCAGCGGCAGTTCCCCTGCGCGCAGCGCCTTGCCGAACTGACTGTCCGACCACAGGCCGGCGTCAAGCGGCGCGAACGCGGGCGGCCAGCCCTGGCCGGCCGCCGGCTCCGGCCCCGCGAGCAGCCATCGGGCCACGAGCGGCACCGAATGGTCGAGTAGCATCCGCTGGGCACGCAGCCGCGCCCGCTGGCCGCACTGAGCCGGACGTAGCCGGATGACGGTGCGGCCCAGCCTGCCGAAGCCGGCGGCATTCACCAGCGCCCTCGACCGCTCGAGGTCTCAAGGCCGAGGGCGGCAGCCTCCTCGCGTACGCCGTCGGCGAGCGGCCGTGGCGCGAACTCCAGGTCACGGCGGGCGGCGTCAATGGCGAACGCCTTGTCCTCGGCTAGCCGTTGCCACTGCTCCGCACGGATCTTCGGCCGGCTGCTCAGCCGCTCGTAGCAGCGGGTCAGCGCGATCACGGGGGCCAGCGGAACGGGAAGCAGCCGGGCACGGCAGCCGACGGCCGCGGCGGACGCGCCCAGCAGTTCGGCGAACGTCACCGGCTCCGGGCCTGCGATGTCGTAACACGCTCCCGCGGTACCCGGCCGCTCGACCGAGGTAAGCAAGGCCCCGGCCACGTCCGCGACGTGGACGGGCTGCTGCAGCCGACGACCGCCGCCGGGCACTGGAAGAAAAAGCGGCGGACCGCCAGGCGGGAAGGCACGCCGGGCCGTGGCGAGCAGCGCGAGCAGCCTGGACATGTTCCTGTCACCGGGAGCGCCGTAGATCATGGTCGGCCGCAGGATCGTCCAGGCCAGCCCGGATGAGCGGACCGTGGCCTCCGCGGCCAGCCGTACCGCCTTGGACCTGGCGGGCAGCCCCGTGGTGACGGCCGTGGTGGAGACGAACACGGCGCGGCCGAGCCCCGCGCCTGCCGCGGCCGCGACGATCGCCGTGGCGTGCCCGAAACCGAGCGACGCCAGGTTGACAAGCGCATCGCACCGCGCGCCCGCGAAGGCCTGGCCTAGCCCCCGGGCGTCGTCAAGGTCGCCGTCAAGCGGGATCGCGCCGTGCGCGGTCACCCGCCGCGCCGCGCTGGCCGAGCGCGCCAGCGCGACGCACTCATGACCGCGGCGGGCGGCCTCGCCGAGCACGAACCCGCCGAGGAACCCGCTACCTCCGGTCACCAGGAGCCTCATCGCGCGCACGCCAGTGCCTGGTCGAGTACCTTCCTGTACTGCCTGGCGAGCGCCGCCCGGTCACAGCGCCGCTCGGCGAAGGCGCGCCCGGCCTTTCCCAGCACCGCGCGCAGTTCCCCGTCGGCGGCGAGCGCGCCGATCGCGGCGGCGAGCGCGCCGCTGTCCTCCGGCGGCACCACGACCGCGCCGGCCTCCGCGAGCAGTTGCGCCGCCTCGCCCGTTACCGACCCGACCACCGTCTTGCCCGCGGCCAGGCACTCGAACATCTTCGACGGGATGAACGTCGCGAACAGTGGCACGTCACGCAGCGGCACCAGGCAGATGTCCGCGGCCGCGAGCAGCTCAGGCATCTGCTCGTGCGGCACGCCGGGCAGCAGCACCGTGTTCCGCAGGCCGAGTTCGGCGACCCGGCGCTCAAGGCGCCGCTTGTCGCCGCCGTCCCCGACGAACGCGAACCTGACGGAGGCGCCGCCCGGCTGGGCGGCGACGCGGGCCGCCGCGTCGGCGATGGCGGGAAGTGCCTGCGAGATCCCGTGCGTGCCCGCGTAGAGCACGAGGCAGTCGCCTGCCCCCGCGCCAAGCCTCGCGCGCCAGTCACGCCCGGCACCGGTCGCGGCGGTGAACCGCGCGGTGTCCACCCCGTTGCGTATCGTGTGCACCTTGGCGGGCGGTACCCCGCGCCTGATCAGGTCGGCACGGAACCCCTCGCTGACCACGACCACCTGGTCCGCGACGGCGTACGCGGCGAGCTCTAGACGTTCGAGCAGTGCGATGACCCGGCGGTTGGTCAGCACGCCGAGCTCTACGAAGATCGCCGGCCAGAGGTCGCGGACCTCCACGACGAAACGGGCCCGCTTCATCCGTGCGAGCAGCCACCCCGACAGGATGGAGAAGAACGTCGGCGAGGAGACGAGCACCACGTCAGCCCGCCCGGCCGCCCGGCCGCCGAGTAGCACGCTGCTCGCCATGAAGCTCAGGTGGCCGAGGGTCTTGCGTGCCACGCCCTCGTTCGGCGTTGCGTACAGCCAGGTGCGGAGCACCCGGTAGCCGTCGGCACGCTCACGGCGGAACACGGCTCGCCGGTAGGCGGGCGGCAGCACGCCGGTGGGATGGCTGGGCATCCCGGTCAGCACCGTCACGTCGTCGCCGCCGGCGGCCCAGATCGAGGCGAGTGCGGACAGCCGGGCCTGCGGCGCGCCGATCTCCGGCGGAAAGTAATGCGTGACGATGAGCACCCGCATCTCAGCCCTCCCCCAGTTCCCGGAACAGCGCAGGCGAGCACAGGTACGCCACCAGTACCGTGACCCCCGCGAGGTCCGCGCTCGCCCGGACGGCCATTCCGCCGTGCAGGCCGAGCACGCCGAGCAGGCAGAGCAGGACGGTGAGCGCGGAGGTCAGCACCGTTACCTCCTGGTGCGACCAGCCCGCGTCACACCAGCGCTGGTAAACGTGCGTGCGGTGCGCCTGCAGCCACGGCTCGCCGCGCCTGATCCTGCGCTGCAGCGTCCACGCGACATCCGCGAGGTAGAGCGCCACCGGCCCGGCGACGGCCTCGGCGGGCACGCCGAGCAGCACCAGGCGGACGGCGAGCACCGCGAGTGCCGCGCCGATCGAGTAGCTGCCCACGTCGCCGAGGAAGACCTGGGCCTGCCCGGCGTTCCACGGCAGGAAGGCGCCGGCGCCTGCCGCGAGCGCCAGGCCCGCGGCTACGCCGAACCCGTCCCGCCGCCATGCCGCGAGGCACGCGTAGGCGACCCCGCCGATCAGGGCATGGGCACCGGAGATGCCGTTCACGCCGTCCATGAAGTTGAAGGCGTTGACGAAGCCGACCAGCCAGGCCGCCGCCGCCGCGATGCCGGCGGCGAGCGCGAGCGAAGGCGGCGACACCGGCGAGACGAGGACCCAGGCGACCACGGCGGCCCCGGCCGCCTGAAGCAGCAACCGGGAAAGCACCGGCATGCTGCGCAGGTCGTCGAGCAGGCCGAGCAACCCGAAGAAGCCGATCGCGGCCGCCAGCGCGAGCCGCGCCTGCCCGCCACCCGGCGCGATCGCCGTGGCGGCGATCAGGCCGGCGGCGATCGGCACCCCGCCGCCGCGCGGCGTGGGTACCGAGTGCGACGACCGCGCGCCTGGCACGTCGAGCACCGCGAGCCTGCGCAGCAGGGCTATGGTCAGCGGCTCGGCCGCGAGCACCGTGGCGCAGCACGCCGCGACCGCCCACTCGATCCTGTCCACCGGCATGTCCGGCGCCTCAGTGCTCGTGCCGTCCCGGCTGCCCGGATGGCAGCGGGGCACCATTTTGCTTGCCGCGCCCGTTCCACTCGGGCCCGCCGCCCGCCGCCCCGTTAGCAGGCGCCCCGTTACCAGGAGGCGCACCGTACGTTCGGTATGCGCCGTAGTAGCCGTACCCCTGCTGGGCGCTCGCCTTGTTCAGCACGCAGCCCACTACCGGCGCGCCCGCCTGGGCCAGCTTCTCCGTGGTGCGCCGCAACTCGCCGCGCCTGGTCTGGCCCGACGCCACGACGAGCAGCACGCCGTCCGCGTAGCTCGACAAGATCATGGCATCGGCCACCGGCAGGACCGGCGGGCTGTCGATGAGCACCAGGTCGAACCGCTGCGACAGCTCGGCGAGTACGGCGCGCATCCGCTGGCTGGCCAGCAGCTCAGTGGGGTTCTGAATGACCGTGCGCGCGCCGAGCGCCCACAGGCCCGCGACGCCGGGTACCGGCGCCACGGCCCGGTCGAGCGGCTGCTCGCCGGCCAGCACGGAAGAGAGCTCGGCGTGCTCGCCCGGCGCGAGGAACTGGCTGAACCCAGGACGGCGCAGGTCGGAAGAGACAACCACGACACGGGCGCCGACCTGCGCGAACACCGCGCCAAGGTTGACCACCACGGTGGTCTTGCCATCGCTGGCGCCGGGGCTGGTGACCAGGATGGTGCGCAGCGCGCGGTCCTGCCCGGCGAATTGCAGTGAGGTGCGCAGCGAGCGGTACGCCTCGGCCGTCGCCGACGTGGGGGCGGTCACCGGGACGAGCACCGGGCTCGTCGTCTTTCGCAGCAGCGGCACCATCGGCACGGTCGCCAGCACCGGCGCGCGGCTGATGAGCTCAACCGCCTCGCCGCTGGCCAGGGTGTCGTCAAGGCTGTCGCGGAAGAACGCCGCGGCGAGGCCGACGATGAGCCCGGCCAGCAGCCCGAGTACCGCCTCATGCGCGGGCCTCGGTGAACTTGGCGAGGCCGGCGCCACGGCGGGCGTGACCAGCTCGAGCCCGGTCGACGCGGTGGACCCGGCCACCTGGAGCTGTGCGAGCTGCCCCTTGAGCACCGCCTCCTGGGTGGAAAGCGCGGATGCCTGCGGTGAGTTGCCGGCCGGCAGGGCGGCGAGCTCCTTGCCGATCGCGCTGATCTGCCCGTTCAGCTGGCTCTCTGCCGTGGCCAGGTTGCTGAGGGTGGTCGCGGTGGACCAGTCGACGAAGGCACTGGCATACGCGTTGGCGGTCCGCGCGGCGAGCGCCGGATCCGGGCTGACCGCGGTCAGCGCGATCACGTTGGTCTGGCCGAGCTGGGCGGCGAAGACGCCAGGAGCGCTGCCGCCAAGCTCCTTGCGTACCGCGCTCTGCACCTGGGCGCTGTTGACGAGCTGCAGTTCGGTCTGCACCTGCGCGGAAGAGATGCTGCCCTGACCGCCGACGGTCAGGCCGATGCTTCCCGTCGACTGCACAAGGAGCTGCGCGGTGGCCGAGTACAGCTTGGTGGCGGTCAGCGACAAGGCCAGGCCAATGGCCAGGCCAAGCAGCGCGCAGGCGGCCACCCACCAGCGTCCGCGGCGCAAGACGTGCAGGTAACCGCGGATCGACGGCTCGGCACCTGGCTCCGGCATCGGTTCCTCCACGTTCCTCCGAGGGCGGCGACCACCCCAGCCGAGAGCTAACGGTACACGAGAAATTACTTAGCGTGATTGAATGCGCGGGATGACGGCGATTCTTTTGCTCTGCACCGCGAACGTGTGCCGGTCCGTCATGGCCCAGGCCATGCTGTCGGCCCGGCTGGCCGAACGCCCGTCACCCGTTTCCGTGACCTCGGCCGGGCTGCTCGCGGGCGGCCGGCGGCCACCCGCCGAGGTGGTAGCGGTGATGGCCGCGCGGGGCGTCGATGTCGCCGGGCACGTCAGCCGCCGCGTCACCGCCGCGGACCTCGCGGCCGCGGACCTGGTACTCGGCATGGCCAGGGAGCACGCCAGGCACGCCGTCGTGCTGCGGTCAGAGTGCTGGCCCCGCACGTTTACGCTCAGTGAGCTATTGCGCAGGGGACGACGGGCCGGCGCTCGCGCGCCTGGCGAGCCGCTCGGCGACTGGCTGGCCCGCGCGGGCCGCGACCGCGGGCGCCACGACCTGCTCGGCTGCGGCCAGTACGACGACGTGCCCGACCCCTACGGCGGCCCGCTCGCGGGCTACCAGGCCACCGCCAGCCTGCTCGACCGGCTCACGAGCGACCTCGTCGCCCAGTGCCTGGCCTAGCGGGAGCTAACGTCGTCCACTGCCTGCCCGAGCCGCGCGGGCAGCGGCTCGGCGACCTCCGCCATCGCGCATTCCGCGAGCCGCCGCCGCAGCGTGGCCTCGTCACAGGCGGCAAGCAGCCCGGGCAGGTCACCAGGATCGAGCGGCTTGGCAAGGACGTGCCTGACGAGCGGATGGCGCGGCCGATGGTCGACCTCGTCGCGGCCGAGCAGCTGCTCGGAGAGCTTCTCGCCGGGCCGCAGCCCGGTGTAGACGATGTCAACCCGGTGGCTCGACCGCGCGGCGAGCCTGCGGGCGATGTCGGCGATACGTACCGGCTCGCCCATGTCGAGGATGAGCACTTCGCCGCTGCCGCCGACCACCACGGCCTGTAGCACCAGCTGCACCGCCTCGTCGGCGGTCATGAAGTAGCGGCTCACCTCGGGGTCCGTGACGGTCAGCGGCCCGCCCACCCGCACCTGAGCGGACAGCGCGCCAAGAACGGAACCACGGCTGCCGAGCACGTTGCCGAACCGGACGCTCAAGTAAGTACCGTCCGCCTGCCCCGCCATGTGCGCGGTGAGCCGCTCGCCGATCTTCTTGGAGTAACCGAGCACGCTCACCGGATCGGCGGCCTTGTCGGTTGAGATGTTCACGAACGACTCGGCACCGCACGCGGCGGCGGCCTCAAGCACCGCCTGGGTGCCGAAGATGTTGCTCTGCACCGCCTCGGCCGGGTAGCGCTCGAGTAGCGGCAGGTGCTTGAGTGCCGCGGCGTGGAAGACGATCTGCGGCCGGAACCGTTCGAAGACCTCACGGACCCGGCGCGCGTCCCTGATGTCCGCGAGCACGGTCTCGTCGGAGTCGAGCAGTGCGCGCCCGTGCAGCGCGAGCTGCACCTCGTGCAGCGCCGACTCGTCCCTGTCGAGCATGATCAGCTCGGCGGGAGCGAACTGATGCAACTGACGGCAGAGCTCCGCGCCGATCGAGCCGCCCGCGCCGGTGACCAGGATGCGGCGGCCGGCGAAGCGCCCCGCCACCGCCTCGACGCCGGTGCTGACGGGCCGCCTGCCGAGTAGCTCGCTGATCCTTGGATCCCTGACGTTCTCTATCCGGGCATGATCGGCGAGCACCCGGCGCCGCCACGGGCCGTGCCTGCGCACGGCGGTGACCGCGTGGCTGGCGATCACGACGGCCGGCAGCGCGACCAGCGTCCCGTCAGCGAGCGTGCGCAGCATGTCGGGCTGCTGCCCGCTGACGAGCACGCCCGCGAGCCATCCCGCGTAGCACAGCCCGGCCGGCCACACGATCGCGTCACCGCCCGGCATGGTGCATGCCCGGACGAGCCGCCTAGCGCTGGCGACGAGCCACTGGCTGACCGAGGTTCCTGCCGGTCCGGAACCGGACCGCTCGGCGACTGCCACCTCCGCGTCCACGCCTCCCCCTGTCCCACCGATACCGCTTGTCTCGCGGCATCGCGCGTCGGTACTCACCACGGCGTGATATTACATTGCGTAGTTAGTTAGATACGAGGAGTTAGAAATCGTGTTGCGACTCGGCGGCGAACCCGCGCCTCACCCCGGACCTCGACGACGCCCGCAGGCCGGCCTGCGGCTCGCACTGCTGTCGCTCGCCACCGTGATCCTGCTGCTCGGCGCGGCGATCGCCGGGGTCTTCTGTTACCAGAGCATCGGCCGCGGCGGCTCAGCGGACGTCGAGAGCGGTTCCATCATGGCGCCGCGGGCACGGTGAGTCGATGGCGGACGCCGAACCCGCCAGGACAGTGACGCCTGGGACTGTCCGGGCGGGCTCGGTCGTGCGTCGCTCGCAGCGGCTAGCCGAGAGTCATCTGGCCGGAAGCGGTGTTGTTG
>Ga0335073_10010523_pt1 | contig 13006 bp, 13 predicted proteins | sample Lox_Sample_22_FD_207093 | JGI IMG/M metagenome (GOLD analysis project Ga0335073, IMG submission 207093) | Soil microbial communities from Loxahatchee National Wildlife Refuge, Florida, United States - Lox_Sample_2.2 | ecosystem: Environmental > Terrestrial > Soil > Wetlands | place: USA...
GAGCTTTCTGCCTTGACCAAAGCTCGCCCGCGCACGCAGCCGCGACGACGGGAGTTGGATACTTCGGCGGATGGTACGTGCGGACTGCGGGAATATTGACCAATCCATGGGGCGCGATCGTGACGGTCACGCCCTGCACTTCGCCGAACAGAAAGCCGCGGCTCTGAGCAGCATTGCTTTCGGTCCACTCGATCTGCCCGTTGTGTCCCCGTTTTTTCAGTTCATCTTGAAGTTGCCTGGCGTAGATCTGTTGTCTGTCGGTCATCCGTTGCCTCCGTGCGGTACTGCAGCACGATCCTCACGTTGCGCGTCGCTTCATAGAGCTTACTAGTTTTGCCCCTTTTCGGATCGTCGCGCATCCTAAACCGGGCATCCAAAAACAAGGAACAGGTGCCACTCCGCTTGGCCCCAAGGAGCCGTCAAAGATGACCTACGCCATGATCGTTCTGTCACTCGCTGTGCTCGGGATGGTTGCTTTCTGCGTGCAGCAACGCATCGGCTATGAAAAGCGTCTCGCCGAAAAGGACCGCAAGCATGAGGAGCACGCCAATAAGACAAAGCGCGAACATGAAGCACACGTCGCTGAGATCCATGGTTTCTATGAAAAGCTGGTCGCCGCAGAAAGGACCGCATCAAAGGCCGACCTGCGCGCGCACGTCTATCGTGCGAGCGTGGAGGAAAGAGGAGTGTTTCGGATGCATTCCAAGGGTCTGGTGCTGGCGGTGGTCATTGACAACGGCGTCGCTCGGGACGTCGTCGGCGACCTCGATTACTTGAGCGTGTTCAACATCCCGCCGGAGATCAAGCAGGCCATAGTGGCCGCTTTGGTCGGCGCGGTGAAGGTCACCGCCACGGGGGTGCCGGGATTGCCAGTTTGACTTTCCGGCAACTCCGTCTGACGAGGAGAGAAAACTAATCGCCCGCCGGCCGCGGTCGCGTCCACTAAAAGCGTCGGCGACAATGGGAACCGCTCTAACGGCTTTACGCGGCTACACCGTGTAGCGCGATCCTCACGTTGCGCGTTGCTTCGTAGAGCCAGCAGCCGTCCTCCTCGAACCTCATCCTGATCCAGAGTTCTCCGGGCGGCGGGACGTTCAGAGCGCAACGAATGGCAGCTTCGTTGTCCTCGACGATGCGCTGCGTTGCGTCCAGCTCCGCGAATATAGTGTCGCAGCCGGTCTGGTCCTGCAGGCAGCGGCCAGCAACCGTGATACCCACGTCCGGTCCGACGTGCGCCGAACCGTCCGGCATCGCCACGGCGAAGTTCACGTTGTCCTTGCGAAGCGCGATCCTCTGATCGGGACTCAGCGGGTCTGGCGTGATCCCGCGCAACTCACGTGTCTCCGCCGCCTCCGGCCGGTTCTCGTGCAGGATCCGGAGCAGCGATGGATCGACCCACGTCTGCCTGTGCCCCGAACCGTGCGGAAGCAACTTGACGACGAAAACAGAGGTGTCAGTGATCCGCACGAACAGGACATCGCGCGTACGCGCTGGCGCCGGGCGAAAGTGTAGGTGATGCAGTCCCCAAGTGTTGAGGGTCTTGTCGTTCTCGGCGGCACGACTCCGCTGAAGATCGCTGCTCAAGTACGGGGTCAGGTCGCCGCCCTCGCTGATCAGCTTCTTCAACGCCACGTAATCCGTCGTGTGCTGGCCTAGCTCTTGGGCACGGAACTCGCGAGACTCGTGAACCGCCCTCGGCCTGCGCGGCACGTTTCGCCTCCGTGCGTTCAGGAACGCGATGGTGTTCTGCTCCAACGTGGATGTCGCGGAGTGCTGCAGGCCCAACCTCGGCGCCTCCGCCTCGATGAACTTCCTCCAGTCGGCTCTGATATTCACTCGGATCATGGCTTCGTTGGGGAAAATGACCGCCGCCTCATCTTCTATAATGCTAGTAAGTCGCGGCGGCAAGGGAAAAGGAGAAACCATGGCGACAAACGTGAATGCAGCCTTGGAGCTGGCGTTCCATGAAGGTTGCATGTCGGATGTGGAGACGTGCAGGAGCCTCGGCTACTATCCTCGCGCCTTCGTGCAGATGGTCAACGAGCACGGCGCAGTCCAGGCGGCACGCCGGCTCCTCAGCGATAGTCACTGGCCGGACGGCTTCACGCGGCTTTGGGAGATGGGCCATCTTGAGCTGACGCTGGAGGCGTACATCCATAACCATCCCGAGTTCCACGAGTTCTTCACTCCGCAGCAGCTCGCAGAGTGCGACGACAGGCTTACGCAGGTCGGCTACATCTGAGACGCAATCTAGGAATCGACGCTGTGAATAGCTATTACATTGTGAAAATCGGGAGCCTGCCGGGGCCGCATGACGCAGCAGCAGCCAATCTAGGCGGCACCTGCGCGGCGTGGGCACAATCACCGGACAAGGACACGACCGAAGTGATCGCGGTGTCTTCAAGCGGAGTCGTAGATCGGCTCACTCGCGAAGAATCCGAGAGACGCGCCAGCAGTTTCCTGAATCCCAAGATCAGATAGTCCTCCCGTGAGGAATATCGAGGCGGCGTCGCTGCACTGAAGGCGACAGTTGGTAGAAAAGTCCGCGCGCGCGGACTCCGCTGGCGTTGCGCCGGGTTCGCCGGAGCCGCAGGGGGAGATTCGTCAAGTCCCGCTGAAAACGAAGGGCGATGCTCGTGTACTCAAGATTGTGCCTCGACCCACTCGGCGATCCGGCCAACAGTTTCATACGGTTTCACCTGGACCGCGAGCATGGTCCGAAGATCATCCGCGCCATGTTCCCAAAAAGGTACTTCCGGGTGCAAGGCGGGTCCGGGAATGATGATCGCTAGTTATGGCGACCGCGCTTGCCCCCGTGGAGTCCCGCGAAGTCGTCCGCTGCGACTTGTGCCTGCTGGTCCAGTTCCCCGCCCGAGACAACAAGTGCCGACGCTGCCATCTCTCCCTCGACCCGCCCCCACCAACGCCGCTGACGCTGGCGCCGCCGCACGAGATGACTGTCGCCGCGAGCGTGAGGTTGGCCGGTGCAGTCAGGGCGTCGCGGCTTCGCGCAGGGTTGAGCCAGCGCCAGCTCGCGCAGCGGATGGGGAATGTGCCGCGAACCTACGTCTCGAAGATCGAGAACGAGAAGGCGACCCCGACTTTGCTATCCCTGGAACGGCTGGCGGCCGCTCTCGGGATCCGCGTCGGCGATCTGCTCACCGACGACGGCGCGCAGGCCCGCGAGGCCGAGACGAGGGAACTCGCGAAGGATCGGTTCGTCGCCGAACTGCTGCCCTTCGTCCGACGGCTGGGGGATCGGCAACGCCGACTTGTGGTCGCGAAAGTCCGCGACCTAGCCGCCGTGCGCTCGCGGCGCGTCGCTCTCACTTCTCCCGCTGCGTTCGCCGATTCGCGGACTTCAGTTCTCTCTCCGCCATCATGGCGGCAACCTCGTGCGTGGGCCGCCCGTCTTCGCGCGCACCCGCCAACTTTCCCCCCTGACTCTCTCTCAATCCACACCTCGGCCTTATCCCTGGCGGTCTTAGGGTTCCCACGAAAGGGGAGCTAAGAAGAAGCCATTCCGGAATGCCCACGGGTTTCCGTTCCCACTCCGTGCAGCGCCCCTGGTTGGTTCTTTTGCGCTGCCGCTGTACTTCCCCTTTTTAGCCTGGATGGCAGACCGTTTGTGGACCGGGACGTCAAGGCCGTCGAACGGAGCCGCGCAGCTCCGGTGAGATCAACTAACTCACCCGTTGCCCGGAAAAAAGACCGCCCCGAGGGCGGGATTGAAAGGGGTTTGCGTGGAATGAGATGTGAAGCTGGCCCGTTGTTTGCGCGCCGCCGGTTACAGTGTGCCCTTGAACTTCCGGTCGTCTCGCGTGGCGCTATGTGGGCGGAGTTGTCGCGGCGGGAAGGAACTGGACCGAGTTTTTCGGGGAGTCTCATGCGCCGCGTTTCCTGCTTGCGTCGCGGCGTCGAAAGCTAGTAGGCTCTGACTTGTCAACAGGGCCTCGTAGGCGTTTCGCCACGCCGCGAGATTTCGGGTCAGCGTTCTACGCGCTGACCCATAACTTTTTGGATTGGCAGTGCGGGATGGGATTGTTGGAACCGAAGCCCGCGACCTGCCAGGCTTCGGTGGTGAGTTCTCTTACCTCATCCGTGTGATCTTCCGACCGAAGGTGAAGTCCGGATTGTGTGAGTCGGAGCCTTCCGGCCCTCTGGGGTACAACGCGCGCGATGGCTGGATCAGAACGTCCAGCCCGCCTTCACTTTCATGCGACAACTTTTGGTGTGGTCGTGAGCGGCGGGTCCTGCTAGAGTGCGTGGAGATGGCCGCCGTCACGGCCTCGACCGACGCTCAGTCGGCCGGGCGAAACAGCCGAGCAAACCGCTCGGCGTTTTGCTTTTTCGCATCCTGCTCCCCTTCGCCCGGAAAAGTCAAAGAAAAAAAACGACGTGCGTCCTCGGGGGCCGTCATGGCGGGCTGCCCCGCTCTTCGTCGTCGCCGCACTGTATTGGATTTTCATTTCGACGCGGCGCGGACCTGAACCGTACCAGGTGCGGGCAAGGCCGTCTTCTCCTTCCGTGCTAGAGTTGTCTTGGCATGCACGAAGTAGCAACCCTACACACACAGGTTTCCCGTTCATCGAGCGGGCCGTTCAGACTTGAGCGGGACATGTTCGCCAGCGTCGCTGAGACTTTGCCGGGACGCATCTCCAAGCAGCCTCTCCGGGTTTTTCCGCTCAAGGAGGCGACGGTTGGAAACGTCATACCGGATTTGCTCCTCGGCGAATGGACGGACGAGCTACGCCCATTGCGGCGGAACTTCACTTTCATAGAAGCCCGCATCATCGCGCTTCTCGATGAACACGATGAGCTTTTCCAGACCGAGATCGCCGACAAGCTGCACCTAAGTGAGCCCGCGGCGGCAAGAGCGTTCAAGCGTATCGAGCGATCCGGCATCACTGTAGGGACCGCAGGGGGCAAGATTTCGCTGGACGCTGGCGCGTTCACCAGGGCACTCGTAGTCACGGCTGTGGAGCTGAAGCTGTCTCGCTGGCGCGAGGCGTTGGCTCAAGGGATGAGCTATCTGAAGTTCGCGGATCGTGCCTACGTCGTACTTGACGCCGACCGAACCGATCCTGACGAGGAGATGATCGCAGCTTTCCGTGATGCGCGTGTCGGTCTGTTCGTGCTGGGCGCCGATGCGATGACGGAGGTCGTGCCTGCGGTCAAACAACGTTGCGTGGGCGTGCAGCGTATCCTCGCGGTGCAGAAGCTCTGCGTGTCCCTTACAGCAGCCGGTCGTCTACAGTCCAGCTTGGTTGCGCCAGTTGGCGAACGCGTCTAGCCAAACGGCTTGGTGCGTAAGTTCGGTCTGCGCGGAGCCGGCGATTCCGATTTTCTGCAAGTTGCCCACCCAATGTACTGCTCCCTCAAGCCACCTTTGAACTGTTTCGATTCTCTTGTCGGGACTCTGCGTCGCGAGTTGCCCGAACCGATAGGCAACCTCCACGTAGTGGCCGGATGCGGCCGTAACGTTGCTCTGGGCGTATTCCCATTCCGCCGGTGGATATGTTCCCGACGCCAGTGCTCGCGTAAGTGTCGCGCCGTCCTTCGTATCTATCAGGAGTCGGTCGCCGTATTGTTTGTAGATTTCCTCGATGTCGTGTTCGAGTCCGATGTCGCCCGCCAGCTTGGGACTGTGGTACCGGGGCATTGCTCTGCCGATCTGCTCCTCGAAGTCGGCGAGTCTCAGACGACGTTGTGCCCGGTAGTAGCCAGACGACCAGACGGAAGCTCCTGCGGCGGAGGCGACGGCCCCGAACGTCCCGACATAGTTCAACACCACTCGTTTGCCCGCGCCGCGCACAAAGTCGTCGATGAGAAGCAGCATGCTCAGAAGGGTGTCCCTGCTCGTACAGACGTATCCGTTTTCAGACGCCATTTCAGGAAGGAGGTACACACCGGCGAGTTCAGGCCTCGCGCTGACCTGGTTGCTTATCGTGTGCAGCAATGGGTTCTGGGTCGGGTCAACTCCGCGAAGAACGCTGTCGGAGATTGCAACCGTTGCGAGAACGGGCTGGCTTACTTTTAATGCCTTGCACGCCTCTATTCCGGCGTCGATCCATTCCGTTTCGCTCACGAAGTGCTGGGTCGCGAGGCTGGTCAGCGGGCCCGGCAGAATGATCATCTCGCATCCGAGCTCAAGTTGGGTTCTGATTGCCGCTCGACAGGCGTCACCAATCGTCTGTGGGTTAGTGTGGGCGCATCCGGGCCAACTCTGGAGAAGCGTGCCTCCGTAGGTGTCCTTCCAGTTCTTCAAAGACGTGTGCGTGTCGGAATCGTATTCCGGAACGGCACCTGGGCAGAACCAGGGCCACGTGGCAAGGTTCACGACCGTACTCGCCGCCACGTGAGGGTCGAGAGTTGACAGGTAGACTTGAGGGTCAAACAATCGGTGCTGAAGGTACGGAAACTTTCTGAAATCCCGCCTCAGCAACTGGCCTGCGGGCATGGCCGCAGCCGAGATAATCCCGCCAGCGATGGCAGTCGGTGCTTGACCAGGTAGTGCGAACGTGTATTTGGCGTTGTAGTAAAACATGCCTTTATAACTCCGCGGCCAGTTCTGCGAAACAAGCGACCAACTGCGAAGGAAGCGGCCTAAACGGTGCCCTCAGGCTGAGCATGCGGTCGATGGCCTCAGCTAGCGCAGCAGGCGCAGAACGGACGAGGTCGGAAGTCTTTGGCGGATGGCCGACGAGGGCCTGTTGGTCGCCTCTCGTTGGATGCCGACCCGCAAGGGCTTCCTGAAGTGAAACACCGAGCGAAAAAACATCGGAATGGCACGTGAGGTTCGGTTCCGCTCGGCATTGCTCGGGGGACAGATATCCATACGTTCCCCAAGTGAACCCAGGGGCAGTCAACGGACTCTCTAGGAGGTGCCTCGCAAGTCCCAAGTCGATGAGGACTGCCTCGGCGTCACCGCGTCTGAGCATGATGTTCTTCGGCGCGACGTCGCGATGAACAATGCGCTTCGACCAGATGTGGTCGATGGCGCGCGCCGCGTCTCGTCCGACGCAGGCAACGATCTTGCCGGATACGGCGCCCGATCGGAGCCTCGTGTCCAACGGTTCTCCGTCAATGTAATCCCACACTACGAACCTGACCGTCTCCCCATGCAGGTCGAAGCATCCGTGTTCCAGGACATTAGCGAGGTTTGCGTGCCTGAAACCTTCAAGAGCCCGAATCTCCCGGTCAACCCGCCGATCCTGCGCAGAGTCGAAGTAGTATTTAATCGCGCAGTCGTCTGCGACGACCGTCCCGTCCGGCATATTTGTTCGTGTTCCTCGGTAAACAGCCCCTTGTCCGCCGGCTCGGATCAGCGGGCCGACTTGGAATCTCGGACCGAGGGCTGCGTTCGCTTCGGCTGCGGGGAATGTTGCCTGCGTGAACACCCGAAAGCTCCTCGTGGGTGAAAAAAAGGGGCCACGGCACCTTTAGCCGCACCCCCTTCAACTGCGGGGTCATTTGTAAACACCTGTCGATTATGGGCCATCTTCGGAACGGAAAGCTAGTAAGTTCCTGGGAGCAACATAATAAGGACCGCGAGTCGTTTCGGCAGCGTCTCGCTTGGCGATCCTTTTCACGTTCGGCGCTGCCCATTTTGCGATCTGACGAAAAGTTAAGCTGCGGCGGTTTTGCACGATGCGTGCAGACGGAGGCCCTGGAAAGTGGGAAACCTTTCCCACCTTTCGCGCCGCGAAGCTCCGAGTTTACCGAGTAGTTACGTGCGAAGTGATCTTTGTGCGTGCACGTCGTCGTCCAGCAGGACGGCGGGACTGGATCCTGCCGGCAGGTCGGGCAATGGCGGCGCATCCCCGAGAATCACCTGAATCCGCGTATACCGGTTCGTCCCCTCGCCCTGGCCTAACCCACGGCCTTCGATCTCGTCCCCCAGCCGCAGCAACGTCGCGACCTCGTCGGGCCGCAGGTTCAATGGCAACTTTTGCTCCAGCCGCGCCTGCCACTCGCGCAGCCCGGCGATGGCGACGGACTGCAACGCCTGCCCCACGCGCACCTGCCTTTGACGGTGGGCGAGACGGTCGCGACTGGCCTGGGCGCGCCATTTTTCTTCTTCGACCAGATCGTGTTCGTAGCAACGCGAGACCCACGACCATCTCCGCGCCCAGCGCTCGACATTGGTCGTCGAGCAACCTAACATCGCGGCAACTTTTGCAAACGTGCGTCTCTCCGCCAAGTTGAGATAGAGCGAGAAGGCGTGATGCGCCTTGACGCTCTCGTTGGGCCATCGCTCCCAAGCCTGGTGCTTGCCGTTCTGCTCGGCGCTTTCGGACCGTTCCAGCACCTCGATCTCGTGCGCGGCCTTTTCGGCGTTGATGTAGTCACTCATGCTGAGTTTCTCGTTTCTCGCCGGGAAGGGCGGTGTTGGCTTCAGTTCGGCCTCTTGAGGTCGGTGGGATCGCCGCCGAGGGCCTCGCGCTCGATCTCTTCGCCGGCGTTCCGCAACGTCTCCGCTTGTTCACGGGTCATGTTCAGCGGTTGGCCCGCCGCGATCTTCGCCTCCAGCTCCTCTAGGGCGCGCGCGGCGACCATCTGCATTCTGACGCCGAGGGCCGCCCGGCGACGCCTACTCTCCCGGATGGCAGCGGGCGAGTCGAACTCGTCGTCGATGACGATCACTTGCGCGGCCTCGTGACGCTGCCCGGCACCTTCACCGGCTGCGGGTTCGGCCGATTCGGCTGGTCGTTCGAGGGAGAACCGAGGCCGTCCGGTCGACCTTGTTCCAAGTTGCCGCGGTCGCCGTAGCCGCCGCGCTCGATCGTCGGTCTGTCGTCATTGTTCGCCATGGTGTGCTCCCTCCGAGTCCGCTTAGCGGACTTTTTACTCGTCGGTGCCAGCTTTGCCGTAATCGTCCGCGCCTGTCTGGTCGTCGTCGAAGCCCACGCCGCCGTCCTTCGTCGTCACATTCAAAACGGACTGCGGAATATACGGCTTGCCGCGAGAGGTTTCGCCACTGCCCTGGAACACGCTGTCGTTCGGAACCATCGTGTGTCCGGCCTTCCCCTGCGAGCCGACAGCGTGGCCGTGGCCGCCGTACGTCGCCGAGTCGAGCGTGTGCCCGATCAACTCCTGGTGGTGCTGCCGGTTCGCGCTCTCGCGCTCGGCTGGCGTCGACTTCGCGGTCAGGGGCATCGCCGTGCTGGACTTTTGTTTTGCCATGGTGCTCTCCCTTCGATTCGATCTCTAGTATCCGGTCGGGTTTCCGCTGTCGCTGTCGCCCGTATTCCCGGTCGAGGTCGTCTCGTAATCGGCGGCCGCGCCGCCCTGCTGGAACGAGCCCTGCGAGCCCTCGCTTGGACCCGCAAGGACCCTCTGCGGGATGAACTGGTTTTTCTGCAGCGCGTGATCGTTGTCCGGCGCCGTGTGGCCCGAGACGTTCGACATCGCGTGACCGTGTCCGGCCCGCAACGCCGTGTCGACCAGGTGGCCGTGCATCACCTCGCTCATCTTCGCCAGCGTCGCCCTCGTCGGCCCTTCCTGGGCGATGACGTGCCTCGGTTCGTTCTTCGCCATCCGAACCTCCTCAACGAGAAGACTGTAACGCCCTTCAGGCGGTGCGCCCAGCGGAATCTGCCCTCCGCCGTGAACCAAGGAAGCCATGGGAAGGGGCTTCTGCGGCCCGGACGGAGTCCCCTATACGGACACGAGGAACGACTGCTGTCGAGTGCGCCTTGCGCCAGCCCTGCCCTGGCTGTCGTTCGCTCCGCGCTTTACGAAACCCGTAGCCGCGTGAACTCGTTGTCGAGACCGCCCATGACTGGGTTATCCTTACTAGTTTTATCCTTCGGAACGGAGAAACAGGAGTGGACCAGGCAACTCACAACAAGATCGTTTCCTTTGTCTGGGGCATAGCTGATGACGTACTCCGCGATCTTTTCAAACGCGGTAAGTATCCCGATGTGATCCTCCCGATGTGCGTCATCCGGCGCATGGATGCTGTGTTGGAACCCACCAAGCAGGCGGTGCTCGACACCAAGAAGCTGCTCGACGAAGCCGGGATCACCGAGCAGCGTGCCGCCCTCTGCGCCGCCGCCGGTCAGTCCTTCTATAACACTTCTAAGTTCACGCTGCGCGATCTAAAGTCACGCGGCAGCCAAGCGCAACTGTTCGCAGACTTCGAGGACTATCTCAACGGCTTCTCGCCCAACGTTCAGGACATCCTCGATAACTTCAAGTTCCGCAACCAACTCCCCACACTGTCCAGGGCCGACGCCATTGGCACGCTGATCAACAAGTTCCTTGATCCCGACATCGACCTGTCCCCCGCCGGCATCGACAACCACTCCATGGGGACGGTCTTCGAGGAACTGGTCCGCAAGTTCAACGAGGATAACAACGAGGAAGCTGGCGAACACTGGACGCCACGCGACGCGGTTCGACTGATGGCAAACCTGGTGTTCCTGCCTCTCGCGGCCGAGGTCAAGTCTGGCACATATCTGCTCTACGACGGCGCGTGCGGCACAGGCGGCATGTTGACCGTGGGAGAAGAAACCCTGACGGCCATCGCCAAAGAGCGTGGCCAGCAGGTCCGGTGCGTGCTCTATGGGCAGGAGATCAACCCAGAAACCTACGCCGCGTGCAAGGCTGACATGTTACTCAAGGGCGAAGGTGAGAGCGACCACATCGTCGGCGGCGCCGAATGGTCCACGCTCTCGCACGACGCTTTCCCGGCCCAAGAGTTTGATTTCATGCTTGCCAATCCGCCCTACGGCAAGAGCTGGAAGAAGGATTTGGAGGCGCTGGGCGGGAAAGACAAGATGCGGGATCCTCGCTTCAAAGTGATGCACGACGGCGAGGAGTTGTCGCTCGTCACGCGTTCCAGCGACGGCCAGTTGCTGTTTCTCGCAAACATGGCTTCAAAGATGAACCACAAGTCGGCCCTCGGCAGTCGCGTCGCCGAGGTACACAACGGATCGTCGCTCTTCACCGGCGACGCCGGCCAGGGTGAAAGCAACATCCGGCGCTGGCTCATCGAGAACGATTGGGTCGAGGCAATCGTTGCGCTGCCGCTCAATCTCTTCTACAACACCGGCATCGCCACCTACGTTTGGGTGCTGTCCAACAGGAAGGCTGATCACCGCAAAGGGCAGGTACAACTCATAGACGCGAGCCAGTGGTTCAGGCCCCTGCGCAAGAACTTGGGTAAGAAGAACTGCGAGCTCTCGCCCGCCGACATCGAGCGTATCAGCCGCACCTTTCTCGACTTTAAGGAAACACCAGAGTCGAAGATTTTTCCCAACGCCGCCTTCGGCTACTGGAAGGTCACGGTCGAGCGTCCGCTGCGCCTGCACAGCCAGCTCACGGTCAAGTCCATAGAGTCGCTGCGCTTCGCCAGCGGCGATGAAGAACTTCGCACCAAGCTCTACGAGGAGTTCGGCGACGATCTATTCGCCAACTTCGACAAGGTTTCCACAGCTCTCGAGATCAGGCTGGTGGAATGGAGCAACGGCGAAGCGGAAGAGGATAACGAAGAAAACGAGGACGGCGGTGGCAAGAGAACAGCCCTGCCGGAGAAGAAGAAAAAGAAGCTGCTAGACCCGAAGACTTGGGCGCGTGACGGCCGCCTGGTCGACGTTGCGACCAAGCTGCGCGAGGCGCTGGGCGACGCGCTCTTCGAGGACCACAACGTCTTCCGCGACCGCGTAAACGCAGCACTGGAAAAAGCGGACATCAAGTTAACAGCTGCCGACCTGAAGATCATCCTCAATGCCGTGAGGTGGCGCGTCGAGACCGCGCCACCGGTCATCGCGAAAGTTCACAAGCCCAGCAAGACCAAAGCCGACCCGCTGCACGGACTGTTTGAGGCGACCGTGGACGGCAAACCCGCCGTTGTCCAGTACGAGCCTGACTCCGAGCTGCGTGATACCGAGCAGGTGCCGCTCCTGGAAGACGGCGGCATTGAGGCATTCATCCGTCGCGAGGTGTTGCCATACACGCCCGACGCATGGATCAAGGAGGAAGCCAAGGTCGGCTACGAAGTGAGCTTCACTCGTCACTTCTACAAGCCGCAGCCGCTTCGGACGCTTGAGGAGATCAGCGCTGACATTCGTGGTCTGGAAACCGATGCCGCCGGGTTGCTGAGCGAGATTGTTGGGGGTAGAACCTAAATGAGCGAACGGAGCGATTTGCTGAAATCCATTGCAGGCACGATCAAAGATTATAGAGAAGGTGAACTCAGCGCTCCGACGCCGGAACATGTAGATAGATGGGTGAAACAGTTTGATGAGAAGGTGCAGCTTCCTCTTCTGCGCGAGCTCAACCACGTGTTCAAGACTACTTATCGCGCGAAAGCACGGGTTTCTGAGTTCTTGACCGAGCTCGTCAAGAATAAACAACTAGCGGGTTCCGATCCTTGCACCTTTTGGTCGAAAGCGCACTTCCTGCGAATCCAGCAGAATGGCCATAGCCAGGAGGAGATGCTGGAGCTGTTCGACGAGATCCTCAAGAAGGAATGTGGCATCAATACTAGCGACTGCGGCAAGGATGGGGGAGACTACATCTATATTGACGATGTGATTTTCAGTGGCAACCGCGTAGGAAACGACCTAGAGGCATGGATCAAGAATGATGCTCCGGCGAAAGCGAAAGTCCATGTTATCGTTGCCGCCCTTCACACAATCGGCGACTATTTCCTTCAGAAGCGATTGAGCAAGGCTATCAAGGATTCGGGCAAGAAGATTGAGATCATCTACTGGCGCGCCCAAGAGGTGGAGAATCGAAGGTGGTACAAGAATGACTCGGAAGTTCTCTGGCCCACCGCGATCCCAGACGATCCAGCCGTCAAGGCTTACGCAGCGCAACCGCACAAGTTTCCCTTCGACCCCCGCAAGCCTGGAGGGAAGCTCGGCCCGTTCTCTTCCGAAGAAGGGCGACAGCTCTTGGAGCGGGAACTGTTGGTTGCAGGAGTTCACATACGAGGAAAAAGTAAGAATCCGAAAGACATCTTGCGCCCGTTGGGATTTAGCCCTTTCGGACTTGG
>Ga0335073_10010524_pt1 | contig 13006 bp, 14 predicted proteins | sample Lox_Sample_22_FD_207093 | JGI IMG/M metagenome (GOLD analysis project Ga0335073, IMG submission 207093) | Soil microbial communities from Loxahatchee National Wildlife Refuge, Florida, United States - Lox_Sample_2.2 | ecosystem: Environmental > Terrestrial > Soil > Wetlands | place: USA...
CAGCTTTCAGCAAGATTGCGAACTCTGCGCCGATTAGCCGTTTTTGCTTTGAGCTGAAAGCTGACGGCTGAACGGCTCACGTCATCCCAGGTACCTGCGAAAATCTCCTAACAGCAGCCGTGTGTACGTCGCTAGCCGCTCAAGAAACCACGACATACCCACCAGCAGAATCAAGGCAATCGACGCCAGACGCGGAACACTTGTCAGCGACTGTTCCTGTAAACTGGTCAGGGTCTGCACCAGGCTCAGCACAAAGCTCAGGGCCACTGCGGCGATCAGCAGCGGCGCGGCCAGAATCATGGCTTCGCGCATCAGCTGGCGCATCAGTTCGGCCACCATGTCGGGCGTCATCCGTCTCCCCTTAGAAACTTCTCAACAACGAGCTGGCCAGCAGGTTCCAGCCATCCACCATCACAAACAGCAGAATTTTGAGGGGGGTTGAAACCACCACCGGAGGCAGCTGAAACATTCCGATCGACGTGGTGATCGAAGCGGTCACGATATCGATCAAAAGAAATGGCAGATACAGCACCGCTCCAATAGCAAATCCCGCCTTCAACTCGGAAAGAATGTAGGCCGGAGCCACGACGCGCATCGGCAGGTCGTCCGGCGTGTTGGGCCGCCGAATCTGGCCCGCCGCGGTAAATAAGGCCAAATCCTTCTCCCGCGCGTAGCGCAGCAGAAAATGTTTCACCGGCCCGGCGCCACGGTTGATCGCCTCCATGCCCGTGATCTGGCCGGCGCCATAGGGCTCCACGGCCTCCTGGTCCACCTGATTCAGCACCGGCGTCATCAAAAACCAGGCAATCATCAGCGCCAATCCCATCAGCGTCGGATTCGAGGGCGCAGTTTGCGTTCCCAGCGCCTGGCGCAGAAAGTGAAAGACCACCAGCAGGCGCACTAGCGGCGTCATCGCCATCAGAAGTGCAGGCAAGAGCGTGATCAGCGTCAGGATGAAGAGAATCGTCCACGGCGTCGCGTCCGAAGGGCGCAGCTTTGCATTTAGATCAGGGAGCAACGAAACGGGCGAAGCCGTCGCAAGCTGCACGACCAATCCGGTTACCATGACATTCTCCCTGTAGCAAGCGGTATTCGGCCCAAAACCGGAACTCTCACGCCGGACCCGCTTCCCGAATCAAGCGGATAAAACGCCAGCCCTCCATCGCCGGAAGTTGCGACCAGGATGCGCCGGCCATCGGCCTTAACCAGCGTCAGCGACTGCCGAGGCGCAAGCGAGAGCCGCTCTAGAACCTCCAACCGCGGCGGCACGCACTTCCTGCGCGCAAGTCCCTTCATCAGCCATCCCGTCCAACCACTGATCCTTCCGGTCATTTCACACATTCGCTTTTTCGCTCTTTCGCACGTTCATTCATATACTGACTTTCCTTCACGCCACCCGCGTCACGCGAACCGCCAGCCTGGTTTCCACCACTTCGAATTCCGTCCACGCCAGCTGCACATCACCGGCCGCCAGCGGAAGATCGATCCCGTTGTTCCACTGCGACTCGATCACATCTCCCGGAGCCAAAGCGAGCAGGTGACGGACGCGATATTCGCGCACCGGAAGCGACACGTCGACTTCCACCGGCAAGCCCAGCACAAGCGGATGGAACGGCGATTCGACTGCCTCCGCCACTTTGCTCTCAGCCCGGACCAGCGCCCGCGCTCCATTCGCATCCGCCGTCTGATTTGCACCTTCCGCAAGATTCGCTGTGCCCGGCGGCTGAGCGGGCAATACCGGCGTCGGTGGAGATGCTGCCATGCCCACCTTTCAAAGCAGGGGAGGGTCCAGCTATCGAGCAGAACGATTGGAATGGTCTGAGAACTGCGCTCCCCAATCCTCCCGAACTCCCTTGGTCGGCAACCGAATTCGCTGCTAAACTAGAGCGGTATCGATTCCTGAGGGGGCTTCCCATCCGCGTTGATCGGAGAGCGCCGATCGAGGTCCTGCACAACATGTCTGAATCCAACGAAAACAAGAGCTTAACCGGCACTTCGCTTCGCCTGAAGGTCGGCTTGGCCGAGATGCTCAAGGGCGGAGTCATCATGGACGTCATGTCGGTCGAGCAGGCGCGTATCGCCGAAGAAGCGGGCGCCGCTTCCGTCATGGCTCTCGAGCGCGTGCCCGCCATGATCCGCGCCGAAGGCGGTGTTGCCCGGATGGCCCGCCCCAGCCTTATCAAGCAGATCATTCAGGCCGTCTCCATCCCTGTCATGGCCAAAGCGCGCATCGGCCATTTCGCTGAGGCCCAGATCCTCCAGGAGCTGGGCGTCGACTTCATCGACGAGAGCGAGGTTCTCACTCCCGCCGACGAGGCGCACCACATCGACAAGCACGCCTTCACCACACCCTTCGTCTGCGGCGCGCGCAACCTCGGGGAAGCCCTGCGGCGCATCGCCGAGGGTGCCGCCATGATCCGCACCAAGGGCGAGGCCGGCACCGGCGACGTGGTCCACGCCGTGCAGCACATGCGACAGATCACGAAAGAGATGCGCCAGCTTACCGTGCTCACCGAACAGGAACTCTACGCCGCCGCCAAGGAGCACCAGGCGCCGTATGAACTTGTGCGCATGGTCGCCCAGTCAGGCAAGATGCCCGTGCCCAATTTCTCGGCCGGCGGCATTGCAACCCCTGCCGACGCGGCACTCATGATGCAACTCGGAGCTGAAGCGATCTTCGTCGGCTCGGGTATCTTTATGAAAGAGCGTGCCACTCCCCTCGACGTCGAAAACGACGCGAAGGAGCGCGAAGAAGCCGCCTCGCGCGCCAAGGCCATCGTCATCGCCACGACGCACTACAACGACCCAAAGATTCTGGCCGAGGTCAGCGAACAGGTCACTGGAACCATGAAAGGCCTTGCCGCTGGCACCATTGAAGAGTCGCAACTTCTCCAGACCCGGGGCTGGTAACGTCTCCCAAACAAACTCTCGGGTCCTTTTCCCCAACGATAGTGGCGACAGCTGCCCTATTGAAACCTCATTCCTCCGCCGGCATCTAAAGCGCTGACCGGCGCAGAATTAGTTTTCTCGACCCGGCAGGATCTTTTGCTTTGCCCCGGAACGCGATTTGACTGTTTCATCTGTCGGCCGTTTTGCCTGCACAAAGTCGAAAGCAAATTCCAGCCCACTCTTCGGTTTTCAGATGCGTCCAAGGAAAAGTGGGAGTAACCTCTTCCTCACAGAGGTCTGTATGCCCTCCGTATTTACCCCCATCCCGTCAGAGATCGAGCGCAAAGCCCCAGGCACGGGCGGAAAACCTCCCGTCGATCGCCGACCCACTGGCGGTGGGGGCGGAGGCGGGGACGATGAGTGGAAAAATTCCCACCGCGGCCCGCGAGAATCTCTCCACCGGACCCGTGCGTTTGTCTTTTGCGCGCTTGCTGGCGACATGATGTTCTTCGTCGTGCTTGTCACGCTCTTTTACGCGCGCCAGGCGGGCACGCACATGGATCCGCGCACGCTTCGCCAGATCGGCGACTGGCACCCCATTCTCCTGCCGCCCATCCTCTTCCTGAATACGGCGGTGCTGCTTATCAGCAGCCTCACGATGGAACACGCGCGCCGGCATATTTTCCGCGAGTTCGATGTGCTTGAGGAATGGCTAGGCTTAGGCAAGCCGGCTCTCCGCCGCACCCTTCCCTGGATTGCCGTAACCCTGACCCTGGGCCTCGCCTTCCTGGCTGGGCAATGGATGGCGTGGCGGCAATTGACCGCGCAGGGTTTCGCGTTCGATCGTTCAGCTACGCCTGCAAGCTACTTCTTCTATCTGATCACCGGGCTTCATGCCGCGCACCTTCTCTTCGGCGTTCTGGCCCTCATCGCTTGCCTTATCACCCTTTCACGTGTAAAGCGTGTCGAGACGCGTCAAATCGCCGTCGATGCATCTGCATGGTTCTGGCACACCATGGGCCTCGCCTGGCTAGTTCTCTTCGGTGTCCTCGTCCTCGGTCAGTAGACTAAATGCGCTGAGGTCTCTTGATTTCTCCACAAAGGTATCACGCACAAAGACGAACCGAAAACGAATAGCCGAAAGCTTGTCGCCGTCTCGATTACGCTGCCCGCAAATGGAGCAGAGACCAGCAGCGATCAGCGAATGAAGGAACTTCAGGACAGGCGAAATAAATCTCCCGGTTGATTTCCATCAGCAATTGCATCGCATCTATCTGACCTTCGTGCGCAGTGAACGTTCCTCCTCGATGAGCACACTCGTCCGCAAGGTACTCAATCGCGTGACCGAGAATCTCCAACGCCCGGCCCGATTCACAAGAGATCTTCCGTCGCCGCACAGCACCTCGCCCCGCCTGAACCAGACAACCCGAAGCGATTGCAGGGAACTCGCTTGCCGTCATTGTTCCTGCCATCCTTCTATCCTCACTCGTTTCTTCGGCGCGCGCGGTCCGGTGCAATAGATAACTTGTGTAATGTCCCAAAACGGCGCATCTGCGATTCTGCGGACCCGATTCAGGAATTCCAGCAACGAATCTCGTTCGTGCACCGTAATCGGTTCCGTCAATCACCGCTTCTATCGACCCGCTCACCTCCCACACAAAACGCCTCATGCAACTTCTTCAGCGTCCCGCGTCGCCTTGACGGGATCAGGCTGAAAACCTAATCTCAAATCAGGACATGATCGAACCGGCATCGTGATTTCTGCTGTAACAAGCGAGAAACATCTGCGGACCGATCGGGCTATGCGGCGATGACACCCACTCCCTACTACTGGCAGTATCTCCCGCTGCTTATGCAGATTGCTGCCGCCGTCCTGCTCGGCGTCGTCATAATCGTGGCCTCATGGTTCGTAGGCCGTCATCGCAACACGCGCGTCAAGCTTGACGCCTACGAGTGCGGGATCCAGGCAGTTGGCGATGCCCGCGGCCGGTTCAGCGTCCGCTTCTATCTCGTCGCAGTTCTCTTTATCCTCTTCGACGTTGAGGCAATTTTCATGATGCCCTGGGCAGTCATCTACCGCCGCCTGCCCGCTCTCGCCGGCGTCTCCCGCCTCTTCGGATTCTGGGAAATGCTTGTTTACCTGGGATTTGTTGCCGTCGGTCTCTATTACATCGTTCGCAAGGGCATCCTCGACTGGAGCCGAGACAAGGCGGACCTTTAGGATGGCTCCGACAACCGTATTCCTCGGCAAAGAGGCTGTCCTCAATGGACTGCCCGAGCACCCAGCGCTCAAGGCCATTCTCAATTGGAACTCCGCCGCTCTCACCGACGGCAAATTTGAATTCGGCGAACTGACCCTCACCGTCGACCCCACTGCGATTCGCGCCGCATGCGTAGCCGTCAAAGACGCCCGCTACAACTTCTTTGAAGATATGACTGCAGTCGACTGGTTTCCCGCGTCTCCGCGCTTCCAGTTGAGCTACCACATCCTGTCGCACGCCTTCAAAGAACGTATCCGGCTGCGCACTTTCATCGACGAACCCGACCCCTCCATCGATTCCATCGTTCCCATCTGGGCCGGGGCCAACTTCTACGAGCGCGAGGTCTTCGATCTCTTCGGCATCCACTTTGTCGGCCATCCCGACCTCCGCCGCATTCTTTTGCCCGACGATTGGAAAGGCCACCCACTGCGCAAGGACTATCCCGTGGAGGGATACCGTTGATGAGCGAACGCCCCGGCTCGCCCGTCCTCGATCTCCCTGACGTTGAAAACGTCAGGGGTGAGCGCCGCATGATCCTGAATATGGGTCCGCAGCACCCCGCTACACACGGTGTATTGCGCCTGGTCGTCGAAATCGACGGCGAAGTGATTACCAGCATCCGTCCCGATATCGGCTACCTTCACACGGGCATTGAGAAGACCTGCGAGGCCAAGTTCTACCAGCAGGTCATTCCCCTCACCGACCGCATCAATTATCTTGATCCGCTCTCTAACAATCTCTGTTACTGTCTCGCAGTAGAAAAGCTGCTCGACCTCGCAATTCCCCAGCGCGCCCAGTGGATTCGCGTGATGCTCACCGAGCTCAGCCGCCTCAACTCGCACCTCATCTGGCTCGGCACCCACGCCATGGATATTGGCGCCCTTACCGTCTTCCTCTACACCTTCCGAGAACGTGAGGAAATCCTGAGACTCTTTGAAGCCGTCGCCGGCCAGCGCATGATGACAAGCTACTTTCGCATCGGCGGGCTCTCCATGGAACCACCCCTCGGCTTCTTCGACCGCGTCCAGGCCTTCATCCGGATGATGCCGGAAAAAATCGATGAATATTCGAATCTCCTCACAGGCAACCCAATCTTCATGAATCGCTTGAAAGGTGTTGGCTATCTCTCTCCAGCCGATGCCATTGCGCTCGGAGTGACTGGCCCACCACTGCGCGCCTCCGGCGTCGACATCGACCTCCGCCGCGACATGCCGTACTCCAGCTACGAGAAGTTCCAGTTTCAAGTCCCGACGTCAACCGTCGGCGACACCTGGGCGCGGTATGAAGTGCGCCTCGTCGAGATGCGCGAGAGCGTCAAGATCGTCCAGCAGGCCCTCGACGGCCTGCCGGAGGGCTCGGTCAAGGCAGACGCGCCCAAAATCGTCCTGCCTGATCGCGAAAAAATGAAAACCCAGATGGAAGCCCTCATCCATCACTTCAAGATCGTCACAGAGGGCTTTGCCGTTCCTGCCGGAGAGGTGTATCAGGGCATCGAGTGCGGCCACGGCCAAATGGGCTACTACGTCGTTTCTGATGGCACCGCAAAGCCCTACCGAGTCCATATGCGTTATCCGTCCTTCCCCACGCTTCAAGCCCTTGAGGTTATGTGCAAAGGCCGCTTGATCGCCGATCTCGTTGCTGTCATCGGTTCCATCGACATCGTCTTGGGAGAGATCGATCGTTGAGGAGGAAAGAACGTGGCTGATTATGGCAAGCTGGCCGACAGAGCCAAAGCACTGCAGCGGGCCGCTAGAGCGGGCGGCGATGTTTCGCAGGCCCCACCATCTGATCCTGGCGAACTTTACGAAAGGGTCAAGATCCTGGTTCTCGAAGAAGCCGACAAAGCCAATCTCGAACTTCGCAAGCGCGGAATGGTGCTCATCGAACGTGTTCTCTCGCCCAGTTACGCTGGCCGGCTTTGTCTCTCCTTCGGCGTCTCTCTGCTTTTGAATGTCGATTACACGGCGCATCCCGAGGGTGGCTGCCGCATCATTGCCATCATCAGCGGGCCACCCAATGGTGCCGAGATCGCACGCAAGGAGTTTCTCGCCGTCAACGAATCGCCGCAACAGGAAAGGCTTGAAAGGTTGGGAGAAATTCCCTGGGCGAAGGAATCTTCGCCCCAGCGTATCGCAGTCAAAATCGTATCAGGCCTGCTCGCAGGCGAATTTGATTAGAACAGGTGGATTTCAGCTCCCGAGGAAAATGATTCTGAATCAACCCATCGAAACAGCGAGCCAAATGCCCTCGGGCGGCGAACACCTCTACGACGAGCTCTGGATCTCGCTCGCATCCCTGCTTCGCAGTTATGTTGCGCTCTACAGTTTCCATTCCAACTGTCAGACTACCGTCGATCAAAACGAAGAAAAAATTGCTATCTGCCAGCACGAAAAACTGTTCATTCTCGCCCGCAATCACGCATTTGTCACCTGGACGCGAGAAAATGGAGACACGGGAACACTCGAACTGACCGAATCTGGAACCTTGCGTGGCCCTGTAACTGAGGAACCGATGGACCTGGTAGCGGAACAATGGGCACGGGAGCTGGTGCGATGAGCGAAAGCAACGGCAAATCTGCATCCAAGTCGATCTTTTCTCCGGAGCTTGCTGCCCGCTTTGATGCGCTCGTTCAGAAGTATCCGGCAAAGCGCTCCGCCCTCGTTCCCATGCTGCTTTATGCACAGGACGAAGTCGGCTCTCTCACTGACGCCCTCGTCGCCGAGGTCGCTGAGCGCATCGAGATCACCGAACTGGAGGTGCGCAACGTAGCCTCCTACTACTCGATGCTCCGCTTCAAGCCCGCCGGCAAATACAACATCCAGGTCTGCACCAACATCAGTTGCATGCTTTGCGGCGCGTATGAAGTTTACGAGCGTTTCCAGGAAGAGCTTGGCGTCGGCCCCAAAGGCGTTACCTCCGACGGACTCTTTTCCATCGAAGAAGTGGAGTGCATCGGCGCTTGCTGCTGGGCGCCCGCGGTTCAGATCAATTACGACTTCCACGACGAACTTACGCCCGACCAGGTGCCTGATATCCTCTCGCATTACCGAACCAAGGCTCAAGACAAGGGAAAATGAAAAGAGCGAAGGGTAAGCGGAACGCCCGAATCGCGAAACAGGAGTCACGACCCACGATTCTCGAATCACGATTCACGAACTAGGAAAAATGCCCAGGCTTGTCTCCCATCCCGATGAAGTCAAAATCGTCTCCCGCCGCTTCGGCATGGGAGCCGAGAAGATCGATCGCTACCTCGAGCTCGGCGGCTATCAGGCAGTGAAAAAGTGCCTCGCACAGGGCTCCGACTGGATCATCGAGGAGATGAAGGCCTCCAATCTCCGCGGTCGCGGCGGTGCGGGCTTCTCCGCTGGCATGAAGTGGTCGTTCGTTCCCAAGCAATCCGCCAAGCCCAAATACATCCTCGTCAATGGCGACGAAAGCGAGCCGGGAACCTGCAAAGACCACCTCATCTTTCTCCACGATCCCCACGCGGTCATTGAAGGCACTATCATCGCCGGCCTGGCGGTGGGCGCAAAGATGGGATTCATTTATCTGCGCGGCGAGTATCGTTATCTTCTCGAAATCATGGAGCGCGCCGTCGCCGACGCCTACGAACGCGGATTTCTCGGCGTCAACATCTTCGGCTCCGATAAGGAGTTTCAGGTCATCACCCAAACCGGCGCGGGCGCTTACGAAGTCGGCGAAGAATCGGCGCTCATGGAGTCGCTGGAAGGCAAGCGTGGCGTTCCGCGCATCAAGCCGCCGTTCCCTGCCGTCGTCGGCCTCTACGGCGGACCTACCGTGATCAACAACGCCGAAACCATCGCCACAGTGCCGCACATCATCACCATGGGAGCCGCTGCCTACGCTGCTGTCGGAACGCCTCGCAACGGCGGCACGCGTCTCTTCGGCTTGAGTGGACACATCGAAAAACCCGGCATCTACGAACTGCCCATGGGCTACAACCTCAAGAAGATGATCTATGAGGTTGGCGGCGGGGTCCGCGGTGGACGCAAACTGAAAGCTGTCGTTCCTGGCGGATCCTCCACTCCTGTTCTTCTGCCCGAAGAAATCGATCTCGGAATGGACTTCGACCAGGTTGGCAAGGCCGGCTCCATGCTCGGCTCCGGCGGCGTCGTCGTCATCGACGACCAGACCTGCATCGTCGAATTCGCACTTCGGACTATCAGCTTTTACGCGCACGAGAGCTGCGGATGGTGTATCCCCTGTCGGGAGGGAACTGATTGGCTCAAGAAATCGCTCACCCGTTTCCATGCGGGCTTCGGCGCTGCCAGCGACATCGACAACATGCAATACCTCGCCGAAAACATGCTGGGCCGTACCTTCTGCCCGCTGGGCGACGCCGCGGCTATGCCGACCATCGCTTTCGTCAAGAAGTTTCGTAAGGAGTTTGAAGATCACTTGAACGGCAAACCTTGTCCATTCGCAAAAGAAGGCGCGCCGCAACTAACAGTGGTGTAGTCGAACCAACAGGGAGCACAAAATGGCGAAGGAATTCGCTCCTAAGACGGCAGGATCACTCTGCGCTCTCGCATGATGATCTCGCGTCGGTTTCGACCGTGTCGGAGGCGCAGAGGTAATTAGCCCCGTGCTTCAGCGTGGGGAGAGAGGCGCGACAAGGGTTTCCAGTCCCGTAGGGATGTGCCCGCATTAAGGTTGATGTAAAGGACCAACGAAAAAACAATGCCCGATGTAACCTTCACCGTCGACGGAAAGAAGCTCACCGCACCGGCCGGCACGCTGCTCATTGAAGCCTGCCGCAGGGCCGGCATCGAGATCCCGGCCTTCTGCTATTATCCTGGCCTCTCGCTGCAGGCTGCCTGCCGGATGTGTCTTGTCCGCCAGGAAAAAGTACCTAAGCTGCAAACTGCCTGCACCACCACCGTCGCGGAAGGCCAGGTTTTCGTCACTGAATCGCCTGAGATTGCGCAGGCCCGCAAGGCCACTATCCAGCTTCTTCTCGGCAATCACCCGCTCGACTGCCCGGTCTGCGATGCTGGCGGCGAGTGCGAACTGCAGGACATGACCTTCAAGTACGGCGCCGGCGAAAGCCTCTACACCGAGGCTAAGCACCATCGCGACGAGCAGCAGTGGTCGCCGGCTGTCTTCTACGATCGCCCGCGCTGCATTCTCTGTTATCGCTGCACGCGCATGTGCGGTGAAGGTATGGACGTCTGGGCTCTCGGCACGCAGAATCGCGGCGCTGGCTCTGTAATCGTGCCAAATCTCGGCAACCGGCTCGACTGCGAACAGTGCGGCATGTGCATTGACGTCTGTCCCGTCGGCGCGCTCACCAGCGGCAGCTACCGCTATAAGACCCGCCCGTGGGAGATGAATCACGTCTCAACCGTCTGCACTCACTGCAGCGACGGCTGCAAGGTGACTCTTGGCATTCGCTCCGCCGACGATGGCTCCGAAATTATCCGCAGTGATAATCGCGACAAGAGCGGCATCAACGGTGACTTTCTCTGCGCCAAAGGGCGCTTCGGCTTCGACTTCGTTGACAGCCCCGACCGCCTCACGCAGCCGCTCGTTCGCAACTCGGACGGCAAGCTCGAGCCCGCCACCTGGGAGCACGCCATCCGCTTCGCGGGCAGCAAACTGAAAGAGATTCGCGACGCGCGCGGCGGTTCCGCGATCGGAGTAATGGGCTCCAATCGCACCACCAACGAAGAAAACTACCTCCTGCAGAAATTCGCGCGGACTGTTCTCCAAACCAACCACATCGACCACGTGCGCACCACTGACTATCCGGCCTTTGCGCGCGCCCTCGCCGGCAATCCCGGCAAAACCGCCAGCCTCCGCGATATCGCCCGCGCCTGCGCCATCCTTCTCATCGGCGGCGATCCCACCATCGAGCATCCGCTTCTCGCCTGGACCCTGCGCACCAACGTGCGCCTCAACCGCGCGCGGCTCTACGTCGCCAACAGCAAACCGATCAAGCTGTACCGCCAGGCAAAGGCCACTCTCGATCTACCCCGCGGCTATAGCGAGCTCGCGTCCATTCTTGCCGCCGGTACTTTCGGCTTGAGTAAGGCAATCGCCGCCGAACAGTCAATCATCGTTATCTTCGGCCAGGAATTTCGTGGCAAAGCCATCGACGATCTCGTCGCCTGGGGTCTTAAGCGCGAAGGCGTCCGCTTCGCCTATCTCGGCGACCACTCCAACTCACGCGGCGCCGCTGACATGGGCCTCTTCCCTGACCTGCTGCCCGGCTACGTCCCGATCACCTCAGCGGGTGCTTTCTCCGAATACCCTAATCTCTCACCCACTCCCGGCAAGAACATGAAGCAGATGTTTGAGGCCGTCGGACAAGGCGAGATCGGTGCGCTGCTCATCATGGGCGCGAATGTTGTTGAAGGCTATCGGAAAGGCACCGAACATCCGTTCATCGTCACCCTCGACCTCTTTCGCACTGAAACCGTCGAAACGGTCTCCGACGTCGTCTTCCCCGCTGCCAGCCTCTACGAAAAATCCGGCACCGTCACCAATGCCTTCGGCGATTTGCAGATGGTCCGCAAGGCCGTCGATCGGCCCGGAGTCAAACCCGAGTTCGAAATTCTTGTTCGCCTCGCCGATGCAATGGGCGCCAACATGAAGTCGCTGGTTCCCTTCGGTCGCGCCGGTACCACCTCAGATCTTGGCCAGTCCCGCGGTGCGCAGGCCGGCGAAGCGGATCGTCATGCCGTCTGGCTCAAGGCAAACGGTCTTGAGCCGAAGCTCAGTCCGTTCGATCCACTGGCGACCCTTGACGAGATCGCACGTCTCGTCCCCGGCTATACCTTCGACCGCACGAATCTCTTTGCAGGCAACGATGTTCACACCGAACCGGCGGCCGCGTCTGACTCGCCTGCTCCTGTGACCGTTACGGATCTCATCATGCCTGCGCATGACAACCTCTTCACCTCGGGAACGCTCGGCAATTACAGCCAGGCGCTCAAGCACCTTGCCGAGCATCAAACAAGTGAAATGGCAGAAAGCGCCGCTGACTAGATCCGTAACTCCAACTCGCTAACTTGCCACCCCGCTCGGCGGGTCAACTTGCAGTCTTTTTGGATCGCACGTGACCATTCTTCAATTCTTTCTTTGGAGCCTCCTCAAAGTCGCCGTCGTCACGGTGGCGATGCTCATGGGCATTGCTTACACCGTGCTGCTCGAGCGCAAGCTGGTGGGCCGCATCCAAAATCGCTGGGGCCCGAGCCGCGTTGGTCCGTTCGGAATCCTGCAGCCGCTGGTCGACGGCGCCAAATCGTTCCTCAAAGAAGACCTGATTCCCACGGCGGTCTACCGGCCGCTCTATCTCCTCGCGCCCATCATCTCTCTTGGCTGCGCGCTGGTCTCCATCGCGGTGATTCCCTTCGGCGCGCCGATGGGACCCAAAGGTTTCGATCTCTTTGAGATCTCCAACATCAACATCGGCCTCCTCGTCATTCTGGGCATCACCTCCATGGGCGTCTACGGCATCGCCCTTGCCGGCTGGTCGTCGAACAACAAATACTCTCTGCTCGGCTCGTTGCGCTCCTCGGCACAGCTCATCAGCTATGAGCTGGCGCTCGGTCTATCGCTCGTCGGGGTTGTCCTGCGCTCTGGATCACTCAATCTCCGCAAAATCGTCGAAGACCAGGCCGTTCACGGCATCGCATCCTGGAACATCTTCGGTGGATTTCAGTTCATCGCCTTCTTCATTTACCTGATGGCGGCCTTCGCTGAAACCAACCGCAGCCCCTTCGATCTGCCTGAAGCGGAAAGCGAACTCACCGGTGGCTACCACACCGAGTATTCCTCGATGAAGTTCGCGATGTTCTTCATGGCCGAGTACGGCAACATGATCAACGTTG
>Ga0335073_10010525_pt1 | contig 13004 bp, 12 predicted proteins | sample Lox_Sample_22_FD_207093 | JGI IMG/M metagenome (GOLD analysis project Ga0335073, IMG submission 207093) | Soil microbial communities from Loxahatchee National Wildlife Refuge, Florida, United States - Lox_Sample_2.2 | ecosystem: Environmental > Terrestrial > Soil > Wetlands | place: USA...
TATATACCATTGTACCAACATTCCAGACTGTACATCCGCCCTATTTGCATCGCTCTCAAATGCCAATGCAAGCACACTAACTACAAATCCAACTGAAAGGAGACCACAAGGAAGAAAAGACATAAACAAGAAAGAAAAAGAAATCGCAATCCCTACTATTTACCGGAAGGTCCCACACATCCCCCAAGTTCCTTCAACCGAAGATCCATCTATACAGCCATCCGACCTGCACTTTTGCAAAAAGGCACTTTGTAGGTACATACCTACATCACAACACAACTACTCGGGGCCGAAAACGCACGTAATCGTCTTCTTCCAACACCCATAACAAAAGCATCTTCACCCTGTTCACCAAGTCCCAATGCTCTCCTACGTCGTCGTCTAGCATGACCTCCCCACGCTCCATCCTCCAACTCCTCCATCATCCACTTTGAAAACCCCAATCCAATTTGTTCCGCAGCAGCAAATTCCCCACGTAAACATCGTCGAGTATGTGCATCCACCAACTTTTGCCATTCAAAAGTACATTTGAGTCTAATCATGGGAGCCGGCGAATTATACACATCATCCTGAAACGTTGCCGTTGTATTTCTCCGCTGAGGATTCCACCAAGCTTTACATTGTGAAAGATTTCGCGAGAGAACTTCAGAAATGCCTACCCAGGTGATTTGCGAACAATCATAGGCGGCGATACGAAGACCGACTGCTTCAGCAGGAGTGTTGTTTCGCATTGCTTCTTCCAAACGACGGGCTACGAGTCGAGGAGCTTCCATTAACATTCCGTCTCCGGCACCAGTATTGTCGACTTCCAGATTTCTTAAACGCGGACACCGTTGGAGGAGATGGACAATGCCTCGATCGCTTATGTTGAGACAGTAACTTAGTTGTATGTGAACGATGGATTTGGCGACAGGAAGACTGCAGAAGAAGAGTAACATTTCATCTGTCAACTGGTGGTTGTCTTCCAAATCGAGATGTGTCAAGTTTGGTATTGTCGGAAACAAGGTTGCAAATCCAAATTCGTCAAAGGCAGTAGTGGTCGTGGATCCAGCGAGTTCGAGACGTTGTAAGTGGGGGACTACACCTGCCATGTTGCGAAGTGTGAGACTGGTTAGATTACGGAGTCTTGAGAGATTGAGGTGTCGAACTGGGAGTTTTCGAAGTTCCGTTTCATTAGATGCAGGAACACCGTGTAGATAGAAGGCAAGTGTTGCATCGGTAATGTCACGACATCCACTCAAATTCAAAACTTCCAAGTTTTCCAGATGGTGTAGAGCCAGCATGACATCGCGTGCTCGGTGTCCTTTAAATACAGTATTCTCACAGAGACGTAGATGATTGAGTTTGGTGCAGAAGGTGGCGATGTCCAGTAGTCCAACGGCAGTGAGTTTGGGACACCAGCCAAGATCCAAGAATTCAAGATTGGAGCAGGATAAAGCTGCTTCTGCGGCAACTTCGTCGGTCACGCCTGCGAGGCCGGAGACGTCAAGGGATTTCAGATTGGGATTACGGTTGAGGACGGACCGCAAGCTGGTCGAATCGAGGGCGGAGCAGCCTTCAAGCGATAGACTGATTAGCTCAGTGCTCCCAAGGGCAAGACACATTATATCGCTGGAACACAATTGAGCGCAACCGCGAAGATTGAGATGGTGAAGGAAGGGACCGGCAGAAATAAGCATCTTCAGCAAAACAGGTGCAGGAATAATTCGATAGAAAGTCCGGGTATCAATAGTAGTAAATAAAGCCCCATCCGAACACAACAGGCGCCATTGTCTAGAAATCTACAATTAGCCACGAGCGTCCATAAAAATATTACCGAAGATAATCTCCTAATTGTCTTCAGGGGTAAATATGACACAATTTGCAATTGCACTTCATGAGGAAGGGGTGTGAAGTAATCTCGAGGTGCGGCTTGCTCCTTTGGCAAGGACAAATCGGATACGGAGAAATTCGATTCGACAGGAGAAACTGTTGGACTGGATTTGGAAGAAGGGGACAGACTTGGGAGAGCAGTTGTCGAGGCTCCGAATGATCCGAGCCTGGAAAGCGATCTTGTAGAGAAGTTCCTATTAGGTACTTTGTCCAGCTCCGGGGAAGATGAGTTTCGGCGTGTCAGTAGGTCCAATATGCTGGATTTACGACGTGCTGCGGGTGCGGCTGGACGGTCATCGAGAGGTTCCAATAAGCCGCTCATGACTAGCTCGAAATTGACAATCGAATATTGGGTGACGGCTGCGTGCTAATTTAAAGAGCCGGGAATCCGTACAGGAGGTTGATGTATCGATGCCGTAGTATGGATTCTCGAGTGCAAGGGAATCGAGAATAGTATTCAGATTGCAGGAGCAGGATAGAACTGGGACAGTCGAGTAACCCCGAGAGCTATTTCCGTCAGTGACTATTTCGAGGATTTAATCTCACCGGAGCCAATATCGAGGATGCCGAGTCGATGACGACTCTCACCTGATAGCCAAAGGTGGGGATGACCTTTTTTGCCCTCCCTGACACTTGCTATCCCAAATAGGATTGAGGTCTGTTTGAGTGTGTTGCGGGCGTATTTTGGTTGAGGTTCGGCTGGCTGCAATACAGGTTTAGGGGGTAATTACAGTTTGAAGTCTATCACTTGTCTGCGTTGAGCTGCAGTCGGTCTCCGCACCCGACGACGGACAATCAATCGGCAGCCAGCCTACCAAAATGCGCTGGGTCCGGCAGCACTGCACTTTGGGCTGCACCGCATTTATCGATCACGCATCGATCAGCAGGTTATCTAATGCGCTCCACCAAAGATGTCATAGCTTAGCCAACCAGCCAATCACATGCAGCGAATTACCACACCCCTTTTTCTGCCTTGGAAATAAGCGACGTGAGATAACCGATGTTAGGATAGAAGGTACATCAGGGACGCGGTTGAATATGCTGTGAAGCCAGATCTGTGCCTTCTTGGGATTGATAAGGTTGGCTGCCGATTCTGTCTACTCAGAGGATTTTTAGACTTCTCAGGCAAATCCCGACAAGTCACCCGACTGTTCTTGGAACTGTCTCGATTGTCATGTGAAATGAATCGCTTAGATCTTAGAATATTATACTAATACGGAAACATTGTCCCCCATGAGAGGGAAGCTTCTGCAACGCAAGGGACACAGATCTTAAATAGTAGAATTCGGAATTTGCGATGGCGCTCTTGAAAGGAAGGCAAGTGCATCGATCTCTAACATACACATCTCAAGTTGTACATGATAACCATCAAGGTATAATAGCCGCAACATTGGCTCCAAAATCCAAGGGATTCCCTTCAAAAAGTACATGACCGCCTCCATACCCAGCCTTAGAGTCCTCAAACTCTATCCCCAAAATCCTCTCCACGTCCGTAGAAATCAATTTAACCACATCCTTCTCCGTTAATTCTGTCCCTCTAGCAGCCCAAGAAGCCTCCCAATACATTCCTACAATAAGACCATCATCCCATGCCGCCAGCGCAACATCAACGCCCGCCTCCAATAGTATTTGAAAACTCGTTTTCTCCGATAACGGTGGTCCAGGAAGACAATTTCTAATTTCCCACGATTCAGGTTGACAGCGCCAAGGTGCGAGAATGACGGGGACTTTAGCTGCAGCAATTTCGTCGGCGAGAAGGTATGCTTCGATGCCGCCTATTAGGACAAGGTTGATTGGAGCTGTCTTGGAGATAGAGGCTTTTAGGTCGAGTAAGTGTGCTATAATATCTTTGTTTTGAGCAGTTATGGCGAGTGGGATTTGACCGTTTGCCGCACGACCATAAATACTGTCCGTATCATTTACCGAATCCAACAAGATTTGTTTGAGAGTTGCTAATTGAGACGAAATTGTAGGTGTACTTCCACCATTCGAATCATGTGAGATTTGGAAATGAAGAGCCACATTTTCTTTAATCACAGCTCCTTTTTGAAGTACCGAATCTCCGCCGGATTTAAATGCCACACTAACACCTTGTGAAAATCCATTACTGAGAGGAGCAGTAACGAGATTGAGAATGCCAGCTGCATGAGCACGTTCGAGATGTTTTCCGCCAAAAGTCAATCCATCTTTTGCGTAGATGACGGATTTAGTGTCCTTGGGATCTTTTGACGAGTCAACTAATCCATCTAGTGTTGTCCGTTCAGAGACGATCTCAGCTAATCCATGTGAAGGAGATAGCAAGGTCAACCCAGGAAGGATGTATCCGTTGTTGAAATGCCGAATTGGAACTCCATCAATATTTGCTGAGTGCATCTCGGATTCACAAGACGATGAAAGACATGTAATACTTCCATTTCGAACAACCATCGTGAGAGATTCGCCGGTAGCAGACAAGGACTCCAATCCATCCTCGCCACGAATATAAGCCTTCTTAATCCCCGTCGCCACAAAATCCTTCTTCTCAAGCTCTATCTTGGGACCATCCATATTCATAGCCTCAGTCTCATCCCATTCCCTCTGCCGTGGAATCCCTTCTGCCGGATTAAACTCTGTCTCCAACTTTCTCTCCGCAATTTTCTCATCAAAAAGTTCCACTCCATCAATAAACACTTGCACCGGAACCGCTCCAAGCGAAAGAGGATATGCATCCCAAATAACAACATCAGCATCATACCCAACTCTCACATATCCAATCCGATGATCCATTCCAATTGCTTTAGCAGGAACAGAAGTCAAACTTGCAATTGCAAGACTCTCTTTAAGACCATAATGATGGCCTATTTGAGCTTCGTAGAGGAGATGTTGGGCGTTTAGAACAGGATGGTCGGATTTATAGGCTATTGGTATATCATGGTCTGAAAGGATTTTGCCTGTCCAGGGATTTGCTTGGAAGCCTTCTTTTTTGAAACCCCAGAGCATACCAAAGGTTGCGATTGTGATGTTTCTGAGAATTAACACCAGTACAAAAATAGGATAGTACCGATTAGCGTATTGAGATGCGCGTTTAATCATATCTGGGACACGCCATGCGTCCAGCGCCTGGTCAAGCGTCTTAGTTCAGGCTGGGGAGAGGAGGTACATGATGGAACGCGGTGACTTGGAAATTGAATTCTGAAGCATGTCTCAACATCGCCTCAAGATCAAAGGTCTCGTAACAATGAACATTCACTATGATGAGTTTTGCATGGCATTTAGAAAATCACCTCGGACGTCTCCGCGGAGCACACCGACAACCACATCAAGTTCAAGCGCCGAAGGGAACTCTTGACCTTGCAAGGTAGCCAAATTTCCTGTTGACGCGGCTGCTGCCGCTTTGATGCACCATTCATCTTGAGCTTTGACTAACGCTCTAGCGCGGTCAAAAGTCTGTCTGAATTTCCAAGCCTCGCCCATTCGTGCTATAAGTGAGTTAACATATCTCAAGACGAGAGTTTACTGTTGGGTCCCCCTTCCCATTTGGCAGGTGTTCCATAGACTCGCCTATCGTCAGTTGAGTTTTTGGATATTGGCTACTTGGGATTCTCCCCACAGGCCATCTTGACTAGTACACATGTCAGTGACGTTTCGCAGGCAAGTTACTCCACCGTTCATGCTTCGTTGTGACGTTGTACTGTATCAGCATATCTTCTACCGACACGGTAGGAACTTTGCGCAACTTTAACACGTATGCTTCACCACCTATATTGTTTGCGCTCCTAATGGTTAAATGAGATGCGATTGAGAGATGTAACCCAGGTAGAATTAAAGAAGTAGTCACCCCGCCACTGGGGATCCTGGTAAACATCTCGTCGGAAGGGTTTATCGCATCAATTGTTCGAGCATAGGGTGTGACATCCCCTGCGATTTCATTATAATCGGACACTCCCCACAATTCAGGAAGTGTATCCACTCCAGCATGTGAATGCTATTCATTAGAACTTGCCGTTGCAGAAGCATACCATATCCACCAAACCAGGAGTAACATAGCGTCCTCTGACATTGATTACTTTTGCATTCTTAGGGTGATCAATGTGTTCGCCAATTTCTTTGACGACGCCTTCATCCAGAAGAATCGAGACACCAAGAGTTAATGTCCCATCGCCATCAACCAAGGAGGCATTTCGGATAAGAATCGGTAGAGCCGACGGTACAGCCCGAGGATTACTTCTGGCAATGTCCACTTCCGAAACAGGCTTCTCGGCGATCCATGCGCATTGTCGGAGTGCATCGCGCAAAACCTCCAATTGATGATCGTGCCACAGCGTTTGTTCTTCCGTACTCAGGGAAAGATAGCGCAATATTTTATTCTCAACGTCATAGGTGATTCCTTTGAAATGGTAGTGTGCCAGAAATAGTAACGTTGGAAAGGCAATTGCCACGAACGCAAGCCGTCGGAAGAATCGCGAGCGGAATAGAGATCGTCGAATTGCCACTCCGCCACTGTCTGCTGAGCTTGCTGTCGATGATCTCTTGTGCGACATTCCCTGGCGATATTGTGGATCAGTTGGCACAAGCGAAGTGAAGGAGGATGAAATGGCGCTCTCAAGACGATGGGTGTTTGATTGAGGATGGTGGTTATTCGGGTTTCAGGGGCACTTATGCGTCCCGACAGTTTCAATTTCACTTTTCTCGGATGATTTCGACTGCCGATCGCTGAAACCTCCCCTCGCCAGACTGTTTCCATGACAGAGACAGCCTGAAACGCGACATCCCAGACCAAATCTGGCTTTCAGATGTACCTTTCGGGTTACTATATCGCCGGCCAGGTTGACAAATTAATTTAATTGAATCAACAAGATTAAGCTATAGATACTACAAGAATATAAATAGTCAGTAATTTTCTATCCGATGCTTTCAGCGCCCTGCAAAGAATTCAAACAACATTTCCAAATTTCAAGGGAATCCCAAGCTTCTCCATTTCAAGCCTTGGTCCAAAAAGTGTGAAAACAAGCCGGTATACGCCACAACATATCCATATGTTTCAAACACCAAATAATCCTTTGCCACCCATTAACACAAAATGATGTATGCCCCTTTTCTATAATATACAAATATAAAAGAAATCACTGTTCAGTGCGGAAACCCTCGAGCTCGACTTTGTCGTCTTCTGTGTCCTCCTCTGGGTGGTCGAGTAGGTGAGGGTGGTGGTTGAGGTTGTGGTGGGGGTGGGGGTCGAGGCATGTCCCATGTCGGTGTCCAGGATTGATCGAATTGTGGTTGTGGTGCTGATGGCAGGGTAGATTGGGTTATGTCGGTCGCAGAATCACTTCTCCAATGCGAAGTCAGATTCGATCTTTGAGGAGATTGTTGGAGTCCTGACTGACGATGGATGATCGGCGGTGCTGTCCTCATTTCCTGGCGTACCTGTGTAACGGCGGACAGTCCGCCCGTGTCGGGTGGTTGATATTGATACGCAAATGGAGGGTTCAACATCGGGTAACTTTGTGGCATTGGTGTTGACGATTGAAATGTGGGTGCTGACAACGATGCAGGGAGGGAGAAATTCGGTTGATATGCTTCCATAGGTTGCGCCACAAACCGGTCTTCATGTGGCATGTAGGAGAGAGGGTCCCATGATCCAGATGGTGTGGCTTGTGGCTGAAAAATTTGGGGCGGTTCGGAAATTGCACTTGCTGCACTTGCGGCAGGAATATTTCCTTGCAATGCCGTGTTTGCCAGCCTTTCGAGTTCTGACAAGATCGTTATTGTTGGTTGTCGAGTGGGATCTTCAGGGTTCTGCTGTACAGTCTCTCGAGCATTTTGAATGAGCTGCAAATCCTGTGCTGCGGTTGATGAAAATGGATCCCGTATCAGATTTTCCACAATCACTGAACCTGCGGTGACGACGAATGGTGTCAGGATCCTAAACACCGTCAGGTTTGTGGAACAATGGTAGTACGAGAATTGAGCGATCGCGGTGGAATTGATGAGATTCAACATATCTCGTGCCGAGATGATGCATCGATCAGCCAACCGCTCGAAGTCGTCTGCTACAGGACTTACTAGATGCTCCCTGGGGTTTACATACTGCGTGACGTGCGCTTGACCGCCTGGACGGCGTTGCGATCCGCCTTCCTCTGGGAAATCCTGAGAAGATTTTGCAATCCACTCTACCAAAGCAGGATGATGAACGACACATTGGCAGAGATAATATGCCAAGGTGAAGAAGACTTTTGTAGCCGATGCACCAGCATAGTTCTGGGAAGGTTCTCCACTTGTGAAAGGACGATATTCTATATGCAGATTGGCTCTCCATTCTTGCAACTCATTGTCGACATCGTAGATTGTATTCAGCAGATCGCTCTGTAGTCTTCCTTTCCAACGCTCAGGACTGTAGATCTCACGTTGTATGTTGCGGAGCTGCCGAGAGAGCGACTGAAGAGGTTCGTAAAGATATACCTCAGCCTGTGCTTCCATATCCTCAGGAAGAATAACGTCGGCGGTAATCCGCGAGTCTTCAATTGATTCTGGGAGTTCCACATCGACATCTGAATCTACTATAGCCGCAGGACGACCCAAGATGAATGAGAGCATGGAATCGAGAAAGTAAAGACACCAGAACAATCTCCGTCGTTGCTCAGTCTCAATTTGGTTGAATCGGATTCCGTCCTGTCTTTGTAGGGTGGTGCTACGATGCATCCCATTTGCTTGAGCGAGTCTAACAGTGAGTTACATGCTACACAAATTCGAATGACATACCGGATGGCTTCGCCAAGGATCCCATATGCAAGACCATATTTACCAAGGAAGACGAACAAGAAAGCCTAAGCAAGTCAGAGAGGACAAAGCGTAACATACCATTAAAGTCGTTGCCTGGACATAGTGAAGATGTTGAGAATACCCTATGGTCCCCTTGATTGTCCATGCGGCTTGAAGGGATTGCGTGCATCGTTCTGATTCTCCGCGCATGCAGGCACCTAGTGCAAGGACTGTGTGATAGAGACAGGCAAGTTCCGGCGTGGCTGTTGGATTCTCGGCTTCAAAGCTTGGCCGATGGAGGACTCCATGAATAAGTTTCGCATTACTGAACCAGGCTATCTCATCAGCTAGATCTAAGAGAAAGATACCATCAAAATAAGGCATCGCTTGATTGCGAGGCGGGAAACGTGGCGTGGACCTAAGGACAAGGCCTGCTTGTGTGGAGTTGACAAGAAGCGACTCGTAATTCAACGACGAAGAAGGTATTGTTGAATGCAGAACTCTCGACGCATAGGAAGCTGTTCCACGCAGGAATGACCAAGGTGAAGTGGATCCTAGTCAGATGAGATTCAAGACCGACAAACAGGGTTTTACCGAAGTGCAACATTGTTCCTGTCGTACTGATGAGTAACTCCGTCGGTGCCGCCGCGAGACCAGTTTGGTCGGAGGGGACCGTAAACCTTCGTGATCTTGAGGAAGTTGCTTTGGTCTCTTTGGCTCTTTTGCGCTCTTCACTTTCAAAGGCTTTCCAATGGTCTGCAGAATTATCTTTGAAATACCGCTCCATTCGACTCAACCTGTCCTCCATTCTTGCGATAGATTTGTTGTCTTTTTTTTGAAGTCTTTTGCGAGGTGGCGTATTGAAGGTACAGTCTTGATTCAGCCGTCTGCAATTTGCGCAAGGTCGGCCATCACATTTGACCTAGATCACAATGTCAGCATGCGGGTGAGTCAGATCGAAGAGCGAACCTTTTTTCTGCGACAGTAATCGCACGCTCGAGGGTGTTTAGTCTGCTTTCCTTCTCCCGGACTAGACTGCTGTTCACCTTCTTGAATAACCTCATCATGTTCTTCGCCTATAAAGATGATCAGCAACAAAAGTGCAAGGGTTCTTTACCCCCGGAATACTCTTCCTCCTCTTCGCCAGCATGCATCGCAGATTGCGATAGCGACGCGAATAAAGTTTCTTGACAGAAATGTTGAGCTTCAGCGTTGTCCTGAGAGAAATGGATAGGAGGATCGCAAATTGTTTACAGCCGAGGGGGAGTCGGAGGACACGGGCATTTCGCAACTTTCTAGTATTGCGTACGGAGGAGTATGTATAGATTAAACAATCGGTTTATTTGACCAGGGCGACTCCCGAAATATGAAATAAAATCTGAAAGGTTAGCCTCATACGACCAATAAATTTAAGGTTCGATGGTGCGTACATGTACGATACCCGGCACTTTTGCGCCCGTGCTTCTTTCTTTTTTTTTTTTTTTTGCCTTCTCCCCTTTCTACCTTCCCTTTCTTTAATAATAAGATGTAATAGATTTAGATATATTTTAGAGCTGGATCGCAACACACTCGGACCGGAGTGCGGATAGCAGCATGAAATTCAACAAAGTTGGCCCACGTCACTAACCAAGGCGACGCTAAACGACGCATACATTGGCGCCGGATTGGTCCGAACCTTGAAGCTGCTGAAACTGCTGCAGAGATCCGGGATAGAGGCCCAACGTCAAAAAGTTATGCCGGCGGCTGGTACGCTATTAATAGTATTAAGATTTCCGCAAGGCATTTGTTGGACGACATTTGACAAAGCCAGTAAAAGGGAAATGGGAGGGCGGGGGAAGTGAATGTAACTAGCAAGTTGCTAGTTGCTGTATCGTCCATCCAAGCGGCTGAAAGCAAGTAACGTAGCAATTCAATTCAGCCAGCTTGTCATGGCAATGGGACCATGGTGTCCCATACGGCCAGCAATCGTGCAAAACCGGGAGGGTGGTCGATCATCCATCCTTTGGCAAGCCGCACAGCACCACCCAGTCATGGAACACGCTCTCATTATTTTATTTTTTACTTTTTACTTTTGATGAAAATGCCAATTTTAGTTGGTGTGTCTTACAAAGACCGCCGCGTGACGGAAAGCTAAATTGAGCGGTATCACCTCCGAAACCTCGATCTTTTCTTTCGGATAGTCCCCTTTTTTACTTATTTCCTCTTATAAAACTCAAATATCTCTTCCTTTATTATATTTCATTTAAATATCCTAAAGCGATCTGCGCTTTGCTGCGCGTGCATTTCATAACTAAAATTGGACCGGGAAGATAGCCCTGTTTTAGTACACTTAATTCTTGCGATCCAGCGATCTGCATCAGGTGCAAATAAGGCAGAGTAAATCACATAAAATGCGGTGCGTCTGATTCGCCAGATTGTGGGGGTAAAAGCGATCTCAAAACGAGGGGTAGAAATTGGCTGACTGGCTATCATAACACCACTTAGAGCAGCCAGCCAGCCAGCTTAACTTAAAATGATGGCTGTGCATGTTTCAACGTCACTCCAAGAAATATGCGACGAAGATGTTGTACAAAATTCAAATTATTTATTTGTTCACTCTTAAATCTGATCGATCGAGCGATACGCCATCGTCTCTACAAATCGGCAGCTACAAAGTCTTCGTTACGACTACCGAGAGTGGGGACAGATTTAATTTCTGATTTTTACTTTTCCTTTTTCTTAGCTATTTTGTTTTGCTTTGTTCAACTGCAGATCGACTGGTCACATTTCGCTCTGCCCAAGTCTTAAACTCGCATACGCATAGCCGATCGCCAGATATAACGGGTGGGATACCGAGTTAAGCAGGTGATGACTTCATCGACTCCACATCTTGCATCTGTGAATATCACGGGGTAATATATTGAAAGGCTTGTAGCCTGTGGGTCTGCCAATCTCTATGCGAAATAAACCTGAAACTCATCCCGATTGTTATCAATGCGTTCAGTTGTGTGGACCGACCCGGGAGGGCGGAAGTTTGAAACAACAATGCAAATATGCGAAATTGAGAAGAATGCAACGGCTATGGTGTAATTGTGGAGGGGTCGTTTAATTTGATAAATTTCCGAACGAGCTCAGTGCGCTGGTGGAAATAATCACCACCCAAGAAATCTGCAAGGGAAAATCAGGGCTCATTTCCTTGAAATTTGGAAGATATATGAAAAGCGGGCTGTGCTTGTGTATCTCGAGCTTATAGATGCAGAATTAACTTTTACGAAATGAATACGTATCACCTTGGATTCTGAGCTGTTTTATTGAAAGACAGATCTATTAAAAAGGAAGTCGCAATTCAAGTTGCTGTCTGTGCGACGCGCTGCGCACTGGGCGCCAGCCTGGATCGGGGACGCCTCTTTCTAACAACATATAAAATCTATCGCTTAAACCTAATCGAATCGGCCGTGGCTTGACGAGCGGCAGGAGGATGCGCTCGGACAAACTTTTGTCCATATGACTGCTCATCTCGACGGAATGCTGCCGATCCCATAGTGGGTAGGAAAGAGGTCTATGCATTCATTGACGCACTTCAACAATGGGATATCTTGAAAGAGTTGCGTCTGATTGAACAAAGAGCGTGGGTTGTGTTGTTCATTATAGAGTTTCCCAAATCAAGCATGTACAAGACACACTCCCGTGCATAAAGCCAACTTTGCCTTAAACCTTACTTACCGGTTTTAGACTTGCAGTTCCGTCGTTACTCCTGCTTCCGCACGCCGTCTTCTCGGTTAATTGCGCGCTGAACATTCCTGTTTAGGTAAAGCCTTGCTTGCTATGGTATCCTTGACGGCTTTTCATTTTCAAGCTAGACTCAAGCCACCATATCCTTGTTCCGGAAAACCATTGTTACAAGCCTTAAATCAACCTGAACAATAGCTTTGAAGACTGTGCTACTCAATCAATTTGCGCTTTATCTTTTCCCTGTCCCGCACACATCTCTTAAATTACGGGACAGCAATTATTTTCGCGACGATCCATGGACAAGTCAATGGAAATCCCGAAATCATATGCATTCGAAATCCAAGGACTACACGAATCCGCGGGATGGGAAATCCAATGAGCAGGAACATCTTGTTGCAAACGGAATTTTAAAGTTGAAACAGAGAATTGAAATAAAGTTTGGCTGAATCTATGGATCAGCACTGGAGGCTTGTCCTTGTGAAAGACGGAAGGAAGGCACGCAATTTCATTTCACCCGAGCAGTAGACTCTCTTTGTCTTATGACAAATATTGGAGCGTGATATGTCGACAAAGATAAGTAAAAGTCTTGGCAGTGGTAAAAAGGCTCAACCGCAATCGCAATTGCCTGTTAACTTATGATGAGATGCCGATCGGAGAATCTGCCCGACCCCTCTCCGTGATCA
>Ga0335073_10010526_pt1 | contig 13003 bp, 7 predicted proteins | sample Lox_Sample_22_FD_207093 | JGI IMG/M metagenome (GOLD analysis project Ga0335073, IMG submission 207093) | Soil microbial communities from Loxahatchee National Wildlife Refuge, Florida, United States - Lox_Sample_2.2 | ecosystem: Environmental > Terrestrial > Soil > Wetlands | place: USA: Florida...
ACAGCCTTGCGTCATCGGCGGTTTATGGAATGGGCAGGACAGCCCGCCCCAGTCCATGGATAGCGCGGGCAAGAACTATATAAAGACGATCCGCTCCCGTAACGGAGTACAGCTCACACTCGACGACACCGACGGCAAGGAGACCATGACTTTGACGACGCCGGGCGGCCAAACGGTTACGCTCACCGACAGCCCGGCATCGATCAGTCTCGAGGACAGCAATGGAAATTCCGTGCAGATGCAGTCTTCCGGCATATCCATCAGCGCCGCAGCGCAGGTAACGATCAATGCGCCTGCGGGCCTAACCATTTCGGCCGGCATGGTTTCGGTCAGTTCGGGAATGTCAACGTTCAGTGGCGTGGTTCAACCGGACACGGTGATCACCAACTCCATCGTCAGTGCCAGCTATACGCCGGGTGCAGGAAATATTTTGTAGGACGGTCCATGTCAACACAGGTCAATTGGCTATCTCCGTCTCCCTTATGGCAGCAGCTTGGAGCCAATTCGGACAAGACTGCGTTTCAGTCGCCGGTGCTTCTCCGCTTTGCAACCGACACCTTCATGCAGGACCTGCAATCGACGCTGCAGCAGAATCCCGCCGGTATTGGCGGCTTTGTTGCACAGCCGGAGACTTGGCGCAGTCCTGCCGTTGGTTTGGCGGCGAGTTCGACATCGACCTCTACGGCTGACGGGAACGATGTTCCTACATCTTTGAAGTTCTTCCAGCCGGTGCACGCGCGCTTCTACCTGGTGACCGCTTCACTGACTTGTCGCCTGCCAGGGCTTCCCGATCACACCGTCAAGACCACCGCGGGTGAGCGCACGAGCTTTGTCCTGCGCAAAGTGTCGGTAAATTCTCAGACTCAACAGGCGCAGGAATATGCGTGGATTCCCAACCAGACGCCGGCAGGATGGGTCGCCGTCACCGGAAACTCCCTTGCACCGGGCGAAGACAAGCTGCCGCTTTTTGGCATGCAAGCCGGTACGAACGGCACAGGTCGCAGAATCTTCGCCGGCTTTATTCCTGTCTCCCGTCAACAGGCCTATGCCGCGGGCGTGGCGTTACAGAGCGATTCCAAAGGAAACGTTTCGCCGCAGGTCACGGACGATCCGCGACTGATTGACTTCCAGAGACAGGTGCTGGATCCATGGGTTGACCTGATTCAATGGTCTGCAAACCAGAGCCAACTGACGACGGGACCGGCATCGCCGATTAGCGACGAGAGTATGGCAGCGGCGCAGGGCTCGGCTTTCATTCTCATCGACTTCGCCAACTATCTGGCTGCAGATCTGCCGGATGTTTGGAGCGCCGTGCAGAGTGGGTCGCCGGGTAGCCTCAGCGGAGCCGAACTGGCCCTCTACAATGCGCTCGGCGCCACGTTAGGGGACGTCTCCGATGCCAACAGGTCTACGTTGGCAGAAGCAATCAAAAGTGCAAAGGCCCAGGAAAACAACTTCGATAACGAAGTTCTTAGCGGCACTGAGCCGCAACCCAGCCTGCCCAGCGGATATTCCGGACCGATCCTCACCGACCTTAGCGATCCGAATTTTGCGAATTTGATCGGCCGGCCGGCTGACACCGACGCTATCACGCAACGTCCCATCGTAACCTTGGTCACGAACGCCCTGTTGCAGGCCGGGCCTGCGCCTGCGAGTTCCGTGCCCCCTCCAGCCAGCCATCCACAGAATCCGCAGGCCAACGATTTCTTCATCGTCCGCTGCGTCTATGAGAGGCCGCAGTGCGGCTTGCCGAACCTGCCCGCACTGCCCATCATCTCTCCGGCGTCGCAACAGTTCCAGCTCTCCTCTTATTTCGACCCCGATGCTCCGGCACGAAAAATTCAGGTGGCGCTGCCCATCGATACCACGGTGGCAACCTTGCGCAAGTACGACAAAGGCGTCGGGTTCATGATTTCCGATCAACTTAATCAGCAGATGCAACGGGTCACAAACCTGCAGGGTCTGATGAACGGGAGCGTGGGCTCCGGAAGCGGCGGCTGGGGACTGGGAATGATCTGCTCCTTCTCGATACCCATCATCACGATCTGCGCGCTGATCATTTTGTTCATGTTCGTGCTGATGCTGAATATCGTCTTTTTCTGGATGCCGTTTTTGAAAATTTGTTTTCCCATTCCAACGCTGACGTCGAAGGGAAGCTCATGAACGCTGCAGACCTTTTCGGACAAGGAATCAGTTTCCCGCCGCGGCTGGGCGCCGACGGACGGTTTGCCTGGTCAAACGGGTCAGACAACATTCGCGAGGCCATCCAGGTGATTCTTCTCACCGACCAGAACGAGCGTCTCATGCTCCCCAACTTTGGAGGCAATCTTCAGACCTATCTGTTCCAGCCGAACACAGTTGCTACGCGCCAGCGGCTGAAGGAGCAGATACAAAACGCTCTTACATTGTGGGAGCCACGAATTACGGTGCAGTCGGTTAGCGTTGACCCGGATGCCGACGATCCGCGGGCCGCGATAGCCACCATTCAATATCAACTGGTCGCCAACCAAAGCCCGGCACAGATTAACCTGACACTGCAACTTGGGGCATAACGAAGCATGCCGCTGATCATTCCACAACTCGACGACCAGACCTACAGCGACATTCTGCAGCAGGCCATGGTGCGTATTCCGGTACACAATCCGGAGTGGACGAATTTCAACGACAGTGACCCCGGCATCACCATTCTGCAGTTGTTCTCGTTCATGTACGAGAACCTGCTGTACCGCGCCAATCTGATTCCCGAGAGAAACCGCCTGAAGTTTCTCACCCTGCTGGGAGTGACGCTGACCCCGGCCAGCGCAGCTCAAGGGGTGGTGACGATCGCCAACGAGCGCGGTCCGCTGCAGACGGTGACCTTGCCTTCCAACTTGCCCATGTCAGCCGGGCAAACCGGCTTCGTTACCCAGAATGGGTTGGATGTTCTGCCCATCGAGATGCAGGTCTTCTATCGCCAACCGCTTCTGGACCAGCAGCAGCAGAATGCACAACAAACCTATGGCGTCCTGTACAGCACGTTTACTGAGGATCCGACCCAGATCGAGTTTTACGAAACCATGCCCTTACCCGAACCCACCAGCGCCGCGGCCATTCCGTCCGTCAGCCTGACGAACGATACCGATACCGTGGATGGAGCGCTTTGGCTGGCGCTGCTGACGCGCACCGGAGAGACCGCGCAGGTCAGCGATGTGCTGCAGGCCATCAGCGGCAGCACCCTCATGTTGGGCATCATGCCACAGGTCGAGGACGCTTCGCGCACCCTGTTCCCCGGCGGTGCCGCTTCAAGCCAGGGACAGCCGACGCTGGAATACGCCATCAGCACCGGCGCGACCGGCAACAACCCGACGCTTTACCAGGTCCTGGAGAGCAGCGAAGACGACAATCCGTTACAAAACCTCACTCTGGTGCAGCTCGCCATCCCCACCAGCAACGTGGGAGTGTGGTCACAACTGGCGCCGCTGGAGGATGGGACGGGCGACTATCCTCCCACACTGAACGATCCCACGCTGCCGCCGCGGCTGATTGCCTGGATCCGCATTCGTCTGGCTCCCAACTCCGATGGAACCGTTCCCTCCAACGTGAGCGCGAGTTTTAGCTGGGTAGGAATCAATGCTGCGCGGGTTACGCAACAGATTCAGGTGGTCGCGGAGCCGCTCAATGCGGGCACCGGCGAGCCCGATCAATCGGTTCAGTTAGCCAACACTCCCGTCATCGTCGATTCCGTGCAACTAGCGGTCAACGGCGTGCTGTGGACGCAAGTGGACGATCTGACGGCCGCCCCGCCCGAAGTTCCGGTACGCGATCCCTCGTTACCGCCAGGAACCCCCATGCCGGTATCGCAGATATCGACTCCGCAGGTGTACACGGTCGATGGGGAATCGGGAGTGATCCAGTTTGGCAACGGATTGCACGGAACGCGGCCTCCCGAGGGAGCTCCGATTGTCGCCAGCTACGCGTACGGCGGAGGATCAGTGGGCAACATGGGTATCGCCGCGATTCAGACCAGCCCGCAACTGCCAGCCGGCTTCACGGTACAGAATCCTTTGCCCACATGGGGCGGTGACGACGGCGAGACCGTCACCGATGCCGAGCAGAACATTCCCAGCTACTTGCAAAATGGAGGCCGGGCAGTTTCCGCAGACGATTTCGTCAACATCGTTCGACAGACGCCAGGAGTACAGCTTGCGCCAGGGCAGGGGCGGGTCGAGGTCCTGCCGCTGTTCAATCCAGACCAGCCCGATATTTCTACGCCAGGCGCCGTCACCCTGATGGTGATACCGGAGGGTTCCGGCGCGCCCACTCCCGACCTCACATTCCTCGATACGGTCTGCAATTTTCTGGAGCCCCGGCGATTAGTCACTACCGAGGTGTACGTGTGCGGTCCGGTGTACGTTCCGCTTTACGTGTCGGTGGGCATTGATGTTGTCGCCGGACAGAATATCGCCACGGTACGCCAGGCGGTACAGTCGGCGATTCGCAACTATTTGTCTCCCCTGACGGGCGGATCGGACGGATCGGGGTGGCCGCTATCGAAAACCATCGAGCAAACCGGGCTTATGGTGCAGGCGCTATTGGTGAGCGGCGTCAGCGATGTTCGCCAGGTCCTGCTTTGGGACGGCAACAAGAACTCGATCACGCAACTGTCGATTTCCGGATTGCAGTTGCCGGCCTTGCAGCAGATTGCCGTGTCGTCGGGTGATGCGCAGGATTTGTCGGCTCCCGAGCCGACAACCCCACAGCCACGATTTGTGATTCCGGTGCCGCAAACCAGTTGCTAAAGGGCGATCATGGACGTTAATGGAACTAAGTTTCACCTGGTGTACGGACCGAACGACTGGTATCAGGCGCCCGGCGGTTCGCCTTCCAGCCAAGTCCTGTTCGACTGGAACGATTGTGACGCAACCCTGAGCTTGCACCAGGATTTATTCATCTTTCCGCCGCCCGCAGGGCAGTTGCCTCTGTCCATCGAGCAGCGGCGCGGGGCCGGGCGTGATCGCTATGGCAACTGGTATTGGATCGACCCGACCACCTCGGAGCTCCTTTTCCTCAGTTCCGAACCGAATTCAACGCCAGAGCATTACTGGTCCGCAAGCGACGAAGTTTATAGCTGTGTTGCCCAGGGCGAGTTCTTCACAGCCGTGGCGCCGCAATCGCCGTCGGAGCTGCTGTTTTCGGGACTGGCGGTCACGCCCGATCACTACCTGGTGGTGGGAATGCTTCAACCAAATGGGCTGCTGGTATTCGATCTGTACAGTGGGGGTCCTCCCAGCCGGCTGCTTTGGCCCTCAGGCATAGCCTTCCAACCTTTTGATATGGCAATTACACCCGATCGGGGCATTGTCATTCTCGATCGCGCCAACAAATCGTACTGGAAGCTGGACAGTCAGCTTCGGGTGCAGAACCTCAGGCCCGCGAATCTCAACGCAAGCGATACCGCCTTCTTCGAGCCGGCTGGAAACACCAGCTCAACGCAGCCGTGCCCCACGCCCGGCACTATTAGCCAAGGATTTGCGGTCCTCCTCAAGAATACTTCCGAGCCTGTCGCGATTGAATGCATGCCGGACGGGAGCGTTCTCATTCTCGACAACCCTCCCAGCCAATGCTATTCCATCGTCCATCGTTACCTTGGTGGCGCGGAGGCGGGCCCACCGTCCGTCCTCAACAACCCGCTTGCGCAATACGTTGTGGCTGGTCCACAAACGGTGCGAGCGCACGACTTCGCTTTCACCGCAAAATCTAGATTACCCAACGCGCTCGGCACGCTTTACCTTGCTCAGATTTACGGGGACCAGGTCTTCGCATTCGATGTGACCGTCGCGACGAACACGCTTTCCCTTGCCGTTCAGCCGCGCTATTTCCCGTTGCGAGGATTTGAAGGCAAAGCACTGGTCCAGGCCGGCGGAGATGTCTATTACGACGCTCAGCAGTCATGGTTTCGAGTGGCGGAACAACCGCGGCCGCAGTATCAATTGCAAGCCCAATTGGTCCTTCCGCATGGTGGGGTAGCGACATCGCCGCAAGCCCCGCCAGCCGCATTCGACGGCAAACAACCCGGCTGCATCTGGCATCGGCTCTTCCTCGACGCCTGCATCCCCCCTGGGGGATCGGTGTTGGTGGAGAGCCGCGCTGCCGATTTGCAGTCGCTGTTACCCTCCACGCCCTGGCAACTGGAACCGAAACCTTACCTGCGGCCGGATGGGCCGGAGATTCCCTACTTCACTCCACAACTTCAAGGCCAGCCGGATCGCGTTGGGACCTGGGAGTTGCTGTTCCAGAATGCCCGCGGCCGATACCTGCAACTGCGACTTACGCTGACCGGAAATGGCCGCACCACGCCCCGCTTACAGGCGTTGCGCATCTACTATCCACGGTTCTCCTACCTTCGCCAATATCTTCCAACTGTGTATCAGGATGACCCCGTCTCCGCCAGTTTCCTGGATCGCTATCTGGCAAACGCGGAAGGATTCTTTACCGTTCTCGAGGGACAGATCGCGGACGTGCAGGAGCTCTTCGATCCTCGCACCATTCCCAGCGAGTATCTCGACTGGCTGGCTTCGTGGGTGTCGATTGCGCTGGATCCCACGTGGAGTGACCAGACCCGCCGCCTGGTACTTCAGCACGTGCCCCAGATGCTGCTCGAACGCGGCACCCCGGCGGGAATCGTTCGTGCCATTAGCCTCATGCTCGATGCGGTCCCCGATGATTCTCTCTTCGAGGAGCAGAATGGCGGTTGCACCGCTTGTGCAAGCACGAGCGACATCTTTTCGGTTCGTATCGTAGAAAGCTTCCTTACACGGCTGTCGCCGAACGTCAACACTACGACGAGCTCCCAACTGCAGGCACCCGGAGCCGTTGCCACCGCCGCAAGCTCTGAGTGCGCGGATTCTGCATCGTGGACGCCCGCCCAGGGCGCCGCTCCCCTGAATGCTCTTTACCGTTGCTATCTGCAGAGCGAGTACACCACGATCGCAGGGTTAAATTCGGCCTGGCAGACCAACTACTCCGGGTTTGAGGACCCTTCCCTGGTGCTCCCGCCCGTACAGCCACAGGCCTCAGCGCAGGCCCAGGACTGGTCAACTTTCCTCCGCGATGACCTGGGTTTCACCTATGCGCCGGTGACAAGCGCCGATCAGAGCACGTATCAGAGTTTCCTCGCGCAAATCTATGCGACCATTGGTGACCTGAACGCGGCATGGAACTTGTCCGGGGCGAATGTCTATACCAGCTTCAGCGCCATTTCATTGCCCGACACCATCCCTTCGGGCGGCCAGCAACTGCTGGACTGGATCAAGTTCGTCAGCATCGCTCTTCCTGCTCAGCAAGAGGCACACCATTTCACGGTGCTGGTGCCGGTGAACCTGTCGGATTCGTCGGATACGCAGTCCACCAAGCTCGCCGTGGCGCAGCGGATCGCACAGATCGAGAAGCCGGCCCATACGGCTTTCGACGTCAGGCTCTATTGGGCAATGTTCTGCGCCGGCGAGGCGCGCCTGGGACAAGACACGTTGCTGGGACAGGGAAGCAGATTCGTCGCCCTGGTACTGGGTAACGGAGGTCTCGGAGCGAGCAATCTTGCGCCTGCCGTCCCGATTCTTGCGACCGACCGGCGGCAACTGGCCGGCCGCTCCCAGTTGCCGAGGTGCTGCGAAGTTAAACCTCAGGAGAGGTGCGTATGAGTACTGCTCAAACTGGGGCGCCCTGCTTGCAGAAATTAGATCCGCAGAAGCGGGTGAACTACACCTTCGGCATGGTGCTCGGTGTTGATGAGTTCAACCAGGAAGCGACTTACCTGATTGGCAAAGACCACTCGCAGTACCGTCTGGCACATGGCTACGGAACGATTTGTGGACTTCAGGTGAGCATCAGCCAAAGTCCCGACCTGGAAGTCCAGGTCTCCAATGGCGTGGCGATCAATCCTCGTGGCCAGGAGATTCATGTCCGGCAGCAGATGTGCGCTCGCCTGAATGACTGGCTTACGGCAAACCAGGCAACTCTCCAGGCACTCTATGGCAAACCTCCTCTTTCGTTGTCTCTGTGCGTTGTACTGGCCTATCGCGAATGCCCCACGGACACCGTTCCGGTACCGGGACAACCCTGCCGAACCCACCAGGATACGATGGCGGCCTCGCGCATTGCCGACTCTTTCCAACTCCAGCTATGCCTCAACTCGGAGCCGATCGTAACTTCACCTGCCGAGGATCTGGTTTCGCTGGCGGCCTTATGCTACCGGCCATCGCAGGTGGAAGAGGATGCGATCCGCCGATTTGGCAGGCTGCTGCACCAGATTCGGATCGGCGACCTGCCGAGCTCGATCAGCGAGGCGCAATTGCTGGCGCTGGTCCGACAGCTTGGCTGCGAAGCTGGCGGCATGGGATCGCCATGCCTCAGCTCGCCTCCCTTCGCCGATTCTCCAATTGACATTTCAACCCAGGACGCCCCCGACTTTCTCCGCTCTGCGTTCCTGGTTTGGGTGACGGAAGTTCGCCCAATCCTCATGGCGAAGGCCAGTGGCTGTACTTGCTCCGCTCCCGACGAAGGTTCCGTGTTGCTGGCCGAGCTGGACTTCATGGTGAATGCGGCCTGGCAGGTGGCAGGTACTGTCAACATCGATCAGTCACGCAGGCCATATCTACTGGAAAGCCGCTTGTTGCAGGAATGGTTCCTGAGTCAGGGCGAGAGCGGCGCAGCTGCCGGCAGCAATGTAGTCGCGGCAGGCGTATTTCGAATCGTCGGAACGCAAGCCATTGCTGACGGTCCGACAGTCAATGGGCTGAAAGCGACGCTTAAAGCGTCGAACACCTTCTACCTGAACTGGGGCGGAGCTGCACCCTACTACGATCCCGGGCTCAATTCTCCTCCGCATATTTCCTACGTCGTCAAGGGCACGGCAATGAGTACGTCTGTCGCCACCGCGGGATTTCAGGTAATGGGCTTTTTCCCCCAGGGAATCCTGGTTGGGATCACGGGTTTAACCCCCACTGGCTTCATGGTGGAGATTAGTGAAATCGCGTCCGGATAGCGGCGGGATGCATTGCCGACCGGCTAGGGTGTGGGGATGAAGTACTGAGAAGTAATCCGTTCTGGCGGCAACGCCGAGACGACGGGTTTTATGGCGAACGCGCAACTCAATACGCCGATACTGACGGGCGGAATTCTGAACACGAATTTCTTCAATGGCCGTGTTCTGGCTGCAGAAGACCTCACGGCACTGCAAACGGCCAATGCCCAGCAGCGCCGCCAATTGGGGCGCGCCATTGGCGACGGCGTAGCGTGCGGGCTCGCGGTCACTCTCAATGCCGGCACCGATCCCACCCAGCCGGTGGTGCACATAACGGCCGGATTGGCGCTCGATCGTAGCGGCGACGCTGTGGCGCTCAGTTCAGACATCGATTTGGCGCTGGTGCAGACGCTGGATGTTCAAGCTGCAAGCAACGGATTGTTCGCCGCGTGCCAGCCGCCACAAACCATGGTGCCGACGAACCTCGATTGCTACATTCTCACGGCAAGCCCGGCCTCGGGACTACAGGGCTCTGCGCCCATGACCGACATGGTGGGCTCGGGGTTCGCTACAAGCTGCGCCAGCGCCAATGTTGTGGAAGGCGTGCAATTCAATTTGCTGCCTCTGGGAATCGCGAACACCAGCAACACGACGGCTCTGGGTAATCAGGCGCTGCAACTGTATGCCACGCTCGCTCCGCAGTTCGTGCAGCTTGCCGGATTGACCGACGCAACCGCCATCGCCAACCTGCAGGCCCAGATTGCGCCCAACCTCTCCAAGTTTCGCAACGTGGTAGCTCATCTCTGTTTCGGCAGCGATACACTGGCGGGATTTGCCGCCAATCCGTTCGCGATGAGCAACGGCGAATCCTCATTCGTTTCGTATGGTTTGCTCGATGACCTCCGCACCCAGGGATACCTCACCGACTGCACCGTGCCGCTGGCGCTCGTCTATTGGACGGCGGCCGGAGTGCAGTTCGTAGACATGTGGTCGGTGCGTAGGCCAGTATTTCCCGGTCCAGCGTCAGAGGTATGGCCCGTCTTCAGCGGCCGCCGGCGGTGGATGGAAGGCCTGGCCTGCTTTCTGCAATTTCAGGATCAGATTGCAAGTATTCCCTCGATCATCGGGACGTCACAGCTCGGGACAGTGGCGGCAGACGACTACTTTTATTACCTACCCGCGGTCGGATTCATTCCTGTGGGCAATGTCAATCCGCAAGCAGGCTTTGACTACATCGAGTTCTTCAGCGGATGCACGTATCGTAACCCGGTCTTCATGGAAGGAGCGAGGCTGGATTCGATGTCCCGCTCCGCCTTCTCATATCCACCAATCGACCTCAGCAGCCAGGAAATGCTGTGGGTTTATCAGGTGCGCGAGAACCAGGAAGCGATCGACAACGATGGCACCTCGGCGCCAAGCCTGTACATGGTGTTTACCGGCGGCCGTGTGCCTTTCCAGGGCGAGGCGCAATACGACCTCAACTATTTCAACTACGCGAACTACATGTAGGCAAGAGGAAGGGCACAAGCAAAGGAGCAATCCCATGTCTTACACGCCAGTAAAACCCGGAGACCTGATTACGGCAGCGTTCTTCAATCAAGTACTTGGATCATTCGACAGCCGCATTAGTGCGCTTGAGGCGTCGAGTTCAAGCTCGGGCCAAATCGTGATTCAGCAACTGCTTCCGCTGGGGAACTTCTACGTGCAAAACCAAATGCATATAGTGGGCGAGAACTTCGGCAATCCGGCGAATGTGGTTGTGACGGTAGGCGGAGTACAGGTAACCAGCTTTGCGCCAGGAAGCGGCAACACCGACCTCTATTTCGACATTCCTCCCGTCCAGGGTCTCTCCCAGGGTGGGTCGATGGTTTCTCTCACCGTCGACAACTCTACGAGTCCCGCACCCGCCTCCACTACGTTCTTACTTTTCCCTGTACAGCAAACTTCGCCCTCAGGCAATCTCTTCGCCACTATGACGACCCCGCCGTCGGTCGGGACAATTACAGCTGGCAATAGCTATGTCTACATATTTACTGTGACGTCTCAGACATCACTAACAGATAACTACGGCCTTACGGTAACCCTGGATTCCGCGTCGCAAGCGGCTGACTGGACGGCTATCCCGGTGGATGCGACGAGCCAGAATCCCATCACCTCGATCCAAATCCCACAAGGCCAGAACCTGACTACGCCCGTGGGAGTGAAGGTCTCTATCCCGGCTGCGGCAGTTGTGGGCTCGGTTGCCACAGTGGCCCTCACCCTCACGTCCAGTCTCAAGCCGGGTATCTCTGGCTTTGGAACGACTTCCATTACGGTAGGCTCCGCGCCCACGCAGGGCAACGCGATTGGTCTGAAGATCTTCAATCCCGGCGCAACAGGCACGCTGGCCGCGAATGGCAGCAGCGTTGCCTACACATCCGGCACCAACCCGATAGTAATCATTTTCTTGGCCTCGCTAACCGACGGTGGCCCTAATGTCTCCTATAACGTGTCATTAACCTTCGACAACACGGCGTGGGCGGCCACACTTCAGGGGCCGGACCCTTTCCCAATGGGAACTCCCAACTCTACCTACCAGATCAGGTATAGCATCAGCCTTCCGCCCAGTCCGAGTAACACGAACATGCACCTCACCGTAACCGAGGTTGGCAAGCCGACGATGCAAGGTGTTCAAACATTTGGCGTTTCAGTTTAAGCGGAAGTGTCACCTTCGCGCTCAGGAAAGAAAGGAGAGCAAATGACAACGAATAGGTATTCACCTAGAATGAGGAGACGGAATCCGCGCCACCAGCGCTTCTCACGGCTGCTGACCATAGCGCTAATCTGCGTACTCCCAGTGGCGGCCGCCTTGGCCCAGCAACTTTGTTTCCCGCCCGTCGCCACGCCGTCTGGGCCACCAAACTTCTCCGCACCTCCGCTGATCGACGGCTCCATCGCTAATGGAGACCCGCGCTGCTTCAACAACCTACCGAACATAGGCTGTAACGGCCCCGATCTTGGTTGGGCGACTGCGTTCGGTTATGTCTTCAACAACCCGGACGGCCCCGTGACTCCCGACGTCATCGTGGAAGGAAATACCGACGGCAACTATCTGTATCTTTCAGTCCAGGCGAACAATTCGTCGACGCAAACCTCTTCCAGCCCCACGGACGCAAACAACGCTGTCGTCGTGGCCTTCGATCCCGACAACACGGGTACAAAAATGCAGTGGCTGGTGATTTATGTCACAAACGGATCTGAGATAGGGAACAAGAATATGGCTCAGCAAGTTGATTACTATTGGAATCAGGGCTCTCTCTCGAGTCCACTCACGGACTCGCATCACTACATGCAAAATCCCAACTGGCTGTATGGTGCCGGAGGGACAGCCACGTCAACCTCCTGGCAGACCAACTGCTTTCCCGCAAACTCAACGGTAGGGGCCAAGCCATGTCTTCAGAGCGATCTTGAGGGCGCTTCTTGGTCGATGGAGATCGCCCTGCCACTTCATGGACTCAGCGGAGATCCTAGTACGGGCCTGATACTTCCAAACAACAAGCTCTTTGGGATGTACGTGGATGTCTTGCGCGTCACGGGAACTCCGACGCCCTCCCCAGGTTGGGAGCAATGGTCGCAAGCGCCCTGGCCCTCCGGAGGGGCCATACCGGGCTGCACTTCAAATACTGCTTGCTTCCTGGATTACAGCATCCCAAACCCGCCGAGCCTTTCCTCCCCTCCCAGCAGTTCGGTGTGGGGAAGCGGGACGATCCAAAATCCGGCGAGCCCTTCCTGCAATGGGCTTTCTATCGGCTCGCAAAACCTGGCTATCAAAGTTACGAATTCCGCGAATCCGGCCGGAAGCAACGCCATCGACGCGATGAACCCGAATACCTTTAGTGCCCTTGTGAATAACACGGGCCCGCAGGCCGACAATGTTGCGGTCACGTTCTACATCGCCAATTTCGGACTGCCAAGCATCGAGTGGCAGCAAGTTGCGGTTTCGCAACCTCCACTTCCGACGGGCTC
>Ga0335073_10010527_pt1 | contig 13003 bp, 20 predicted proteins | sample Lox_Sample_22_FD_207093 | JGI IMG/M metagenome (GOLD analysis project Ga0335073, IMG submission 207093) | Soil microbial communities from Loxahatchee National Wildlife Refuge, Florida, United States - Lox_Sample_2.2 | ecosystem: Environmental > Terrestrial > Soil > Wetlands | place: USA...
ACACACTCGACAACAAAAGATACAAGCAAATTTGACCCGACGCCGTTCAACGGAGGTTCTGTGTAAAGAACGAGAGGAAAGATATTTTTATTCGGATCCTTCAACACAGTCTAGGCCTATAGCATTGTCAGTACATAAATCAACTTGATGGGGTAGGAAGGAATACATTGTAAGCCCTCTTCTCAGCCTCATAACGCTCCTTGTCTTTGGTTGCCTTGGCTTCGTATTGTTGCTTGTCTTTCTCGGTCATGTTCTTCCAACGTTCACCGAGGATTTTGCCAATTTGACCTACAATAATCAGAATCCATCCGGGAGTGAGGGGGAAAGGAAAGGATGATGGAGGGGGAATGAGATGGTGGACGTACCGAATGTGATATCGGGGTTCTCGTTCCTGACCGAATCACGGTTCTCCTAAGCACAGATGTCAGCCACCTCACACTTGACCAGCAATGAAGGAGCAATTGGTAGGAGATACCTGAGCAAAGAACATGTAGGCAGAGAGACCACGTTTGGGAGCGTTGGGGTCTACGAATTAGCGCGTTGTGTTTGATGACCACCATCAACCCTCCCGATGGGGAAAGGTGTGGTGATCTGAGGAGGTGAGGAGTTGGATACCCTTCTTAGCGCGCTTCTTGCGTTCGCCTTTAGCTTTGACGTCTTTGGGCATGTTTGCAAAGTTTACTACACGTATTCCCTCCAATTGTTATCCATCAGACGAAAACCCCAGCAAAGTCGCCAACCCGACATATATAATATGTGCGTGGGTTGGGATGGGAGAGGTTCTGTCTGATCGGAATAACAATCGACAGAGGGAGTAGAGTCAGTGTCTTGTTTTGTAGTTTGAGTGGGATTTGTGGTGGGTTTGGGGATGTACGTTATGTGTGTTTTGTGTTTTGGGTGTTGGTGATGAGATGTTTATATGCGGACAAGGTACCGGTATCTATGCGGCAACCAAAGGTGAGGCAGACCACAGTGTACGGGTATTTGGTGGTGAGTTTAGTATGGGTAGAAGTGTGTGTGTGTGGGTGTAGATGTGAGAGAGCGTAGTAATGTGCGAGACACCTTTATTATGTGCCCACCACATAAAACATCGCACACAACATGCCACATTATCATTGGCTAGGGCGTATGTAAGCAGGTCAACAACACCACGCAATCTCCCACATAACCTCCAATCAGAGATAAGGGATTACGGACTTCCGACAAATTATCGGCATACACTGGAAAATGACCAGCCAATGAGAAAATTCAATGCGGGATGAGTGCAGTGCAAGTGCACGCCAAAATATATGGCGGTCAGGTGATGGACCGTATGTTATTCTCGGGGAACGCGTTCGCGTTTGAACATACTTCGATAACAGACGGGTCCGTGTGCAAGCCATATATTGAATTGGCGTTTTACGACATGCTCCACAGAAAAGCGCCTGGTCCCCCGCACTCGCATACAACCTTCGGTCTCGGCTCACAGCTTCCGGAAATACCTCTGCTCCGAATGTCAAAGCCGCAAGAATATTCGAAGAATGGCGGAGCCGATCTGCCGTCCGAAGCAGGCGCATTTTTCATAGCTGTTGATTGCCCCTTTTCAATTTGTGTGAAGAATAGGATGCGGATGATGATTGCAATCTCATTGGACCCTGCCGGAGAAGAATCGCAATTCGTAGAGTATCCCTGATCGAATCCGATTTTGAGATCGTCGCCGCCACTTGCCTGCCGTTGGCAGCAAGAAGTCACGACTCCTGTACCTTTTCATCTGGACAGCATTTTTCACAAATCATGGTCATTTATTGACTGACACTGGGGCAATGAGTTTGGGCGACAGAGGCAGCTCAACGAGATTTCCGGCCCACGGTAAAAGCGGGATGTTCCTACGGCGGGCGGGCGGTGGGGTCGGTCCCGTACCCCGCAATCAGCCTAAAACGTCCCACGGCGAATCGAGATCCCAAAATCGAAATCGAACCTGTTGATCGAAAATCACAATGGTAGCAGTCTACATTATCGGCGCTATCATCGCCGCTGTTGCATTGTATCTTACGCTCGGCCGCAAGAGCACCAAATACAATTACCCGCCAAGTCCGCCTGGCTACAACATATTAAAAGGGGGACATGCCTATCTTCTCCCGCCGAATCTTGAGGTGCATTTCCGCGTTGTCCGAAACTGACAGCAGGCTGGTCCAGTTGCATCGAAATGGGCTGATGAGCTTGGTGACATGTACATCTCTTCAATGACTTGGACTGATGAAAGGTATACGTTGAGCATGGGCGGAGTCAAATGGGTCTTTTTGAACACGACGAAAGTCGTGGAAGACCTCCTCGAGAAACGAAGCGCAATTTACTCGAGTCGACCTGACTTTCCTATGACCGGAGACATCATTTCAGGCGGAAACCGCATTGTTCTTATGAAATACACCGACCGATGGCGCTCATTGCGCAAAGTGTCTTCCCTTACCACAAAGTGCTGACACCGCAGATTATGCATCAGTTGTTGACGGCAAAACAAGCAGACACATATCGTCCCTTTCAAGATCTCGAATCCAAGAAGCTTATTTACGATATTCTTCACGACCCCGAGAGATGTTACTTGCACAATAGACGTTACTCCAACTCTGGTTTTGCCCTGTAGACGGAGAATACTTATCCAAAGTGATAATGTCAGTCGTCTTTGGACGAAGGACCATGGCAGAAGACGCAGATGTCGATGCTCTTTTCCGCACCATTGATCTATTCTTGGGTAATCAGATTCCCGGCAAGTGGCTTGTAGATGGATATCCTCAACTGGCCAAACTCCCCAAGTGGTTACAATGGTGGAGACCATATGGGGAGCAGTGTTTCAATGAGACGGTGGGGTAAATAAACCTCATCTTATAATCCTGATAGCAGAGTCTATCGACATTTCTATAAAATGTTTCAGGAGGCCCTTGACCAGGGAGTGCAGTTGGACTGTTTTGCGACCAAGTTCTTCGCGATAGCAGATGAATTTGGTTTCGATAGTGATCAGCAAATGTTTGTCGCGGGTACATTGATTGAAGCCGGTAGATTCATACATCAAGTTATGGTCTGACATTAGGATCGGATACGACAAGAAACATGAATAACATCGTGATGGCTAACGCTGCTCATGATCCCAGATGGCTTTCGCAAGTCCGCGAGCAATTGGACGCTGTCTGTGGTGCAAATGCCGATCGACTTCCCGAATACTCCGATTGGGATGACCTGCCATGGATTCACGCGACAATCAAAGAATGCTTGCGCATATTCCCAAACATGGTCCAGCTTGGTGCCCCGCATGCTCTGAGGTGAAATCCCTCTTCTGAGATCTGGCTCATGAATAGCAAAGACGATGAGTATCGGGGATATCATTTTGAAAAGGGGACCGTCTTTACAAGTAATAACTTTCATATCTCAACAAGTGAATCTGAATACGACGAACCACTTCGCTTCAAACCTGAACGGTAGCTTCCGGATACACGGGCATTACTGACGAAGGTTCATGAACGAGCATGTTAAAGAAGTACTTCAAGGCCAACTGGGTTTCGGCTCCGGACGACGCCTGTGCATTGGATGGAATGTTGGATGGAAGAATATGTTCATTGTTTTCTCTCGATTGCTGTACTGTTTCGACTTCGTTGAGGATCCCGTACCACTCCCATCGCATCGTGGCCGCTAACTAGCAGAATGAGCCCATCGATGTCGTAAAGATTCCTGTTTTGGCAACAAATAAACCCCCATACAAAATCACTATCAAGCCTCGTAGTAAAGCTCACGCGGATCTCATTGAGAAATCATGCGCATATGCAGCTCGACCCGACACAAAGGTACATCCCACGGGGCGAATCAATATCACTGACAGATAGGTCGAGAAGCTGAAGAATTGAAACTGAGACTTGTATGCTTTCAAGGAACAATTATTAGATCTCCTGTAGCGTTTTCTAATCAATATCATATCTACAATCTTTATTGATCTGTCGCAATTGACTAATCGGCTTAACTATTGCGGGCTTAAGGGCGGGGCTTGTGGCCCCTGCAGTTTCTCCCCGGTGGGGGCGGTTAGGTTTTGGACCCCACAGTCCCTCTCGCAATTCCTACAAAACCCCCGCTCCGCAATCCTTTCCCCTCACTTCTTCGCCGCAATGACTCAATTTGGTAAATTCGGATCTTGAGGTTTTCTAACAAGTAGAACGACCGAGCATAAACGCTGATATTTATCCTGCAATTGACCCTTCCCGATTTGTCGGAAAACTCAAGGGCCGGATCGCGGTTGTCACTGGTCAACTTCCCCTCCACCTCAGGGCCAGTTATTGACTTTTGTAGGTAGTGGTCGAGGAATTGGACAAGCGATTGCAACCGCTTTTGCCAAGGCGGGTGCAGATGTGGCAATTATTGACTTAAAAGTTGAAAATCTTGCCGAGACAAAGAAAATATGTGAGGCGGAGGGGGCCAAAGTCGTCGCTTATGCGTGCGATGTCACGAAAGAAGCCATGGTCAAAGAGACGGTGGCAAAGATTGAGAAGGATATGGGACCCATCTACGTTATCGTGAACAATGCTGGCGGGGTGTCTACTAGACCCTTTCACATGGAAACGTTGGAACGATTTTGGTATCAAGTCGAATTGAACTTCAAAGCGGTATGCGCTTCAGGCGATTGAGATTGATGAAAGGCGATGATGTTCTCATATTATGTACTTCCAGGGATGCGTGAGCGCAAGGAAGGATGTATCATCAACATCGTACGTTTCATTAGATATCCCGCTAACCTAGGCTTCTCGTTCCGGAACCACCACCCATCCATTTTGTATTTCATACAATTCCGCCAAAGCGGCATTGATCCGCTTCACGGCATGTCTTCAAGCTGAACTTGATGTCGACGGACTCGATGGAATTCATACATACGCACTTCATCCTGGCGCCAACAAAACCGGTCTCCAAGGTGCCCTCCCGCAAAGTTTCGAACCACCGCTAACGGATGTAGAGGCGCCCCCCGCCGAGGTTGCAGAGGCGTACCCTGGGTTCGCTCATGCGTACACAGAATTCTCGAAACTGTTCAAGTGTAAAACTCGTTTGTGTGGGCAAACTTGCGTCTATCTTGCCTGTGGGGAAGCCAAGGACGTCTTGAAGGGGCGATATTTCGATTGTGAACAGGATATTGGAACGGTAGTTGCTGCAGGTGCGGAGGAAATTAGGGGACCTAAGGGTCTGTACGAACTGAAAGTTGAGTTCCTCGGAGGTCTACCCAATGATGGTGGGACCGTTCCTGATGATGCCCTTCAGGGGAAAGATGGGAGTTTGAGCAACCATTAGAATGTAACACAGATCTGATTTTCACTTGAAGAAGAATTACCTTTTATTTACGTGGTGATTCTCATTTCCTTTAAGCTGTCTTAGCCCAGGAGTCGCCCTCGTTATGAATCCGTTGATGGTTGAGTAATATCCCATAGGGGTCGATCAGATACTGGCCGCCAGCGGCTGATGACGGTCAAATGCCGCCACTCCGGCCCGGCTGGTAAATTTCCCCATATTTCATCATCCCACGGTTCAAAATAATTCCAAATCAAGGGGCGACCGAAAGCTCCCCACGACCATGCAGCTTCCTTTCCACAGGCTCCGCAATCTGAATCTGTAACAGAATGGTAGATGCGTCTTCGCCGCGAGGCCTTAAGGGCAGGATAAAGAACTTGGGACCCATGTACATCCCCCGCCTCCCCTCGGATGGATCCGACAGAGGCTGACTGGAAAGTTGGTTCGGCGCAACCATGGGGACCGGGATATTATCGATTCTTCTCCATCAAATACCCTATCAGTTTCCTGGTCTGGGAATCATATCCGTGGTGGCTTGGGTTCTGAATGTGGTGATATTTCTTGTACTCTCGGCCGGGAGTATTGCCCGATACATTATGTGGCCACACTTGTTTGTCGAGACAATGAGACACCCTGTGCTAGCCTGTTATTGGTACGAGATCCGATTCGAGTGTATTGATGGCAGGGGGTCGTTTTCCTTGGGATTCAGTACGATTGTGAGTATGTTATGTTATGTCGCAGTTCCGGTATGGGGAAACGGGGTGCTCATTTTCACTGAGATTTTATTCTGGATCAACGTCGTCGTCGCATTGTTGATCTGTTTCTCGATAATTCTATTGATGTACATTTCCCCAAGCCTCAATAGTGAATGACGAAAGGTTTACTGTGCATCCTCATACTATCACAACAATTACGGGACAACTTCTCCTCCCTACTGTGACTTTGATCGATATCGCTGCCACAGGCGCCGTGTTGTGTTCGGTCCTCCCGCCGGGATCCGCCGCCTTACCGCGAACAATGTTGGCATCCTATGCGATCTGGGGGATAGCCTTTCCTCTTGCAAATGTCGTTATAATCCTCTTCTTCCTCAGACTTACTCTCTATAAAGTGACCCTCTTTGTCCACGAGAGTTGACATTAGTGGCCCCCGCCGAATGACATCGCCAGTGTTTTCCTCACCATCGGTCCCCTCGGTCGTGGTTCTTTTGCTATCATTGATCTCGGGACAATGGCGAAGGAGGTCCATTCATATCAAAAGTCTGTGCTAATTAAAGGTAGAATATCTCTCGCCCGAGAATGCGGACATCTGGGAAGGAGCAAGTCTTGTCGCTGGACTTGCAATCTGGGGATGGGCCACGGTCTGGATCTTTCTCGCCTTCTCAGGTCTCGTTATTGCCCTCCGTCACGGAAAGATCCCTTACAATCTTGGATGGTGGGCGTTTACGTTCCCACTTGGTAATTTCAACTTCCGATTACAGTGATCTGAGGTTAGGGACCTTTGGATTGGCCTCTGGATTACTGGGAGAGAAATTTGATAATGCATTTTTCAAGGTCGTCTCGGTTGTAGACACCATTGTTGTCTTGCTGTTTTGGCTAGTCGTGGCTTTCAAATGTATTGTGGGTGCGATCGATGGGAGCTTATTCTTTGGGGACAGACCCTCACCAGGAGCGGAGAAAGCCAAGAAAGAGAACGGATCACCGATGAAAAAGAGAGAATACAAGGGATCGTCACCTTCGGGTTCTAGCACCATGGTGCCTAGCGATGTTTGAATAGATACCCCTCGGGACTAGAATTCATATGTTATATTTTACCCTCTATGTCGACGACGTCGTTGTAAGTGGTGAGAAATACCGCATCTTACTGTTGCTTTGTAAAACTCGAGGAAGAACGAAATTCCAGGGGATCCGAGAGATGCGATTATAAATCTCAGGGGTAAAAGTCGGAGTGGATTTCCGCATCCGACGTCTCGAGGTTTTATTTCCGCGCCGCTAGAATTCCAGGAGATTGCCGCCCGTCGATCTGATCCATTGAAGGCGCCACAAGCGAGAACCCCCGGCCGGTCCGGTCCCACAGTGGCTTAGGAATCAAGCCTCCGATCAACGTCACTTTCTGCGAGGTTTACGCGATACGATCACGACATATAAATAGCTCTTTTGACGCTCCCTTCCAACTACCAAAGGCAATTCAATCCACAATCACCGCCAGAGCAATTCTCAGACAGACCATACCCAGACTCGCCGCAATGACAAACTCTCCCGTAAACGTCGGCACCGCCAATCTCCCCTGGTACAATCCGCGACAGGATCCCCCCGCGGGAACCGCATTGACAGGCAACACCCCGAACAACGACCAACCCCCCTCCAAGAACCGTCCCAAGGAAATACCCAGACTTTTCCAACCCATCACTGTCCGCGGTCAAACCTTCCATAACCGTCTCTGGGTTTCGCCCATGTGTCAATACTCTGCTGACAACGGTCACTTGACTCCTCACCACTTTGTGCATCTCGGGGGCCTGGCGTATCGTGGTCCTGGACTCGTGATGATTGAAGCTTCTGCTGTGGTTCCCGAAGGGCGCATTACTCCTGAAGATTCGGGGATCTGGGATGACTCGCATATTGAGCCTATTCGGAAGATTGTCGAGTTTGCGCATGCGCAGGGACAGAAGATTGGGATTCAGTTGGCTCATGCAGGGAGGAAGGCGTCGACGGTTGCGCCGTGGTTGGGAGTACATATGGCCGACGAGAATGCGAATGGCTGGCCTGATAATGTTTGGGGTCCAACTGCCGGTACAATCCCTCTTTTCTTCTTTGCTTTCTGGGTAGACTAACAGGTTAAGAACGATGGGATGAATCTCATGCGAAACCGAAAGAGTTATCGATTGAGCAGCTACATGGATTGACGAATGCGTTTGTTGCCGCTACAAAACGCGCTCTTGAAGCGGGCGTCGATTTCATTGAGATTCACGGTGCGCACGGATACTTGCTACATTCATTCGTCTCACCCGCAACCAATACCCGCAACGATGAATACGGTGGAAAGAGTCTTGAGAACAGACTTCGCTGGCCAATAGAAGTTACACGCGCCATTCGCAAGACCATCCCGTCTACAATGCCCCTACTATATCGTATCAGTGGAACAGATTGGCTGCCTGAAGGACAGGGTTGGGATATCCACCAAACCATCGAATTCGCCAAACGTCTCGTTGAAGAAGGAGTCGATCTCTTAGACATCAGTTCAGGAGGCAACCACAAAGATCAAAAAATTCCCAGTGCGCCAGGATTCCAAGTCCCTCTCGCCGCAGCGGTAAAGAAAGCGGTGCCGAATCTTCTGGTCGGTGCCGTCGGTTTGATCACGAATGGACAGCAGGCAAATGAGGTATGTTTCTTTTTCCCTGGGGAAGTTTGTTGACTGGGGGGTAATAGATTCTGGAGAATGGAAATGCGGATGTGATTTTTGCGGCACGAGAGTTCCTGAGAGATCCGAATTTTGCATTGAGAGCGGCTTTTGATTTGGGAATTGATGTCAAGTGGCCAGTGCAATATCATCGCGCAGTATATCATCGGGATACATCGCGGGTAAAGGAGAGAACTCTGCAAACAAGTTAGAAGACACCGTCATGTCGTATATAAACTAGACTTTTATTGTTCCAGTATGTATCTGACCTCATCTGCTTAATGAGTGGCGCGAAATCAAAGTGGCACATGCTCCGCCTGATTGGCCGATGGGATACGGGCCCGATTTCCCTACACCGGAAACTTTCCGGGTCGCACATTTTCATCCCTTCATGTCCCCTCCCGCCAACCTCTCGATAACACTGCCAGACTCCCCTCCTCTTGTCACCGAGCCCTCAGACCCTGATGGCGAAGATCCTACTACCCCCAAAGCCTCCTCTCAACCGCCCCAACTCAACCTCATCCCCGAATCTCCAACCTCCACGACCTCGATGCCTCCTCCCCCGATACCCTCCCGCAGCAACAAGAACACAATGTTAGCTCCCTCTGTATCTACCCTTCCACCACAACAACGTCCCCGACAGAAAGTGGTGCTTGCACCAGGATTCTCGCCGCTAGACTGGGCTCGTCTTAAATACTCTGGGACAGACTTACGCGTTTCTAACCCGTCTACTCCGGGACTAACGATTAGAAAACTGAGACGCCGGATTTACTGCGGATTCCTCCGTCAGAACTTAAACGTCATCGTCGTCGGAACGATGCTTGGATAGCGATAAATGGGAAAGTGTATAATGTTACGGCATACTTACCGTTCCATCCCGGTGGAGAGAAGGAGTTGATGAGAGGGGTGGGTAGAGACGGCACCAAATTGTTTAGTATGACTCCTTTTCATGGGTGGGGAGAGTTAATGGTAGTGGAGTTTCATGCATGGGTTAACGCGGAGACGATGTTGGATAAATGTTTAATTGGATTTCTGGTTCCTGAGCCAAGAGAAGAGGATTAAAGATTTGGGTTCTGTGGGATACCCACAATTATGTCCACTGTTCGGTTGACATGATCGGACTGTCAGAATTAAGTGATGGAATTTTGCGCACGGGTTATGGGGAGACCATGGTAGATAAGTATTCTATTGGAGTTGGTTCCAGAGTCAGGAGAGAGGTTAAGGATATTGGATGATATGTGGGATACCCCAAGACGTGTACGGACAGAGGTTTGGACGGAGATATTTTTAGATACGCATGGCGGAGAAATTAAAGTTTACTTGTCGCACTCCACCAACACAACTTTGTATTTTTCACAAGTGGTCTTGATGATGCGTCGAAGCGGATTTGATCATGAAACGCCAGAGACCAAACTCAAGAAAGAGTTCCTCAAGGTTCGAAATCCCTCGAATTCCTTTTGACATCAGGTCCTTCGTTCATTTCCATACAACGGGTAATCCCCCTCCGCTATTCAAAAGTCGCCATCTGATAAGTGAGAATCTGCGCAGACTGTCCCTGCAACAACGACAACTTTATCCGTCGCGCAAACTCCCGTCTAGGCATCTTTCTCTGTTTCTAGTACCTCTTACGCCCATATATAGAGGATAAGCTGATGATAGTTGCGCGAGGACACATGTTGAATTGTTTGGTGAGGGGAGTGAGATTTTCGCTAGTAAGAGTGTTGACAAGAGATTTCATGAATGGACGGATCAGGAGATTAAGATGATGCTGTCGTGGGGAAATTGGAAGGCAAATGCGTATCTCTTCATTTCCCAGATGAAAAGAGGGGATTGACGTCTAGTTTTTGGGGTGGCAAGATGAGTGAGGAACAAGCGACTGAAAAAGGACGGTACGTATCCCCACCGGAAATTGAGCTAATTTGTAGCTTGGAGTTTATCAAGGCAAAGTATTTTGACAGGGATGTGGGCATGCCAGAGTTGAGCGCCTATACCGACGTGGAATCCCGACTCGAGGCCTTCGGGGAAGGACCGTATCTATTCGAAGTTACCGGTGCGGACGATGAAAAGGAGGATGTGTTCAAAAACCTCAGCAATATTGGGTTGAATAGTCCTATCCGGGTGAAGAAGAAGAGGATTGCTGCGAGGAGGGTGAGTGTGAGTGATTCCGAATCGGATTGGGATATCACGGAGGTGTTGAAGGAGGTTGTGAGGGACTACACGGCCAGTCATGCAAGGAGTACTCGTCCTGCTGAGAGAGCTGCGGAGACGCAGACGGGTACTGCGATGGAGAATTGTGGGAAGGGAGACAAAGATCTCATTAGTTTTGATTGATTTACTTATTCCTTGTCCGAGATTTGGAAACCTAGCTCGTTGGGTATACGATATCTATGCAATGCATACTCCCTGTCCACCGCTTCATGCAATATCATCTTCGTCGCATTATCCATTAGTACAATGCGCTGCAATTAGGAAGTGTATTGTGAGGGACAGCGACCTCTGAGCACGTCGTCTCCCGTTGATTTGTTTTGGTCCGTTGACACCTTCGCGTCGACTTTTGATCATGACCATACTGACGAATGTGCCGATGATGGCGAGCAGGACGAGGATGAATACGACGGGTATTTTGATTGCCCACTCTCGAGGAGGAAATAGATCGTGCAAAGGGTGATCCTCGTCAACGAACGGCTATCACTGTCAGGCACCAGACTCAGAAGAATCGGAGGCATAAAGGGGTACCATTGCGATGACCCATAGGACGTAGTAGACGAAGAGGGCAGAGCTGTAGAAGAGAAGACTCATCGTGGGATGGCCGCCTCGTCACCGTATGCAGGCGTCTTCCATGGCCGACAAGCAGCTCAACCTTGAAGGAGAATATCATTAAATGCGTGAAAACGGTAAAACGTGAAGTTTGAGGTTAATGCGGTGTTCTATTAGCGAGTGCTGGCTTTGAACAGAAGCAATTTTGTAAATAGCTGTGAATATTTACGCTATTGAGGGCAATATTTGCAACCCTAATTTGTGTCCCCCACAGTGTTGCGGGAGGCTGTGCGTGTGGAAAGTGATTTCACCTCAATTTTTCTCACTTTTCTCCCTTTTTTCCTTTTCACGTTTCTCTTCCTCCACGCCCGCGCATTTTCAGGCCATCCACAGTGCAGGCATAACAACTCTCCATCTGCAGCCCTCGCACTGCACAACAAACCCACTCCTCAACTGAATACGTAATACGCTGTAAACGGGATATCGACAGGTCGTATTTCTGTCACACTCGTCCACACAACACTTCACATGTCCACAGAGGCCGTTTCACCAGCTCCAGCACCAACTGCGGCTGCTGCTGCTGCATCAACATCAAATTTCCCTCGATCAGCCCGTGGCTCAGCAACTGGCGCTGCACGCTTCAATTCCTCGCGAGGACCCCGACGAGGAGGCTTTTCCGGCCCGCGAGGAGCAAGTGCCGCAACCTCGAAATTTACCCCCTCCGAGTCCACGGACTGGGCGTCTGCACAAGACGACACGACAGACACGTCTGAAGAGGTCGCCCAGCTCAAGATCAAGTATGCAATTCAATTGAAAGTATTGAGAGATGTGTTTCCTGATTGGACGGCTGAGGATTTGGTGTTTGCGTTGCAGGAAGCCGATGGAGACGTCGACTCGGCCACCGACAGGATTGCTACTGGTATCATTTCTTTGCATTTGAGAGTAGGCATGTTAATGGGGTAGGTCATGCCGCACAGTGGGGACAGGTCAAGAAAAAGTCGTTGAAGGAGAAACCAAAGGTTACGGGACGACCGGAAGGTCCTGCTGCTGCTGGAACAAGAGGACGTGGACGAGGTGTTTCTGACCGTGGAACAGAACGAGGTGGTCGTGGACGAGGAGGTTCGTTTCCACAGCATATTTACGTTTCGAGCTGATTTCGTAGAAGGAAGAGGGAGTCGTGGACGTGGTAGAGGCGAACCTCGTGGACGCGGGCGTGGCGGTGCTATTCCTGCTTCCTCGGATGCTACTTCTACGGCAGCGACAGTCGCCTCCGACGAGACTCCTACCGCTTGGGGCGATATTCCCGCTATGGATGAGCCTGCCGCCGACGTCGAGGCAAAGGACGTCAATGGCATAAATGGAACGAAATCTTATGAGGAACCGCAACGTGTTTCAGCTTGGGGTGCACCAGCAAAACCACCTTCTAAACCCCATCTCGAGGAACAGCCCGCCCCAGTCAACGGAACGGCAGCAATGGCTCCCAGACCCCCTCCTGCTCCAGTCTCAAGTGCTCCAACCGCGAGATCATCTTCTCGAACTGTTGATCCTAAATCCTCTTGGG
>Ga0335073_10010529_pt1 | contig 13002 bp, 11 predicted proteins | sample Lox_Sample_22_FD_207093 | JGI IMG/M metagenome (GOLD analysis project Ga0335073, IMG submission 207093) | Soil microbial communities from Loxahatchee National Wildlife Refuge, Florida, United States - Lox_Sample_2.2 | ecosystem: Environmental > Terrestrial > Soil > Wetlands | place: USA...
CGAAGGCCGGCTGGAGCGGGAGGCGCGGAAGACCTATCCGGTTTGCACCGGGGGCGATGGCGCCTGTCCGCCGGAGGATTGCGGCGGCCCTGAAAGCTTCATGGATCATCGCGACGACTGGCGGTCATTCGAGGCATTGGAAGACCTGGACACCGTGGTCGAGGTTCTCCAGGACGTTGTGCAGAAGGACGAGACGGAGAAGCTCGCGCTCGACCAGGAGACGCGCTGGCGCCTGGAAGATGCCGTGGAACGGGCGAGGGCTCGCGAGGACGCCCAGGGAAGGCCGTTTTCGCGTCGGGACGTCAACGCCCGACTGCGTGCCGGCGAGCACCACACCCTTATGCACCAGCAGTGGTGAGGCGCTCGGCCCGCCGCTGTGCGAGCAGGTCGGCGGCAAGCAATGCCGCCTCGTCTCCTTGCCGTTGTCGGATGCCGGAGATCAACGCATGGGCGGCCGGATCGGTCAGCTGATCGAACCTACGCTGCAGCGTCGCGGCCGTCGTTTCAGCATAAAGACGGGTGGTGGCGATGCTCTCGTGCCCGAGGAAGCGCTGCAGGTCGGTGATGTCCATGCCGAGCGCGAGCAGGCGGGTCGCCACAGTGTGACGCAGCAGATGCGGGTAGACACGCTTGCTGATGCCGGCTGCGACGGCGACGGTGCGGACGATTTGCCCCACGCGCTGGCGCGTCAGCACGTGAGGCGTTGGCCCCGAACCTTTCTGGCGGCTGGTGAACAGCGGCCCAGCCCGCCGCGTGCCAATGTGCAGTCGAAGCAACTGCGCCAGGTCGCGTCGGATCGGGACTTCCCGGTGTTTGCCGCCTTTGCCCCGGCGGATCGTGATCACGCGTTCGACGAGGCTGACATCTTCGACCCGGAGCTGGATAAGCTCAGAGGCCCGGGCACCGGTCTCCAGGAGGGTTTGCAGCATCAGCTCGGTGTGCCCGCCCTGGGCGTAGGCTTGGTCGAGGAAGCGCAACTCCTCCTCGACCGTCAGCCGCTGGACGCTCGCCCGACGCTCGGGCGGCGCGTGCAGGTCGGCTCGCTGGCGGGCGGCTTTGAACACCGTTTTGCTCTGCGCGTAATCCACCCCCTCGCGAACGAGGATGGCGGCAATGGCGGCGGCGATGCGCGCGACAGAAGCCATGAGCCAGTTTGCTCAATCAGTTTCGAGGAGCAAACCCATAGCGCCGAATGCCCTCTATACGCCAGAATTGCCGGGCGCTGGCATGCCGGACCGGCGTCGAGCTTTCCACTCCGCCCGTTGTGGAAAATTCGTTTACCGGCGATCCGGAAGGAGGGGCCGTATGCGCATCAAGATCCTGCTTCAGATCACAGGCGATGATGGCGCCGCCGCCGTAGCCGAGGAAGTTGCCGCGTTCGAGAAGGTGACCGAACGGCCGGAGGACCTCAGTTTATCGATCGCCGAAGGCAAGACGCTGTTGGCCGCGGTCCAACAGCGGACGATAGACGCTCAGGTCGCCTCCTGGACGGAGCTACATCGTTGCTGTGAGGCGTGCGGCCGGCGCCGACGCAGCAAAGGTAGCCACAATGTCGTCTTCCTCACGCTCTATGGTGACGTACGGATCGCCAGCCCGCGATTGCACCGCTGCCGGTGCCAGAGCACGGACGGTCCCGCGACTGAATCGCCGCTGCAAACTTTGATCCCCGATCATATCGCTCCCGAACGTCTTTACCTGGAGACGCGCTGGGCATCCCTCGTGCCGTACGCCGCTGCGGCGGACCTGCTTGCCGACGTCCTTCCGGTCACGTCCGGTGCCAATGCGACCACGCTGCGCGAGCACGTGCTGCATGTAGCCGAGCGTGCTGAAGCCGAACTCGCCGAGGAGCGGCCTTGCTTCATCGAAGGGTGTCCGGCCGACTGGGCAGGGCTGCCGATCCCGGAGGGTCGGATCGTGGTCGGCCTGGATGGTGGCTACGTCCGCGACTGGCAAGACCGGAAGACCAACTTCGAGGTCATCGTCGGCCAGTCAGTGCCCGAAGACCGCGACGCCCGATATGTCGGTCTGGTGCATAGCTACGATTGCAAGCCGAAGCGCCGACTGTTCGACGTGCTCATGAGTCAGGGCCTGCAACCCAATCAGGACGTCACCTTCCTGACCGATGGTGGCGAGGAAATCCGAGCGTTGACGGAGCTGCTTACCCCCGAGTCCGAGCATGTCCTCGACTGGTTCCATATCACCATGCGTGTGACGGTGCTTGAACAGTACGCGCGTGGTGTCGCGCATCACGATGCCGCCGCCGGTCAGCAGCTGCTGGATTCGCTCGAAAGCATCAAATGGTTGCTCTGGCATGGCAACCAACACCGTTCTCGACAGGAAATCGAGTTCTTCGAGGCAGACGTCGACGGGTTGGAACTGGACTACCCGCATCTCGGCAAGTTCGTCCGAGCAGCGCATGAGTTTGTGGTGTACATCACCAGCAATACCGGGAGCCTGATCAATTACGGCGAGCGGTACCGCTCCGGCGAGCGAATCTCCTCCTGCCTGGCCGAGTCCACGGTGAACGCAGTCATCAGCAAGCGCTTCGCCAAACGCCAACAGATGCAGTGGACCAAGCGCGGAGCCCACCTGCTGCTACAGGCTCGCACACGGGCGCTCGACGGTACACTCCGACCATTGTTCGAACGATGGTACCCAGGCCTCGCCAACGACAACACTGCCGGTGCGGACCAGGCGGCCGCTGCATGACACCCCCGAGATCCTGATGCTCTCCGTGAAGGGGTTTTTGGCTAACCCTGTGATGCGCCGCTGATTTGCCCACTGAACTGGCCACCGTAGCCAACTTCAGGAAATCCGAGCGTTTGCTCAAAAATAAGCTGGCAGACTGGCATGCCTGTTCGAAGACGGATCGGATATGGCCCGTGATTAACGATTTCGAGCTGGATCTGACCTTGAAAGCCAGCATGAATGGTTGGGGCAGTTACATGCACGGCGAGGCCCAGCCTGGCTAGCGAACTCTTCCCTTCGACACGTGCTGCGACGCGGCCATGCTGTTTTAAGTGGATGCGTTCCCTGGTCCAACCCAAAACCAGCCTATCGCGGCGTAACGTATACCCGTCTGCAGCATCAATCGCTTTCAGCGAGGAGACGCGGGCGACGGCTCTGTTGAAAGAATAGCCAGGTGCAGTCGGGTCGATGACGAGATCGATCCCTGCTTGAGCGTCGTCGAATTCGCGGAGTGTTTCATCAAGAGAAAGATCGAGGCTGGTCGAGCTGTAGGCAGCAGCACCCGGAGGAGGGTTGATCGTGATCAACCCCTCCTGAATCGATAGTCGAATCTCGCGATCGGTCAGTATCAACTCACAGCCTCGGTAAGCCCGAAGACTGATGCTTTCGGCATCCAAACCCGCCAAGCGCCGCTGATTGTCTCGCGCGGTAACTCCACGAGAACTCGGTCTCGCTCCTGACCGACCGGATAGGCCTTCAATTGCTTCGCTTCCACCAAAAGGCGATCGACTGCGACTTCCTCCGTCTTGCCGTCGGCTGTTCGCAAGGTCACAACCACCTCGCTGGGGTGCAGACCTTCCTCCACGGTTTCAACGGCGATATGCGGCATGCCTCATTCCTTTCCATTGCGTTGTCGATTCGGCTGGGCTCGCCGAATCGACAGGCTAAGTGATGATGCAGCTTCCCCCCGGGTCGGACCACTGGGTGGACGACAAAAAGCTGTGGATCGCCTTGCGGACCTGACAGAACATAATAAGAACCTGCCAGAATGAGTTCAAGCCGCCCTCAATGCGGCGGTAGGACGATCGCCCTTGACCAAGGCCGGGATAGGACGAATTCATTTGCCGACGGCGAACACTTTCGCTCTGGCCGGTTCGCTCCTCGGCACTATCCGCCAGTCTGTGGCGGTGGTGGACTGACCGGCTTTTCGATCCAGAACGGGACCATGCAGGCGCGGCGGCCCTGTTGGATGGAGATCGAATCCCCGTGGCACAAAGACAGGGAATGGGTCACGTCATTCCATGTCATGAGGTTGAGCCAGTCGCGGGCGGCCGTGGGTCCGTTGTTGAACGCGGCCTGCAATCCGCTTTCGGTCTCGCGGATGGCGGCGGTGGCGGCGCTGTTGCCCCACCAGTAACCGCCGGCGGCGGCGGCGAGGATGCTGCCGACCAGGACGGCAGCGGCGATCAGCGTGGAGTTGCGGTCGAACACCCGGACGCGGCGGGCGAGGGCGTCGTCGGCGCTGTGCGCGATGTGGATGGCGACATCGCGGACGGTCTTGGCCTTGGCGGCATCGAGGTGGGCGTGGAACCGCTCAGTCTCGGCGTCCGCCGCCCGCCGGGCCTGGCCGAGCGTGGCGGCCAGCGCTGCGGCGTGCTCGGTGGTGATCCGTGCGTTGCGGTCGGTAAGGGCGCCGAGGCGCGCGAGGGTCAGCATGAAGGTCTCAAGCAGCGGGGTAAGCGGCCCGTCGTCATCGATGCCGGCCTGACGGGCCGCGGCGCGCATGCGGGCGACGAGCTCGGCCATATCGGCCTCGCCGGTCGGCGCTGCACCGTCCGGCGCCGGCAAGGCGGGCTGGGATCCTGCGGCGGGTGCTGTGTGACGTGCCAGCCGTTCGCGGAGCGCGTCGCGCAGGCCGGTCATGGCAGCCAATGGGCGACGGGCGCGAAATTCTCCTCCATATCGCGCAGCCAGTTGTGGATGAGCTGCCGATTCCAGGGCCCGATCGGGGCCTGACCCGGCTTGACCTTGCCCTCCTCGGCGGCGGTAAAGGCGAGGCGGCGGGCGTCGACTTCGTGCGCCACGGCAAGGCGCGGCATCCAGACCACGGTGGCGCCGCGTTCGAGCGCCTTGAGGAACACCGGGTGCTCCAGAACGGTGGCCTGGAAGGCGGCCTTTTCCGCGCGGTTGCGCGGCACCAGCGCGGCGTTGAGCACGAGGATGGTGGCGGCGGGGGCGAACAATTCTCCCTGTTCGACATCGTGGAGATAGGCGAGATCGTCGGGGTCGGGGCCGAGCAGGTGCACGGCGACAGGACGAATGCCGTAGCGATCGAGGAAGGCGGTGAGGCCGATCTCGCGAGCGAGCTGCTTGAGGATGAGGTCGCCGGCGCCAAGGTCGATCAGGGCGTTGAACTGCTCGGCGATCTGCCGCTCGACGAAGGCGGCGAACCAGTCGCGCATCTCGGCATCGTCGGCACTGGGCGGGGTAACGACACCCTGGAAATAGGCAGAGAGGGTGGCGTTGGTGCGGTCGGCATCGGCGATGATGATCTCGCGGCCGCGCGCCAGGGCACGATCGACGGCCCAGCGGACCCACCAGGTTTTTCCGCGGGTGCCGCGTCCGAGCGGCAGGATGAACAGCGGCGTGGTGGCGGTGCCGGCAGCGCTGGCGGTGGTCTCGGCCGCCGGTGTGCCAAGGGCATCGGCGGTGATGGTGGCGTCGCGATCGACCATGGCGGGACTCCTCTGTTGTGCGGCTCCCAGTCAGCACGCGCAGTTGCGAACGGCGTCAGCGCACGTGTGGGTGGGGCGCAAAAGCGACGGCGGCGCCGTTCACATGATCTTGGGCAACGGCACCTTGCCGGCGTCGATGGTGGAGAACAGGCGCCGGAGCTGATCGGCGGCGGTTTCGGTGGCGGGGGCGACGGGTGCCGGATCGGGCGCGCCCGCATCCAGCGCGGCGACGGCTGCTGCTGCCACGCCCGGCGCACCGGTACCGACGACCGCTGGCGCGGTCAGGGACGGTTCGCCGGTTGCGGCGCGTGCCGGGCGGATGTCGAGGGCCAGGTGCGGTCGGGGAAGCGCGGCCGGATCGAGCGCCGCGGCTGCCGGCGGCGTCACGGCATGCACGGCGGGGGCGATTTCAACGGGTGCCAGGACAGAAGCCGCGGTGGCCGGTTGTTCCCCCCGCGCGCTGGCGAGATCACGGCGGACGCGATACCAGGTCTGGCGCGCGCTGGCGGCGGCGGGGGGTTTGCCGTCGGCGTCAGTAAGACCGACCGCGGCGAGTTCCGCGGCGAGGGGTCCCCAGGCGGGCGGGGTCTCGGCGAAGGCGGCGGCGAGGGCGGCGTGGTGCTGGCGCATCCAGCGGTAGAGCGGGGAGCGGCCGGGTCCGCCGTGGGTACGCAGGGCCGCGAGCACCTTGACGAGGCGACGGTCCTGACGCGGCGGGCGGCTCATGACGGCAGCAGTCCCCGAACGGATGGCGTGTCGCCCGACGGCGACGGGGGGAGACTCTACCGAGCGCGGGGACGTGGGTTCAACGTCGCAAGGGGCGTGTCACAGGGATGTTAGGCAGGTTTCTACAGACCAAGGCACCCTTGGTGCGGCTGATCGCCGAAAGCCGATGTAGGATGCGCCACGCATAGGGTGAGGGCAACCGGCGATGGCGAGGGCAGCGGCAGGAGCAGCATCAGCAGCATCATCGGCGGCGGCGGGCGGGGAGACAGCCGCCGTGCTGGCAGCGTTGCAGGCGGAGGTTGCGGCTCTGCGGCAGGCCCTGGCGTTGATGCTGGAGGCGCAGGCCACGCAGACGGAGATGCTGCGGCAGCTGATGGAGGCGGCGGCAGCACCAGGCGAATCGGAGACTGCGCTGTCGGAGGCGCTGGCGCAGATCGCCGCGATCCTCAACCGTCAGACCAGCGAGATGACGGCGATCCAGGCGGTGCTGCTGCGGCTGCCGGAGGATGTCGGCCAGAGCGTGGCGGCGGGGGTGCGGGAGGCGCTGTCCGGTGGCTGAGGGAAGAGTCCGCCGATGCTGACCTACCGGACCGGAGCGGCCGGTGCACCGTCGGCGGCACGTGCCATGGCAGACCATCTGCTGGAACAGACGCTCCCCGCCGCACAGGCGGACCTCGCGGCCTACTACCAGCGCGGCGTGGCGCCAGCGGAGGCCGGGCATACGGTGACACTCGCAGAACCGCGGCGGGACATGGACCCGCGCGTGGCAGACCTGCTGGGGATCGACCCGAACCGGGCGCCGGACGTCGACGCCATCGCCCAGCTCCTGGCGGGCAACCGGGCGGACGGCGCGCCGATCCCGGGCAAGCAGGTGCAGCGCGCAAGCGAGAGCTTGGCCGCGCTGTTGGGGCTGGCGCCCGGCACGCTGCCTGGCGCGGCGCAGATGGCGAACATTCTGAACGGAAGGCGGGCGGACGGATCTGCGCTGCCGGAGGACCGGGCAGCGACAATCCAGGCGCGCGCGCTGGCGCTCTATGGCTTTCACGCCAACCGGGAGCCGCGTGCCGAGGAACGGGAGAATCTGCTCGCCGGGCAGCGGGCGGACGGATCGGCGCCCGGGCGGGCGGCTCTGCTGGACGGACTGTCGGCGACGCGGTCGCGCATCGGCTACGTCGATCTGTGCTGGTCGGCGGACAAATCGGTGTCGCTGGCCTGGGCCTTCGCACCGACCGAGGCGGAGCGCGCGATCATCGCCGCGGCGCATCACGACGCGGTGGACGCGGCGATGCGCCACGTGGAGCGGGAACTCGGCCGGGCACGCAAGGGCAAGGCGGGCCGGGAAGGATTCGAACCCGGGCGGATCGGCTGGCTGCGCTTCGAGCACTATGCCAGCCGCCCGACGGTGGAGGTGCCGCGGCGCGATGCGGCGACCGGCGAGGCCTATACCGAGCTAGTGACTCTGAAGGTCGCCGGCGATCCGCAGCTCCATACCCATGTCGCGGTGCCGAATGCCGTGCTGACCGAAAGCGGCCGGGTCGGCGGGCTGGACCTGCAGCGGCTGGAAGGCCGGGTGCATGAATGGGGCGCGCTGTACCAGGCGCATCTTGCGACCAACCTGCGCCGGCACGGCATCGACGTAGCGCTGGACGAGGCGACCGGTGCAGCGCGGATCACCGCGATCCCCGATTCGGCGCGCGCGGCGTTCTCCAAACGAACCATGAACGGGACCGAGGCGGCGCGCAGCTATGCGGCGGGACTCGGCCTCGACTGGGACGGTCTCGATGCGGAGCGGCGAATCGGTCTGGCCAAACGCGGCGTGCAGGGCGATCCGCGGCAGGCGAAGCAGGATGACCTCAGCGATTGGGCGGCCTGGCGGCGCGAGGCGGCGGCACTCGGTTGGCGGCACGCGAGCGTGCTGCGGCCGGAGCCGATTCCGCTGCCAACGCGGGAGGAACGAATCGAGCAGGCGTATCAGGCCGCGCTCACGCTGCTGGACCGCGACCTGCAGCGGCGGGCGGTGGCGGATGCATCGGTCGCACGAACAGCGGCGGCACGGGGATTGATCGCGTCCGGGGTCGAGAGCGCCGCGGAGATCGACGACGTCGTGCGTGCCTTCGTCAGCCGCGGGGCGCGCCAGGACGGGCAGGCGGTGGGGCTGATCTGGGGGCAGACCGCCGACGCCCAGGGCCGCGAGCGGGTGAAGCTGACCACCACCCTGCATGTCGACCGCGAGACCGAGCTGATTGCGCTGGCACAGAAAGCGGCGGCGGATCGCAGCGGCGCGCTTGGCAGCGATGCGATTGCGGCGGCGGTGGCGCGGGCGGGATGGGATTTCGCAGGGACGGAGCACGGCCAGGCGCAACGGGCGCTGATCGACCGGCTGGGGCAGGGCGGGCGGCTGGCGGTGGCGATCGGCGTCGCCGGGTCGGGTAAATCGACGGTGCTGGCGCCGTTGGTGGATGCCTGGCAGCGCGACGGGCGGCAGGTCTATGGCGCCGCGCTTGCCTGGCGGCAGTCGGACGACCTGGCCGCGGCCGGCATCGCGGAAAAAGATCGGGCGGCCGTCTCGGTATTCCTCGATCGCGCGGGCAAGGGACAGATTCACCTCGACCCCCGTAGCGTCGTGGTGGTGGACGAACTCGGCCTGCTGGGGACGCGGCAGCTGCTGGACCTGCTGCGGGTGCAAGCCGCGACGGGCTGCCAGGTGGTGGCGGTGGGCGACCCGAAGCAGTGCCAGGCGATCGAAGCCGGGCCGGTGATCGAGTTGCTGCGCCGGGCGCTCGGCGCCGAAGCGGTGCCGGAGCTGCTCAGCACGGTGCGCCAGCAGAGTGCGCGTGAGCGGGAGACCAGCCTGATGTTCCGCGACGGCCGCGCGGCGGAGGCGCTGGCGCTGAAGCGCGGCGACGGCACCGCGCAGCTCGTGCCCGGCGGCTACCGGGAGGCAGTGGAACATGTCGCTACACTCTGGGCCGCACGGCATGCGGCGCACGGGCACGACCCGGGGTACACGCTGACGGTCAGTGCGCCGAGCAATGCCGATGCGCGGGCGATCGGCGCGGCGATCCGCGAACATCGGCGGAATGCCGGCGAGATCGGATCCGACCGGGTGGTGGTCGATGCCTGCGATCAGTTGGGCGGCGCCTATGCGCTGCCGCTGGCGGTGGGCGACCGGGTGCGGCTGTTTGCGCGAACCAACGCTGCCTATGCCGATCGCAGCCGCGGCATCATCGGCAACAACGGGTCGGTCCTGACGGTGTGCGACATCGGCGCCGCCGGCGTCACGTTGCGGAATGCGCAGGGCAGCGAAGGCCTGGTGAAATGGGACACGCTGCGTGACCCCGCCAACGGGCGCATCCGGCTCAGCTATGGCGACGTGCTGACGATCGACGCGGCGCAGGGGCTGACCAGCACCGAGCACATCCAGGCGATGCCGGGCGGCACGCAGGTGGTCACCGGCTACAAGGCTTACACCGCGGCGAGCCGGCACCGGGTGGCGAGCTACATCGTCACGTCGGATGGGGCCGAGCGGCGGGAGATCGCCGCACGCCGGCCGCTCGGCGATCCGCGGCCGATCCGCGAAGCCGATGTCTGGGCCAACATGGCGCGCAACCTGGCCCGCCAGCCGGAGATGCCGGCGGCACTCGATCTGCTGGCGCGGGCGCACCGGCTCCATCGCGGTGCGGCACACGCATTACAGCGCGGGTTGCAGCCGGCCGAGCAGCGTGTCGCCGAGGGATTGCAGGCGGTCACGCTGCACCAGGCGTGCCAGCGGCGGCGTGTCGTGGCGCGTGTCGCCGAGTTGGCCGAGCGGCTGGGACGTGTGGCGCGCGAGCAGGGCGCTGCTTTGGACGTGTTGGGCCGGCTTGTGCCGGCCGTGCGAGAGGCCGCGACCCGTACTATGGCAGCGATGCAACCGGTGCTGCACGGGTCCATCGCGCAACGGCGCGAAAGGCAGCACCAGGCGCTCGGACAGCGGCGCGAGCAGGAACGTGCGGCCAGACCGTCACGTGGGCTCAGCCTGGGGCGGTAGGAATTGTCCTGGTTGTCGACATCCCCGGTGATCGCCGGCGCCCTGGTCATTCAGGTAGATCGTCAGGTGTCGCGGCACGGGCGGCGTTTCCGCGGCTGCACGGGGGCGCGTGGCGGTAGCTTCACCGGTCTCCATCCCGCGATGGTCCTGGCACACCGCCGGGCCTGCTCATTGTCGCTGATGCCAGGGAACCGGCGACGCAGCTCGACGGTAGCCGCAAACTCGCCGCCACGATCGAACGCAGCCCAGATCGCGGCGGCCTCTTCCTCGGAGACAACGAACATCTGCCGAGCATGAGAATGCCGGTCGCTGACCGCAAGTGAATCATCGGTGGCCGGCTGTATCGATACATCCGTCGCGGCCGACCGCCTGGCCGGCCGGATCAGGACCATCGGCGATCCTTGGTTTCGAGGTCGCTCAGCACGTTGCGGATCGCCGCTCCGGGGGTTTCCGCCATTGTAATGGCGGCGCGTGGTTTTCACACGGCCTGCTTGTGTTTTGCGCACGCGCCCTGAGGTCGGGACGATCCGCTGACCGATTTCGCTTCTCCCGAACTTCTGGTACATTTATTTAAGGGGGAAGCTTCATGGACAGCTGGCCCGGAACGGTAATTGCCGGCATGGCGTTTGGGGTCTCGTTCAGCACGTTCGCAATTGCAGAATGGCGCAATCGTCGTGCTCGAAAGGCCGAAAGGATCAAGAACCTTCTCGGCGATCGCTCTACGATCGCCTATGCCGCTTTGCGAATTCTGGACGAAGGTTTGCCGGAGAAGAAGAGCGAAAGAGCGCCCGTGATAGAAGCGATAATACATGCGTGTATATTCGAGAGCTCTGATAGAGCGCGCGCACTGCTCTATCAGGTAATTGATCGCAATAGGCAGTACAGGAACGAGTTCGATGCCGCCCTTCAAAGGGTTGAGGACACGTTTAGGAACATGAGTGCGTTTGGGTTCGAACCAGAATTGTTAGACCTAGCACGCGGCCGTAAGCGTATATCGGCTGTTTCCACAGCAATTAAGGGGCCTGCAGCCGCTAACCGATAATGCCGACCTGAGTCGTCCGACGCAAGAAGAGCGCGTTGCAAATTCAAGAATTTCGGATTTCCCGGAAGGTATGACCGGAATGACTCCGTATCAGCCCTCAGATCCCTGTGCAACCGGCTCGTCTGGTCTACCGTGATCTCCCTTACGCTTTGTTCAGAGTTAACGGCTTGGGCACGTGGTTTCGCGGTAAAAGGTATCCTCCGGAGTGCCAGCCATGCCGCAACGCCCGCGTCGCCAGCAGAAGGCCACGCGATCCGCGACAACCCGCCGCGCCACATCGACCGCATGCCCGACGACATGCTGGCGCAAGTCGCGCGGGATTTCCCGAGCGACATCACGCCGAAACCTTGGGCGTGCTGGTGCAGGAGCTTTTAATCTGGGCGCGGAGCGCGCTTGGGCGCAAGCTACGTGCAGGGCGGGCTGGACGTGATCGAAGCGCATTTGCGGGCGGCCATACGCAGGGAAACCATCTATCGGAACCGGAACGGTGTTCAGACCAACACGACCACCTCTGATAGACCTCCGTCGATACAAGGCCGCATGAATGATTCAAGGTGGCGTCCATAGGGGCCTCACCGGGGGCAATGGCGCATTTGGATCTGTGTGGTATTTACGAGACTGCCCCGTCGGCTCTGTGCATTGCATATACTGGCTTATTATCCATCCACCATTGGCTTGCATTTCCCCACCATTGCCTACACATCTTGCCATGTAGCCATTCATACAAATGCTCGCACTAAAGGGAGCATAACTCTTCCCCCTATAGACGCAATTCGAGTTACCTGACTGCGCTAGGGCTGGATTCCAATCCGCAAGACAAAGAATCGTGCTTAACATCACAAAGATTCTGCACATTGAGCGCTTCCGCTATGAGCCTCCCAATCCAAGACCTAGGTCGTGTGGACGGATTTGATAAGGGATTTGATCAGTATTATCACGCACGCAAAGCTGATGAACGCGCTGAAGGAGACGTCAGTTTTCTCGCAACGTAGTGCGATACGCTTGAAACGCTTGAGTTTGCCTATGGTCTGCTCAATCCGCGCCCGGAGTTTGTAGAGTTCCTTGGGAAAGAAGCGTCCCCTCTGCTTCGAATTGGCCTTCCTGGGGATAACCGGCGTGATCCCCCGCGCCCGCGCCGCCGCGCGGTTGCTGTGGCTGTCATACCCCTTGTCGGTGATTGCCACGCGCGGCGTGATGTCCGGACCGATGTCAAACGAGGTTTCAAGTTGCGTTGCGTCGCTCTTCTCGCCACCGGTTAGGTGGAAATCGAGTGGATCGCCCTTGAGGTCGGTCTTGAGGTGGATTTTGGTCGAAAACCCGCCCCGCGAGAGTCCAAGCGCCTGATTTTGCCGCCCCCTTTTGCGCCGGCCGCCGAGACGTGAGCTCGAACGACAGTGCTGTCGAAGAACTGCACCAGATGCGCCGTCTGGCTTTGCTCAGCCAGTAGCTGGAAAAAAGCCTCGAAAACCCCGCTGCGGCTGAGCCGCCAGAACCGCTTCCAGATGCTGTTCCATTTGCCGAATTCCGTCGGCAGCGCGCGCCACTTTATGTTGTGCACCGTGAAATAGAAGATCGCTTCCAGGAACTTGCGATCATCGTGCCCCGGCTCGCCCCGCCGCGACTGCGCGGCGTCGAACACCGTCAACACGATCTCCCAATCCTCTTCGGTCATCTGCGTCAGCATGGTCGGCCTCCCTTGCCGACCACGCAGTGATTCGATGAAATACCGATTCGGGAATCCGCCAATTACGCATGGCTGGGATTCCGTCCACACAACCTAG
>Ga0335073_10010532_pt1 | contig 13000 bp, 11 predicted proteins | sample Lox_Sample_22_FD_207093 | JGI IMG/M metagenome (GOLD analysis project Ga0335073, IMG submission 207093) | Soil microbial communities from Loxahatchee National Wildlife Refuge, Florida, United States - Lox_Sample_2.2 | ecosystem: Environmental > Terrestrial > Soil > Wetlands | place: USA...
AGCGGAGCTCGTGCCGCGACGTTGGCGAGCAGCCCCGCCAAGCCCTGGAGCAGACGGGGAAGCGGCGGATCTCGCTCGGGTACCGATCCCCGGACAACGGCGACGCGATGAAACAGGCTCGCCAGATCGTCGAGCAGCCCGCCGCACAGCGCGACCACGTCATCGTCGGCGAGCGGCTGTAGAAACGGGTCGACCGCCTCGGTCCAGAGACCGAAGGCGGCGCTCGCGGCGAGCGGGTACGCCTGGGCCACCAAGCCGGTGATCTCGGGATGGCGCAGCAGCAGCTCGCGGCCAAGGCGGCTCTTCCCGACTCCAGCTTCGCCGGTCAGGAGAACCAGTCGGAAATTGCCCTCCTCCGCCCGGGTCAGCTCGTCCTCCAGCACGCCGAGCTCCTCGCGCCGCCCCACGAGCTCCGGGATCGATCGCGGTGAAGGCGCCGGTGGTGGCGGCGCCACGGTACGCACCGCTCCCCTCAAAGATCCTTCGGACCCGCGCGTAAGGTAATTAGCCTACCAGACAGGGCGTTCGCCCAGGGAATCCTGTCCACGCGCACGGAATCCGTATGAATATCCGTGTTCACAACGAAGACGCCGGCGCGTGGTCGGCCTAGGCTGCTCGTCGTAAACGCCCGGAAGGGCGCAGGAACGGAATAGGGGGCTGGCGCACGATGAATGACATCGCGCCCATCCTCGGGGTACTCGCGGGACTTGCCGGCATCGCCGACACCGTCCCCTACGTTCGCGACACCCTCCGGGGAAACACTCGCCCGCACCGGGGCACTTGGCTGATCTGGGGCGCGCTCGCGATCATCGCGTGCCTCGCCCAGCGAGCCGACGGCGCCACCTGGAGCGTCCTCATGACGGGCACGCAAGCGATCGTGACCAGCCTCGTCTTTCTGCTCGCCATCCGTCTCGGCGAGGGCGGTATGAGCCGCACCGATCTCGCGTTGATCACCCTCGCTGCCGCCGGTGCGTGCGGCTGGATCGTCGCCCGAGAGCCGGTCGTCGCCTTGGGCTGCGTAATCGTCGCCGACCTCAGCGCCCTCGCGATGATGGTCCCGAAGGTCCGCCGCGATCCACACTCCGAGACGCTCTCGACGTACGTTCTCGCCAGCGTCGGAGGTGCTCTCGCCGCGGGCGCGGTCAGCGAACTGGACCCGGCGATGCTCCTATACCCCGCCTATTACTGCCTCGCCAACGCAGCAACGGCGATTCTCATCGGCCGCCGCCGAGCCATCCTGATGCACCGCGCCGGCGGGTGAGCCCTCGAGACCTGCCGAAAACGGGTGACCGGAACATGAGTCGGTCGCACGAGCCTGGCCTCCATGGATCGCTCGCCCCGCCGGCTGCGGATCGTCTATTACGAACCCGTCGAGGAGGAGACGATGCTGCGAACGGGCCGGATCAGACGCGTGGCCAGCGGGCGCTCATTCTGGTCGCGTCGCCGCGCTCACGATGGCATCGGGCTCTATGAGGTCGACCCGGCCCCAGGGCAACGGCGCTTGTCCTAACGGCTGCTCACGGCGACCTCCGCGACGCGTGCGCCGTGCGCGGCCTGGCCGCGTCGGAGAAGCACCAGCGCCAGGAGCGCCGCGGCGGCGATGATCCCGGCCTCGATGTGGAAGGCGGCCTGGAAGCCGTCGGTCAGCGCCGAGGGGACGGGAGCTCCCGCGTGCAGCGCGTTCGTCGTGCGGTCGGTCGCGATCGTGATCAGCGCGGCGATTCCGATCGCGCCACCGATCTGCTGGGCGGTCGTCATCAGGCCCGAGGCCAGGCCGCCGTCGCGCTCCTCGGCGTCGCCGGTCCCGAGCCCGATGATCGGCACGAAGGCCAGCCCGAGTCCGAAGCCGGTGAGGATCAGCGTCGGTAGCACGTCGGCGCCGTAGGCGCTGTCGGGGGTGAGGCCGGACATCAGCCATAGTCCGATGACCGCGAGCCCGCAGCCGATGGTGATCGGCAGGCGCGGGTCGATGCGATTCGGGAGCTTGCCCATGAGTGCCGATCCGATCGCCATCGAACCGCTGAACGGCAGGAACGAAAGCCCGGTGGTGAGAGGGCTGAAGCCCAGGACTCGCTGGAGGTAGAGGGTCTGGAAGAAGAACATCGCCAGAAGCCCTGCGGCGGCGAAGAAGATCACCAGGTCCGCGCGCAGGGCAAGCGGGCGGCGGAGGAGTTCCGCCGGCAGCAGCGGCGAGGACGACCGCCGCTCGCTCCAGGAGAACGCCACGCCGAGCACGAGCACGACGGCGAGGCTCCCGAGGGTGCGGGCGGAGGTCCACGCGTGGCTGTCGGTCTCGACCACGGTGTACACGAGCAGCAGCAGCGCCATCGTGGCCAGCGCCGCGCCGCCGACGTTGGGGGAGGCCCGCCGCGCGCTGAGGTCGTCGGGCGGGAGCAGGCGCGGGATCGCGGCCAGGGCGAGGGCGGCGACGGGGAGGTTGATGAGGAAGATCCAGCGCCAGTCGGCGAGTTGGACGAGCGCGCCGCCGGCGAGCAGGCCGGTCGCGGCGCCGAGGCCGAGGAGTCCGGCCCAGATCGCGAGGGCGCGACGGCGCTCGGCGCTGTCCGGCGAGGCCGCCAGCAGCAACGCTAGAGCGGACGGCGACAGCAGCGCGCCGAAGATCCCCTGCAGCGCACGCGCGCCGACGAGGACCCCCGCGCTGGGGGCGGCTCCGCACAGGGCTGAGGCCGCGGCGAAGCCGACGAGGCTGGCAGCGAATACGCGGCGCGGACCGAAGCGGTCGGCGAGGCGGCCGCCCAGCAGCAGGAACCCGCCGAACGTCAGCAGGTAGGCGTTGACAACCCACGAGAGGTTGGCCACCGAGAAATGCAGGTCCCGGCCAATCGTGGGCAGCGCGACGTTCGTGATGGTGTCGTCCACGAGGAGCATGAACTGGGCGACGCAGGCGAGCAACACGACGAGGGCTGGACGAGATCGACTCATGGTTTTCTCCACTCGTAGAAGGCTTCTACACTTGTAGAAGAAATGACGTCCGTTGTCAAGCCCCGCTGCGATACTCGTGCGCCCGATGTCCTCGCCCGAGCGATCCTCACCCGAACGATCCTCAGCCGAACGATCTGATCGCCGCCGACGCCTGCTCGAGGAAACCCTGCGGCTCGTCAGCGAGGCGGGGCTGGGCGCGGTCACGCACCGCAACGTCGAGCAGGCCGCCGGCGCCCCCCACGGCTCGGTGACCTACTGGTTCGGTAGTCGCGAGGGACTCATATCCGCGCTCGTCGACTGGCTCTGCGACGAGTCGGAGCGCCAGGCCCGCGCGATCGCCACGCCTGTCCAGCAACAGATCGCAGCGGGCCAGAAGCTCGACATCGACGCCATCGCCGCCGCCTTGTCGGCGTGGATGGACACCTCCGCCGCCCATCACCTCGCCCGCATGGAGCTAGAGCTCCAAGGCGCGCGCGAACCCGCTCACGCCGAGCGGATGACCAAGGCGGCACAGGTCTTCTGGGACATGTGCGCGGCGATCGCCGAGGGTCTCGGCTCAGACGATCCCGAGCGCGACGGCCGCGCGATGGCGGTGATGCTCGACGGCGTCCTGCTCGACCGCCTCGCGCACCCGCCACAGAGCCAGGACGTGGTCGCCGCCTCCGTGCGGTGGCTGCTCTCCGGGCCACCCGCGCCGGATGGGAAACGCATCTGACCGTCAATCAGCCGCGCGCCTGAGCGCGTCCTGGAGCTGCCGGCGCGAGGAGATGTCGAGCTTTCGAAACGCGCGTCCGAGGTGTGTTTCGACCGTCTTCTCCGTTACGAACAGCGTCTGCGCGATCTCTCGGTTGGTGCCGCCGTCGGCGGCCAGCCGGGCGACGCGCAGCTCGCTGGGTGTCAGCGAGTCGGCCCCCGAGCGCGCGATCGTCCGTGGCCGGATACCGATCGAAGCCAGCTCGGCCCGGACTCGACGCTCTAACGCCGTAGCGCCGCATCGGGTCGACAGGCTCAGAGCCTCCAGCAAGGGCTCGCGGGCGGCGGAGCGCTCGCCCGCGGCGCGCAGCGTCGCTCCGAGGTCGGCGAGGACGCGTGCATGCTCGAGGCGCGCGCCCGAAGCTTCCAGCACCGACTGCGCCTGCCTCAGCACTTCGGCCCGCGCGTGCGCGGGCCCGACCAGCGCCTGCGCGCGCAGCGCGACGCCGAGCGCTCGCGGTGCTCCAAACGCCTCGGCTCGCCGAACCTCGTCGGCGGCAAGTTCGCGCGCTTCGGCGTGACGGTCGAGCTCAGCGAGCGACACCGCCGCCGCCGAGCGCCATGGAAGCACGGCCGGGTTCTCGCCCCCCAACGCCGGATGCTCCATCCCACAGCCGAGCAGCTCCTCCAGTGCGCCTTCGTGATTGCGATCCGCGGCACGCAGCACACCGGAGGCGTAGCGCAGCTGCGAACTCGGCGAGAACTGATCGTCGTAGCCGATGCCCTCGTTCTCGATCAGTCTGCGCAGCGATTCGGGCGTCTCGTCGCGATCGAGGCCGACAAGCACCGCCGTCGACACGGCGAGCACGACGAACTCGACGCCGAGCAAGTCCCGACCAAGCTCGATCGCCGCTTCTGCGTCGCCCTGCGCGGCGATCATGTCTCCGCGGCGCGCGCACACGAACGCCCGCAGGGCAGAGATGTTGGCGACCGTCGCTGCCGCACCGCGCTCGCGAGCGCGGGCGAGGATCTCGTCCGTACCGCCCAGGGCGGCGTCGAACTGGTCGGTCGCCGCGAGCACGGCCAGGCCCACGATCGCCCATGCCTCACCGCGGTGCGGCTCCGATGGGAGTCCGGCAGCGAGCGAGCGGCTGGCGAGGTCCGCGGCCTTCGCCGCCGAGCGCAGGTACATCAGCTCGTCCATCGCAAGCGTGGCGAGCGTTGTGGCCTCGAGGACTCCGCGCGCGGGACCGCCCGGGTCGCGCAGCGCCGCGATCGTGGCGTCGGCCTCACGCCGGGCCGACACGGACGTGTAGCTGGCGCCCAGCAATGCGACCTCGAGCCGCTCTCGACCCGGTGCCGCCGGCGGCAGCCGCGCCTTCGCCCGGTTCAGGATCGCGGCGGCTTCGGCGGCGCGGCCTGCGAAGAACAGGATCCCGCTGAGCTCGATCGCGGCGGCGACGATGTCTGTTTCGTAGAGGCCCCTGTCGACGACTTCGGCGAGCGGCGCGATCGCGTCTGGAAGGGCAGCACGGGCCCGCGCGAGACCCAGCTCGAGCACGACGGCGGCGCGCTGGTCGACGGGCGGGGGCTCGGCGACCGCGCGCTTTAACATTGCCGCCGCCCGCGTTGCATCGCCGAGAGCCAGTGCTTCGCTCGCGGCCTCGCGCAGCAATGCCACCGCGACGGCGTCGGCGCCAGGCTCGGTGTGCATGACGTGCGCGGCGACCTGCTCGACCGGGGCTCCACGATCCTCGAGAATCTTCGACGCGGCGCAGTGGAGTCGCTCCCGTTCGGCGGGGGAGAGGTCTTCGTAGATCGCTGCGCGGAGGATCGGGTGGACGAAGCGAACGCTCGCGCCGGACTCGATCACCCCGGCGGAGACCAGCGACGCCATCCTCGCCTCGACCTTGGCGGGAGTCAGCTCAGCGAGCCGTGCCGCATCCCTCACCTGAGCGCCGTCCCCTAGCGTGCTGAGCGCCCGGGCCAGTGACCCGGCCTCGGGGTCCAGACGCGCGAGTCGGAGCAGCACCGCGTTTGACACGCCTCGTGGAACGATCGAGTCGACGTCGGCAGCGTTCTCGGCGGTCGGGCCGAGCCCGCGAGTGGCCGCTTCGGAGAGCAGTTCGCCCACGAGCAGCGGGTTGCCTCCGGTTACCCGAATGCAGGCTTCGGTGAAGCGGCGATCGGGCTCGTGGGCCAAGCGAGACGCGATCATCGAGCGGACCGAATCCTCGGTGAGCGGCGAGAGGCGGAGCAGCAGCGTGTCGGGATCGGCTGCCAACGTCGCCGTGTCCGGCGACGCGGCCGGATCGAGCGGCCGCGTGGCCAGGATCATTGCCAGCGCCTGCCCCTCGAGACGGCGCGCAATGAACGCAAGCGTCTTAGCTGAGAGACCGTCACACCACTGCATGTCGTCGACGACGAGCGCCAGCGGCGAGTCGGATGAGACGTTCGCGGCAAGCCAGTACAGGCCGTGCTGCCAGGCGTAGGTCGGGTCGTCCGCGGCTGTGCCCAACGCCGTCCCAGCGATCGTCGTCGGCGCACCCGTCAGCACCTCCGCCCCCAGTGTGGCAGCGCCCGCCAACCACCGCTCGCGCTCGCCTTCGTCCGCGTTCAGCAGCGCCCATTCGAACAGCTGGCGTACGACGCCGAACGGGAAGCCCTGCTCGAGCTCCGTGCCGCGTGCCCCGAGCACGCGGAAGCCGAGCTCGGAAGCTCGGGCGATCGCCAGCTCCAGCAGACGGGACTTCCCCAACCCGGGGGCGCCCTCGATCACGACGAGTCTGCCCGCCCGCTTGCCGGCCTCTCGAAGCGCGGCCTGGACGTCCTCGACCTCGTGCTCGCGCTCGAGCAGCCCAACCGGGGAGGCGAGCGCCGTCCGGTCCATTTCCCCGGAGAATGGTAAGTCCCCTACCTATCGGCGTGGGAAATGTTCGGGGGGCGATGTCAGGGGATCTGCCCGATGTGCGCGCTGCTTCAGGGACGCACTATTTCCAGAGCCACCTACCGCCGTTCGCATTAGGAGAACCGAGTGCCCCTGATCCAGGTCAAAGTCGTCGCCGGCGTGTTCACGACCTCCCAGAAGCAGGAGATCATCGAGCGGCTGACCGACGCACTCGTCGAGGTCCAGGGCGAGAACCTGCGCCAGCACACGTGGTGCGTGATCGAGGAGATCGCCAGCGGCGCGTGGGGAGTAGGCGGTCAAGGCCAGACGGCGGACGACATCAACGCGCTCGCGAGCGGTTAGATGGCGCAGATCCAGTCTCTCGCCGGCGGCCGCTCCGAGCAGCTTGCCCGACTCGTCTACGAACTGCTCGACGCGCACGCCGACACCGAACAGCTCTCACGGCGGGGGCACGACGATCTGGTATGGGCTGCGCACCTCGACTACCTGCGCGATCTACAGCGAGTCGCGCGGGAGGTGCTTGCGCATGTCTCCTGAGATGTCGCACGACGCCGGCGTGGCGGCTGCGGTCGGGGAGTCGCCGAGGCCGATCTACCCCTCGACGCGGGGCCGCTCGTCGGTGCGCCTGCTCGAGCCCGAAGGCCTCTACCGACACGTCGACCAGCTGTACCGAGCAGCGTGGGCTCTGTGCGGATCGCCGCACGACGCGGAGGACCTGGTCCAGGAAACGTTCCTCAACGTCTTGAAGCGCCCGCGCCTGCTCCGCGACGGCAACGAGATTGGCTACCTGCTTCGAGCCCTCAGGAACACCTATTCCACTAGGTACCGCAGCGGGGCGCATCGCCGGGGCGATCGCGCGCTCTACGAGGACGACGCCCCGCCACGCCACGACGACCGGTTCGAGACCCGCGAGCTCATGGAAGCGATCGCCAGCGCACCTCCCCTGTACCGTGATGCGGTCGTCGCCGTCGATCTGATCGGCCTCTCGTACCGCGAGGCGGCTCGCGCGTTGCGGACGCGCGAGGCCACGATCACGACGCGTCTCCACCGCGGCCGCCAGCACATCGCCCGGGCGCTCAGGGGCGAGTCTCCATCGAGCCAAGATCGTCTCGCCGCCTGAACCGCCCGCTCGAAGGGGCGCTCACCCTCGCGGTCAAGGACATTCCGGAATGATTCGGGTATGTCGCGGGGACCGAGTCCAGGCGGTCATACGGGCGAGGTGTTGTTGGAGCGCGCTGGGGAGCTCGAGGTATTCCGCGCTGGTCTGAGACGAGCCAGGGTCGGCGAAGGCGGGATCGTCGTTGTGGAGGGAGTAGCCGGTATCGGGAAGTCGGCGTTGCTCGACATCTGCGCCTCGGAGGCCGATCGCGAGGGCATGGGGGTTCTGCGTGTCCGCGGCGACGAACTGGTCATGGAGTCCTCGTTCGCGGGGATTCGTGAGCTGTTCTGGTCCGAGGTACGGGCGGTCGGTACGAACTGGTTCGAGGGAGCGTCGACGCTGGCGCTGCCCGTGTTCGAGGCGGCATCGTGGGATGGCGCGGATCGGGATCGGTCCTCGTCGGTGTTGCACGGCCTGTACTGGCTGACCGCAGACATGGCGGAGCGACGTCCGTTGCTGCTGGTGGTCGATGATGCGCAGTGGCTCGACGCTGCATCCGCGCGGTTTCTGGTCTATCTGGCCCGGCGGGTTGAGGCGTTGCCGGCGTTGCTCGTCGTGGCACTCCGCTCTGGCGAGCCGTCGGTGCACGCCGATCTTGCAAGGACGTTGACCCAATCTGCCGGTCGGGTGCTGCGGCCCTCACCGTTGAGCGAGGAGGCAAGCGGTCAGGTCGTCCGGCGAGTCCTCGGCCCTCGCGCCGACGACGACCTGTGCCGGTTCTGTCACGAGGCGACACGCGGTAACCCGTTCTACCTGCAGGGACTGGCAGCGGCGCTCGCCGAGGAAGGGGGACGCCCGACGGTTGAGCTCGCCGCGCGCGTTCGAAGCCTCGGTGTGGAGGCGATCAGCACGAGTGTCCTGGTTCGGTTGGCGCATCTGGGCGATGAGTGTCAGCGCCTCGCTGAGGCACTCACGGTGCTCGGACCCGACTCGTCGTTGCGTCATGTCGGCGCGTTGGCGGAGCTCTCGCGGGATCGAGCGGGAGAGGCCGCCGATCGCCTTCACGAGGCGGAACTGGTGTCGGTGGCGGAAGGCTTGTCATTTGTCCATCCGATCGTCCACGAGGCGATCTCCTCGCAGCTGCCGCCGGCTCGAACCGCCGCGCTTCACGGACAGGCTGCTCGACTCCTCGAGGCCGACGACGCAGCGGCCGATCGGGTTGCAGCGCACCTCCTGTTCGCGGACCCTTACGGTGACCGGTGGGTGGTCGAGGCGTTGAGAACCGCCGCACGGGAGGCGCTCGGGCGCGGTGCGCCCGAGGCTGCGATTTCGTTCCTGCGGCGCGCCCGGCGCGAGCCGCCCCCGCGAGAGTCACGCTTGGATGTGCTCGTCGAGCTCGGGCGCGCCGAGGCGTTGCTGCCGACCGCCCACGACTTCACCGCGCTTCGTGAAGCCCTTGCCCAGGCGGCAACCGCTCCCGACCGGGCGGAGATCGCCTACGAGCTTGCGCTCGGGCTGTTCGGCGTTCTCCGCAACGGCGAGGCCATCGACGTGCTGGAAGATGCCCTCAGCGACGGCCCAGCACTCGAGGCCGATGTGGTCATGCGGCTGGAGTCGGCCTTGATCGGCGGGGGCATCGGCGCTCTCGACCTGTCGCCCCGGCTGCTCGCCCGTGCCGAACGGCATGTGAAGCAGGCCAGGCGTGGGGAGATCGACGACCCCCTGATGCTGTCGTCGCTGGCGCAGACGGCGGCGGTGGTCGGTAGCTCGGCCGCCGACGCAGCGAGCTTTGCCCGGCGGGCCCTGGCCGACGGCCGCCTGCTCAGCCGGTGGCTCAACGCTGGCTACATGAGCACGGTGGTCGCGTTGTGCTGGAGCGATCGGCTGCCGGAAGCTCCGGCAGTGATCGAGGCGGGAATGGCGGAGGCGCGTCGGCGCGGTTCGGCACCGATGATGCTCCAGTTCTGCCATTTCCGCGCGGACTTGGCCTTTCGCAGCGGTGAGCTCGATCTCGCGGAGGACTATGCGCAGCGAACGTTCGAGTTGGGCAGCGAGCTGGGTGCCGCTCACGTCGCTCGACTGTGGCTTTCGCTTGTTCTGCTCGAGCGGGCGCGCCTTGACGACGCCACGGCGTTGTTCGAATCGGTCGAGCTCCGTCCTACCGTCGAATGGTTCGAGAACCAGTTGCTCGCACATCGTGGGCGGGTGAGGGTGGAGGGTGGCCGCGAGCAGGCGGGCCTGGCGGACCTGCTGGAGGCGGGGCGGCGCACGTCGGCGGCCGGGCTTTGTCTCAGCGCAGCGGTCGACTGGGTGCCTTCGGCGGTGATTGCTCTGCGACGGCTTGGTCGGTCTGGTGAGGCCGCACAACTGGCCGAGCGCGAGCTGCGGGAGGCGGTCGAGTACGGCGCGCCGCGCCGTCAAGGGATCGCGCTGGCCACGTGCGCAAGCCTCGACGAGAGCGACGCAGGGTCGACGTGCCTGCGAAACGCGGTGGAGATCCTGGACCGTTGCGGCGCGCGGTTGGAGCACGCTCGGGCTTGCGTGGATTTGGGGGTTCGGCTCCACGAGCGCGGCGAGCGGGACGCCGGCCGTTCGTGGCTCTATCAGGGGCTCGAGATATCGCGCAGCTGCGGAGGCGTGGCGATTGCCGAACGGGCGCGGGCCGGGCTCGTGGCCACCGGGGCGCGACCGAGGCGCGCGCGGCGGGGCGGTCCGCACGGGCTCACCCCGGCGGAATTGCGCGCCGCGCGCATGGCCGCCGAGGGACTGAGCAACCGCGAAATCGCCCAGGCTTTGTTCCTCTCCACCAAGACGATCGAGAGCCAGCTTTCGCAGGCGTACGCCAAGCTCGGTATCCGCTCGCGCGCTGGGCTCGCCGCGGCGCTGGACGCCGATCGCTCATAAGACTTGCGGGTAGCGCGGCCATAACTTCAGGGTCTCCCCTGATGTAGATCGCGGGCGACTCGCTCAGTCTCCCGGCGATGAGCGACAGCCCGCGGATGCGCGTGATCGTGGAGATCGAACGGGGGGCGACCACGGTCAACGGACAGATCACCGTCGACGGCACCGATCCAAGGGACTTCTTCGGCTGGCTTGAGCTGATTGACCGCCTCGAGCGGGCGGCGGGGCACAGGAGCACCGGCGATCCCGCGCCCCCGCGACAACCAGACGAATGATCCGGAAAGACGAAAGAGGGCTTACATGACACGTGCGCTGACAGCATTGGCGGTGGCGTCGACGGCAGCGGTACTCGCCGGGTGCGGCGGCTCCAGCTCCAGCTCGAGCAGTGCGGCCGCGGCGGCGACGGCGGTGCCGGCCGCTGTCACGAGCACGACGGCCACCAGCACGACGGCGACCGGCACGACGGCGACCAGCACGGCCGCGAGTCAGCCGACCGGTGCGAGCTCCGGACTGGCGGCGCCGGGCGCGAGCTTCGCGCCCGGACAGAGCGCGACAGTCCCCTACCAGGTGACGGAGTCCAACGGCGCGAACGGGCCGACGTACAAGCTGGGCATCACGGTCCAATCGATCGACCGGGGCACTCTGGCCGACTTCAACGGGATCCAACTCGACGCCGCTCAGAAGGCCAGCACCCCGTACTACGTGCGGTTGCGAATGACGAATCTCGGGCCGGGCGCGCTGAAGACCAGCGACAACGATCCGGCGGGACAGATTGAGGGCGTCGACAAGACCGGCCAGCCACAGGACAGCGTCACCTTCCTGCTCGGCACGTTCCCGCGCTGCCCGGACAACGACACGCCCCGTCCGTTCAAGGACGGGCAGAGCTTCAGCACTTGCCTGACGTTCCTGGTGCCGGGAGGGATCACCAAGGTTGCCTACACCGGGCCGCCTCAGAGCTACTACGACTCGCCGGTCACGTGGAGCGCGAAATAGATGAAGCGGTCGAGGCGCTGGTGCCGGGGGAGGGCGCTGTGCGCGACCGGGCTGGTGGGCGTCGTGTTCGTGATGCTGGCGGCATCGGCGCGTGCGGACGTCCCGTCACGCCCGGATCCTGATTGGGTGGCGAACGGCCCGGTGTATGCCGTCGCGCGCACCGCGAGCGCGGTCTACCTCGGCGGCGCGTTCAGCCAGGTTTCGCCGCGGACGGGCCCGTTCGCGGTCGTGAGCACGGACACGGGCGAGCTGCGCACACCGATACCGGACGTGGCCGGCGGCTCGGGGATCGTCGACGATGAGATCTCCGACGGCAACGGCGGCTTCTACATCTCCGGCAACTTCGCGTCGGTCGAGGGGGTGCCGCGGACGAACCTGGCCCACATCCTCGCCGACGGCACCGTCGACCCGAGCTTCGATCCGACCGTCAGCGCCGAGGTGTACACGCTGGCGCTGGAGGGATCGACGCTGTATATCGGCGGCGCCTTCGACAGCGCCGCCGACGTCGACGGCACCGCCACCCGCGCCTACCTCGCCGCGCTCGACGCGAGTACGGGCGCGGTGAGCGCCTGGAACCCGACGGGGCTCAACGGCTTGGTGCAGGGGATGATCGCCACGCCGACGGCCGTCTATGTCGGCGGCCAGTTCACCGCGCCGCGCAACTACCTGGCCGCCTTCAGCCCGGCCGATGCGAGCCTGCTGGCCTGGAACCCGAACCCGGACTTCTTCGCGGAGCCGGCGGCGATCTCCGGCTCGACGGTCTACATCGACGGTTGGTTCTCGCATGTGGGCGGTCAGTCGCGCGAGTCGGTCGCCGCGGTCGACGCGACGACCGGGGCGGTCGCGGGCTTCAATCCGATCGTCGGCCAAAACACGGTGAGCGCGGTCGCGGTGTCCGGCACGGCGGTGTATCTCGGCGGGAGCTTCACGACCGTCGTCGGCGCGGCGCACGACTACCTCGAGGCGGTGGAGCTGGGCACCGGCGACGCGCTTCCCTGGAATCCGGGCGTGACCGGCAGCGTCGACGCGTTGCGGCTGGAAGGGTCGACGCTGTACGTCGGCGGCGCCTTCTCGGGCAGCGACTCGGCGGGAGGCGCGGACCGCAACTTCGCGGCGGCGATCGATACGACCACCGGAGCCGCCACCTCCTGGAACCCCAATGCGAACGGGCTCGTCAACGGCATCGTGCCGTCCGGGACGTCGTTCGGTCTGACGGGTCAGTTCAGCGGCCTCGGCGGCGTGGCGCGCAGCAATGTCGCGGCGCTCAGCACATCCACCGGCGCCGTCACCGCATGGAACCCGGATGCCAACGGCGCCGTGTACGCCGTGCAGCCGGCCGGCTCGACCGTGTGGATCGGAGGGGACTTCGCGGGGTCGGGCGGCGTCGGCGGCGGCTCCGTCGCCCGCACCGGGCTCGCCCAGGTTGACGCCACGACCGGAACGCTCACGACGCTGTACCCGGG
>Ga0335073_10010533_pt1 | contig 13000 bp, 11 predicted proteins | sample Lox_Sample_22_FD_207093 | JGI IMG/M metagenome (GOLD analysis project Ga0335073, IMG submission 207093) | Soil microbial communities from Loxahatchee National Wildlife Refuge, Florida, United States - Lox_Sample_2.2 | ecosystem: Environmental > Terrestrial > Soil > Wetlands | place: USA...
AAGGCGAATGCGAGGAGATTCTGCAGCTGGTTGCGTCCTGCCGCGGCGCTCTCAATGGGTTGATGGCGGAGTTGATTGAAGGCCACCTGCGTTTCCACGTACTGGACCCGGCGCAGAAGACACGCCCAGCGCAGCAAGCGGCGGCGGACGATTTGATCGCCGTGGTGAAACGGTATTTCAACTGAAGTGCCAGGAGATCTTATGGCCGCCACTTACGACACTGCGACGCACGTCCACGAGGACGAGATGCACTTAGACCGCCCTCCACAACAGCACCACGAAGGCCACGATCATGAAGACGGCCATGAGAACGCCTTCGAGCTCGTAGAGGTGCTCCGTGTTCTGTTTGTGGCGTTGGCGGCGGCAGCGGTCTGGTTTCATCTATGGGAGCCGTTCCATCGCGTCAGCGTGGTCGGATTGGCAGCCACTCTGATCGGCGGCTACCCCATCTTCAAGGAAGCGGTTGAGAACATTGTCGAGCGGCGCATGACGATGGAACTGTCGATGACGATAGCGCTTGTCTCCGCTTTGGCTATCGGCGAGTTCTTCACCGCTTTGGTCATTACTGCATTTGTTCTGGGCGCCGAGATTCTGGAGGGACTGACGGTTGGCCGAGGGCGGCGCGCCATTCAGGACATGCTGGACTTCCTGCCTCAAGTGGCCAGCGTGCTGCGGAACGGCCAGATTGTCGAAGTGCCCACGCAGACTATCGATCCCAGTGAGGTCGTCGTCATTCGACCCGGCAGCAGGATTCCTGTCGATGGCCAGGTTGTGCAGGGTCACTCGTTTGTTGAAGAGGCCGCAATTACCGGCGAACCGATGCCGAGCGAAAAGACCGTGGGCAAGGAAGTATTCGCGGGCACCATCAACCAGGCCGGCAGTCTCCAGGTCCGCGCCGATCGCCTCGGCAAGGAAACCACATTCGGCAAGATCATTGAAGCCGTTGAGAAGGCGGAGCATTCCCGCGCGCCTATCCAGAAGATGGCCGACCGCCTGGCCGGTTACCTGGTCTATTTCGCGCTTGGCGCGGCTGTACTCACCTTTCTCATTACCCACAATATCCGGTCAACGATCTCGGTCATCATCGTTGCGGGAGCCTGCGGCATTGCCGCCGGCACTCCACTGGCCATCCTTGGCGCCATCGGGCGAGCCGCCCGTCAGGGCTCTATCATCAAGGGCGGAATCTATCTCGAAGCCCTGGGTCAACTGCAAACCGTTTTTCTCGATAAGACCGGAACCCTCACGTTCGGCTTGCCTTCCGTCACAGAAGTTCGCGCTGCGCCGGGCACGGGAGAGAGCACGCTTCTTGAGGTGGCCGCCGGCGCCGAGAGCACTTCGGAGCATCCGCTGGGCCGTTCCATCGTCCAGCTGGCCGTGGAACGGGGGGTCTCGCTTTCCCATCCTGAACATTTCGAGTACCGCATCGGCCGTGGTGTGGTGGCCCGGCTGGCCGGAGAGGAGACTATCGTGGGCAATCGCCAACTCCTCGAAGAGCTGGCCATTGCGCTTCCCCAACGCGCCCCGGTCTCCGACGGGACGGAGATCTTCGTTGCGCGCGGCGGGCGTTATCTTGGTTCCATTGTCGTGGCGGACCAGATGCGTCCCAGCGCGGCTTCTGCGATTCAGGCCCTCCAGGCTATGAACATCGACGTCGTCCTCCTCACCGGAGACGCTGCTCCAACTGCCCGCGCAGTGGCCAGCCAGCTCGGCATCCGTGAGGTTCACGCTGAGCTTCTGCCCGAGCAAAAGACCCACCTCATCGCCGAGCAGGTTCGGACCGGCCGCGTCGTAGCCATGCTGGGTGACGGCATCAACGACGCGCCAGCGCTCGCCGAAGCGACCGTCGGCGTGGCCATGGGCGCGGGAACCGATGTCGCCCGCGAGAGCGCGGACGTGGTTCTTATCGGCAACGACTTGGAGAAATTTGCCCAGACCGTTCGTGTGGCCCGCAACTGCCGGAGGATCATTCTGCAGAATTTCTACGGCACCCTGGTTGTCGATACCATCGGCATAGGGTTAGCTGCGGCCGGGTATCTTAACCCGCTCCTCGCGGCGTTCATCCACGTTGCGTCGGAGCTGACCTTCATTCTGAACTCCACGCGTCTCCTGCCGCCTCGTGAAAAACCCGATACGGCTCATTCGCTGGCTGCCTCTCCTGCCGTCTGAGTGGTCATTCGCAAGCTGACCGTTGACTCATCGTTGAAAACAAATCGCCAATGTAAGTCATCTGTCAAGAAAAAAGCACGAGAGTGCTGGTCGCGCTCAGGAGAGCGCGCCTTCATTCTGATCCGGCCATCCGCCTGCGCGTGTGCCTCTCGGCTGGTGGTCCCTGCTCCCGCAGGACCGGACATCCATTTGCTGCCTGGAGCTCCGAAGAGCCGTCGCAGAAGATTGAGTTTGTGTTCTCTGCCAGTCCCGAAACAATGCGAAGAGAGCCTCGGGAGTTTCCTCCGTCGCCCGGGCGATTTACTGCAGGACCTGGCAGCCTGCGCATCGAATGATCTTGTTTTTGTTCTTCCTTATCAGGAAGGGTTTTAAGCCGCTGCTTTGGCCACCAGCTCTTCGGCCGGTACGAAGTCCTGTTGCCTGCGGTCCACCGCGAGCATGTATGACACCAGCTTTCTGGCTACCGCCATAGTGGCCCGATTCTTGTTCCCTCGCTGGATTTCCTTCTCCCGGAGCAGGGCCAGCTCGTGGGAGTACCGGGGCGCCAGCTTGGCGGCTTCCACCAGCACGCGCTGGATGTGCTTGTTCCTCTGCTTGGAAATCGGCGTGCGCATCACCTTGTCGGCAGAAGTCTTCTCAGCGCCGCATAGTCCGCAGTTGCTGATGGCTTCCTTCACCGATGGGAAGCGGGTGCAGTCTCCGATCTCCAGGGCCCAGGTCAGCGCGGTGATGGGGCCCGACTCCGGGATCGTCCTCAGCCGTCTCAGCCGCTCCGACAGCAGCGGATCCCGTTCCAGGGAACTGATCAGCGCACGATCCAGGCGCTGTCCCCGCAGGATGTGTTCGCGGCCAAGCCGAAGCAGGGGCCGGATACTGTCGCTGATCTCCTGGTTGGTCGAAAACAGTTCAGTGAAGTAACCCATCTTGTGCAGTCGCTGCTTGTCATAGCTGACCCCACTTTCCATGAGCAGCCCCGATATACGGTTCTTCATCTGCACCGTCTGCCTCACCACCAAGTGCCGATAGCGCAACGTCCGGCGCCGGTCCCGGATCTCGGTCGAAGCCATGTGGCACTCGGGCAGAAAGTCGCACCGCAGGCAGTCGGCGATCTTGCCGGCATCGATCCGGTCGTTCTTCTTCTTGGACGCGGCGATGGCCCGGAGCATCAGCGGATGGGCCACCTTCACCTTCTCCGCATGCGGAAGCAGGTAATCGTAGATCCAGCCAGTGAAGATCGTCGCTTCCATGGCCATCATCCGGGGTTGCGGTAACGTCTGGATCCAGGCATCCAGTTCGCGCCGGGTCGATCCGATCTTGCCCTCCCGGTGCACATGACCAGCTGCATCCTTCACGCAATAACTGATCGTCTTCTTGTGAACATCCAGTCCGATGTAATACATATCGTCTCTGAGGAGCCTCCGAAGTCGTTCTCTGAATCAGCTTGCCGCTGAGTTCAGCTTATGCAACACCTCGTGCTCCTCTTCGACTTAGCATTCAAACAATGCGCTCGCGGAGGCCGAACGAGCGCTTTGATCCGAAATCATCAGTTGAGCCAGTTCAATTTCGACACTAAGAAAGCATGAGCGGTTCACAGTATTTATGGGTATGCGAAAAGCAACCGAGTTGGACGAGAGCGCGCAGGGTGGGCATCGGTCCTCTGTGCTTTGGTCTCCCATCCGACCGAACGCACGCAAATAGATTTCGCCGCACTCTAGCTCACAATCGGCGTTGCCGATGCCTCCTCGACGCCAAAGGCCGCTCGCATCTTAAGCGCCTCCGCGACGGCCTGCGAGTCTTCATTAGCGTCGATCTCCACGATTTTGCCCCAGCGCATCTTCACGATATGCACGCCGTGGTTCTCATAGTGCGAGCCGTCGGGTAGAACATCGGTGTTCGTCCAGCGCACGATGACTGTCGTGTTGTGCGGCAAACCCTTTACCCACACATCGCGCACCGTTAGCTTCATGTTTGGTCCTAAGCGGGCCAGTCGATCCAACCATCGCCTCAGGGCTTCGCGGTCGTGCCTTTCACCGCTCAATGCATGCGTGCCGCCGAAGCGGTGATATACATTCGGAACGCAATCTTTCAGCAGCGAAGTGAAATCCCGCTGGTTGACACGTTCAAAATTCTTCCTGGCGATTCGTTTGACAACGGCGTGATACATCTCTCACTCCTGGTGGATTACTGGTTGTTGTTGGCTAGAAATTGGCGGAGGAGCGGTCGAAGGTGTTCAAAACTCGACTTTTCCTCCATCGCGGTGGAAAGAGCTCCGTCCGCGGCAAGCGTGGCGAAGCCATGAACCAGGGCCCATGCCGAAACGGCGCGTTGAGAAGCAAGCTCCGGGGTCTTCTCCGCCAGCTGAGATAGTTCCAGAACGACCCCATATGCCCTCTCAGCGGCAAGCCCCACATCCGGGTACTTCGATTTGTCGAGCCCGGCATTGAAGATGACGGCAAAGTAATCGGCATGAACAGAAGAGAAGCGAAGGTAAGCCATGCCTGCTTCGAGCATCTGTTCCCTGATGCCGCTTGCTGCAGCCGCGGCCTCGCGTAACTCAGCGACCATCAGTTCCAGGCCATCGCATGCAATCTCGGCGAGCAGAGCGTCCTTGTCTTCGAAGTGCCGGTACGGAGCGGCAACCGTTACTCCGGCCAGGCGTGATGCCTCATTCAGTGAGAATCCACGCGGACCCTTCTCCTGAACCAGACGCAGCGCCGCTCTCTTGAGAGAGGCTTTCAGGTCTCCGTGGTGATATGCACCTTCAACCTTCTTACGGATCCTCGGTTTTCTCGTTGCCATTTGCTGCTCTCCCAGAACCCTGCAATTGTTTTCGAAACTCCTCTTCCATCACAATGTAATTGTTATTCACATCTGATGTCAATAGCGTTGACATGCTGCCGTCCGCAACGGTCGAACCGCTCTGTCCACACAAGCAGGTTTCTCGGGAGCGATTTGCGGTAACGACCCCCGTGACACGAAGATGCCACTGACGGGAGAATTAGGCTCATAGCGGACATCCTGCCCGCTGTCGTAAGCGTTCCCGTTAGCCAACGCACCAATTCATTTGCGAACCGGTTTCCGTGCTCACCATCGCCATCACGACGCGTTGGCGCATCACTAACACCAGCCGGCATCGCGCTGCCCGGCTCATCCTGCAGGTCAGCGGCAAGGCGGCAGCTCGAACACAACCTGTGCGCCTGCGCCCGAGGAACCATTCAAGCCACGGTTGCGCGCCACCACCCGGCCGCCGTGTGCGCGTGCTACGGCATGGACGAATGCCAGCCCCAGACCGTGTCCCTTCGATTCAGAACCTTTCACAAAGCGCTGAAACAGCAGTGGCGTCGTTCCTTTGCCCTGATCAACGGGAACGGCGGATTCCAGAAGGTCTGGCGGAAATCCTACCCCGTCGTCCTCAACAGTAATCGATGCCATCTGTCCTGATGAGGACAGGACGCGTGCTTTCCTGGCCATCGCTGGCGCATTTCGTCCGGGCGGATAAAGGCTCAATGAACAAGTCTTCATCTTTGCCACACTTCCACAGTGCTACCAGGAGAAACGCCGTCTCGTCTGAGAGAGTAAGAGTAAGTGATGGAGCTGAATTTGGACAGGCGCAAAAACACGGGCGGTCACATCCGCGTCAATTGATGTACAGTCTTGCAGGAGTCCATGAAAGATTTGAACCGGCAAAGAGCGAAGCGAGCAGGCATCGAGAATACGGTGCCTGTTCACAGCCAGCTGTCGCGGATGACCACCTCCCCGATCCGCGAGCTTTCCCAACACACGCACGTCCGCAACGTATCGTCCCTATAGTCAGGTAAGAACCCATTGCACACGACCACAGCTTACCTGAACCGCATCGCCACTGCCGTACCCGAGCACGATGTGCATGACGCCTTCGCCGTCTTCGCGGAGCAGATGCTCGCCGACCCGCGATTGCGCGGGGTATTCCGCCGCATGGTGAGTCGCGCCAATATCGCGCACCGCTATTCGTTCCTCGATCCCCGAGAGGGTTCCGGTCCATTCTCGTCGCAAGGCGCGGATGAGTTCTACCGGCCAGGCAACTTTCCCACCACGGCGCGACGGATGGAGCTGTTTGAGCGGAGCGCTCCAGTGCTGGTGAGGAGAGCCGTGGACAGGCTGGCGCTTAGTGATGAGGAACGATCCGGTATCACGCATGTGCTGGTGACATGCTGCACCGGGCTCTATGCGCCGGGGCTGGACTTTGAGATCGTTGACCACCTCGGGCTTTCGGTGGGCGTGGAGCGCACGATGATTGGATTCATGGGATGCCATGCCGCGATCAATGCGCTGAAACTAGCGCGGCACATTGTGCGCTCGGAACCGAAGGCGGGTGTGCTCATGGTGAACCTCGAGCTCTGCACGCTGCACTTCCAGGAGACGCAGGACCTTGAGCAGGTGCTCTCGTTTCTCGTTTTTGGCGACGGCGCGGCGGCAAGTCTGATCACCGCGCGCGAACAGGGGTTCGCGCTCGACAGCTTCAAGGCAGTGATGGTGCCCGAGACGAGGGGCCTGATCACCTGGAAAATTCGCGGCCTGGGGTTCGACATGCTGCTGTCCGGGCAGGTGCCGGCAGCGTTGGGGCGCGCGCTTCACGAGGGCGAGCTGATGGCCGAGCGCGACGGCATCGAACTGTGGGCGGTGCATCCCGGAGGACGGTCGATTCTGGATGCCGTGGAGAAGGGACTCGAATTGCCAGCCGATGCACTGGCGGCGTCGCGAGAGGTGCTGTCGTGCTTCGGGAACATGTCGTCGGCGACCGTGATGTTTGTGCTGCAGCGGATGATGCAGCAGGCGCGGCCGGGGCAGCTTGGATGCGCGATGTCCTTTGGCCCGGGCCTGACAGCGGAGACGATGCGCTTCCATGCGGTTTAGTGCCGAATGTGATTTCAGTCGTCGCGTTTCTCCGCGCGATTTGCCGGAGCTGATGGACGGTGACTGCGGTTACGAGGATTTCCGTGACTGTCTGCGCAGCCTGGAGCAAGTCAACCGCTGGCTGCTGGGATATCGTCCCACGCTGGCCTGGCTGGGGCAGTTGTCACGTGGGCAGCGTGATCCGGTACATATCGTCGATGTAGGCAGTGGTGGCGGCGACCTTCTGCGGCAGATTGCAGGCTGGGCACTGAGGCGCGGCGCGGCTGTGCAGTTAACCGGGATCGATTTGAACCCTTATGCGACCCGTGCAGCAGCGGAGTCCACTCCGAAGGAGTACGGGATTGCGTGGGTGACCGGTGACGCTCTGGAGTATCGACCGAGAAGACCAGTGGATATCATCGTGAGCTCGCTAATGGCGCATCATCTGGAGGATGAGGAGATTATTTCGCTGCTGCGGTGGATGGAAGGGACCGTGCAGGTGGGCTGGTTTATCAATGATCTGGAGCGGTCGAAGTGGAGTTGTCGGATGTTTGGATGGGTGCGGTGGCACCCGATTGTGCGGCATGATGGCCCGGTGTCGTTCCGGCGGGCCTTCCGGAAGGAGGATTGGGTACGTCTGCTGGCTGCAGCTGATGTCCCGCGAGAGGCGGTCACCGTGGAGCATTGGCGACCGGGGCGGCTTTGTGTGGGGCGATGGAAGTGAGGTCGGTGGTGGCCAGGGGTGGCCGGCTGAGGCCTGGCTGGTGCGGGTGGATGTCCATGAGGTCCTCTCGATGTCGCGAAACTCGTGGCGCAACTCGTCACGTCTAACCATCTCAGAGCGAATAATGGCAACTTCCACGCTGATAGAGCGCAAAACGTCCGGTCCCAGATTCAAGACTATTCTGTGGCTTTCGCTGAGCCTCGCCACGCTCTTCGTCTTCATTACCTCAGAAGTTCTCCTCATCGCCGACTATCCGATGTACCACGCATACCGTCTGCAGGTGATAGCCGACCGCCATCTCCTCATCCCGCATACAATTGCCGGAACCTTCGCGCTCTTGATCGGCCCCATCAATTTCTCCTCGCGGATCCGCCAGCGTCATCTCCCGCTTCATCGCGTTCTGGGCCGCATCTACGTAGCCTCCGTTTTTGTCGGTTCGTTCACTGGTATCGCTCTCGCTTGGGGACGACCGGGCCTCCCCGGAACCTCCATGCAGGCCGCTGCGTGGATGGTCTGCACCACGGCGGCCTTCATCACGGCACGCAACCGCCAGATTGCCGTCCACCGCCAGTGGATGGCCCGCTCTTACGCCGTCACCTTTACCTTCGTCTCCAGCCGTGTGTTCAATCTCGTGCCCGCCTACTGGAGCCACCTCGGCGACGTGCTGTCAGCGGTCGGTGTCATCGCCTTCACCCTTGCCTCATTGCTGATCGTTGAGCTCGGCCTCAACTGGCGCGAACTCACCACTCGTCGCGAGTCATCGCCGGCCGGGGATTGAGAGAGCCTGAGCTGCCGGCCCGCACCATGTTCTATTCATGAAACCCGTCCAGGTCTCACCTTCAACCGGGCGCATTCCTCTATCTCGCTGAGACCCTGCGCCAGGATTACGATTTGTACAGAAGGATGTGCCGAAACGCTTTCCTGACGTCTACTAGAGAAGGAATCCAGCGCAGGTGATTCAATGTCCTGCGAATTGGCAGGGGAAGGTTTTGCAAGACGAGGTACTGATCCTGGGTGGTGGAGTGGCTGGGTGTGCGGCTTCGATCGCACTCGCTCGACAGGGACGAAGCGTCACGCTCATTGAGCGCGAGCCCACGCCGCGGCATAAGGTTTGCGGAGAGTTCCTGAGCGGCGAGGCCCTTGAAGACCTGCACTGGCTCGGGATCGACGTGACCTCGCTCGGCGCCGTGCCGATCGACTACGTTCGACTGGCCGCTGCGAGGCGCGCCGCAACGGCCCCACTGCCGTTCCCCGCGAAATCGCTGACGCGCAAGGCGCTCGATACGGCGCTCATCGCCGCAGCCATCGCCGCGGGAGTTCGCCTGGAGCGGGGTCGCAGCGTGCGGTCGCTCACCCGCACCACCGCAAACCTCTGGCAGGCTACCCTCGACGACGGCTCCATCTTCCAGGCCCCGACTGCATTTCTCGCCACAGGTAAACACGACCTCCGCGGCCACCATCGCCCCCGGGATCCTCACCAGTGGATCGGCTTCAAGATGTATTACCGGCTCTCTGCCGCCCAGACAGCCGAGCTCGCGGACGCCTCCGAGCTGACGCTCTATTCCGGAGGCTACGGCGGCATCCAGCCGGTGGAGGACGGCATGACCAACTTCTGCTGCGTGGTGCAGCGCCGGTACTTTACGCGCGCAGGTCTTCGATGGGAGGGCCTTCTTACAAAGATGCAGCAGGACTGCCCCCACCTCGCCAGGAGACTGGCCGGCGCGGAGCCTCTGCTCGACAAGCCCATCACCATTACCCATATTCCCTATGGATACCTCCGGCGCGCCACCGAGGATGGGCTCTATTGCATCGGCGATCAGGCAGCCGTCATTCCCTCGTTCACCGGCGATGGGATATCGATCGCCCTGAATACTGCCCGCCGTGCCGCCGCCGCTTATCTGGTCGCGGAGCCGGCGTTTGTCTTTCAGCCAAAACTGCGCTCGGCAATGCTGCCCCAGATGCGTCTGGCGGAGCTCGCGGCCAACGGGCTGAACAACGCTCTGGCGCGCGCTGTCCTGCCCTTCGGCCTCAGGCTGTGGCCCGGCGCGATGCGCGTAACAGCCAGACTCACGCGTGTCACCCAGCCCTCTGCTGTTGCTCAACAGGCGTTTGCCAGCTGAAATCCGAGCCGCCTTAATACAACTCTCGGTCGTCACATCCTTCGGGGAGATGCAATGAAACCTTTCGCAGTCCTGACTTTCGCGGTCATGCTCGTTCCGGCTGCACTCGCCCAGCATCAGACATTCGTCATCAATCCCGATGCCAGTGAGGTCAGGATGACACTGAACACGACTCACGAGATCGTCCACGGCACGTTTCACATCCAATCGGGATCGATTGGATTCGACCGCGGTGCTCCTGAAATGTCAGGTTCGGTGGTGGTACTGGCCGGCAGCGGCAAGACCGGCAACGAGAGCCGCGACAAAAAGATGAATAGGGACGTTCTGAAGGTGGATCAGTACACAACGGTCTCCTTTGCGCCCAAAACCTACACCGGGACCATCGAGGCCTCTGGAGACTCGACCATTCAGGTCAGCGGGGTTTTTACCCTGCTCGGCACGCCTCACGACCTGACGATTCCGATACAGATTCACATGGATGGATCGAAGGCGACAGCGAAGGCGCACTTCATGGTTCCGTATGTCCAGTGGGGTCTCAGGAACCCGAGCTTCCTGTTCTGGAAAGCTGAGAACGACGTTGCGATCGCTCTGAGCCTCGTCGGCCACGTATCCAATTAGCCGTCCGTTCAACTGAGCGCCCGCGGGCCCCATCCTGCCGAGCCGTGACTGGCTGATTTGACATTGCATCGCCGCGGTGTCTACATTGTAGGCGATGTCGGAACTATTGGGAACTTTTGAACAGGTCGTTCTGCTTGCAGTGGTGGCGCTCGCCGAGGAGGCCTATGGGCGTTCGATTCTCCGGGAGACGCAGAGCGAGGGATTCCTGAATCGTGCTGTGGCGGCGGGCGCCGTCTACGCCACTCTCGATCGTCTGGAGCAGAAAGGCTATCTGTCGTCGCGGCTCGAACCGGGTACGCCGGAACGGGGCGGACGCGCCCGGCGATTCTATCGGCTGACGGCCGCGGGAGCAGCGGCCCTCAACGAAACACGAAGGATTCTGGACAGGACCTGGCACGGCAAGAGAGCACGGCTCGAAGCATGGGAGTCACGCAGCTGAAAGGAGCAGATGAATGAGTCGAATTTTGGAGATGCTGTTGCCTGAACGTGATCGTCAAACCGTTGCCGGTGACTTGTTGGAGGAGAGACAAGCCCGAATGCGGAGGGAGGGATTTCTTCGCGCCCAGTTGTGGTACGCGCTTCAGGTTGCGAGCTTCGTGCCTGCCGCGGCGGCCTCGAATCTCTCGCGGCATAAAGCGCTGACTCTCTTTTGCCTCTTCACGGGCCTCTCGGGGACCTGGCTGGGAGCTATGGACCTGCGGCTCCGTCATCCCGGCTACCTCGGTCAGGAAGCCATTGCTCTGACCATTGTCCTGCAGGCTGCTCTTACGTTGTGCACACTCGTCCTGCGCCTCCCGGCGCTGCGCGTGCTTACGATGGCCGGAACCTCTGGGATCCTCTGGCTGGCGGGGAAAGCATTGTATTGGCTCATGCGCGGAGCGCATTTCGAGGGCTACATTCTGCTCATTGCGCTCGGGCTCGCAATACAGTCGGCTCTGACCTTCTTCGCGTTGCTCAGAAGAGGCGGCCGTACTCGCACGGCATAGTACGGCATTTCCGCCGCAAAGCCGCGCGGCGCCTCAGTGCACCGTTGGATCCACCGGCGCCGTCTGTTTTCCCCAATTGAAATAGCGCCCCAGCACCAGCTTCACGACCAGATGATCGATCGAAGCCGTTGCGGCCCATCCAGCCCCGAAGTTGATCTCCCACCAGGATGGCTCATTTCGACGACGGCGTCGACGCGCTCGGCCGGCGCGAGCATAGCATTCGGATGCCGGAATGACCACCGGCTGATCAACAAAGCGGCCCGCGGTCGGTCACAGCGCTATGCGCATCACCGCATTAAGGCCCTGGGACGGGCGGACACCTAAAAAGACGGCCTGTCTGGCTGTCACGATGCACGTGTTAATTAGAGGCCATTGCATGGATCGGATTCGTTGCGGTATGTCTCCTGCTTTTATACGAGCATTTGATCGTTTCTCCGGCCGATATTAGACGCATTGATGCGGCTTTCTTTACCGTCAATGGGCTGATATCAGTTGTCTTCTGCGTCTTCGTCGCCGCCGATCTCCTGTGGCGGGCGCGAATGTACTGAGGCTTGAGCTTAATTTTCTTCGTGGCTCAGGCGTGCTTGTGTCACCCGCTGGCCGGACGAATGCGGTCTGCTTGTCGAACGCGGCGGCTAATCAGAATAGGAAGTCGAAATCCAGCGTGAACTTGCGGGGATAGGTTCCAAAATAGCTTTCGTAGAGGGGATCCGCGATGTTGCTGTGTACCTGGAGAGGATTGAAGTGGTCAGTCAGGTTGTTGATGGTCACTGAGAATCTAACGGCGTGCTTCGTTCCCAGACTCACGTCCTTCGAGACGCGCGCATCCAGGGTGAAATATCGCGGAAATCTGGGTTGCGGAGCGTCTGGCAGGCTGACGTAGTTTTGCAGGGCATCAGCTGGCTGCCAGGGAAATCCGTTGCGCAGTTCGATGCGGGGTGAGATTCTCATTTTCCACGGCAAGGTCGATGTTCCCCAGATCAGGAAACGATTTGGGATTTCGCCGCTGTTGCTGGCGACGATGGGCGAACGCACAATCGGAAAAGGAAAATCGCCCAGATAGCCCTCAGCGTCGCTCTGGCTTCCGCGCGAGAGCTGGCGCACATAAGAGAAAAAGAACTGCCGATTTGGGTTGTTGCCCACGCGCGAGGTAATGTCCAGTTGTCGCAACTTTCCGCCGCCCGAGTCGCCGAGCACGAGCGCGCTCCAGTTCGGGGTGATTTGAGGCGCGAGGGTGAGCTGATTGCGATTGCTGCTCTGCAGATATTCAACCCGCAGCAGCCAGGCTGAACGGATGGCGCGCTCCGCCTCCACGTTCCAGGCAATGCTGTAGGGCGCAAAATCCCCGGGCACCTGCTTCTGCGCAATCAGTGGGAACTCCGATTCCGCGGCCCTGCTGGTCAGATTCAAGAACGTTCGCGGGCCGTCGATGACAGAGCCGTGGCCGTTGTAGGTGGTCACCACCTGCCGGGGATAATTGCCGAAGGAATATACGTCGAGGGGGACTTCGTCGT
>Ga0335073_10010535_pt1 | contig 12997 bp, 10 predicted proteins | sample Lox_Sample_22_FD_207093 | JGI IMG/M metagenome (GOLD analysis project Ga0335073, IMG submission 207093) | Soil microbial communities from Loxahatchee National Wildlife Refuge, Florida, United States - Lox_Sample_2.2 | ecosystem: Environmental > Terrestrial > Soil > Wetlands | place: USA...
ACGGTACATTCACGCCGGCCCGGGTGTTCGCGGAGTGAGCGTGGGTCACGCGGCTTTGCGCCGGGGTCGGGTGCCGGTGTGGGAGGTCAGGTGCCGGTGTGGGGGGTCAGGCCCAGGTCGGGGCGGCTGGGCTCGGTGGGCTGGTTGACCAGGCTGTGCGCGGCCATCACCAGGTAGTCCCACAGCTGCGCGTCCAGGGCCTGGTCCAGAGCCAGTTCGTCGAGCGCGGTGCGCATGTGCCGCAGCCAGGCGTCGCGTTCCGCCTCTCCGATCGTGAACCGGGCGTGCCGCATCCGCAGCCTGGGGTGGCCGCGCTGCTCGCTGTAGGTGCCGGGGCCGCCCCAGTACTGGATCAGGAACATCCGCAGGTGCTCCTCGGCCGGGCCGAGATTCCGGCTCGGGTACACCGGCCGGAGCTGCGGATCCTTGGCTACTTCCTGGTAGAACCGGCTGACCAGGCGGCGGAAGGTCTCTTCCCCGCCCACTGCCTCGTAGAAGCTCACATCGGCTGTCTCGTTCATCCCGCGACCCAGGGTACGTGCCGACGCCCGCTCACTGGGCATCCGGGCCGGGGGCGTCGTCCTCTTCCGCCGCGGCCGGGGTGCGAGCCTCAGTCAGGGCGCGGGCCGCGGCCGGGACGACGGCACCGGGGCCGGGTTCGTCATCGGTGCCGTCGGTTTCCTCGTCACCGCCGATGGCGCCAGCGCCGGCCGCGTCGAGCGCGATCTTCAGCCGTTCCATCAGCTCCCGCTGCACCTCCCACTGCCGCAGCGGCATGGTCCGGGCGGTCACCCGCATCAGGACGGCCTCGCTGGACAGCTCCTGCACGCCCCATACCTCCGGTTTCTCGAGGATGACCTCCTGCCAGACCGACTCCTGCCACATCGCGTTGGCCGCCCGCATCATGGTCTGGCGCACCAGCGGGATGTCGTGGTCGTAAGGGACGGGAAAGTCGACCACCGCCCTGGCCCAGCCCTGAGACTCGTTGCCCGCCTTCTGGATGGTGCCATTGCGGACGTGCCAGACCACGCCGTTGACGTCCCGGAGCCGGGTGATCCGCAGGCTCACTCCCTCGACCGTCCCGGTCGTGCTGTCGACGCTGACGACGTCGCCCACGCCGTACTGGTCCTCGAGCAGCATGAAGATCCCGGCCAGGAAATCCTGCACCAGGTTCTGCGCGCCGAACCCGATGGCCACGCCGAGGACCGCGGTGCTGGCCAGCAGCGGGGCCAGGTTCAGCCCCATGTCGCCGATGATGATGACCGCCGCGATGCCGAAGATCGTCACCGAAGCCGCGTTGCTCAGGATCGCGCCGAGCGCGGCCGCCCGCTGCTGGCGCCGCTCGCGGAACAGCAGCGTGCGGGACCGGTCGGAGCTGTCGCCTTCGTTCTTGGCGGCGCGAGAAGTCACCTTGCCGATGGCCCGGTGCGCGAGCAGGCGGAGCATGACCGCGATCAGGACCACGTAGCCGATCCTGATCACGAGCTGAGCCGGTCCGGCGAAGTAGACCGTGGTCAGGTCGGCTGCCTTGATGCTGTGGGTCACGTCCCACACCAGGCGGCAGGCGATCCCTGGGTTCTGCCCGCAGGCCGCGGTGAGCGGGTCCTTCGAGGGCAGGGAGACGGGGGCCCGCGCGGCAAGTACCTGGGGGTGCACGACGACCTGGGGGTGCACGACGACCTGGGGGTGCACGACGACCTGGGGGTGCACGACGACCTCCGTTCCGTTGACAGCGCCTCCCATAGTCGCCGGCCGGGCGGGGTGGGCGAGACGAGTGCGAAGGTCAGAGGACGATCGGGAATCCGCGGGCTAAAAATTGTCGACGTAAAGCGATGATCAAGTTACTATGAGTAATAACTAATGGTCAGGGCCGCGGGGCCGATAGGACCCATGGGGGTCTGTGGTTGCCCGTGAGCCGTGGGAGCCGGTCAGAAGGCTCGATCAAGCCCTTGAGTCAACGGGGAGGGAGCCAGCGATGCCAGGAGAGCGGCGCGGCTTAGCAACCGCTCGCCGTAACGGCCAGCGGCACGCCGCGGGCCGGACCGGAGCGGTGGTTGCACTGGCCGCTCACCGGGAGCTGGCCGCTGCCCGGCAGGTCAGGGCGCGCGAACTGGTGGCCGGCACGCCGCCCGATGGCATCGCGGCACGGATCCGCTCCGAGTGCGGCACAACCATGATCAGGGCCTACCGGCTGGCGCTGGGCATAGCGCTGGCCGACGTGGTGGCGCAGGTCAAGGCCTGGTACCAGGCCGAGAGGCGGCAGGCGCCCCGGTTCAGCGAAACCCTGCTGTCCGCCTACGAGAACGGGCAGAAGCGGCCCGGTCCCGAGTACCTGCACTACCTGTGCGCCGTGTACCGGGCGGACCCGCAGGATCTGGGCTACCAGGGCCCGTGCCTGTGCGGCGGCCAGCATGGCGCGGCCGGCCGCCCGCCCGCGCTTGCGGCGGCCGGAGCGGCGGGCGGAGCGGCGGCCGGCCCGGGTACGTCCGGCCCGGGCAGCGAGGACGATGACGACGTGCTCCGCCGCACGATGCTCGGGCTGCTGGCCGACGCGGGCGCCGGCGTGGACAGCACGTTCTTCGGGGCTGTCGACCGGATCCGCCGCCGGATGGACGATGCCCTGCTCGCGGGGCGGGCCTGTCCGGCCATGATCGACCGGTGGGAGGAGATCGCGGCGGGCTATGCCCGGCAGTACATGACCGCACCGCCGCTGCGGCTGCTCTGTGACGTCCTGCTCGACTTCGGCGACATCCGCCGGATGTGTGCCGAGCGCCAGCCGGCCGAATCCGCCGGGCGGCTGTGCTGCCTGGCCGGGCGCCTGGCGGGCCTGGCCGGGATAATCCTGATCAACCAGGGCGACCCGCGGCTGGCCAGGTCGTTTTTCCGCACCGCACGGACCGCGCTGGACGAGACCGGGGACCGCGGACTGCGGGCCTGGGCGGCCGCCCGCGAGGCGCTGGTGCCGCTCTACTACGGCGATCCGGGCGAGGCCCTGACGCTGGCCAGTTCCGCGGCCGACCTGGCCGGCCGCACGGTGTGCGTGGCCGGGGTCATGGCGCCGGTGGTCGCGGCCAGGGCGGCGGCCAGGATGGGAGGGCGTGGCCGGCGCGACGCGCTCGAGCAGGCCAGGGGAGTACTCGACCGGGCACACGACGTGCTGAACGATCTGCCGGACTGCGACCGCGCCGACACCGCGTTCGGCTACACCGAGCGCCAGCTGTACTTCCATGAGGGCGACACGCTGGTCGCGCTGGGCGACTGCCAGGGGGCCAGCCGGGCGTTCGCGCACGCCCTGCGTGGGTACTCGCCCGACGAGTTCCTCGACCGCACGCTCATCGCGGTTGGCCAGGCCCGGTGCCTGCTCGAGGCGGGTGAGCCCGAGCAGGCGCTCAGGCTGAGCCAGGAAGCGCTGCTCGGGCTGCCGCGTGAGCACCGCCCGGAGATCGTGCTGCGGGCCGCCCGGCTGCTCGGCCGGTCGGCCGCGGCGCGCCACGCCGGGCTGCCCGCGCTGCGGGAGTATCGCGAGGCGCTGCTAACCGGCTGATTACCGGCCGAACTGGGTCTGGGAGGCCAGGAAGGCCAGGGTGTCCGCCGCCAGCGACGCCGAACGGCTGACCGCGCGTGCCCCGTGCCCGACATCGGACTCGCGCCGCAGCAGGATCGGGCGATCCGGCCACCGGGCCGATGTGGCGTGCTGCAGCGCGGCGCACATCTTGCGCGCGTGCATCGGGTCAACCCGGGTATCCCGGTCAAAGATCGTGAACAGGACGGCCGGGTACCTGGTCTGGTCGCGCACGTGGTGGTAGGGGGAGTAGGACAGCAGCCAGCCGAGTTGCTCGGCGTCGTCGGCCGTCCCGTACTCGTCGTTCCAGGTCTGGCCGAGCCCGAATCGCTCATACCGGACCATGTCCAGCAACGGTGCCGAGCACGCCGCCGCCGCATAGAGATCGGGCCGCTGGGTGACCGCGGCGCCGACCAGCAGCCCGCCGTTCGAGCCGCCGGAGATGGCCAGCCGCTCACGGGTCGTCCAGCCGTCGGCGATCAGCTTCTCGGCGGCCGCATGGAAATCGTCGAACACGTTCTGCTTGCGGTCACGCATCCCGGCCCGGTGCCATTCCTCGCCCTCGTCGCCACCGCCGCGCAGCGCGGCGATCGCGTACACTCCGCCGCGCTCGGCCCAGGCCAGGATCGACGCGCTATAGGCGGGCTGCATGCTGATACCGAACCCGCCGTACCCGTACAGGATCGTCGGCCGCGGGCGTGGCCCGTCCGCCCGGGGCTGGCCGGACACGATCAGCATTCTGACGGTGGTGCCGTCCTTGGACCGGTACGCGACCTGGCTGGCCGAGACCTCCGGGACCTCGGCCAGGCCGGGCGCACGCTCCCAGACTCCCGTCGTCCCGTCCAGCGCGTTGTAGCGGAGCACCATCGGGGGCGTGGTGTAGTCGGTGTAGCCGAACCACGACTCGTGGCCGCCTTCTGGCCGCTCGCTGAGGCCGCCGATCGTGCCCAGGCCGGGCAGCGGGACGGCGCCGGTCCGCTCGCCCGTGGCCAGGTCGTGCAGGCTGACCTCGCTGATCGCGTGCCTGGTCCACGAGGCCAGCAGCACCGGCCGGCTCAGCTCCGGGCCGTCCAGGATGGCGAAGTCGGCCAGCACGGCCTCCGGGTCCTGCGGGACCAGGTCGCGCCAGTGGTCGTAACCGGGCTCGGCGGGGTCGGTCACGGCGAGCCTGCCCCGTGGCGCGTCCCGGTCGGTCCACAGATAAAGCCGGCCGTCCCTGCCCACGTGCGCGCCGGTCCGCGCGTCGACGCCCCGCTGCACCACGCGCAGATCGGGAGCCGCCTGCGGGGTGGCGGCCAGGTCCGCGATCCACAGGTCGTTCCGCGGCGCGGTGCCCGCGGTGGCGCTGACCATCAGCCACCGGCCGTCCCGGCTGACATTGACCGAGTAGTAGTTGGTCTTCTCCAGCCCGTCGCCGAAGATCATGACGTCATCCCGGGCCGGGCCGCCCACCTGGTGCAGGTAGACCCGGCGGTGATACTGCTCCTCGCCGTCGGGCACCGCCTCGGGGGGAAGCCTGCGGCTGTAGTAGAACGCCTTGCCGCCGGGCAGCCAGGCCACGTCGGAGTAGCGGCAGCGGTCGATGGGACCGTCGACGTTCTCGCCAGTCACGACGTCCATGACCGACAGCACCGACTCCTCGTCACCGCCCTGGGACAGCTGGTAGGCCAGCAGGCGGCCGTCGCGGTCGGGCTGCCAGGCGTCGAGCGTGGTGGTGCCGGTGCCATCGATCGCCATCGGGTCGACCAGGACCCGCTCGCCGTCGGCTGGCGTGGCCGTGTAGAGAACGGCATGCTCCTGCCCTGCGGCGCGGCGCGTGTAGAACTGCCGCTCACCCCGCCACACCGGAGCGCCGACGTAACCCGCGCCGAGCAGTTCGGTGATCCGGGTGGCCAGCCCCTCCCGCTCCGGAAGCTCCGCCATGTACCCGGCCAGGAGCATGTCCTGCGCGGCCAGCCAGGATTGGGTCTCCGCGCTGTCAGCGTCTTCGAGCCAGCGGTAGGGATCGCTAACGATCCGTCCGCCGATTTCTTCGGCGAGATCCTGGCGCCGGGCAGGTGGGTAAGCGGCTGCGGCCATGGCCTGCACTATATGGGCTGCTCCCGGGCGCCCGGCCAGGCGTCCCGCGGCGGGCTGAGCAGCCGGGCCGGCCCTCAGCCCCAGCGGTCCGGCGCGCTTAACCCGCTGATGGCCGCGCCCGGTTACGCTATGGGGGTTGGCGGACGGGCCATCAGGCAATCACACTGGTCACGGGTGCCCCGACACTACGGCGGCGCACCTGCCCGGGAGGTGGGAGTGCGTCGGGTATTGCTGCTCAATATCACGTATGAGCCGCTGACCACGGTCGGCTTGCACCGCGCCATTGGCCTGGTACTCGGCGAGAAGGCAGAAGTCGTGCACGACGACGCCCAGGGGACCGTCCTGCACTCAGCATCGGTCGTGCTCGCCGCCCCCTCCGTGATCAGGCTCCGCCGCTACATCCGGGTGCCGCACCGCAGCCGGGTCCCGCTGACCCGCGCGGCGCTGATGCGCCGGGACAACTACCTGTGCGCGTACTGCGGGACCAAGGCCGAGACCATCGATCACGTGGTGCCGCGTAGCCGCGGCGGCACACACGCCTGGGAGAACTGCGTCGCCTCCTGCATGCGCTGCAACCACCGCAAGGCCGACCGGCTGATCGAGGAGATCGGCTGGACCCTGCGCTGCGTGCCCGTCGTGCCCCGCGGGGTGCACTGGCGGCTGATCGGGGCCGCCCACGACGGCGATCCGCAGTGGGCCGCCTACCTGACCGAGCCGAGCGCCGCATAGCAACCCGGCCAATCGCGCCGGATAGCGCCCGTACCGGTCAGGCGCCACTTGTGCCGTTACCGCGCGGGTCAACCGGTTGAGAGCCGCACCAGACTCTGTAATGCTGTAATTATGGAGACAATCTACGAGCATGCCGGGGGCCATGACGGCCTGCATCACTTCATCGACGTGTTCTACAGCAGCGTGCTCGCGGACCCCATGCTGCAGCCGCTGTTCGGCGCCGGCCGGCCGGAACACGTTGACCACCTGGCCGCGTTCGAGGCGGAGTCGTTCGGCGGGCCGGACGACTTTACCGAGCAACTCGGCTTCGCCCATCTCATCGACGTGCACCGCGGCCTGAAGATCACCGAGGAGCAGCGGCAGCGGTTCGTCGCGCTGTACCTGGCCGCCGCCGACACCGTCGGGCTGCCCGGCGATCCGGCGTTCCGCGAGGCGCTGCGGTCCCATGTCGAGTTCGGCTCGCACGTCGCCATGCAGAACTCCCACGCCGAGACCGACGATCAGCTGCACCCGCTGCGGGCAGTGCCGAAATGGGAGTGGCCCGGCACCAGTGGCTGAGGGTGGTCCGGCTACCTATGACGACAGAGCGCACGATCGGGCTTAGGCTGTAATAAGAACTGGTGGGTGGGTCTCTGGCTGGCCGGACGAGGTGGCGACATGGCGGATCAAGACGGTGGGCTGACCATCCCAGAGGGCGGTTTCTGGCCCGCGCCCGAGATCCCGCAGCCGAACATTTACCCGATGGAGTGGCGGGTCGAGACCGAGAAACTGGCCTCGATCTACCAGAAGTCCAAGCTCATGGCCTGGAATCCGGCTGACCTGCCGTGGGACGGCTTGCGCGCCGAGGACTTCAGCACCGAGCAGCGGCTCGGGATCATGTACTGGTTCTCGGTGCTCGCGAACTTCGACGCCTCGGGCCCGGCCGTCTTCGCCCGGGCCACCATCCACGCGTTCGAGCAGCACGAAGAGGACCCGGTCCGCAAGTGCTTCTTCTCGATCACGCGGGACGAGATGAACCACGAAGAGTGCTGCCAGCGCTCGATCGCGGCGCTGTGGCCCGGCGGCCCGCTCTCCTGGACCCCGTCGACCGACCTCGAGCGCGCCGCGCACAACAACATCGGCTGGCTGTACCACAACGGCGGCCGGTACTGGAGCGGCTACAACAAGGCGGTCGGCAAGTACCCGCTCGCGGTGCTGTTCACCAGCTTCATGATGGGGGAGATGGCGGCGTCGACCCTGTTCCGCGGCATGGCGTCCGGCACCAAGCACCCGGTCTTTTCCGAGATGTTCCACAAGATCGGCCGGGACGAGTCACGCCACCTGCAGATCTGCATGACGATCCTGGAGAACGAGTGGCCAGGGCTGACCGACGACGTCAAGAACACGATCACCCGCCAGCTCAAGGCGGGCTTCATCTTCCTGTCGATGATCCTCTGGGAGCCCCCGGAGGGATTCTGGGAGCTTCCGCCATATTTCATGGCCAACCACCGGGTGCTGATGAACCTGGCCCGGGAGGCCGGACTCGGCGTGCTTTCCTACCAGGAGCAGGCTGAGAACTGGAAGGTCGCGATCGCGAAGGTGCGGGCCATCGTGCAGCGCTGGGGCATCGAGTTCCCGGCCATTCCCGAACTCGATATCGAGGGCGTGGATGTTTCGGCCGACATCAGCCCCGAGGACATCATCCCGGTCTTCTGACCTGCGGGTCCGCTGCCGGACCCGCGCCCGGGCGCGGGTTGTGGCCCCGGCTGGCCCGAAGCCGGACTTGCCCGGATGCCGCGTGTGCGGGACCGTTTGATGTAAGGGGAGCATAATTGGCGCCATCGTAGGCGAGGGAGGGAACACTCTTGGCCTGGGCTACCTATGTCGCCATGGGTGACAGCCTCACTGCAGGGCGCGGGGATGAGGGCCGGGACGGGCGGCCGGTCGGCTGGGCACAGCGGCTCGCCGACATCCTCACCGTGCGGACCGCCGTGCGGTGCGGCCTGACCAATCTGGCCGTGGACGGTGCCACCGTGCGCCAGGTGCTCAGCAAGCAGCTGCCCGCGGTCGCCGCCCGCCGGCCCGACCTGGTCAGCGTCACCGTGGGACTGAACGACATCCGCGTCCGCGGTTTCGACGAGCTGAGCTTCAAGGCCGATCTGGGGCAGCTGTTCGAAGCCCTGGCCGCGACCCAGGCGACGCTGCTGACCTGCACTCTCCCCGACCTGACGCTGGTCATGTCGCTGTCGCCGGAACTGCATGAGGTCGTGCACGAGCGCATGCGGCTGGCCAGCGACATCATCCGCGAGCAGGCCGAGTCCTACGGTGCCGAGTGCCTGGACGCATGGTCGCTGCCCGGCATGGCCGCCCCGGATCTGTACGGACCGGACGGGATGCACCCCAACCACAAGGGTCATCAGTTCATCGCGGCCGCCTGCGCCGACCAGCTCGCGCCGCGCTGGCGGCGCGCCGACCCGGTGCCGGCGCCCGCGGTCACTTCGGGCTGACCCGCTGGGCGGGCTCGCCGGTCGTTGTGGACCGTTGTGTGGATGGACCGGTGGATAACTGGGTCTACGCGGGGGATAACGCCGAGTGTCTTGTGGATGGCTAAAGAATCTTGAGATTGCTTTCCTCAAGCCCTTGTGCAGGCCCTTCGCGAGGCAGTAGAAAAGCACTCACCACCTCACGCCGAGGCCGATCCGGGGGAAACCCCGGGCGATCCGGGGGCCAAACCCCGGGCCTTCGGGGGCGACCCCGGGGGGCTTTGGGGGCAACCCCGGAGCGCAGGAAAGGCCGGGTCACCGGGCTTTCCAGGCGGGCTCTGGCGCTGGTGGCGCGGTCGGCAGCGGACAGCAGCCGGGTGACCGGCCAGCCGAGCGATCGGCACGCTGGGCTGCCAGGCCGAGTGAGGCCCCTCCATCTCATACATGGAGGGGCCTCGCCATTATTGTGCCGTCACCGCATCCCGCCGCACCAGCGAACTGTGGGCGTGCCGTAAACAATTTGCGCACAACGCGTAACGCCATGTGCAATGGCCGACGATAATGAGACAGACGCAGGCGACGTGGGTACCCCCGAGCTCACGTCGCCGCGTCTTCCCCCCCGGGCGGCAGGCCCGCCGCCGTGGGCGGTGAGCGCTACGGCGCATGTCGGCAGTACCCGGCGGCGGTGGCGCCCGGTAGCGTTCATGGCATGAGTGCTATGACAACGCCACAGGGCGGCGGCGCGGCCCGCTCGGAGCGGGCCCCGTTCGGCCGGATGCTGACCGCGATGATCACACCGATGACCGGCGACGGGGCGGTCGACTACGACGGGGCGGCCCGTCTGGCCGAGTACCTGGTCACCGACATGCGTAACGATGGCCTGGTGATCAGCGGCACCACCGGCGAGTCTCCCACCACATCCGACGCCGAGAAGGACCGGCTGCTGCGCACGGTCATCGAGGCCGTGGGGGACCGGGCCTCGATCGTGGCGGGCGTCGGCACCAACGACACCGCGCACAGCTGCGAGCTGGCCAGGCAGGCCGAGCAGGCCGGGGCGGCGGGGCTGCTGGTGGTCACGCCCTACTACAACAAACCGCCGCAACACGGCCTCGCGGCGCACTTCACCAAGGTTGCCGACACGACCGGCCTGCCCGTGATGCTCTACGACATCCCGGGACGGACCGGTACCGCGATCGCCACCGAGACCCTGATCCAGCTCTCCGCGCACCCGCGGATCGTCGCGGTCAAGGACGCCAAGGGCGACCTGGGCGCGGGGTCGGTCGTGATGACCGCCACCGACCTGGTGTTCTACTGCGGCGACGACATGCTGAACCTGCCCTGGCTGTCGGTCGGCGCGGCCGGCTTCGTCAGCGTGCACGGCCACGTCGTGGGCGACCGGCTGCACGAGATGATCGACGCTTACCTGGCCGGCGACAACGGCACCACGCTGGCCATCCACCGCGAGTTGCTGCCGGTCTACACCGGCATGACCCGGATGCAGGGGACGATCTCGACCAAGGCGGCGCTCACCATGCTCGGCCTGCCCGGCGGCCCGGTCCGCCCGCCGCTCGCCGACGCCACGCCGGCCGAGGCCGAGCGGCTCCGAACCGACCTCGTGGCCGGAGGCGTGAAACTCCGGTGAGCCACCCGCACCCTGAGCTCGGTCCGCCGCCGCCGCTCGCCCCGGAGGGACTGAGGATCGTCGCCCTGGGCGGCCTCGGCGAGATCGGCCGCAACATGACCGTGTTCGAGCACGCTGGCCGGCTGCTCGTCGTGGACTGCGGGGTGCTGTTCCCCGAGCCCGACCAGCCCGGCGTCGACCTGATCCTGCCGGATTTCTCTTACATCGAGGACCGGCTGGAACAGATCGAGGCGCTCGTGCTCACGCACGCCCACGAGGATCACATCGGCGCGGTCCCGTTCCTGCTGCGCCGGCGGCCCGATATCCCGCTGGTCGGATCCAGGCTGACGCTGGCCCTGGTGGCCAGCAAGCTCACCGAGCACCGGATCACCCCGGTGGCCCGCGAGGTCGCCGAGGGCACTGCCCATTCGTTCGGGCCCTTTGGCCTTGAATTCTTCGCGGTGAATCACTCCATTCCCGATGCGCTGGCGGTCGGTATCCGCACCGGCGCGGGCGTGGTGCTGCACACCGGCGACTTCAAGATGGACCAGCTGCCGCTTGACCGGCGGCTGACCGATCTGGGCGGCTTCGCGCGGCTCGGCGCCGATGGCGTGGACCTGCTGATGTCGGATTCCACCAACGCCGAGATTCCCGGGATCGTGACCACCGAGCGGGCGATCAGCCCGGTGCTGGCCGAGGTCTTCGCTTCCGCGCAGCAGCGGATCATCGTGTCCTGCTTCGCCAGCCACGTGCACCGGGTGCAGCAGGTGATGGACACCGCGGCCGCGAACGGGCGCAAGGTGGCCCTGGTCGGCCGGTCGATGGTGCGCAACATGGGCGTGGCCCGCGAGCTCGGCTACCTGCGCGTCCCGTCGGTTCCCGGCGGCCTGCTGGTGGAGCTGCGCGACGCCGAGGAGATGCCGCCGGAACAGATCGTGCTGATCTCCACCGGGTCCCAGGGCGAGCCGATGTCGGCGCTGGCCCGCATGGCCGGCCGGGACCACCCGATCAGGATCGCCGAAGGAGACACGGTGATCCTTGCCTCGTCGCTGGTGCCGGGGAACGAGACCGCCGTGTCCCGGATCATCAACGACCTGACCCGGCTGGGCGCGCGGGTGGTGCACCGAGGCAACGCACTGGTGCACGTGTCCGGGCACGCGCCCGCCGGGGAGCTGCTCTACGTGCTGAACCTGACCCGGCCGAGCAACTTCGTCCCGGTGCACGGCGAGTGGCGGCACCTGAGGGCGCACGCGGAACTGGCCGCGCTGACCGGCGTGCCCGACGAGAACATCGTCATCGCCGAGGACGGCGTGGTCGTCGACCTGGTGGGCGGCCGGGCGTTCGTCGCGGGCAAGGTCCAGTGCGGTTACGTGTACGTGGACGGGCTGTCCGTGGGCGAGATCACCGAGGCGTCGCTGAAGGACCGGCGGATCCTCGGCGAGGAGGGGTTCGTGTCCGTGGTGGTCGTGGTCGACTCGACCACCGGCAAGCTGGTCGCCGGCCCGGAAATCCACGCCCGCGGGTCCGGGATCGACGACTCGGCGTTCGGGGAGGTCAGGCCGCTGATCGAGGAGGCGCTGGCCCGGGCGGCCGCCGACGGCATCAGCGACTCCTACCAGCTCCAGCAGCTGGTGCGCCGGACCGTGGGGCGGTGGGTGAGCGAGAGCTACCGCCGCCGCCCGATGATCATCCCAGTGCTGGTCGAGACCTAGCGGCCGGCGCGGTCGCGGAGCCGGAACCGCTGCAGCTTGCCGGTGTTCGTCCGGGGCAGCGCGGCGAGGAACTCTACGGCCCGTGGGTACTTGTACGGCGCTATCCGCTGCTTCACGTACTCCTGCAGCTCGAGGATCTTCGCCTCACCGCCGGCCGCGCCCACCTGCAGCACCACGAACGCCTTGACGATCTGGCCCCGGGCGTCGTCGGGCACGCCGACCACGCCGCACTCGGCCACGTCCGGGTGGCCGAGCAGCACCTCCTCGATCTCCGGCCCGGCGATGTTGTAGCCGCCCGAGATGATCATGTCGTCGCTGCGGGCCTGGTACCAGAAGTAGCCGTCGCTGTCGCGCACGTAGGTGTCGCCGGTGAAGTTCCAGCCGTCCTGCACGTAAGACCGCTGCCGCTCGTCGGCCAGGTACCGGCAGCCGGTCGGGCCCTTGACCGCCAGCCGGCCCGGTGTGCCGTCCGGGACTGGCTTGCCCTCCTCGTCCAGGATCGCGGCCTCGTAGCCGGGGACCGCCCGGCCGGTCGAGCCGGGCCGGATCTCGTCGTCGGACGAGGAGATGAAGATGTGCAGCATCTCGGTGCTGCCGATGCCGTCAATGATCTTCACGCCGGTGGCGTCGTAGAACGCCTGCCACAGCGAACCGGACAGGTGCTCGCCCGCGGACACCGGCCGCCGCAGCCCGCGCAGTTCTCCAGCCTTGCCCGCGGCCAGCATGGCCCGGAACGCGGTCGGCGCGGTGGACAGCACGGTGACGCCGCGCGCCGCGATCTGGTCGGCCAGCTCCGCCGGCGTCACCTTCTCCAGCAGCAGCGTGGCCGCGC
>Ga0335073_10010536_pt1 | contig 12997 bp, 11 predicted proteins | sample Lox_Sample_22_FD_207093 | JGI IMG/M metagenome (GOLD analysis project Ga0335073, IMG submission 207093) | Soil microbial communities from Loxahatchee National Wildlife Refuge, Florida, United States - Lox_Sample_2.2 | ecosystem: Environmental > Terrestrial > Soil > Wetlands | place: USA...
AAGAATGGCCTCGATGCCCTTGCGGCGGATGACGTTGAGGAGCGCGAGCGAAGGACCTTTGGGCTGCTTTACGCCGCGTTCGAGTTGCGAGAGGTAGCCGACGGTGAGGTTCATCATGCTGGCCATCGCGGCCTGGCTGAGGTTGGCACGCTCGCGGATGGCGCGAATCTCTTTGGGGCTGATGGGAGCGGACATCCGGTGTGCCTTGTCGCCAAGATGACGCACGGTGATCTTGCGATACTCGGCTTCGCTCATCAGGCCGATGCGGTGAAGCCCCTCTGCTGTTTCCAACATGGCTTCTGCAATAGGGCTCAGCTTCTTCTTAGTTGCCATCGATGACCTCCTCGATCTCGCCTTCCTCGCAGGCATTTTGCATTTCCAATGAATCAAGTGCCAAGAGGTGATTGGCAACTTGCCGCACCGATTGCAAGTCATCCTGCGCGATGTTTTCCTGATGGCTCTTTGCAAATCCAAAAACGAATACAGCGCGCTTGCCTCGTCGGTAGGCAATGAGCGTTCGATAGCCGCCGGAACGGCCTTTGCCGGGGCGAGCGACTCGCTGCTTGATGAGTCCGCCGCCGAGGTCGGCATCGATCAAACCGCGCTCGGCTCGCTCGATCGCTTCAATCAGGCTGCGATGAGCGATCTGCTCGCGGCGAGCAAAACGCACCATCCACTTCGTCAGGTAGACTTGCACGGGCCCCTACTAACACTGAGAACTATAGCACTGTGGGTTATATCTGGCAAATTCCGGGGCTGAAGCCCAATTTCTCTCGACTGTTTTCGTGGGCCTGAAGGCCCACGCTCCCTCCGTTGCCTGCGGTATGAAGCCCGTTACCCTTGTCTACGTGGGTCTGAAGGCCCACGCTTGCTTTGTTGCCTGCGGGACGAAGCCCGTTGCCCTTCGATGCCTGAACTATGGGGCGAAGCCGTTGGCGCGGAACCAGTCGATGGCGGCGCGCATGGCGGGGTAGACGGGGACGATACGAAAGCCGAGTTCCTGCTGGGCGCGGGCCGAGGATGCGTACATCTTCTTGCGGCCCATGCGCACCTCTTCGAGGGTGGCGCGGGGCTCTTTGCCGCGGATTTTGCCGGTGACGAGTTCTTCGAAGAACGCGTAGGTGGCGGCGACGGCGAAGGGGATCTTTGTTGTCGGCGACGGGATGCCGGTGATGGCCGACATCTTGTCGAGGATCTGCTTGAGGGTGAGGTTTTCTCCGCCGAGGATGTAGCGGCGGCCGGGCGTGCCGGTGGTGAGCGCGAGGACGTGGGCGCGAGCGACTTCAGCGACGTCGACGAGGTTGAGGCCGGTGTCGACGTAGGCCGGAAATTTTCTATTCAGAAAATCGACGAAGATGCGGCCCGTGGGCGTGGGTTTGGCGTCGTTGGGGCCGATGGGCGTGGTGGGATTGAGGATCATAACCTGCTGGCCGTCCTGGGCGGCGGCGATGGCCTGCTGCTCCGCTAAGTATTTCGAACGCTTGTAGTGGCCGACCATATCGCTGAGGGTGACGGGCGTGTCTTCGTTGATGACGATGCCGTCGGTGCGGAAGTGCATGGTGGCGACGGACGAGGTGTAGACGACGCGGCGGACGCCGGCTTCGCGGGCGAGGCGCAGGAGGTCGCGGGTGCCCTCGACGTTGGCGCGATACATGGCGGCGGGATCGGGAATCCAGAGGCGGTAGTCGGCGGCGACGTGGACGACGGCGTCGCAGGCAGCGATGGCAGCTTTGAACCCTTCAGGCTTCTGCAAATCACCCAGCACCGTATCGCCCTCAATGCCTTCGAGGTTTTTGAGGTTGCTGGTTTTGCGGACGAGGAGGCGGAGGTCGGCGCCCTGGGCAGCGAGAGCCTGCGCGACGTGATGGCCGACGAATCCGGTGGCTCCAGTTACGAAGACTTTCATGAGATAGCGGAGCTAGCGGTGCTAGCGGAGTTGGCGGTGTTAGCAGGGCGTGAGCGGCGATCGCTTAGAGAAGAAATGAGACCGTTGAGCAGCCTTGCGACCTCATTGGACTGTTCCACTAGATCGTGCCACGTCCTTTCATTGAGGTAGCCGAGGTCGCGTGCAAGCTCAAGTTGAGTCTGCAACTCACAGAGAGATCCGCGCGCATTTCCGAGGAAATGACGGAACTGCGAATCGGTGAGGCGCCCATGGCCTTCGGCAATATTGCTCGGAATGGATACGGCAGAACGTCGCATTTGCGAAAGCAGACCGAACGCTTCGTTTCGAGGAAGGTTCTGGCTCAGTGTATATGTGTGACTTGCGAGGCTCATTGCCTTTTGCCAAACGATGAGGTCGCGGTGGGTTTTCGGTCTTGGCATTGACGCATCATAGAAACTCAGACATTGCAGTACTAGTGCGGCGATCACGTCGTTCAAATTCGAGGTGACTGGCGAAGGAAAAGCAAATGAGTGGGGAGGGCGGAGTATCGCTTGAATGCCTCTTAAGTTATTTGTTTGCAACGTTGAGACGCCGGAGCTGGCCCGAAAAGCGAAGATGCGGCGAAGCAGAGGGGGGAGGGGGGTACCCTCCGGAGCCTGTTAAGTTGTTTGTTTACAACGCCGGCCTGCCCGGAGATGCCGAAAAAGCGAAGATGCGGTGAAGATGGGGGCAGGGGTGGCGTGCCCTTTCTCATGTAACCTATTTTCTTTCAGTAACTTAAAGGAAGATCCAGCGGCGCTAATGGCGCGATAATGCGCGCTAATACACACTTTTCTGCCCGTCGCTCCGAACCTCTCACTCGAGGGATTCGGGGTGGAGGGCGTACTTTTCACCCGCGGCTTTCTTCTGGTTGTAGGCCTTGACCCAGTCTTCCCAGTGCTTGCCGGCGGCGCGGTCTTTGCCGGAGAACTCGAGACGGGCGATCTGCGCGTAGCTGACCTTGCGCTTGTCAGTCGCGGACGGCGTGAAGTACTGGACCCAGGAGTCGGCGAGGGTGGCGCCGGTCTGGCGGTTAAAGATGTAAGCCTCGATGCGCTCGCCGGACTTGAGGGTGATGGTGACATCGCCGCGGTAGTCGAAGGCCTTCTCGAGGGCCTGGCGGAGTTCTTCGTCGGTGGCGAGTTCGGGAACATAGCCTTCGAGCTTTTCGTGCTGGGTACCGGGAGCGAGTTCGAGGGATTCGATCTGCTCGATGGTGTATTTGGAGACTTCAGCGGTCATGGTGCTCCTTGATTCAGCTTGCAGCCGTCAGCTATCAGCTTGGCGATGTGGGTTCACACGTCTTCTTTGGTGCGGGCTGCGTGAACAGCAGGTTCTTTGCAAATTCCTACAACGGGCTGCTGCCCAAGATCGTTCTGCGAAGCAGGGACGGGTTCGTTGCTTTCCCACATCTCAAAAAGCTAGAGGGACACCCGGCTTCCAGGGCTAAAGCCCCAATTCTTTGCCATTCAATTCGTGGGCCTGAAGGCCCACGCTCCCTCCGGTGTAGGGCTCAGGTCCGATCCAATTGTCGTACTTCTGCGGCGCGATTGAAGTCGTGCCCTTTCAAAACAAAAAGCAGGCTAGAGCTTGGCCAGTTCGCGTTCGGGCTGCTCGATCTGGACGAGCGTGGAGGGGCCGTGCGGCGCGGGCTCGCTGAGGAGCCGGAGCGCGTGCTCGTCCTTGTAAGTGGAGAAGGTGCCGCGGACCATGGACCAGAAGCCGGACAACGATCCGAAGCCGTCGGTGACAGCGGTGGGCTCATAGCCGCAGCTGACCATGCAGTTGGCGCACTTGGGATTGCCGGAGGCGACGCCGTACTCCTCGAATTTGGTGGTTTCCATCAGCTCCTTGAAGGTCTCGGCGTAGCCCTCCTGGAGCAGGTAACAGGGGCGCTGCCAGCCAAAGATGTTGTAGGCGGGCGAGCCCCACGGGGTGCACTCGTATTTGCGGTCGCCCATGAGGAACTCGAGGAAGAGGGGCGACATGTTGAACTTCCAGGTCTTCTTGCGGTTGGAGAGGATGGCGCGGAAGAGGCGGCGGACGCGGGCGCGGCCGAGGAAGCGCTGCTGATCGGGGGCCATCTCGTAGCTGTAGCCCGGCGAGAGCACAATGCCCTCGACACCCATAGCCATGACGTCGTCAAAGAAGCCGCGAACGTTGTTGGGATCGGCGCCATCGAAGAAGGTGGCGTTGGTGGTGACGCGGAAGCCACGCTTGACGGCTTCTTTGATGCCTTCGACGGCGAGGTCATATCCACCTTCGCGGCAGACGGAGAAGTCGTGGTGCTCACGGTCGCCGTCGAGGTGAACAGAGAAGGTCAAATATTTTGATGGCGTGAACTCGGGCAGACGGCGTTTGAGTTCGAGCGCATTGGTGCAGAGGTAGATGTATTTTTTGCGCGCGATGAGGCCGTTGACGATCTCGACGATCTGGGGGTGGAGCAGGGGTTCGCCGCCGGGAATGGAGACCATGGGGGCGCCGCACTCTTCGACGGCGCGGAAGCACTCCTCGGGGGTGAGCTGCTTTTTAAGGATGTGGGGCGGGTACTGGACCTTGCCGCAGCCGGCGCAGGCGAGGTTGCAGCGGAAGAGCGGCTCGAGCATGAGGACAAGCGGGTAGCGCTTGTTGCCGGTGAGGCGCTGCTTAATGACGTACCAGGCCACCGTACCCATCTGTGAGATCGGAACTGCCATAGTTGGTGCAATCCTCCGGTGCGATTCGACCTAAATCTGCGGTCAAATTTCTGACCTAACTTAAGGATATCGAAAACGCGGAAATAATACGCAAGTTGGCCAAAAAAATAAAACGTTCAGAATGTGCGACTTCGAAGATTTTTTAGTCTCACCCCTCTTGACAAGATTTTAGAGGGGCCGGGAACGGGAGCCTCAAGCGGCGCGCTCCATGGCCCGCTTGTAGCCGGTGAGGGCAAGGAGCGGGAAGTACTGGCGGTAGAGGGTGTAGGCGAGGTAGAAGACTTTGGGGAACCCGGTACCGGTGATGATGCCCTGACGGGTAGGCCCTTCGCCCATGGACTCGTCCCAGCTGCCGTCGGTGCGCTGGCGCTCGAGCAGCCAGCGGATACCCTTGGCGATGGAATCGGAGCGGTCGTCGCCTGCGGCGAGCAGGGCGAGGATAGCCCAGGCTGTCTGCGAGGGGGTGCTGACGCCGACGCCGCGGGTATTGGGCTCGTCGTAGGTGCCGCAACTTTCGCCCCATCCGCCGTCGGGGTTCTGGACCATACGGATCCACTCGGCGGCCTGCTGGACCTGGGGCTCGTGCTGATCGAAGCCAATGGCTTCAAGGCCGCGCAGGACGAGGAAGGTGCCGTAGATGTAGTTGACGCCCCAGCGGCCGAACCAGCTGCCATCGGGCTCCTGCTCAGCGAGGATGAACTGAATCGCCTTCTCGACGCGCTTGTCTTCGCGGGTGTAGCCGTAGTTGGCCAGCATCTCAAGCATGCGGCCGGTGATGTCGACAGTGGGCGGGTCGAGCATGGCGTTGTGGTCCGCGAAGGGGATGTACTGGAAGATCATCTTGGTGTTGTCTTTGTCGAAGCTGCCCCAGCCACCGTTGCGGCACTGCATGGCAAACTCCCATGCGATGGCGCGCTCGGCCACCTGAATCTGGTAGCGCTCGCGGGGATTATCAACCTCCTTGAGAGCAAGGAGCACCTGCGCGGTGTCGTCGGTATCGGGATAGAACTCGTTATTGAACTCGAAGTACCAGCCGCCGGGTTCGGTGCTGGGAACTTTGACGGCCCAGTCGCCCTTGTGGCGGACTTCTTTGGAGAGCAGCCAGTCGGCGGCTTTGACCATGCGCGGATCGTTGCGCGCGATGCCGGACTCACCGAGAGCATAGACGGCCTGCGCGGTGTCCCAGACGGGGCTCATGCAGGGCTGCATGCGGAAGGTGGGTTCGGGGACCTCCGCGGTGGGCGATTGTTCTATACCCAATTTCTCAAATTCATCGCGGGCGCGGATGACCTGGGGATCGTCTTCGGAGTAGCCGAGGCAGCGCAGAGCGATGATGGCGTTCATCATGGCGGGGTAGATGGCGCCGAGGCCATCGCTCATCTCGAGGCGCTCGAGCATCCACTTTTCCGCGCGCTTGAGCGCGAGGGTACGGAGCGGACGGAGGTGCACAGCTTCAGCCCAGTGCAAGAGGCGATCGACGGCGATGAAGAAGTTGCGCCACGAGAGGACCTTCTTGCGGTCCCAGTGGAGGCGCAGATTGGAGTTGGCACGGCCGCCGACGAAGAGCTCTTCGATTCCCTGCTCGGGCGGTATGCGCTTGTAGGGCTTTTTAGCGTAGATGATTGCCAACGGGACAAGGATGGAGCGTGACCATGCGGAGATTTCGTAGATGTTGAAGTAGAACCAGCGAGGAAAGAGAACGATCTCCGGCGGGATGGCGGGCACGGCGTCGTAGTCGTACTGGCCGAGGGCACAGAGATACATCTTGGTGAAGGTGTTGCACTCGACGACGCCACCGTGGGCGAGGATCCATTCGCGGCACTTGATGAGGCGGGGGTCGTCGGCAGTGAGGCCGCAGAGTTTCGCAGAGAAATAGCACTTGACGGAGAGCGAGACGTTGCCCGGACCGCCGGGATAGATGCTCCAGCTGCCGTCGTCGTTCTGGTAGCGCATCATCTCGTTGAATGCGCCGCGGAGGCGGGCGGGATCGCCGCTTTCGAGGAGGGTGTGGAGGAAGATATAGTCAGCCTCGAGCATGGCGTCGGCCTCGAGTTCACCGCTCCAGTAGCCTTCAGGGTGTTGCAGGGAGAGGATGTGTTCCTGGGACTGGAGGATGGAGGAGTCGACGTCTGCCAGGTCGGCGTCGATGCGGCCGAACCTGGGCACTGCGGGGTGGGGCTTATCTTGCGCTGCGCTCATACAGAAACTGATGCCTCGGGTGGATCCGGGGTAACGAACTTCTCAGGCGCCGACCACGCAGGAAACTCACGATGTGGAAACTGTAACCGATGGGATGCAAAAGGCAAGTACAAATCCCCTCCCCTGCGCGGAACGACCACAAACAAGTGCGGGCGCAAAGTGTGCGGCCCGGCGGTTCGACTCAGCGCACAGGAACGGATTGTGCTCCGCCCGCGCTGCCGATGGCCTGAACGATCTCCGGCGGAAGGCCGAAGCGGACGTTTTCAGGCATGACTTCAACTTCTTCGACGCCGGAGAAACCGTTTTGACGCAAATAATTCACGACGTCTTCGACGAGGATCTCAGGCGCTGAGGCGCCGGCGGTTACGGCGACATTGTTGACACCTTCAAGCCACCTGGGATCGATGGCCTTGGAGTTATCAATGAGGTAACCGACGGTGCCAAGGTTACGCGAAACCTCAACCAGACGATTGGAGTTGGAGCTGTTGGTGGATCCGACGACGAGGACGAGGTTGGCATTGTGGGCCACGTTGCGCACGGCCACCTGGCGATTCTCGGTGGCGTAACAGATGTCCTGTGAATGGGGACCGACGATGTTGGGGAACTTGATCTTGAGAGCGTGAATAATGTCGCGAGCCTCGTCGAGCGAGAGCGTGGTCTGGGTGAGGTAGGCCACGTGATCGGGATCGGGGACCTGAAGGGCTTCGACTTCGGCGACGTTGGAGACGACCTGAGTGACCTCGGGAGCTTCGCCGAGGGTGCCTTCAATCTCGTCGTGATCGCGATGGCCGATGAGGACCAGCGAGTAGCCCTGTTTGGCGAACTTTACGGCCTCGATATGGACCTTGGTGACGAGGGGGCAGGTGGCATCGATGACCTTGAGGCCACGGCCTTTGCTGCGTTCGCGAACGGCCGGGGAGACTCCGTGGGCAGAGTAGATGACGCGCTGGCCGTCGGGGACCTCTTCGATTTCATGGACGAAGATGGCGCCCTTTTCCGCTAGCTCATTGACGACATAGCGGTTATGGACAATTTCACGGCGAACGTAGATGGGCGCTCCGAAGGTCTCGAGGGCGATATTGACGATGTCAATGGCGCGCACGACGCCGGCGCAGAAACCGCGCGGCTTGAGGAGCAGCACCCGCTTCTGGCTGGGGGACGCTGGCGATTCGCTACCGCTGGAGGGGGTGTCGAGAACGGAGGTAGTCACAGATACAGTATACCGTTAAGGCGGTGAGAACCGGGAGGTTGATGGGAGACATCAGGGATTGTGTGGGTCGGCAGGGTTTCCACAGACGCACTTGCCAGGCAGTTGGATGCTGTTTCCGGTCAAGGCAATAGACAGGATTATTGGGCGACCGCGACAGCGAAGAGACTCTGTCCTATCGGCGGTGGGATGAGCCTGCTTTCGACGCCGTGGACTACAGGGAAGATGAGGCGGTCAAATAAACGAACGGAGCCGGCATCAAAGGTTCGCTTCTTGAGGAGGCAGAAACTCAACCACCAGAGGAAGTACCCGACGAAGTTAAAGTAACGGAAGTGGGCAAGCTGGAAGCCTGCGGATTCAAGCTTAGTTTTAAGGTCGCTGCGCGTATATCGGCGGAAGTGGCCAAAGTCCTTGTCGATGGGCGCATAGATTTCAGGCCGCGCAGGGACAAAGAGGCACAGTGCGCCCTGGGCGGGGCGGAGCAGCTGGAAGTACTTGCCCAACTCTTCACGATCGGATTCGATGTGCTCCAGGACGTTGACGCTGAAGATGGCATTCCAGTCGGCGTTTACATGGAGGTCATCCACTGTTCCGTGAACGAGTTCGTGCTCAGGAAGCCGGGACTGGAGATTGGCACAGAATGCGGCATCGGGTTCTACCGATACCAGACGCTGAACCTGCGGGAGGCTCAGAAGCTGAGACGTGAACTGCCCGATGCCCGCGCCGACCTCAAGGACTGTGCCTTGCAGATAGGGTGAAAAGTCGCGCAGGAGAGCAGCGCGATAGTTGCGCGCTTCGCGCAGCGCGGCGAATTCGAAGTCTTCAGTGTTGGCGATAGCATTGGGCTGGCTCATCGGCGGCTCCGGAAGTTGTATTTGCAGATACACCAGAGGGCGCGCACCCCATCTTTCCAGCCGATCTTCTTGCCTTCAGCGTAGGTGCGACCCGCATACGAGATGCCCACTTCGTAGACGCGGACATGCAGACGAGCAATTTTGGCGGTAATCTCCGGTTCGAAGCCGAAGCGGTTTTCTTCGATCGGGATGTTCTGGATTATGGAGCGACGGAAAGTTTTGTATCCGCACTCCATATCGGTGAGGTTCAGGTTGGTCGCCATGTTTGACATGGTCGTAAGAAATTTATTGCCGACAGAATGCCAGTAGTAGAGGACGCGGTGGGGGCTGCTGCCACCTGCAAAGCGCGAGCCAATGACGACGTCGGCTTTTCCTGCCAGAATTGGCGCAAGCAACAGGTAGTATTCCTCTGGGTCGTATTCAAAGTCTGCGTCCTGAATGATGATAATGTCGGAGGTGGCATGAGAGATGCCGGAACGGAGAGCGGCGCCTTTGCCCTGGTTCACCGGATGGCGGATGAGCCGGATGCGGGCGTCTGAAGAGGCGAGAGCCTGGAGGCGATCCCAGGTGCCGTCGCTGGAGCAGTCATCAACGATGATCAGCTCGCGCACGGGGCGCTGCTCAAGAACTCGCGCAACGATATCGGCCACTGTCGCCGCTTCGTTGTACGCGGGCATGACAACGGAGAGGCAGGGCTCAATATCACGGTTGGAATTCATGTGGGCTATGGTAGCAGTGAAAGTACGAGTTCAGGAGGTATCGATGTTACGAAGGGATGGATCACGAATCTCCCAAGGAACTCTTCGATAACCAAAGAGGCTATGCTGCAAAAAAGAGAGCGGGCAGAACAAAGACTTTGAGTGCAGACGTTTTGAGGTCGACAAAGATGAAGGAGAACATCGCCAACTACCTAAGATGCATGCCGCTCAGCCTGAAATAGAGAGGTGCTGGTTTGGCATCGGCGACACCTGATTGATGGGGTCTCTCAGTAACGCTGTGGATGGAGCGCGCAGAAAAGGCATGATCCTGGTGCTGCTGGGATCTTTGTGCGCCCTATGGTTTGGCATCCAATCACACCTGGATAATCAAGCCGGTGCGATCGACTTTAAGGCCTATTACTTTCCCACACGGACAGTCATACATGGATCCGATCCTTACAATCCTATAAAGGTGCTTCGCGAATATCAAGCAGAGCCCACGAGTCGGCTCGACGACCAGTTGGTTCGAACAGTTGCAACGCATGATCCCTATCCTCCTACTGCGTTTCTTCTACTAATTCCAATTGCTTCGTTGCCCTTCAGAGCCGCCTGGACTGTGTGGACAATACTCAACGTAGGGAGTCTTCTTTGGGGAGTGGTCCTGATCTGGGATCTTGGTGCAGATTACTCTCCGCAACTGTCCGGTGCTCTCATCGCCTTTCTTCTAATTGATAGTGAGTCTTTGATTGCATCTGGAAACGATGCCTGCATCGCCATTGGCCTTTGCTGCATTGCGGTGTCGAGCATTTTGCGACAGAAGCGCGGAGGGTTTGGCGTACTTTGTCTTGCTGCGAGCATCCTACTTAAGCCACAGGATGCCGGACTAGTTTGGCTTTATCTAATGGCGACTGGGAAGGGAAATCGCAGGTTCTCAATGCAGACGCTCATTGTTGGGATTGTAGTAGGATTACCGTCAATGTTGTGGACGTATAGCGTTGCCCCCAATTGGCCACATGAAATGGTGACTAACTTAGGAGTGTATACAGCGCCAGGAGGAATCAACGATCCGAGCCCGACATCGGGAGCAACGCCAGGTTCGCTCGTTAATTTACAAGTTGTCTTCAGCCTGCTCAAGAACGAGCCTCTCTTTTACAACCTCGCAACTTTTCTGATTTGTGGAGGCTTGATTTTGGCCCTGTTGACTATCGCTGCGCGCTCGAATCAGTCACGAAGGCAACTGTTGCTTGGGCTTGCTTCGCTCTGTGCACTTGTTATCCTTGCGGTCTATCATCGGCGCTTTGAGGCTGAGCTTCTAACACTGGCAGTGCCGGGGTGCGCGATGTTGTGGTCGGAGCGCGGCCGCCTAAGCAACCTGGCGCTAGGGTTCACCGGATCCGCGATTCTTCTGGGTGGAGATGGAACGTGGGTTTTCTTTTCGAATGTGATTGAGGGACTACATCTGAATCATCCCCACATCTTCCTTGCGCTGCAGTGTCTTCTGGTCACACTGCCGGCGCCGATTGCCCTGGTGGCTGTGGGCATTTTCTTTCTCCGAATCTATGCTCAACGCAGCCAGGGACCTGAACTTATCGAAACAAGGGAGTCATGAGCAATCCATTCATGGGGGCGGCATTGCCGGATGGCTCGAGATCGAACTGCGAGCCCGAGCTCAGCTACCTGTCCTTGACTAAGAACAACGGCAGTTGGGGCCTGGAATCATTGAGGGACGAGATTGGGTGCACGGAAATCGCCGCCTGACAGCGGCGCACAGAAGAGAACGCGATTTTGGCTTCCCACTGCGCCTTCGTTCATTTAGTTTCATCATCAGACATCTTTCGCACATCATGAGGAAGCCAAAGCAGCAGAGATGATTGCGATGAGCCATCGGAGCAGAGTGAGATTGTGACCAGAGCTGAATCGAGTGAAACGTCGAGAACAGCACAGAGGCGGAGGGATGGGCTCTATCTTCTCGGCCTGGGGTGTCTGGTCTTTGTTCTGCTGGGGCTCGTTATTGAGCGTGCGTCGCCAACATCGATGGTGGATTTCAAGATGCAGTTCTATGCCGCGCGCTGCCTGCTTCAACACGCCGATCCATATGTCGAAGCAAATGTCCTGCAGGTGTATCGTGCAGGCGGGGAGATGGGACCCAATGAGTTCATACGCGGGCGCGAGGTGATCATTCGGTATGACTATCTGCCAAACCTGTTCACCTTTATTGCGCCGATGGCTCTGCTGCCGATCGGCGTGGCGAGCTTTCTGATTGTGGCGGCAAATGTCGTGGGACTGATAATCGCGGCATATCTTGTGTGGAGCCTCGGCGCGGATTATGCGCCGATATTGTCCGGCGCACTGATTGGCCTCATGCTGGCCAACAGCGAGCTCATCGTAAGCGCGGGAAATGTAGCCGGCATCGCTATCAGTCTATGCGCAGTGTTTGTCTGGTGCATGGTCAGGGGCAAACAATCGGCATTGGGTGTCGTCTGCATGGCTGTGAGTCTTGCGCTCAAACCTCACCTGGTGGGGATGGTCTGGTTGTATTTTGTGCTGACCGGTGGCGCGCAACGAAAACGCGCGCTGCAGGCGTTGGCACTGACCGTAGTGTTAGGTCTGCCTGGAGTGATATCGGCCAGCATCGTGGCGCCACATTGGATACAGGAATTGCATGCCAATCTGCGCACCTATTCGATGCGGGGTGGCGTCAACGATCCGGGGCCGAATTCTGGCGGGGCGCACCGGCTGGCGATGATGGTGAACCTGCAGACCGCTGTGAGCTTTATCTGGGATGATCCACGATTCTACAATCCGGTAACTTACGCGATCTGCGGAAGTCTGCTGGCTGCGTGGGCCTGGGCCTCAATTCACTGGCGGAGAGCCAAAGACCGGCTGTGGCCTGCGCTGGCCGCGGTCTCCGCGCTGGCGATGCTGCCCATCTATCACAGGACGCTCGATACAAAACTGCTGCTCCTGATGGTTCCGGCATGCGCGCTGTTGTGGGCACGGGGTGGAACGATCGGCAAAGCGGGAGCAGTACTGACCGTCACGGTATTTGTTCTGACAGGCGACATGACATGGGTGGTGATCCTGACTGGGATTGGGCATCTGCCCCTGCCAAACAGCGGTTTGCCGGGCGAGTTGATGAATGCGGTACAGATCTTGCCGACGCCTTTAAGTTTGCTGGCTGCGGGGTGCTTCTATCTTTGGGTGTTCATGCGCGGCAGCACGGAACACGCCGCCGGAGTCAATTCCTCCTCACAGGAAGCGGATCAGATTGCGTAAATCGAGACGCATGGGACCAAGCGCGGTTTGATTGCAGAGCAAGTTCCGCGTCTCAGTTCACTGAGGCCGCCAGGTCAGGTCGACACGGACAGGAATCTCGTTTCTGATGGGAATGGTGAGGAACGTGGGACGGTCGATCTTGA
>Ga0335073_10010537_pt1 | contig 12995 bp, 11 predicted proteins | sample Lox_Sample_22_FD_207093 | JGI IMG/M metagenome (GOLD analysis project Ga0335073, IMG submission 207093) | Soil microbial communities from Loxahatchee National Wildlife Refuge, Florida, United States - Lox_Sample_2.2 | ecosystem: Environmental > Terrestrial > Soil > Wetlands | place: USA...
CTCGCGGCGGTGCGGACGAAAATGGCGGACAAGAAGCTGATCATCGCCGACGGCCATCATCGTTACGAGACGGCGCTGAATTTCCGCAACGAGATGCGGGCGAAGTTCGGCACCGGGGACCCGTTGAATCCGGGGTCCCCGTCAAGTCCTGGTGTCGGACTTGATGGCGTGGTGGAGGCGCCCTACGAGCGCGTAATGATCGCCTTCGTCAACATGGACGCGCCCGGACTGGTGATTTTGCCGACCCATCGGGTTGTATTCGGTCTGGAGAACTTCAACATCTTCGCCAAGGCAGCGCAGGTGATGGAGTACTTCGAAATCCAGGATATCGGCGCGGTTTCGGATGTGCAGGGCGCATTGCGGCGATTACGCGAGGCCGGGAAGGACCGCACCGCGCTGTTAGCAGTCACGGCGCAAAATGCGTTTCTGCTGCGCGCGCGCGACAACTCGCGTGTCGCCAGGCTGAAGAACCTCTCCGACCAGCAGCGGCGGCTCGATGTCGTGCAACTGCACAAGCTGATTCTGGAAGAGATTATCGGGATGTCGGAAGAGGACATTCGCGCACAGAAGCACCTGAAGTACATTCGCGACGCCGAAGAAGCCGTTAACGAAGTGCGCTCGGGCGCGGCGCAGGTGACGTTTCTCATGAATCCGGTGCGCATGCAGCAGGTGCGCGACATCGCCTTTGCCGGCGAGGTGCTGCCGCAGAAGTCGACCGACTTCTATCCTAAGATGCTCAGCGGGCTGACGATCTACTCGCTCGCCGAGGCGGTACAGGGCACTGCGGGCGGGCGATAGGTCAAGAGGGCTGTCTCCTGTCTGTATCCCTGCCGCAGCTTTCCATTGTCCTCGACTGCGTTTATCGTGGATGTATCCCTGCATTCTCCCAAGATTGGTGGATGACCTCGACGCTCCCGCTGGCCAATCGACGCTTGCCCCTCTGGCTGGGCCTTGGTTTGCTGATCGCCATTGCGATCACGCTCTCCGGGCAGCATGGCACGCTCCACGCACAATCGCCCGACCAGCTCACCGTTTACTCTTCCCAGACCACTTACTCGGTCGAACTGCTCGACGTGAAGGGACAGCCCTATGCCGGGCTGGTGGATGTTCTGGAACCGCTTGGTTCGGTTGACGCTCGCCCCGACGGCAAGAAATACAAACTGAAGTTCACGCCGCCCGGCGGGCGCTCGGTCGAGGCGCAATTCAACCAAGGCAAAGAAAAAGGTAAGGTGCTGGGCGAAAACTTAAAGCTGCCGTCGAACTTTGTCCTGCAAAATGGCCGTGGCTATGTTCCGCTGAGCTCGGTTCCCCAGATCCTAACCAAGCTGCTGGCCAAGCCGGCGCAACTGCATGCGGCGGCGCGGCGGCTGTTCATCGGGGATGTTGAAATTCGTGCCAGCCTGGAGCTGGACAAAAGCAATCCTCCCAAGCTCGTGTTGAGCTTCCCTGCGCCGGTCAATCCCACAATCGCCACCGAGCCGGGGCGTGTCCGCTTTACCTTCCGGCGCGAACCTGTGGTCTCCAACGGGCAGGACAACGTCAACTTCAACAACTCCGCGATCACGGGCGCTACCTTCTCAGAGCACGATGGGCTGGCGGAACTCGACGTGATGGCAACCGAACCTCTGCTGCCCAACTTTGCCGATGGCGGCAAAACTATCATCGTGGCCGTCGCGCCACCTCCGCCGCCACCAACGCCGGCTCCGCCGGTGGCTGCGCCCCAGCCGCAAGCGCCGGCGCCGGCTACAGCCCCGCCGAAGCCATCGCAGCCACGGTTTCTGGTTATCATCGATCCCGCGCACGGCGGCAGTGACAGCGGAGCTTCGATTACACCGACACTATTGGAGAAGGATGTGGTGCTCGCGCTTGCGCGACGCGTGCAGCGTGAACTGACCAGTCGCGGCATCGCCACGGCAATGCTGCGCAACTCCGATGTCGCGATCTCGCTCGATCAGCGCGCGGTCGCGGTAAACGCTGCCCATCCCGCGCTTTATATAACGCTGCACGCGGCCAATACGGGACGAGGCGTCCATGTGTTCACCTCGCTGCTGTCGGCCACAACTCTTTCCCGCACCGGCTTTTTACCTTGGGACACCGCACAGGCGGCATTCCTCGATTTGAGCGGCGCCGTCGCCGGATCGGTCGCGGCGGAGTTGGATAACCGCAAGCTGCCTAACACGACGCTAGTGGCGCCGCTTCGCCCAATGAACAATATCGCTGCGCCCGCGATCGCCGTCGAGATCGCGCCTCCCGATGAGAAAGTAGACGACATTGCCAGCGCGCAATATCAAGAACAGGTAGCAGAGTCCATTGCCGCCGGAGTGGCCGCGGTGCGCTCCAAGCTGCCGGAGGTGCGGCCGTGAACCGTCGGTTGCTGCTCGTCTTCGCGACTTTGGCGCTGATCGCGGCTGTCCTGGGTTTCTATGCGCTGCACCTCAAGCGCAAGGTGGCGCGCGACGCGCAATCGGCTGTCGAGCAGCAGATGACCGTTACTCCCGCCGGCAATCGCCCTCCTGAGCCGGTGACGTTGTATGTTGCCAATGATAGCGACGGCACACTGCGCAAAACGCAGGTCAGCGTCGCGCTGCCGCCTGAGCGCAGCGAGCGTGACCGGGCGGTATTGCGTACACTGATCGCGCAGTACCTGGCGCCGTCGTCGCCGCATCCCATCGGCGCCGGGTCGGAGATCCGCCAGGTCTATCTGCTGGGCGACGACACCGCGATTGTGGACACCAACGCGGCGTTCGCCAACGCGCATCCGTCTGGGGTATTGGCTGAGGAGTTGACGATCGCATCGGTAGTTGTCACATTGAACGCAAACGACAATAAGATCGCGCGCGTGAAGATTCTAGTGAACGGCCAGGAGCGCGACACCCTCGCCGGCCACGCGGACTTGCGAAGATTCTATGAAGCGAGCAACATCGGGGCGATCGTAAAGGACATGCAGTGACCCAGCCGAGCATTGGAGTGTTCGATTCAGGTGTCGGCGGCCTGACCGTGCTGAAGGCGATGGCCGAACAGTCGCCCGCGCATTACACCTACTTCGGCGATACGGCGCGCCTGCCTTATGGGACGAAGTCGGCGGAGACGGTTGCGCGCTATGCGATCGCGGCGGCGCGCTTCCTCGAGACACAGAACATTGACCTGCTGGTGATCGCCTGTAATACGGCTACGGCGCTGGCACTGCCTGCCATCAAAAACGCGGCACACGTGCCGGTAGTCGGAGTCGTGGAACCTGGGGCGGCAATGGCGTCTGAGGTCAGCAAAACTCGCGCGGCGATTGTGATTGCGACCGAGGCGACCGTCAGCAGCCATGCCTACCGCGACGCGCTCCAGCGGCACGGGATCGAGTCGCTGGAAAAGGCTTGTCCCTTGTTTGTGCCTTTGGTGGAAGAAGGATGGATCGAGCATCCCGTCACCGAGCAGGTGGCGAGAATCTATCTGGGCGAAGCATCCGCGCAAGCGCCGGACGGCGCCGATGTGCTGGTGCTAGCGTGTACGCACTATCCGTTGCTTGCGCCGCTGTTGCGCCGGATTGTGCCCGAGTCGATGCACATTGTCGATTCAGCGGAGTCTACGGCGCGGGTAGTGAAGAAGATGATCGAGGATGGCTGCGAGCTGCGGGCCGCGAGCAAAATTGCTGCAGCCGAGGTGTCATCCCGAGCGAGCGCAGCGAGTCGAGAGACCTCTACAACCGTATTGTCCTCGCCGGCTGCACATCGCACCTTCCGCTTCTACGTTACGGATTCGACCGATAAGTTCAAGCGCCTGGCCATGCGCTTCCTGGGACGGCAGGTGGACAACGTGGAGCACGTCGATTTGGAAAGCAGAGGGCACAATTAGAACCTATTTAGTCTGGGTGGAACTTAGGATGTCAACAGGGCCAACCTAGGCACAGCCGAGGAGGGCCCTACGTGCTGTTGGTCATACTCTGCCCGATGTGCTGAGCGGCGCCATAAGACGACTCCAGCTCAGCACGCACAGAGCGGACCGTTTGTTCCCGGGCGACAGGTCGCATGCACCACGGAGAATCGCGTGAGCGAACTCTAAGCTCCCCTGTAATATGCCTTCATGCACCCTTGGCCTCCGGCGGCGGTTTGTGCTGCAGCGTTACTGCTAGTTCCGGCGCTGCTCCTGGCGTTTTCCGGAGACTGGTTGGTCCGCGCGATCAATCGGCTGCCGGTGATCGCGCGGCTGGCGCTGCCAGCGCTAAGCGCCGCCCCTTACTTTCTCGCAACGTACAAGACGGGATTCTTTGGGTGGTCGTCGATGCTCGTCTATGCGGCGGTGCCGGTGGCGCTGGTCGTGTTGCTGTGGCATGCGGCGCGGAACGATCCCGAGCAACGGGGCGACTGGCGCGACTTCGCCGTGCTGGCGATGCTGGGCGTTGTGGTCGAATTCCGCTGGCTTGAGCCCGTCTGGCCGACGCACCTGCGCGCGCTCAATCGCCTGCTGTTGTTGGACACCGGGCTGTACGGGTTTCTGGTGATTCGTCAGCTCTCGGGTGTCGGCTTCGACTTCCGGCCGCGCCTGCGCGACCTGAAAATCGGACTGCGCGAGCTGGCCTTCTATGCGCCGATCGCGCTTCCACTGGGGCTCGGCCTGGGTTTTCTGCACGCTCATCGGGTCCTGCCGTCGCCAGGAAAGTTTCTGCTGTCGTGGCTCTCGATCTTCGCCTTCGTCGCGATTCTGGAAGAAACGTATTTTCGCGGATGGGCGCAGAACCTGCTGGAGCGGCGGATCGGGCGCACGTGGTCGCTCCTCGTCACGGCGGTGCTGTTCGGCTTGTCGCATTTCAACAAAGGCGCGACGCACTTTAACTGGCGTTACGTGCTGCTGGCGACCTTCGCCGGAATCTTTTACGGCCGCGCCTGGCGTGCGGAGCGCCGGCTGGTGGCATCGGCTATTACCCATGCATCGGTCGATACCATCTGGTCGATCTGGTTCCGATGAACTTTCAGTCCCATCCATTCGCCAACTAGTGCGAGAGGCATGGGGCAGCCGGCACAAGAAATGCCCAACCACTTCGCTCCACCGTCTATCCGACAAGATAGTCTTCGGTCACTTATCTGGTGCGCTTACTTACACGAAATCCTCTCTGAGTTCCCTCCATCTGGGTACAACACAAGACCAGCAGCTGTCGCGCATATAATTGACTGAGCAACGATGTCCGAACCGCAACGTAACCTGACCGCCGACCATCTCGAAGTTGTCGATGGGCGCGAACGTGACGAGATCCAGGGCTGGGTGCCCGAACTGGCCACCGAGGCCGAGCTGCGCGACGCGCTGGAGAAGGCCTTCGATTATCGCGGTGACGTGACCATCACACGCAAGGATGGAACCAAGGTCGAAGGCTATATCTTTGACCGGCGCAACGGCGCGACGCTCGCCAACTCGGTCGTCCGCCTCATCCCGCAGAATTCCTCAGAGAAGATTTCCATCGCATATTCCGACATCGCCGCCATGGCCTTCACTGGACGCGACACCGCCGCCGGCAAGAGCTGGGAAGCCTGGGTCCGTAAGTACTGGGAGAGGAAGGCCGCCGGCGAAACCGGCATCGCGCTGGAGCCGGAAAAGCTGGAATAGCTCTCTACAGCTTTGCAACGCCGCATTCCAGGCCAGCCTGAGTTCCGGATTCAAATTGACTCCCGCGACATCACTGCTAGACTGTCAGCGTCGGTGCCCAATCGCATCAACGGCAGACCGTGTCTTGGACTGAGCAATGACGAGGCTGGCGAAGAAAGGAGAGAAATGACGAACAAAATTCTCAAGCTGCTTCTCGGCATAGCGCTGTTTTGCGGAGGCATGGCAATCGCGCAGAAGCCTGTGGAGAACATCAATCCCCATCATCATCCGAACCTGGCTGCAGCGCAGCGGCTGACTGAGCAGGCGTATCAAAAGATCAAGGCCGCGCAAGAGGCCAACGAATGGGACATGGAAGGCCATGCGCAGAAGGCCAAAGACCTGCTCGACCAGGCGAACCAGCAGCTCAAGCTGGCTTCCGAAGCGGCCAATAAGAACCACAAGTAAGGCTGATCTCAGGGCTATCTCAGAAGACTCAACGCACTCCGGACTTCCGCGCCCGGATGCGCACCGTTGCCGCAGCAACATTAGCTCCTGGTTCTAAGCCCGCGATCGGACACCCTGTTCGCCGGTGAACACGCCAGCCTGCTCCCTGCGCTACCCGCAATCGGCCTGCACCAATGTTTCCTATTGCATAGCCTCACGTCTGGTTGGGCCCGAAAGCTGCTATTCCCTCCTTGCGGCGTAGTCTGCGAACTGCCGTGTAGCACGTGTCCAGATGAGGAGCACTGATGGTGAGGTTAGCTCAAGACATTCGATATGGCTGGCGGACGCTGCGCAAGAGTCCTGGCTTTACCGCCGTTGCCGTGCTGGTGCTGGCGCTGGGAATCGGGGCGAATACCGCTATCTTCAGCGTGGTGAATGCGGTGCTCCTGCGACCGCTGCCGTTCTACCAACCGGAGCGGCTGGTGCAGCTCTACCACGTCCCGCCGCAGACGAGTTTTCCGGGCATTCCGTTATTTCCCGTCTCGCCTGCCAATTTCCTAGACTGGCGCGCCCAGGCACACAGCTTTGAAGGCATGTCGGCCTACGGATTCGGCCCCTACACGCTGACCGGCGCCGGCCGTCCCGAGGCGATTCGAGTCTGCGCCGCCACTTACGGTTTTTTCTCGGTCCTGCGGGCCCAGCCGCTGCTGGGGCGTGTCTTCCTGAAAGGCGAAGACCAGCCCGGCCACGATCGCGAAGTCGTCTTGAGCTACGACTTCTGGCGCAGCCACTTTGCGGGTAATCCGGCAATTGTTGGCAACACCATTGACCTGAATGACGCAGCCTTCACGGTGATCGGAGTAATGCGCCCCGGCTTCGAATTCCCCCTCAGCAGCGATCCGGCGGACGCCCCGCAGATGTGGAAGCCGCAAAACTGGACCGCCGAGGAACGCGCCGTCCGCGGCGATCATAATTACGATGTCATCGCCAGGCTCAAACCGGGAGTCACGCTTGAGCAAGCGCGCGCCGAGATGGGCACCATCTCCGACCGGCTGGCACAACAATATCCGAAGGACGATAAGGGCTGGGGCGCAACCGCGATCACGGTTCGCGAAGACCTGGTCGGCGATGTTCGACCGGCGTTGCTGATCCTGCTAGGCGCGGTGGCATTCGTGCTGCTGATTGCTTGTGCCAATGTAGCGAATCTTGTACTCGCGAAGACGCTCTCGCGGCGCAAGGAAGTTGCGATTCGCGCCGCGCTAGGCGCCAGCCGCCGCCGTCTGTTGCAGCAAGTTATGGTAGAGACGCTCTTGCTGGCTCTCGCGGGCGGCGCACTGGGACTGATCTTCGCGCATTTCGGAACGCTGCTGATCGTCGATTTTCTCGCCCAGCAGTTGCCGCGCGCTGGCAGGATCGGACTCGATGGCTGGGTGCTGGCGTTCACGTTGGGCATTTCGCTCGTGACCGGACTGGCGGCCGGACTGCTGCCGGCTTTGCGTCTGACCCGCGCCGATGTCAGCGAGTCGCTGAAGCAGGGCGCCGGCCGCACTGCTTCCGATTCCGGCGGCAATCGCACGCGCAGCGTACTGGTAGTTGCTGAAGTCGCTTTTTCGCTGATGCTGTTGATCGGGGCCGGCCTGCTGATCCGCAGTTTGTGGATGCTGCACAGCGTCAATCCCGGATTCGATCCGGAAAATATCGTGACCATGGATGTTTCCATTTCTTCCGCAAAGTTCGCCAACCCGGAGCAGCAGATCAGCTTCTTTGATCGCGTGCTGCAGCGAGTGCGGGCGCTGCCAGGCGTGCAATCCGTCGGCGTAACTGACGCGCTGCCGCTGTTGGGTGACGAGTCGCATCAGCCGGTCCAGGCCGAGGGTCAGCCGGTGGTCGCAATGGCCGATCAGCCGGAGGTGGACGTCAGCCTGATCAGTCCTGGCTACATCAGCGCTATGCGCATCCCGCTTTTGCGTGGACGGGACTTTAACGATTCCGACGTGGCCGGCCGCCCGGGCGCGGTCCTCATCAGCCAGTCAATGGCGCGCCAATTTTGGCCCAACGAAGATCCCATCGGCAAGCATGTCAAGCTGTATTTCTTCCCCGGCGTCATGCGCGAAGTGGTAGGCGTGGTGGCTGATGTTAAAGACGACGCCCTGAACCAAACGCGTTCCGCTTCCGCGATGTACGTGCCGCTGGGGCAGCTCACCGCGGCGGAGGGCGAGCCGTGGACGTCGTTTGGCCTGACGCTTGCGGTGCGCACGGAGATCGATCCGCAGAGTGCCGTCCCGGCGATTGCCAATGCGGTGCACGAGGTCGACGCGGAAGTGCCTGTGCTGCATGCGAAAACCATGCAGGAGATGGTTGACGATTCCCTGTCGCAACAACATTTCACCATGCTGCTGTTGGTCGGGTTCGCAGGACTGGCCATGGTGCTGGCGGCGGTTGGCATTTATAGCGTGTTGTCTTATGCAGTGCGGCGGCGCGTACGCGAGATCGGCATTCGTATGGCGCTGGGCGCGCAGATCGGCGATGTGTTGCGCATGGTCTTTGTGGAAGGCATGAAGCCGACACTGATGGGTGTCGCCATCGGCTTGGCAGGCGCGCTCGCGCTGGGACGCGTGCTATCGAGCGTGATCTACGGTGTGAGCGCAAGAGACCTGGCTACGTTTGCCAGCGTCGCCGTGATTATGACCGGAGTCGGCTTGCTCGCCAGCGCGTTTCCGGCGTACCGCGCCACGCGTGTCGACCCGATGAAGACGCTGCGCGAGGAATGAAGGGCGGCTGGATACCCGGTGCACTCCTCGCCGCATTTACCAGCTATCGCGCAGTTTACGTCAGGAAATCAACTTTGCCGGTCGAAACGTTGTACATAGCCCCGACAATCACGATCTGCTTGTCATGCTCCAATTTGGCCAGGATGGGGCTGATCTTGCGGGTCTTCTCCACGGTCAGTTGCACGTTCTTGGTGGCAACGGCATCCACGTACGCCTTGTTGTGCGAGTCGTGCTCGCCGGGGAAATTCTTCAGTGCCTCGACTGCCGGTTTGATCTTTTCCAGCAGTTGTGTCAGATTTCCCAGCTTCACATCGTCGATGGTGCCCTTGACCGCGCCGCAATTGGTGTGCCCCATCACCAGAACGACCTTCGAGCCGGCAACTTTGCAGGCATACTCCATACTGCCGGCCAGGTCCGGGTCCACAATGTTGCCGGCGACGCGCGCGTTGAAGATGTTGCCGATACCGGCATCGAAGATGATCTCCGCCGGCGCGCGGGAGTCAATGCAGCTCAGGACGATGGCGGCGGGATACTGACCTTTCTTGGTGGCGCGCACATCCTGCTGGTAGTCGCGTTGGATAGGTTGGCCACTGACGAAGCGCTGGTTGCCTTGCTTGGCCAACTCCAGAATCTGCTCCGGAGTGAGCATCTGTTGCCATTCCCTCGTCAGTGTTTTGCCGCGTTGCGGTGTTTCTTGCGCCACAGCGAGAGGACCCGCGAGAGAGTTGAACAAGGTTTGTGTGACCACGGCAGCGGCCCCGCAGGTTCCGGTCCTGAGAAATGCGCGGCGTGCAAGAGATTCCTTCACGATGTCCTCCTGGGAAAGGACCCGGATTCGACGACAAGCGCATCGCCATTCTGAAAGCACGTTCGCCGTCCTGGGCCTTGGGGTTCGCGGTTAATCGTTGATGTCTTAGGTCCTGCGATGGGCAGTCTATCCGCTGGCGGGAATACTGACAATATGTAATCCACAATGTGAAATAATGACGGCGCTATGGGAGCAACGAAATCTTTCTTACGTCTCGCGCGTGTAGTGCTGTGCGTGCCTCTGTTGGCCGCATTTGTGTGGTCGCAAGCTCAATCGCAGGCGGCGCCGCCATCGCAGGCAAAGTCAGAGGATGCGATGGAACTGGTCAAACAAGGAGAACAGCTTGCCAAAGACGGCCAGGCGGACAACGCCATAGCACTTTACGAGCGCGCATTGCAGCTCGATCCCGATCTTTATCAGGCCCAGCTTTTGCTGGGCGCCGCTCTGGACTTGCAGGGAAAGTATCCGGAGGCGCGTCAGCATTTGTCGAAGGCCATCGAGCTGGCGCCGGACCAGAACGCCGCTCAGCCACTGCGCGTCATGGCTGTCTCCTACGCCTTCGAGTGCAATACCGATAAGGCAGCGGAGTATGAGCGCCGCGCCTTTGACCTGCAATACAACTGGAAGAAGTACTCCGATGCGGCGGGCACGGCCGACGAGTTGGCCCGCATCTATCTGGAATGTGGCGATCTGGACAACGCCTTCCAGTGGTACCAGACCGGACATTTGACCGCGCTGAGGAATCCCGACATCACAGCCGCCGAGAAGGACCTTTGGGAATTTCGCTGGGAGGCGGCGCTGGCGCGCATCGCCGCCCGCAAAAGCCAGGCCGACAAAGCTAAGCAGCACCTGGCGGCGGCCAAGGCGATCCTGGACAAGAACGACAATCCCGACCAGGTGCGCTTCTATCCTTACCTCGCGGGCTATGTCGCGCTGTACACCGGCGACTACAAAGCGGCGATCGCCGAATTGCAGAAGGCCGACCAGAAGGATGTCTTCGTGGTGAGCCTGTTGGCGCAAGCTTACGAGAAGTCAGGCGACAAAACGCAGGCGATTGAGTACTACAAGAAGATCCTGACCTTCAACACGCACAATCCCACGAATGCCTTTGCGCGGCGCCTGGCGAAGCAGAAGCTGGCTATCCTCGCTCCTGCGGCAAGCTCGCCGCAAGGGATCTAGATCGCCCTGAAGTACCGCTTATGTAACCAGCAGTCGCTTTCCGCAAAGCATCGCAATACCTGCGCATTTCTCGGGAGTGTTTGATCATGGATATCAAAACGGTTGGGGTTCTCGGCGCCGGCACCATGGGCAATGGCATCGCGCACGTATTCGCCAAGGGCGGTTATTCGGTCGTCCTCGTAGATGTCGAGCAGCGCTTTCTCGACCGCGGCCTGGACACAATCAGGAAAAATCTTGAACGCGAGGTTGCCAAGGCAAAACTGACGTCTGAGCAGCGCGATGCCGCGCTGGCCCATATACGCGGCGTCACCGACCGCAAGCCGCTTGTCGGCTGCGACTTCATCGTGGAAGCGGCCAGCGAACGTTTTGAGCTCAAGGCCGAGCTTTTCCGCGATCTCGACGCGCTCTGTCCGCCCGACGTCATCCTCAGCTCCAACACATCGTCGATCTCGATCACCAAGCTCGCGGCTACGACCAAACGTCCCGACAAAGTGATCGGCATGCACTTCTTCAATCCCGTCCCGGTAATGAAGCTGGTAGAGGTGATTCGCGGCCTCGCCACTTCGGAGGAAACCTTCGCGACGGTGAAGCAGCTTGCCGAGAAGCTGGAGAAGACCCCCGTTGAGGTAAACGACGCACCGGGATTCGTTTCCAACCGAGTGCTGATGCCGCTCCTGAATGAGGCCATGTACGCGGTCATGGAGGGCGTCGCGACCCCGGAAGCTGTGGACGACGTGTTCGAGCTGGGCATGGCGCATCCTATGGGCCCGCTGACGCTGGCCGACTTTATCGGGCTGGATGTCTGCCTCGACATCATGCGCGTGCTGCATTCGGGCCTCGGCGATCCCAAGTATCGCCCTTGTCCCCTGCTGATCAAGATGGTGGATGCGGGATGGCTGGGGCGGAAGTCGGGACGAGGCTTTTACAAATACTGACGAGCTGCTGGTGCTAGCTCTTGGCTCTTCGCGATGGCGATCGCCAGGCTTCTGCTACTCTTCACTCGATGACACGCCGCCGCTGGATTGCCGATGAGTTCGCCGGAGATCGCGCCGCTCTCATCGGAACTCATGCCGCGCATTTGTCGCGCACGCTGCGCGCGCGTGTCGGCCAGGAATTCGAAGTTGCGTGCGGCGACCTCGTGCGACGTGGGACCGTTCGCAGTGTTGCCGACGATCGGGTAGAGTTCGCGCTCGGCGAGGAGGTCGCGGCTGGAACGGCGGTGCCGATCACGCTGCTGCTGGCGATCTTCAAGTTCGATCGCATGGAGTGGGCGATCGAGAAGTGCACCGAGCTGAACGTCACCTCCATCGTTCCGGTCATCGCGCGGCGCACGGAGAAGCATCTTGCGCAGGCGGCGGAGAAACGGGTTGAGCGCTGGCGGCGCATCGCCCGCGAGGCAGCGGAGCAGTCGCGCCGGGCAACACCGCCCGAGATCACCGAGCCGATGAAGCTGTACGATGCGCTGAAGGCTTGCAAAGAGAGCCAAGCCAAACCCGCAACCGTGTCCAGCGGCGACCTCTCAGCTTTTCAAGAGGAACGAAGGCATGAGTTGCAACCGATCGAGCCCCGCAGGGGCGGAAATGAATTTAGCCCAAGGCGGAAGCCCTGGGTACAGCCCACAGAAGGAACGAGTCCCGTAGGGACGGCGCAAGTCGGGATCGAGGATTCTATCTGCGGTCCCGTCGATCTCCGTATCGTCCTCGCCGAGACCGAACGCACCATGATGGTCGTCGACATCTTGCGCGCGAACGAAACACCTCAATCGCTCACCCTCGCCATTGGTCCCGAAGGCGGCTGGACGCCGGAAGAATTGCAGACGTTCGCAACCGCCGGCTTCATTCCGTGCTCGCTGGGCGAAACCATCCTGCGCACCGAAACCGCGGCCATCGCCGCGCTGGCCGTCGCGAGGTCAGAGCTTTAGTGGTCAGCACTTTGCGCTTGCGAATCGCAGCCAATCCGACGATAATGTAATCTTCGCCTTTTCTTCGCAACCAGGACTTCGCGTGTCAAGTAACGGCCAGCACGATTTCATTCCCACGCCGGACCAGCGCCGCGCCATCGAGCACGTGCGTGGCCCCATGTTGGTCGTCGCCGGCGCGGGCACGGGGAAGACCACGGTGCTGGCGCACCGGATCGCGCACCTTATCCGCAGCGAAGCCGCCCGGCCGGACGAAATCCTTGCCGTCACCTACACCCGCAACTCCGCTGCCGAGCTGATCGCGCGCGTT
>Ga0335073_10010538_pt1 | contig 12994 bp, 9 predicted proteins | sample Lox_Sample_22_FD_207093 | JGI IMG/M metagenome (GOLD analysis project Ga0335073, IMG submission 207093) | Soil microbial communities from Loxahatchee National Wildlife Refuge, Florida, United States - Lox_Sample_2.2 | ecosystem: Environmental > Terrestrial > Soil > Wetlands | place: USA: Florida...
GCGTTTCCTCTATGACACCGAGCTTCAGCTCGAACTGGAGTGGAACTGATGCCCGCCCCAGCACGGCAAGTGATGCCCGATCTTTCGCACGCCTTCTGCGGATTTCATCCGACGCTCGATTCCGCACTGTCGGATCTGTGCGAGTTGAAGATCCCGCTCGATCGGGTCACGCTGCGGATGGAAGGAAAAGGTTACCCGTCGCGATGGATCGTCGATCAGAACCCGCCGCCGGGCGCGGAATTGGGACCGGGGACCAGAATTGAGCTGACCGTGGCGGGCGCGGGCTTCTTCCATTCGCTGCCGGTGGGCATGTGGGATAAAGGCGGCGAAGCGGAGCCGGGCACGCAGGAGGTTCTGGAACTGCTGGACGATCCGCTCGAAAAGGCCGGTTATTGGATTCGCGAGGGAGCGCGCCTGTTCGACGTGGGACCGGACAATCCGGCGGCGTGCGCACGCTGGATCGCGCTGTTCGGCTTTACTCCGGAAGATTGGCCGGCGGAGTTGTGGTACAAGCTGGCGCTGCTGCTTCCCAACTTGCAGGCGCTTGCCGGAACGGAGCGGGGTTTGCGCTTCGGATTCCATCTGATGCTCGGTCTGCCGGTGAAGCAGATCCGGCGGTCGCCGTCCTTCCGCAGCATCCCGGCGGAGGATTTGAGTTTGCTCGGCCAGCGGCACCCGCGCTTGAGCGTGGACGCCATCGCGGGAGACCGGAAGGAGGAACTCGCGCGGCTCAACATCGAGCTGGGGCCGGTTTCTCTCGACACTTATTTTGAATTTCAGCAGGGACCGAAGCGCCAGCTGCTGGACTCGGTGCTGGGGTTGTTGGGGACCTGTTATCAGAGGCATTTGATCGCTTGGGACGTGGAGGACCGCACGCGCGCTCCGCGGCTCGGCCAGGCGCCGCAAAACGGGATTCTCGGAATCAATTCGCATCTGGGCGCGGAGCGGATTCGGAAGGAAACGGTGCAAGCGGGATGAACCCTGAGGACGTAAAACTGAGCGCAGTGAATTGGGAGCATGGGATGCTTCTCACTCCCGATCATTTCCTGCGCCAGGAGCGGTATTTCGAAGCGAGCCTGCTGTGGGCGCTGCGCTATGTCACCAACGTTTATGGGCTGGTGGGCGGCGGCCCGCGCCTGGCGGAAGCGGAACGGGGCGCGGTCAAGTACGATCCGGTGGTTTCGATCGATGAAGACGATCAGTCCCTGGGTATCGCCGTGACCCAGTGCCGGGCGTTGACGCCGGCGGGCTGCATGATCGAGATCGATCCGGGGTATCCGTTGCAGCGCCGGTTTCAAAAATCGGAGCTGGAGGGCGTCGCCGAATCGCTGGTCTATATTGTTTGCGATCCGCAGGAGAAACAGGTGCTCGACGGATCGCTTGATGAGTTCAATCCGCAGATGAAGACGGAGCGGCGCCCGGCTTATCGTCTGACGCTGCAGGTTCATGCCGACAGCGCGGCCTATGGCGCGGCGGTCGCGCGGATCCGCCGGCAGAGATATGGCGCGGGATACGAAAAGGACGCGGCGTACATTCCGCCGTGCGCAACCCTGGTGGCCCACAGCGAACTGACCAACGCGTGGCGAAACATCATTGACGACGTCACGCTGATGACCGAACGCCACACCGAGCTGCATCGGGCAATGCGGGAATTTCTGGTGCTGTTCACCGAGCGCGGCATTGAAACCGAGGTCGACGAGGAGGCGGTCGCCTTTGTGGACCGGATGGTGGTCGCGCTCGAAGCGTGCGCCTTCGACATTCTCGATCCGGTGCAGTCGCCGCAGCAGTTTTTCGCGAAATTGCGCCGTCTGTTTCACTGCGCCGCTGCTTATCTCGACCTGACTCCGGCGGTGCAGCAGTATTTCGACACGCTCAAGGAAACCGGCGAGACCGAATTCATCGCCATCATCGAACAGCAGAAGAGAATTCTGCGGACCACGCGAAGCTGGGGCATTCACGACGATCTTTCGGCAGAAGTGCGGGAGGCCCGCGGCTGCCTGCAGTCGCTGCAGCGGCTGGAGCGGGCGCTCGAAGGAAAGTACATCGATTTCCACGTGAGCCCGTCGCTCGAAGCGATGAATTTCGTCTTCGACCGCGGCGGAAAAGTTCTGTACAAGCTGGCCGCGAAACCGGCGCGCGTCCAGGGCGTGGGCGACGAATTGACGCTCTATTTTTCGCAGCTTCGCCTGGAGGGACGCGATAAATACCGGTTGATTCTGATCGGCGAGCAGAACGCGACGTTTGAGAAGGGCACCAAAATCCCGGTGGAGATCCGGATTAACGAAGGCAGCGGGTTCCGGCGGCAACCCATCGTGCTGGCGTGCGAATCGAAGCTGCCGGAGCAGTTGAATTTCGAATACGATTTCGAGGCTCCGGATGTGCCCACCATCACCGATATTCGCGTGACTTTGCAGGCGCATTATCCGATCCGCACCGCACTGCTGTATATCCGTCATCGTTTTTATGCGCAGCGCGCGGCGGAGCCGGCGCGGGCGGTCGAGCCGTTGCAGCCCGAGCCGCGCGTGGCGCCGGCGCCCGTTGCGCCGCCGGATCTGCCGCGAACGGTGCGTCCCGATCCGGCTCCGCCGCCGCTTCCGCGCGTGGATCCAGGGCGCGACGCGAAGCCGGCGCCGTGGGATGCTCCACGCCGAGCGGAAACTCCGCCGCGTGATCCGTATCCACGAGATCCCGGAGACGCACAGCCGCCGCCTCCCGCGCCGCGGCGCAGGAGATTGGAGTAAAAAGTCATGGCCATCGATCTCGATAAACTTTCCAGCGACCTCGAAGACGCCTTGGAACGGGCGCGGCTGCTGGCGGAAAAACGCGAGCAATCGCAGATTACGCCGCTGCACATGTTATATGTGCTCCTCGAAGACAGCGCGCTGGCCGGCATGCTCGAAAAGGCCGGGGTTTCCTGCGCGCCGCTGCTCGAAGCTTTTTCGACCAAGCTCAATCGCGAAAAGACCGGGAAGCTCGAAGCGGGACGGAGGCCGGTGGCGTCGCGCGCGTTGCGCGACCTGATCGAGAAATGTTTCGAGGTGATGAACCGGCGCGGAGCCGATCGCGCCGAACCGGTCGATTTCGTTATGGCCGCGGTCGAATTCAGCGAAGAGCAGTTAAAGTCCGATCTGCGCGGCGCCGGAGTCACGAAACAGGCCGTTGAAAAAGCCGCGGAGACCACCGCGTCGGCCGGTGAGGCGCTGGGCGAACCGAAATCGCCGGCTCCGAAAACCCCTTCCAAGGTTCTCGAACGCTTCGGCCGCGACCTGACGGCTGCCGCGGCGGCGGGCGAGCTGATGCCGGTGGTGGGCCGCGATGAAGAGATTCGCCGCCTGATTCAGGTTTTGCTGCGGAAGAGCAAGAACAATCCGGTGCTGGTGGGGGATCCGGGAACGGGAAAAACGGCCATCGCGGAAGGACTGGCCTTGCGCATCGCCGCGGGCGACGTGCCGGAATCGCTGAAGAAATGCAGGGTGATCGCGCTCGATCTGACCTCGATGGTCGCCGGGGCCAAGTATCGCGGCGAATTCGAGGAGCGGATCAAGGCCGTGGTGGACGAAGTTCGCGCGCGCAAGGGCGAGATTATTCTGTTCCTCGATGAACTGCACACGCTGGTCGGCGCGGGTGGAAACGAAGGCGGAATGGACGCGGCGAACATCCTGAAACCGGCGCTGGCGCGGGGCGAGCTGCGCTGCGTCGGTGCGACCACCTTCGACGAATATCGCGAGCGGATCGAAAAAGATGGCGCGCTCGCGCGGCGCTTCGACGTGGTGACGGTCAAGGAGCCCAGCGACGACGCCATGATGGTGATTCTGCGGGGCATCCGGGCGCGCTATGAAGCCTATCACGGCGTGCGGTTGTCGGACGAAGCGCTGCAAGCGTCGGTAAAGCTGTCGCGGCGCTACCTGCGCAGCCGTTTTTTACCCGATAAAGCCATCGACATCATCGATGAGGCGACGGCGCGCATCCGCATGCAGAAGGAATCGAAGCCGACGCACATCGATCAGCAGGAGCGTCTCCTGGTCCGCAAACAGGCGGAACTCGAATCGGTGCTGTCCAGCCCGCCATCGCCCGCGCAGCAGAAAGCCGCCGCGGCGCTTCAGGCCGAAGTCGCGCAGATCAAGCCGGGCGTCGAAGCGCTGGTCAACGAATGGAAGCAGCGCAAAGAAGTTTCCGACAATCTGCAAAAAACGAAACAGGCGATTGAGGAACAGAGTACGCTGCTGGTGGCGGCGGAGTCGCACGGCAACGTCGCCAAGGCGGCGGAGATTCGCTACGGCACGCTGAAATATCTCGAACAGCAGCGCGAGGACCTGGAAAAACAGGTCGCGGCGACCTCGGGAAAAAGTCTGGTGCCGGATGAAGTTCGTCCCGAGCACATCGCCGAGGCCATCGGCGAGCGCGTGGGGATTCCGATTCAGCGCATGCTCGAAAGCGAGCGCGACCGGCTGCTCCAGATGGAGGAACGAATCGGGCTGCGGGTGTTCGGGCAGGACGATGCGGTGGTCGCGGTCTCGGAAGCGGCGCGCCGCATGCGGGCCGATCTTCAACCGGGCCGAAAACCCAACTCGTTTTTGTTCGTCGGCCCCACCGGAGTCGGGAAAACGGAGCTGGCCAAGGCGCTGGCCGAAGCGCTTTTCGACGACGAAGCGGCGCTGATTCGCATCGATATGGGCGAATACAAAGACAAGTCTTCGATCGCCGGGCTGATTGGCTCGCGTCCCGGCCTGGTGGGTTCGGATGAAGGCGGATTCCTGACCGAGCAGGTTCGCCGCTCGCCCTATTCCGTGGTGCTTTTTGATGAGGTTGAAAAAGGGCATCCGGAAATTCTCGATCTGCTGCTGGGAGTTCTGGACGAGGGACGTTTGACGGACGCCAAGGGACGATTCTGCGATTTTTCGAACACGCTGGTTCTGTTCACCTCCAATCTTGGCGTGCGCGAAGCGATGGACACCACCGAGGACCTGGAAAAGAGGAAGGAGATCATTCTCGAAGTGGTGAAGGCGAGCCTGCGTCCGGAGCTGTACAATCGCATCTCCCAGGTGATTGCCTTCAACTCGCTGACGGAAACCGAGCTGGAACGCATCGTGAATGTCCAACTGGACGGTCTGCGCCGCAAGCTGGGCGAAGATCGCGAAATTCGCCTGGACGTTACGCCGGAGGCGCTCACGTATCTGGCCAAGCAAAGTTACGATCCCGCTTATGGGGCGCGGCCGGTAGGACGGACGATTCAGCAGCTGGTGCTTTCGCCGGTGGCCACCGCCATTCTTTCCGGAGATGTTTCGGCCGGCCAGACTTTGCAGATCGGCTATCAGGACCCGGATGGATTGACCTTTACGGTCGAGGAGGCCGCGGCCGCGGCGAGGTAGAATGCGAGCGCTCCTCCGGGTGTTGCCGATCGCACTCACGCTGGCGGGCTCGCTGGCTGCGGCCGACAATACGGTTACGCCCGCCGAGGCGGAGGACGGCTGGATTCTCCTGTTCGACGGGCAGAGTAGCTTCGGATGGAATCCGGAGGGCAGCGGAAAATGGAAGGTCGCCAACGGAATTCTCTCCTTCGACGGCAGCGGTCCGGGGATTTTGCGCACCCTCGCCGTTTTTTCCGACTACGACCTGAAACTGGATTTTCGCGGATCCTCCAACGCCGACGCTGCCGTTATTCTTCGTTATTTCACGGACGGCACACCGCAGGAGACCGGATACGAACTGCGCCTGGGCGATTCGGATGCGAAGAATCCGGCCGGCAGCGTGGTGAAGGTTTTCAGCGGACCGGGGAAGCTCGCGGCCAATCAGTGGCATGCCCTCGAGGCCGAATTCAACGGCGACAAGATTTCCGTGAAGATCGACGGCCGCAGCGCCGGCGAAGGATCGGATGGCAGGAGCAAGGCCGGGTACATCGGACTCGCCGCGGCACGAGGCACCTCGCTCGATTTTCGAAATATCAAGCTGAAACCGATTGCTGCGCGCGGGCTATTCAACGGAAGCGATCTGTCGGGCTGGAAATCGGTCGGAACGCAGCCCCCGAAACCGAGCGGATTGGTGAAGAAACTGAGCAAGGTATTCAAACCGGGGGAAGGCAAGCCTAAGGAGGCGGACTGGTCCGTGGTCGGCGGCGCGATTCATGGCACCAAAGGGCCGGGTCAGCTCGAATCGAAAGACGCTTATGACGATTTCGTTCTTCAGCTCGACGTACGGGTGAACAGTAAGAGCAAGAACCATCACCCCAAATCCGGGATCTTTCTGCGAGGCGATGCCGGCAAGATCGAAACCGGTTATGAAGTGGCGATCGAGAACGATGTCTCGACGGGTGAAATCGCCGGATTGAAGAAACCGCGCTCGGTGCTGGGAACGGACAACGAGTTTTTTACAGAAACGATCGCGGTGCGCGGGCGGCACTTCGAGATCTGGATCAACGGCTACCCGGTGAACGATTACACCGATACCCGCACCGAGGGTCCGTCGATCAAGAAAGAGGCGCGGGTCGCCGCCGGACCGGTGGCATTGTTCGCCCCGGATTCGGAGTCCAATCTCGATTTCAAGAACATCAAAATTTCGCCGCTGCCTAAGGCGCTGGGCGGCAAGGCCAAACCGCCGGCCCCGGCGCCGCCTCCGAAAATCCCCACCGCGCCCGCGGCAGCGACCCCTCCCCCACCGATGCCGTCGGCTCCGCCGGCCGCACCTCCGCCGGCGCCGGTAATCATTGCCAATCCGAATCAAGCCAAGGACGATGCCCGCCAGGCGCAGGTTTCGAAGCTGACACAGCAGGCGTTGAAGAGCAACGACCCTCAGGAACAGGCCAAGGTTTATAGCGATATCCTCGCTCTCGATCCGAACAACTTCGTGGCCGCGCAGGGATATCGGGATGCGCAGCAGAAGATCGAAACCGCGCGCGCGCAGCAGCAAAAGGAATCGGAAGAAAAGGCCCGCGAGAGCCAGGACGAACAGCAGAAAGCGCAGACGCTGGCCGAGGCGTTGAAAGCCGGCGAAACCGCTTTTCTGGCCGGCCATCTGGCGGCGGCGCAGGCGCAGGTTGCGATCGGCAAAAAGGTGGCGCCCAATGATGCGGGGCTGCTGAATCTGGATTCGCGAGTTTCCGCGGCGGTCCAGGCGCGGCAGCGGATTCAGATGCTGGCCATTGGCGGCGGCATCCTGGTGCTATTGGGTGCGGTCGCGCTGCTGTTCCTGGCGACCGGCAAAAAGGAGCCGTACCTGGAAGTTGTCGAGGGATTGGAGAAAGGCAAACGCTTTCCGCTCGATCAGGAAGTGGTTCACATTGGCGCCATCGCCCAGGACGGCGAAATGAAAAACGAAATTGTCGTACGGGACACCGAGCGCATGATCTCGCGGTTCCACTGCGAAATTCACCGGCGCGACTCGAAGCTCTTTCTGGTGGACGCCAACAGCGCCAACGGAACTTTTCTCGAAGGCCACCGCATTCCTCCGGAGCGTCCGGTGCGGCTCAAGAAAGGTTCCCACGTTGTGTTGGGCGGATCGTGCACGCTTGGCGTGGGTTACGAAAAGAAGAAGAAAAAATAAAAATGGCAAACGCATACGTAGAAGTGCTCATCGGCGGGCAGACCCTTTCCGAGTTCAGCCAGGGCGTGCTGATGCAACAGGTGAATGTGGTGCAGGAGATCAACCGGCACTGGTGGTGCCACGTCAGCTGCCGCCAGACGGAGGACCAGCGTTTTCCCATCGAAGGCTCGCTCGGGAAAGACTTGCAGGTGATCGCCTACGACGAGGACCAGAACCCGACTTACCTATTCAGCGGATTCGTGCTCGAAGCCGAGATGGAATACGAGATCTACGGCAGTTTCACGGCGCAGCTTACCGGAGTCAGCAAGACGTACAACATGGATCTGGCAAAACGCCAGAAATACTATCCGGTCGGCAAGAACACGCTTGCCGCGGTCGCTTCCGATACGACCGGGCGCGCCGGGCTTTCCGCGGCTGGCGACATCCCTGGTTATTTGTTCCCCAATCCTTTGGTGCAGTGGGGTGAGACGGATTTCAACCTGCTGGTGCGGACCGCGGACGATTGCGTCCGGTTTATTCACCCCAACCCGAGCGATGCCGGTCAGATCGAAGTGAAAAACCAGTTTGGCGACGGGCCAACCTTGCAATGGCGTACCGAGGATCAACTGATGGGCTTTAAGATCAGCGGAAAATTGCAGGCTCCGACCATGGATGGCGCCCATTACGACTTTCTCGAGGGCCTCAGCGAAGACTATCAGCAAGTCGCGGGAGCGCCGGTCTTTCTTGGAGGCGCCCCGCAGATGGTTTCTACCATGCAAAGTCAATCGGCCGCTGTGCTGAAGCCCGGCTATGTGGTGAATCGCAGAGGAATAAGACAGTTGAGCCAATATAAAGCCTTGTGCGGAAGAGAAAGCATGCGCGGGCTCGAAACGGGCGCGGGCGCTTACGGCAATTCTCTCGTTCCGGCGGTGCAGGCAGGCAATAAAGTCATCATCGCGGGGCTCGATGACAACGCCAACGGAACCTACGGAGTCACCAAAGTGGTCCATCAGTGGACGTCGGCCGGGTACACCAACCAATTCTGGTGCACCGCTTCGGCCGAGTACAAGGATGAGGTGCGTCCGACGAACAACCCGTGGTACGGCGTGGTGATCGCGCGCGTGTTTGACAATAACGATCCGGAGAAGCTGGGGCGAATACAGGTGCAGTATTTCTGGCAGGAGGAAAATCAGACCTTCTGGGCGCGGATGATGACGCCGCACGCCGGCAGCGCTCGCGGTTTTCTTTTTGTTCCCGAAGTCGGAGATGAAGTGGTGGTCGCGTTCGAGGACGGCGACCCGGAGCGTCCCATCATCATGGGCTGCCTGTGGAACAAGCCCAATACGCCCCCCACCGAGGATTTCTGGAGCGGCGGCGAGGAATACTCCAACGACGACATCAAGCGCATCTTCACCAAGAGCGGACATCGCATTCAATTCGTCGATAAGGACGGCAAAGAATCCATTGTCATCGCCACGCCGAAACACATCAAGGTGGCGATGATCGAAAACACCGACGAGAACGGCCGTGCGACCTTGCTGCTCCAGTCCGACGGCGACATCATTCTGGACGCGGGGGGAAGAATTCATTGCAAGAGTCCATTCTTTTCGAGGGAGGTGGGTTGATTCATGGGTGTATTTAACAACAGCGTCAAAATCGGAGTGCGGGTGGAGGATCCAGGAACGGACAAAAAGCTTCCTCCCAGCGGCGCGCTCTCTTATCCGTCGATCACCGCGCCGAGTGCATTAGCGGGAACCACCGGCATCGATTGCAAGCTGGTGCACGGCGACCGCTGGCAGCAGATTCTCGGCAATATGACCGAGAACTACACCGACAACGTGAATACGACGGTGGGGCAGAACTGGACCATTCAGGTCAACGGCATCATGAATTTGACGGTCATGCTCGGCTACAACGAAACCGAATGGGGACCGGTGAACCGGACGTATCAGCAGGTTGTGAACGATACCTTCAACAGCGATCACAATGTAAGCATTCCGGACAGCGCCGCCTTCACGGTAACCAACTTCGCCAACACCTTCACATGGGTCACCTCGATTGCCATCGTTTTTGGACTGTCGATGCCCATTGCGATCGCCCTCTGTGTGACCATCGCGGCCGTGTACGATCTTGAATATAAAACGCTTCACGCCGAGGCGCACCCCATACACGGTTCCTGGGCGGGCATTTCTTCCGATGCCGAGATCAGTGACGAACATTTCAAGGCGCTGCGCGCGGCGGTCGGCACGGAGGCCCAAGTGCAGGCGACGATCAACTGTCTGCTCGACCTGGACAGCGCAACGCCGATGACGTAAGCAAGAAAAGGCGCCCATGCCACCGACACCGCAAAGCCGCTTGCAGCCGATTCCGGAACGGACTCTCGATCCGTTCTCGAAGGCCACCGGATTGTCCGGATTCGAATTATATTGGATCCCGGTGGCGGCGTTTCCGCCGCGCGCGGGGCAACGCGCCTGGCTCCTCCATTTTTTCCCGCGGCTCCATAAAATGCTGGTCGCCGATTACGGCGTGCGCGGCGAATTTTTTCTGCAACAAAAGAGCGTCGTTCCGGTCGAAAAACGGTTCAGTAAACTGGCCACCGAACTACTTCCGAAACTCGGGTTGGCGCGGAAACCCGGTGCGTCCCTGCCGCCGCCGCCGACTAAAGAGCAGTTGCGGGGCGCGCTTGACGGCAAGGCGTTCGACATTCAGAATCATATGCCGGACTACTGCTACTGGATGCGCCATCCCGACCTGCCGGCTCTGCTCGCCGACTTTTTCGGATTCGGCGGCTCGGCCATGCATTACATGAAACCGGACCCCGCCACCAAGCCTCCCGACATCCCGCTGCTCGAGGAACTGCGCAAGCTTTTCCCGCAGATGCAGTTCGACAAGCTCGAACTGGTGATGAATGCGGCGTGCGCATCGAAAGACAAGTTTCTCGCGGACAGCAAAAGGCTTTTCGGCGAGGGTCTGGAGGAAGAACCGTCCTATGCCGGCCTCCAGTACATCCTGCCACTGCTCAACACCAACGATTTCTTCACACAGCCCGAGACGGAGAGGAAGAAGTGGTTCCAGGTTTTCGATTTGTTCTGGCGGGAAAGCCCGGCGGATAAGGGTATTTACATTGCTTCCAAGCTGCCGCTGGAGGAGCCGCTCGATCATATTCTTCAATCCATGAAGGAGGAAGGTACACTCTACCCTGAACAATGATGGCAGCGATTCACATCGAAATGGTTTCCATCGCAGCACCGTATCATGCGGCGCAGATCAAGGTCGATCGTTTTCCGATGGCCAAAGAGTTGCCGAGAATTCGCGCGCTGGTGGAGAGCCTGGTGCGGGCCGTGGCCGGCGACGGGCTCAGTTCCGACGTCTTTCTGCAAAGCGAATCCATGAATAACGGACGGGAGGCGTTCAACGCGCATCTTTCGGGCTGGCAGCCGGAAGTCGGCCTTGGCGTCTGGCCGGATCGTCCACCCCCCGAGCTGTGGAAGATGACCGATCTGTTTCGGATGGCCAGAGGCGAGCGGGTTCCACTCATGTATCAGGTCAACCGGCTCAAAGCCGGGCCGAAGGCGAACAGCGAGGCTCTCCATCTGCTGCTGGGCTCGGGAATGGTGATTTCCATTGTTCATCCCGGCTCCGAGGACGAACTGCTGGCGGGCTACAAAAAGACTTTCCTGCCGAACATCAAACAGCCGAACCTGCGGATCATGCCGTTTTACGTTCCGCTGCTCGATCTCAAGTCTCTGCAAAACCGCCGCGCCGATGAACTGCACAGCTGGCTTGGCGGCGCGCGCCTTTACCTGCGCGAAAGCCCGTCGGAAAATGCCGTTTTGCTGGTTACCGACGCCGACCTCGAATCGATTCTGAAGGGTGCGGGCGCTAGAGAAAACGGGCGGGATTGGATCGTCGAATGAACCGCCGCGTGTGGTAGTCGGACGCCTCGCCGGCGCAAAGAAAATCATTGCCAGTAGTTACGGTCGAGACTGCGATATTGGACGGCCTCGGCCAGGTGCTTTGCGCTGATTCGCCCGCACTCGTCCAAATCCGCAACCGTGCGCGCGACCTTGAGGATTCGATCATGCGCGCGCGCGGATAATCCGAGGCGGCGGACGGCCATTTCGAGGGTGCGTTCGCCGGCGTCGTCCAAGGCGCACAATTTCCGAAGCTCGCGCACCGGGATTCGCGAATTGTAGTATCCGCGAGCCTGTTGAATGGTCCGTGCCCGTTCCACCCGGCCGCGAATCTCGGCGGAACTGACGCCTTCATCTTTGCCGCGCAGCTCGCGATAAGGAACAGCCGGGACTTCCACGTGCAGATCGATACGATCGAGCAACGGTCCGCTGATTCTTCCCAGGTATCGCTGGATCATGGCTCCGGTGCATCGGCAATCCCTGGCGGTGTCGCCGAAAAATCCACATTGACACGTGTGCAGTTCACTACTGTGTGACTATCGCCAAAGAGTGCACGGGGCGGCAAACCCATCCAAGTCATTGATCGACAAAGGGTTTGCGAATGTGCAACGTCAGGCATGAACACGAGTTTTGCTCCCCCTAGCCGGATATCGGCCTCCGTTTAAGCGGCCACTCGGCACGAGAATTCAGTGAATCTCTTGGACACCCGGGGCAACCCAAGATGTAAGAAATTGCGAGATCTGCGGGAACAGATGGGCGAGAACACCTAGCAGGGGTAGTCCTCCGAGTGCAATCATCTGGAACCAGAATTCGCGATTCAGTTCGCCGGGTTTGCCATGCGAGATCCTGCTCAACAACGAATTTCGCTCCATTTGTGCGAAAACGCGCACGATGACGAATCCAATCGCCAGAAAACACAGCGCAAGAAAGCGAGCCAACATCATCGGCCCCCTCGGGCTGTACGAATTAAACAAAAGCAGCAGCATCACAAATCCGAAGGAGAGCATCCAGGCGATATTGCGGATCTGATAGACCGCGTATACGACGAAGCGGACGAGCACGATGCTGAACAAGCTCGCGCACGCCTCGTCATAACGGAACTTAAGCCGCTCCTGTGGGGGCAGATCCTCTTCTTTAACCTCTTTTGTCGGTGCCGTTGCCCAAACCGGAATCAGGTCCTTCATCAGGATATCGTTTGCAATTCGAGCGGCATCGCTCTGCAATTTCTCTTGATTCTTAAAAGAGCGGTCGTCCCGGATCTCTTGAAGATCTTTCTCCGCGGCCAAACGGCCATAAGGCAGTTGTTTGGCTGCCTCGTGCCGGTCGCGAAGGGCATTGATCAATTCGACCTCGAGAAATTTTTTGCGGCGCTCGCGCTGAAATGCCCAAATAGGACGTCGAGGCCACAGCCGTGAAATCCTCTTGACACAGGCGTTAGAAGGAAAGTATTCGACCTTCAGAATGAACTTTTCGAGCTCATCCCAGGTCTTCCAGAGGTCATAGCAACCGGTCGCCAGAGCGAACAGGATCAACAGATAGCCACCCATCAGCACCGCATTGTAAGC
>Ga0335073_10010539_pt1 | contig 12994 bp, 6 predicted proteins | sample Lox_Sample_22_FD_207093 | JGI IMG/M metagenome (GOLD analysis project Ga0335073, IMG submission 207093) | Soil microbial communities from Loxahatchee National Wildlife Refuge, Florida, United States - Lox_Sample_2.2 | ecosystem: Environmental > Terrestrial > Soil > Wetlands | place: USA: Florida...
AGGACCTGCCCGGGCAAAAGGAATATCGGTCTAAGAACAAATTGCACCGATTCATGACTCAGCACAGGTGGAGTTTTCCCCAGTTACGGAGACGATGGATGTATCTACATAGACGACGTTTGGCCAAGCCATTCTTTTCCGTTCGCGCTTTGCGCGTGCGGCCGGGAGTGCATGCAGCATCTCCCTGCCCATCGGCAGACTTTCCGCAACGGCCGGAGCCGCCGACCGCGTAAGATCCCCGGGTTCGCCCGGATGGCTGACGTCTGAAATTAACTGGATTAGTCACCGACAGCTCGCAACTCCAGGGCGCAGAGGCAGCATCGAAGCCTCCGTTAGCGCCATGATCAACGACCTTTGGTACAAAAACGGGATCATCTATTGCCTTTCCGTGGCAACCTATCTCGATAGCGATGGCGACGGCATCGGTGATTTTCATGGCCTGATGAGCCGTCTCGACTATCTCCAGGGGCTCGGCATCACGGCCATTTGGCTGATGCCCTTCCAGCCTTCTCCGCAGCGGGACGGCGGCTACGATGTAGCGGACTATTACAACGTCGATCCTCGCTTCGGCACGCTGGGAGATTTTGTCGAGTTCACCCAGGGTTGTAAGCAGCGCGGCCTGCGCGTCCTCATCGACCTGGTGGTGAACCACACTTCCGACCAGCATGCCTGGTTTCAGGAAGCCCGCCGAGATCCGGCGTCCAAATATCGGGACTGGTATGTGTGGTCGAAGAAAAAGCCGAAGGACGCCCGCTCCGGTATTGTGTTCCCCGGAGTGCAAAAGTCCACCTGGAACTGGGACGAAGCTGCCAAAGCCTGGTACTTCCACCGCTTCTACGAATTCCAGCCAGACCTGAACACCGCCAACCCGGAGGTGCAGGCCGAGATCCTCAAAATCATGGGGTTCTGGGTGCAGCTGGGCGTATCCGGCTTCCGCATGGATGCGGTGCCGTTTGTGATCTCCGCCAAAGGCCCGAATCTTCCCAAGCCTCACGAGGACTACGAAATGCTGCGCACTTTCAGCCAGTTCCTCAGCTGGCGGGAGGGCGACGCCATCATCCTGGCCGAAGCTAACGTGCTGCCGAAGACGGATATGGCGTACTTTGGGCGCGAAGGCGAGCGGCTGCAGATGATGTTCAATTTCGAAGTGAATCAGCATTTGTTTCTGGCCATGGCGACTTCGGATTGCCGCCCGTTGCGGCAAGCGATGACCGCGACGAAGCCGCGACCGGCGACGGCGCAGTGGGGACTATTTCTGCGCAATCACGATGAGCTCGACCTGGGCCGTCTGACGGAGGAAGAGCGCGATGCGGTGTTTGCGGTCTTCGGGCCCGATCCGGATATGCAACTCTACAATCGCGGCATTCGGCGGCGGCTCGCGCCGATGCTGGAAGGCGATCGCCGCCGGCTGGAGCTTGCCTACAGCCTGATGATGACGCTGCCGGGAACGCCGGTGATCCGCTACGGTGACGAAATCGGCATGGGCGACAATCTCAAGCTGCCGGAGCGCAACTGCGCCCGTACGCCGATGCAATGGTCGACGGAGCCCAATGCCGGCTTCAGCCGCAGCGACCGCCCTATCATGCCTGTAATTAGCGGCGGCCCGTACGGGTTTGAACACGTCAATGTGGCTGCGCAGCGGCGCGATCCAAATTCCCTGCTCGACTGGATGGAACGCATTATCCGGATGCGCAAGGAAGTGCCCGAGATCGGCTGGGGGAACTTCTCATTTATCTCCGCTCACGCCAAAGAAGTGCTGATCGTGCGCTATGACTGGCGGAACAACTCGGTGCTCTGCGTTCATAACTTCAGCTCTATCCCTCGGGAGGTTAGCTTCTCCATAAGCTTCGACGGAAAAGAAGGATGCACGCTGATCAACCTGCTTTCTCATGATCACAGTCAACCAATCGAAGGGAGAAAGCATCGCGTTTTGCTCGAGCCGTATGGGTACCGTTGGTATCGGGTGTGCGGGCTGAATTATCTGCTGCGCCGCACGCCGGAGTAAATCCGCATGGCCCGAAATACATCCTATGAAAGCACAAGCCGAATACATCGCTACGGTCAAAGCTGCATCCTAGGTACTAGCGGAGGCTAAGTGGCCACACCGGTACTGCCTCTATAGAAAGTCGAGGAAAATTAGAAATCCCTATGAAACAAATGATGGCTCTTTCGCTCGTCGGTATCAGCCTGGCTTTCACAGGAATCGCCAGGGCGGCCGATACTACGCCGAAACTCGATGACCGTCTCAGTGCGGCAACGCTGGTGCTGCACGAATTGATGCTCACTCCCGACAAAGGCATTCCGCTGGATATTGCCGCGAAAGCTCATTGTGTTGCCGTGGTTCCGGGCTTTAAGAAAGGGGCCTTTCTGGTGGGGGCCCAGTACGGGCAGGGCGTCGCTACCTGCCGCACAGAGCATGGTTGGAGCGCGCCTGTCTTTATTCAGTTGGTGGGCGGCAGCTTTGGCTTGCAAGCAGGCGGGCAGTCCACGGATCTTGTTCTTGTAGGCACCAGCCACAAAGCGATTCAGGACCTGCTTAAGGACAAAGTCAAACTCGGTGGTGATGTTGGCGTCGCTGCGGGCCCTGTCGGACGCAACTCTCAGGCGGCAACGACCGAACTCGCGAATGCCGACTTCCTCACCTACTCCAGGAGCAAGGGTCTTTTCGCTGGAGTCGACCTGACGGGAGACGAAGTCCACCAGAATACCGACGATACGCGCGCATTCTACGGCAAAGACATACCGTTCGAGCAAATTCTGAGCGGAGCCGTTCCTACGCCGGCCGCTGCACGTCGCTTCGTGGCCACTGTGAACCAAATGTTCCGCGAGGGCCGCGCACATTCTTAGCATTGCCTGCAGCCAGTAGAAGTTACAAATAAGGGAGGAGAAACCTGGCCTCCCTTATTTGTTTATTTGTTTCGCCCGCTATCGGGTGGCAAAATTTCGCGGCGGCTGGTATGCGCAGCCGCGTTTTTGCGCATCCATTGTTCACGTAAGACAGAATGTATCGCTTTCTAGGAGGAACCAATGAGTGTGGAAAATCTGGAAGAGCTGTTGCTCGATGAATTAAAGGACCTCTATTCGGCAGAGAAACAGATTACCAAGGCGCTCCCGAAAATGATCCGTGGCGCCACATCCCCTGCTCTGAAAGAGGCCCTTGAAACGCACCTGGAGGAGACCAATGGCCAAGTCGACCGGTTGGAAGAAATCTTCGGCTTGCTGAATAAGAAGGGAAGCGGCAAAACCTGCGAGGGGATGAAAGGCGTTCTCTCGGAAGGTGCAGAAGTGCTGGGCGAGACGAAGAAAGGCGATTTGCGCGACTCCGCCCTCATCACCGCCGCGCAACGGGTGGAGCATTATGAGATCGCCGGGTACGGCGGCGTCCGGGAATATGCAAAACTTCTTGGCCAGAAGCAGATTATGGCTTTATTGGATGAGACGCTGAAAGAAGAAGAGGCTGCCGACAAAAAGCTTACGCAGGTGGCGAAAGAAGTCAACGCGGCGGCTTTGGAATCCTCGCCGATGAAAAAAGCGAGTTAGTCGCTGCCTGTGTGGTGGGCGAGGCGGGGATCGAACCCACAACCCCCGGCTTAGAAGGCCGGTGCTCTATCCAATTGAGCTACTCGCCCGTTTTTGCCATTGTATCGTTTTGCGGGGCTGCATCGTGTTCTGATCCTTTCCCCAGGACTAACGTCCCGGGCTACTTTCAGCCGTCCCTTCGGGACTAAGTCCCTGCATGTGGTAGTTTTCACGCAGACTCTAAAGCCCAAGTCTTTTGGCGGGTTGCGAATTGCCGGGACAGGCGGGACGGGTCGCTACGGTCCCACCGCACGCCGGGGCAGGCGGGATGACAATTCGTTTGCGCTACTTTCATCCCTTTCCCTCGCTTGCATGATGACCGGTAGGGTGAGCCGGAGCGCGTGATGCCAGTGTGCGTCTGCGTCCCTGGCGGTTGGGCCGCAGCCTTCGACGACCCAGGTCACCGCAAAGCCGGGAAGCGCATCGACCTCGGCAGGGCGCAAAATTACCTCCGCACGAGCGGCGCTCGCCTGAACAAGACGAAGACGCCTGGTGACCGCCCGCAACCACTGTTCGTGCCGCTCGAAAGAGGCGAACCACGAAAGGTCGCGGGGGAGCAGGTCGATGTAGGAACCGGCGCAGTCATCGGTCTCGCCGGGTACGGCATCCAGTTCGTAAGGATCAGCAGGCGGATCGCCCGCTTCCACGCTGGTCGTCCACACATCGCACTTCGCCGTCCAGAAGGGCGAATTGGGCTGGTTCAGGTGCAGAAGGGCTGCGCGCAGTTCAGGACTCGTCGTTGCTTCTTCGATTTCGTCGATGAGATGGGCGCCGGCGCGCAGGTCAACAAACCTCGGGCCGTTTGCGGCCGCCCAGGGAACCACAATGACGGGATCGTCCCCGCCGAGAGCCACCGACCAGTCGGCTTCCATCAGGGCCGTGTGATGGAGAGGAGAAAGTCCAGGAGCATCTTCTCCGCCCAGTAGCCGTTATAGCCAACGGCCGGCGCCAGGAAGGCGCAATGACCGCCGTGCGCCGTCTCCACGAGGCGGACATGAGGATTGTTTAGCAGGACGGCCCTTGTCGGGGGCAGCATGCGGATGAAGGGGTCATCGAGCGCATGCAGGATGAGCGTAGGCACGGAGATATGCTGCGCCACGCGCGCGCTGGAGGCCCGGGCATAGTAATCATCCGCGCCGGTAAAGCCGGAGTAGCGCGCAGTGACCTTATCGTCGAACTCGCGTACGCTTCCGATCCTGTCCAGACCTTCGGTCGAATAATTTTCCGGGAACAACTCCGCTTTGCGGCGGAAGCGGCGGCGCAGGCCGATCAAAAATTTCCACTCATAAATGCGGTTGGAACGGTTGTGCAACGCATCGGCGGAAGCCGCCAGGTCCATGGCCGGCGAAACACCGACTACGGCTTTGAGAGAATTCGGCGGATGTTGCGCCATCTCCCCGGCCAGCTTCAGCACCAGGTTGCCACCCATGGAATAGCCCACCAGCGCGAAGGCGCGAAGATTTTTTTCGAACCCAAGTGCGCGCATGACGGCCAGAACGTCGCCTGAGAGTCCGGAATGATACAGCGACGGCGACAGATCTTCGGTGCCGCCGCAGTTCCGCATATTCATGCGGATCACGTTGCAGCCGGCAGCCCATGCGCCGGCGGCATTTCCCAGCACGTACTGGGAGCGGGAAGAGCCTTCCAGACCATGCAGCAAAATCAGGGTCAGGCACTCGCCGGGGTTTGGCTGCCAATGACAGTGGCAAAGCACATGGCTCGCGCCGCGTGCGCGGACAGCAGCCAGCGCCTCCTGCCGGCGCGCCGGGCCGGAGGTCGATTCAGCCATGGCTGCGCCGTTACCCGGGTCCACTTCGACGATGTGCGAGCCGGCTTCGGGCAGCAGGTATTGGCGGGGCGCAAAGTTGCCCACCAGCGTTTGCAGGTGGCCATTGCGAAGAAAGCGCCGGGGAAGGAATTCCTCGATTTGCGGAACCGTGATCAGCTCACTCATTGCGTCCGCAGCCTGCCGAGCAGGTCCGCGGCCTGCAGTGCCCCCTTGGGCGAATCCTCGTGCTTGATGTAGGCGAAAACTTCTCCCTGGGCAGCTTTTGCGATCAACTGCTGTTCGATGGTTGCGAGGCCGGCCTGGTCGTATTCGCTCTTGCGCAACCGGTAGCAGGAGAAGGGAGCGGTGTTGACGTCGGGGGTCTCAAACTCATCGCTCTCGGCAATGCAAAGGGCTGCCTGATGCTGACGGAGCAGGGCGAAAATTTCATCCGCAAACCAGGAGGCATGGCGAAACTCGAAGGCAATGCGCAGCGTGCCGCCCTCGGGTGCAGCTTCCCTGAGGAACTCCCCCAGCCTGGCGGGGTCGGCCTTGAGATTTGGCGGCAGCTGGAACAACACCAGGCCCATGCGGCCGGCGCGGATCACCGGCAGCAACGCGGTGTAAAACGCGGAAAGGGAGTCACTGCACTCCTTCAGCCGCTTGATGTGGGTAATGCGCTGCGGGGCTTTGAAGGAGAAGCGGAAGCCGGGCCCCGTTTGTGCGAGCCATCCGTCGATGGTGGTCGCGGACGGCAGGTGGCGGAAAGTGTAGTTCACCTCGACGGAGTTCAGCCGCGTGGCGTACTGCTCCAGCATCTTTTTCGGTGAAGTTTTTGGGGGGTAGAATTCCGGCTTCCAGGTAGGGTAGGCCCAGCCGGAACAGCCCAGCCAGATGTGTTGATGCGTCATGCTGGGCGTTCCCTTGGATTTCTAGCGGCGGGGCGGTTTGCAGGAAGCTTCATGGGGTAATACGTAGCGCGGAGTTGGTCTTGGTTGAAGTGTAAGAGACGCAATTAGTTTAGCAGCCGGTAGAGTGTGACGGCGGTCGTGGCGGGAGGGGACAATCAAAGCACGGCACGGGGCTTGCCGGGAGAGCGAGCAAGCCGGAGAGAACCGGGCTGGGCAGGTGCTCAGGATTGCGATTTGGCGAAGAGGCGGTTTGCAGAGGCGAGCCTTTTTTGCAGCTGGGCAACTCTCGTAGCGAATTCTGCATCCGGGAGGGGCAGGTTCAATGTTCACATGTTCTCGTATCACGAAACCAAGACCCGGAACTGGTGCGCGTTGACAGAAAGCGGCAACGTGAAATGAATCACCCGTTAGTTGTAGATTCTGCGCTCCTCACTCGAACGGTCATTTACAAAGCAGAGGCATCGTACGATCATAGCCGCCGGCCTCACGGGACCTTTCATCGTTTCCATTAGTATTTGTGAACGGGCAAGTCGACTGTAGAACAGGTGCGGTGTATCCATATGTTGGCAGCAGGACTCGAGTCGATGAAATCCTCGGCCTGCTGCAACTTTCGGACGTGTAGACATCGAGAACCAAGAGAACTTAAGCCGTCGCTGGTTCAGGAGCAGTTATGAAGAAAAGCGAAGAGCGCATTGGAATTCCGGGCGCTAACGGCAACTCGCTCAAAAGCAGAAAAAGTAACAGTAACAATGGCGGCGTGGCAGTGGCTGAGCCCGAGGATGCGCACCTCGATAAGATCCTGGCTAACCTGCAGGCGGTTCGCGATGGAGACTTCTCCGTGCGCCTGCCGGGTTCATGGGTGGGGCTGCCGGGAAAGATCGCAGATACATTCAACGAAATTGTCGCCGCCAACCAGCAGATGGCGATGGAACTGCGCCGCGTAGGCCAGGTTGTCGGCAAAGAAGGAAGAACCAGGGAACGGACGCGGTTCCATGAGTCCCGAGGCGCCTGGGGCGAGATGGAGGTGTCGGTCAATACATTGGTCGAAGACCTGCTGCGCCCGACGACCGAGGTGACGCGCGCGATCGCCGCAGTGGCCCAGGGCAACCTGGCGCAAACCGTCCGGCTGGATGTCGATGGGCGGCCGCTCGAGGGAGAGTTCTTTCGCTCTGCTGAGATCGTGAACACCATGATCCAGCAGCTCAGCGTATTCACATCGGAAGTGACGCGCGTGGCGCGTGAGGTGGGCACGGACGGCAAGCTGGGCGGACAGGCACAAGTGCCGGGCGTGGCCGGCACGTGGAAAGACCTTACCGATTCGGTCAACTCCATGGCCAGCAACCTGACGGGCCAGGTGCGCAATATCGCAGAAGTGGCCACCGCCGTGGCCAGCGGAGACTTGTCGCGCAAAATCACGGTCGATGTGCGCGGCGAAATTCTTCAGCTGAAGGAAGCCATTAACACCATGGTGGATCAGCTGCGCTCCTTCGCATCGGAAGTGACGCGCGTTGCCCGCGAGGTGGGCACGGACGGCAAACTCGGCGGGCAGGCTGTCGTGCCGGGCGTGGCCGGCACGTGGAAAGATCTGACCGACTCCGTGAACGCGATGGCCGGCAATCTTACGGCGCAGGTACGCAACATCGCAGAAGTGACGACCGCCGTGGCGCGTGGCGATTTGTCGCGCAAAATCACGGTGGATGTGAAGGGCGAGATTCTCGAATTGAAAGACACCATCAACACGATGGTGGACCAGTTGAACGCATTTGCGGGCGAAGTGACACGCGTGGCGCGCGAAGTGGGTACAGAAGGCAAGCTGGGCGGGCAGGCACAGGTGCCCGGAGTCGGCGGCACGTGGAAGGATCTCACAGACAACGTAAACTTCATGGCCAGCAATCTGACGGGCCAGGTACGCAATATCGCGGAAGTCGCGACCGCTATTGCGCGCGGTGACCTTTCGAGCAAGATCACCGTAGATGTGCGGGGCGAGATTCTTCAGCTGAAAGAAACGCTGAACACGATGGTGGATCAGCTGAACCGTTTTGCCGGTGAGGTGACGCGCGTGGCCCGCGAGGTGGGCACCGAGGGACGCCTTGGCGGCCAGGCCAACGTGCCTGGTGTTGCCGGTACCTGGAAGGACCTTACGGATTCGGTCAACTCCATGGCCGGCAACCTGACGGGCCAGGTGCGCAACATCGCGGAAGTGACGACCGCCGTGGCGCGGGGCGACTTGTCGCGCAAGATCACGGTGGACGTGAAGGGCGAAATCCTGGAGCTGAAAAACACCATTAATACGATGGTGGACCAGCTCAACGGCTTTGCAGGCGAAGTGACGCGCGTGGCGCGCGAAGTCGGTACCGAAGGCAAACTGGGTGGGCAGGCGCAGGTGCATGGCGTGGCGGGCACGTGGAAGGATCTCACGGACAACGTCAACTTCATGGCCAGCAACCTGACGGGCCAGGTGCGCAACATCGCCGAAGTGGCTACGGCCGTGGCGCGGGGCGACTTGTCGCGCAAGATCACGGTGGATGTGAAGGGGGAAATCCTGGAGCTGAAAGACACCATTAATACGATGGTGGATCAGCTGCGCGCCTTCGCTTCCGAAGTGACACGCGTGGCGCGTGAAGTCGGCACCGACGGCAAACTGGGCGGCCAAGCGCAAGTGCCGGGCGTGGGCGGCACATGGAAGGACCTTACGGATTCGGTCAATTCCATGGCCAGCAACCTGACGGGCCAGGTGCGTAACATCGCGGAAGTTTCTACGGCGATCGCAAGCGGCGACCTTTCCAAAAAGATCACCGTAAACGTAAGCGGCGAAATTCTGCTGCTGAAAGACACCATTAACACGATGGTGGACCAGCTCAATGCGTTCGCCGGCGAAGTGACGCGTGTGGCGCGCGAAGTGGGCAGCGAAGGGCGCCTTGGTGGCCAGGCCAACGTGCCTGGGGTGGCCGGCACGTGGAAGGACCTTACAGACTCAGTGAATTCCATGGCCGGCAATCTGACGGCCCAGGTCCGCAATATCGCCGAAGTGACGACCGCCGTGGCGCGCGGCGACCTGTCACGCAAGATCACTGTGGATGTACGCGGCGAGATTCTGGAGCTGAAGATCACCATTAATACGATGGTGGACCAGCTGAACGCATTCGCCGGTGAAGTCACACGTGTGGCGCGCGAAGTGGGTACCGAAGGCAAGCTGGGCGGCCAGGCGCAGGTTCCGGGCGTGGGCGGCACGTGGAAAGACCTTACGGACAACGTCAACTTCATGGCGGGCAATCTGACGGCCCAGGTGCGCAACATCGCCGAAGTGGCGACAGCCATCGCCAACGGCGATCTTTCGAAAAAGATCACCGTGGATGTGCGCGGGGAGATTCTGCAGCTAAAAGAGACGCTCAACACGATGGTGGAACAGCTGCGTTCCTTTGCCGCCGAAGTGACCCGCGTAGCACGCGAAGTGGGCAGCGAAGGCAAGCTGGGCGGCCAGGCCTATGTGCAGGGCGTGGCCGGCACCTGGAAGGATCTGACCGATTCCGTGAATGCCATGGCGGGCAACCTGACGGGCCAGGTGCGTAACATCGCGGAAGTGACGACCGCGGTCGCGCGCGGCGACTTGTCCCGCAAGATCACCGTGGATGTGAAGGGCGAAATTCTGGAGCTCAAGAACACCATCAACACGATGGTGGACCAGCTCAACGCGTTTGCCGCGGAAGTGACGCGCGTGGCGCGCGAGGTCGGCACCGACGGCAAGCTGGGCGGCCAGGCGGAAGTCCCGGGCGTAGCCGGCACGTGGAAGGACCTGACCGACAACGTGAACGTGATGGCGGCCAACCTGACCGAGCAGGTGCGCGGCATTGTAAAGGTAGTCACCGCGGTTGCGAATGGGGCGCTGACGCAAAAGCTGACGGTGAATGCCAAGGGTGAGGTCGCTGCGCTGGCGGAGACCATCAATAATATGACCGATACCCTGGCGACATTTGCCGACCAGGTGACCACCGTAGCCCGCGAAGTGGGGGTAGAAGGGCGGCTGGGCGGCCAGGCGAACGTGCCCGGCGCTGCCGGCACCTGGAAGGATCTGACCGGCAACGTGAATCTACTGGCGGATAACCTGACCAACCAGGTGCGCGCCATTGCGGAAGTGGCCACCGCCGTGACCAAAGGCGACCTGACTCGCTCCATCCAGGTGGAGGCGAGGGGCGAAGTCGCTGAATTGAAAGACAACATCAACACGATGATCAATAACCTCCGCCTCACGACGGAGCGAAATACCGAAGAGGACTGGCTGAAGACCAACCTTGCGCGGTTTACCGGCATGTTGCAGGGCCAGCGCGACCTCTCGACGGTGGGCCGCAAACTACTTTCGGAACTGGCTCTGCTGGTGAACGCGCAACAGGGCGTGATGTACCAGATGCAGCACGAAGAAAATTCCATGATTCCGCTCTCTTCCTTCGCGGACGACGGCGGGACCAAACCCTTGCGCGAGCTCAAGATTGGCGAAGGGCTTGTGGGTCAGTGCGCGGCAGAGAAGAGACGGATGATCATCGCCGACGTACCGCCCGGCGCCATCACCATTCACTCAGGATTATTTGAAGCCACTCCCCGCAACGTAATCGTGCTTCCTGTTCTTTTCGAGGACCGGGTCAAGGCGGTGATCGAACTGGCCTCGCTCAGCGCGTTCACGGCATCGCAGCTCGCGTTCCTGGAGCAGTTAACCACCAGCATCGGCATCGTGCTCAACAGCATCGAGGCCACGATGCAGACGGAAGGTTTGCTGAAGCAGTCGCAGCAATTGGCTGCCGAATTGCAGACACAACAAAAGGAACTGCAACAGACCAACGAGCAGCTGGCGCAAAAGGCGCAGCAGTTGGCCGAACAAAACGTCGAAGTGGAACGCAAGAACCGTGAGATCGAACAGGCGCGCGGAGCGTTGGAAAGCAAAGCCAAGGAGCTGGCGCTGACCTCGAAATACAAGTCCGAGTTCCTGGCGAACATGTCGCATGAGCTGCGTACTCCGCTCAACAGCATCCTGGTTCTGGGGCAGCAGCTGAGCGACAATCCGGGAGGAAATCTCACTCCCAAGCAGGTGGAATTTGCACGCACCATCCATGCTGCCGGCACCGATTTGTTGAACCTGATCAGCGACATTCTCGATCTTTCCAAGATCGAGTCGGGCACAGTTTCGGTGGAAGCGCAGGAGGTTACATTTACCAGCCTGCTCGAAACCATCGGCCGGCCCTTCCGTCACGAGGCGGAGAACCGGCGTTTTGGTTTCATGGTGCGCACCGGCAATCGCTTGCCGCGCAGCCTGGTTACGGATTCCAAGCGTCTGCAGCAGGTATTGAAGAATCTACTCTCCAACGCATTTAAATTCACTGAGCAAGGCAGTGTACATCTCTCCGTGTCGGTGGCGCAGCAGGGTTGGAGTGAAGATCACCCCGTACTGAGCCGGGCGGCTTCTGTCATCTCCTTCGAGGTTGCGGATACAGGGATCGGCATTCCGTTCGAAAAGCAACGCATTATCTTTGAAGCCTTCCAACAGGCGGATGCAGGAACGAGCCGGAAGTACGGTGGCACAGGTCTTGGCCTGGCCATCAGCCGCGAACTGGCAAGCCTGTTGGGTGGGGAAATCCGGCTCAAGAGCGAACCGGGGAAAGGCAGCACCTTCACGCTGTTTCTCCCGCAGACCTACATGGGGCCGTCAGCATCAACAGCTCCGATGCCGGAGACCAAAGCATTTCCAACCGGTTCGGGTACGCAGCTGTTGAGCACGGGCGTCCTGGAATTGCAACCGGAACGGATCAGCGATGACCGCGAAAGCCTGCAACCGGGAGATTCGGTACTGCTCATCGTGGAAGACGATGAACACTACGCGCGCCTGCTGTTGGACTTTGCCCGGGATAGCGGGTTCAAAGTGCTGGTGGCCATGCGCGGCGCCGAGGGCCTGGCGCTGGCGCGGGAATTTCACCCGACCGCGATCTCGCTCGATGTTTTTCTGCCGGACATGCTCGGGTGGACCGTGCTCAATCATCTGAAGCAGGATCCGGAAACGCGTCATATTCCAGTTCAGATACTTTCCGTGGATGAGGATCGGCGCCACGGGCTCGCACGCGGAGCCTTTGCTTCCCTGACCAAACCCACGACCGGGGAAGAGATCGATGCTGCCCTGGCGAGGATCAAGGAATATGCAGCGATCACGCGCAAGCGATTGATGATTGTCGAAGACAATCCGGCAGAGCAACTCAGCATTCGAGAACTTCTTGGCTACGAAGATATCGATGTCACGGTCAGTCCGAGCGGGAAGGAAGCATTGCGCCTGTTGGAGGAACACCCGTACGACTGCGTGGTGCTGGACCTGCGCCTTCCGGATATGTCGGGCTTTGAAGTGCTGGAACAGATTCGCGAAAGGCCGCTGCTGGGCGAGGTTCCGGTGATCGTGTTTACCGGCAAGGAGTTGTCGCCCGCAGAAGATGTCGAACTCCGCACCCTGGCGCGTAGCGTCATCGTGAAGGGAGTGGAGTCGCCGGAGCGGCTTCTCGATGAGACCGCGCTATTCCTTCATCGTGTCATTGCCAAGCTGCCGGTCGAAAAGCAGAATATGCTCGATCGTCTGCACCGCTCCGATGAAGCGCTCATCGGGAAAAAAGTGCTCGTGGTCGATGACGACGTGCGCAATATTTTCGCGCTCAGCAGCGTGCTGGAACGTCCTGGCATGACGGTGCTGACAGCCGGAACCGGCCGGGAG
>Ga0335073_10010541_pt1 | contig 12993 bp, 9 predicted proteins | sample Lox_Sample_22_FD_207093 | JGI IMG/M metagenome (GOLD analysis project Ga0335073, IMG submission 207093) | Soil microbial communities from Loxahatchee National Wildlife Refuge, Florida, United States - Lox_Sample_2.2 | ecosystem: Environmental > Terrestrial > Soil > Wetlands | place: USA: Florida...
CACATCTGCCAGTTCTGGCAGAATGGCGAGCATGGCGAGCAGGGCGGGCACGGCGGGCACGGCGGGCACGGCGAGCAGGGCGGGCACGGCCGGCACGGCGAGCAGGGCGGGCACGGCGAGCAGGGCGGGCACGGCGGGCACGGACGCAGGTGCGGGGCGCCGCGGGCGCCGCGAGGCGAACAAGCGGGCCACCAGGACGGCCCTGAGCCACGCGGCGGACCGGCTGTTCGCCCAGCGCGGCTACGAGGCGACGACCGTGGCCCAGATCGCGCGGGCCGCCGGGGTGGGGGAGCGGACCTTCTACCGGTACTTCGGCAGCAAGGAGGACCTGCTGGCGGGGCGCGCCCTGGCCTGGGTCGAGAGACTTCATGATGCGATACGGGCGCGCCCCGCCGACGAGGGCCCCTATCAGGCTCTCGCGCACGCCATGTCGGCCGTCACGGCCGAACTGGCCCGCGCCGAGCCGGGGTACGAGGCCTGGATACTCGCCGCGCCGCGGCCGCTGGCACCGCTGCGCCGGGTCGAGCCGCGCCCGATGCGGCGCCTTGAGCAGTCCGTCGCCGAGGCCATCCTGGCCAGGCTCGATACCGCGCCCCCGGGGGGAGTGCCGGCCGGGAGAACGCCCGCTGCCGAGTTCGACGCGCAGCTTCTGGCCAGGGTCGCCGTGGCGGTCCTGCGGACGGCGATCGTTCACCGGCGCACCCACCCCGGCCGGGACGACGCCGGGATCGAGCGCCTGCTCGGCGACGCGTTCACCCGCCTCAGCGCGCTGGCCGGACCGGATTAGCCGTGCCGTCTCGTCAGCCGCGCGGCGCCGGGACGAGGTCCGGACCGGGCGTGCTCAGCCAGGCCAGCCCGAGCAGGCAGGTGAGTACGGCCGCGGCGGCACAGGCGGCGGCGAACGCGTAACCCCAGCGGGCCCCGCCGGCGTCGACGACCTGCCCGGCGGCCGCCGAGCCCGCCGCGGTGCCGACCGAGATCGCCGAGGTGAGCCAGGCCATGCCCTCGGTCCGCCGCCCGGCGCCCGCCTGCCGCTCGACGATGCTGAACGCGCAGATCATGATCGGCGACAGGGCGGGCCCGGAGCAGAGCATGACCGCGGCGAGCGCGGCCAGCGTGGGCATAGCCCAGAACGTGGCCGACCCGGTCGCGGCCAGGGCCAGCGCCAGCGCGAGCCGGCGGCGCAGCGGGGCGCGCCAGGACCGCGCTCCGTACCACAGGCCGCCGGCCGCGCTGCCCAGCGCGTAGCCGCCGAGCAGCACCCCGGCCAGCGGCTTGTGCCCGTGCTGCTGCGCAAAGTCCACGGTCGACAGGTCGATCGCCGCCAGCATCGCGCCGAACAGCACGAACACCGGCGCGAGCGTGACCAGGCCCGGCGCGGGCAGCAGGGCGCCCCGGGGGCGCCGGCCCGCGTGTGGCTGCCGGTACACGGCCGGCTCGGTGTCGCGCTGCGCGGCGAGCCACATCGTGCCTGCCACGCATGTGGCCGCGGCCACCGCAACCCCCGCCCCGGGGTAGACCTCGGTCGCCAGCAGAGTGACCGCCACGGGCCCGGCGACGAAGATGACCTCGTCGGCCACCGACTCCAGGGTGAACGCCGCCTGCAGCAGCCCGGAGTCGCCGAGCAGCGCGCTCCACCGCGCCCGCACCATGGAACCCAGCTGCGGCGTGGCCGCCCCGGCCAGCGCGCTGAAGGCGATCAGCGTCCAGGCGGGCGCGCGGGCCTGGGCGCAGGCGACCAGGCCGGCCGCCGACGCGCCGAAAACCGCCGCCAGCGGCGGCAGCACCCGGCCCTGGCCGAACCGGTCGGCCAGCCGGGCGGTCAGCGGGGAGAGCAGGGCGTACCCGGCCGACCCGGCGGCTGCCACCAGGCCCGCGAGCCCGTACCGGCCGGTGAGCGAGGCCACCAGCAGCACTGTGCCCAGCCCGAGCATGGAGATCTGCAGGCGGCCGACGAACCCCGCCGCCGAGAAGCGCAGCGCGCCCGGTCTGGCCAGCGCGCTCAGGTAGCCGCTGTCGCTGCGCGTGATCATGCTCTGATACCGGCCGGCTCGGCTCTGCGGGTGTTCGTGTCCACTCCAGTAGCCTTACCGGAACCTGGCCCCTCGAGAAGACGGATGCGAGCAGTGGTGACAGCGCCGGTCCAGCCGGTCAACCGGAAGATCGCCGAGGAGCTCGGCGTCCGTGAGGGTCAGGTGGCGGCGGCCGTCGAGTTGCTCGACGGCGGGGCCACGGTCCCGTTCGTCGCCCGCTACCGCAAGGAGGCGACCGGCGCCCTGGACGACGCGCAGCTGCGGAAGCTGGAGGAGCGCCTGCGGTACGTGCGCGAGCTGGACGAACGGCGAGCGGTGATCCTGGAATCGGTCCGCGCCCAGGGCAAGCTGGATGAAGCGCTCGAGGCGCAGATCATGGCGGCCGACTCCAAGGCGCGGCTGGAGGACATCTACCTTCCGTTCAAGCCGAAGCGCCGGACCAAGGCCCAGATCGCGCGGGAGGCCGGCCTGGAGCCGCTGGCCGATGCCCTGCTTAACGCGCCGCACCGCGACCCGCAGGAGACTGCCGCGCCCTACGCGGACCCGGCGCGGGGCGTGCCGGACGCGGCCGCCGCGCTGGACGGGGCTCGGGCGATCCTGTCCGAGCGCTTCGCCGAGGACGCCGACCTGATCGGCGTGCTGCGGGAGCGGATGTGGTCGCGCGGCCGGATGCTGTCCCGGGTCCGGGACGGCAAGCGGGAAGCCGGCGCAAAGTTCGCCGACTACTTCGAGTTCGCGGAGCCGTTCACCCGGCTTCGCTCGCACCGGATCCTGGCCCTGATGCGAGGGGAGAAGGAGGAGGTCCTCGACCTGGAGCTGGACCCCGGGGAGGCCGAGCCGGACGGCGTCGCCGGGCTCAGCGACTACGAGAGGCTGATCGCCGAGCGCTTCAGCGTCTCCGGCCGGGACACCCCCGGTGGCCGCTGGCTCGCCGACACCGTCCGCTGGGCCTGGCGGACCCGGATCGTGCTGCACCTGACCGTGGACCTGCGGATGCGCCTGTGGCTGTCCGCCGAGGAGGACGCGGTCGGGGTGTTCGCCGCGAACCTGCGCGACCTCCTGCTGGCCGCGCCCGCCGGCGCCCGGGTGACGATGGGCCTCGACCCCGGTTTCCGCACCGGGGTGAAGGTCGCGGTGGTCGACGCGACCGGCAAGGCGGTCGCGACCGAGACCATCTACCCGCACGAGCTGAAGCAGCGTGCCGCGGGCGGCGGCCGCGGCGCCGGCTGGGAGCCGTCGATCGCCGTGCTCGCCCGGCTGGCCGCCGCCCACGGCGTCGAGCTGATCGCGATCGGCAACGGCACGGCGTCGCGGGAAACCGACCGGCTGGCCGGCGACCTGATCCGGGCACACCCCGAGCTGACGCTCACCAAGGTCGTGGTTTCCGAGGCCGGCGCGTCGGTGTACTCGGCGTCCGAGTACGCCTCGCGGGAACTGCCCGGCATGGACGTATCGCTGCGCGGCGCGGTGTCGATCGCCCGCCGCCTGCAGGACCCGCTGGCCGAGCTGGTCAAGATCGATCCGAAATCGATCGGGGTCGGCCAGTACCAGCACGACCTTGCCGAGGCGAAGCTGTCCCGCTCGCTGGACGCCGTGGTCGAGGATTGCGTGAACGCGGTCGGCGTGGACGTCAACACCGCATCGGCGCCGCTGCTGGCGCGCGTGTCCGGCATCAGCGACGGACTGGCCGCCGCGATCGTGGCCCAGCGCGACACCGCCGGGCCGTTCCGCACCCGCCGCGCACTTACCAAGGTCCCGCGCCTGGGCCCGAAGGCGTTCGAGCAGTGCGCCGGGTTCCTGCGCATCACCGGGGGCGACGACCCGCTGGACGCCTCCAGCGTGCACCCGGAGGCGTACCCGGTGGTGCGGCGCATCCTGGCCTCCGCCCGGGTCGGCATGCCGGAGCTGATCGGGAACACCGCGGTGCTGCGCTCGCTGCGGCCGCAGGAATTCACCGACGACCGGTTCGGGCTGCCAACCGTCACCGACATCCTGGCCGAGCTGGAGAAGCCCGGCCGTGACCCGCGCCCGGCGTTCACCACGGCGGCGTTCGCGGAGGGGGTGCACACGCTGGAGGACCTGGCGCCGGGAATGATCCTCGAGGGCGTCGTCACCAACGTCGCGGCGTTCGGCGCGTTCGTCGACATCGGGGTGCATCAGGACGGCCTTGTGCACGTCTCCGCGATGTCGCGCAAGTTCGTCTCCGATCCCCGGGAGGTGGCCCGGTCCGGCGACGTGGTGCGCGTCAAGGTGCTCGGCGTCGACATCGCCCGCAAGCGCATCTCGCTCACGCTGCGCCTCGACGACGAGCCGGAACGCGGCGGACAGGCCGGCGGACAGGCCGGCGGCGCGGGCGCGGGTCACAGCGGCGGACCGCGCGCCGAGGGCCGCGGCGGCGGGCCGACCGACCGCGAGGGCCGCTCCGGAGACGGTCGCCACGGCGGGGCTACTGGCCGCGGGGTTCGTTCCGGTGATAGTCGCGGCGGCGAGGAGCGCCGCGGCGGCGGGGCTGGCCGCGGCGGCCGGGCTGGCCGCGGCGGCGGCAATCGCGCCGCGGATCGCGGGCCCGCGGGCGGCGCCATGGCCGACGCGCTGCGCCGCGCCGGCCTGGTCGGCGGCCCGGGCGATACCCCGGCCCGCCGCCCGGGCGACGCCCCGTGATCGCTCCCGCTCTCGACTTACTATTCGCTTCCGTCGTTCCGGCGCCCTATTTGGGATGATTTGCGGTCAGGTTTCGAATAGTAAGTCGGGATGATCTTGGCCGGGCCGCGGCCAGAGTGTCTTGAGTGACCAGAGTTGCCAGAGCGCCAGAGCGCCAGAGTGACTGATTGGCCAAAGTGACTTGAGTGGCCAAAGTGACTTGAGTGGCTAGAGGGCGCAAGCGGCCAGAGGGCGCAAGCGGCCAGAGGGCGCAAGTGGCTCGAGCGCCTTAAGTTAGAGCGCGCAAGTGGCCAGAGTGGCTCGGGTGACTCGGGGTGGCCGGCCGCGGCGGCCGCTGAAATCGTTTGCCGTTTTGTGACCTCTCGGCGGCAACCCGCGCACGCGCGGAGGGCGTCTTCCTATCGGAACGGAGCTGATATAGGGCGTTCACCGTCATTCGCCGTTATCACCGCGTTGCAGGCGATCACGACGAGCCTGCCCTATCCGGCCGCTACCACCATCGCTCCGTGGCGGCCAGCGAGCCACCCACGGCGTCCACCGGCGCGCCGTGGGTGGTTCGTTCTCTGCCCCCGGCGTCCAGGGCGCATCCCCCTAGCGCGGTATGGCAACGGGCCAGGAGACGAGAAGTCGTACTCGGCGACGAGAATCCCGAACGTGCGGTCCACCCCCGGCTCGATCACCTCGTCCAGGGGGCTGCCGCTTCGCTCGGCGGCGTCGGCCTCAAGCAGGCGAGCGGCGTCGTCCGGGCACCGGCCACCGGGCGCGGCGGTGACCGGAGACGTCAGCCGGCATCGCCACATCGTCCCGGCCAGGACGGCCATACCGGCGGGCACGCGGCGCGCGCAGGAGGCCCGTTCCCTGGCTCGGCCGGCCTGTCCGCCGCCCTGCGCTGTGAGGGCGGCGGAGCAGCGGCTGGTAACGGCTCCTTCCGGCGAGGTGCCCTGGCCGACGTCAGCTCGTGGGCCTGCCCTTGGCAGGCCACATCGGAAGCACTTCCCCGGCGAGGGTCACGTTCAGCACGATCGCCGCGCCGAGATAGCCCGCGGCAAAGCCGTCGAGCAAGGCGAACCAGCCGCCGATCTTGGCGACGTCGGTGGTCCAGCTCGCGGTGCCGCCGAGGTTGGCGACGGCCAGCAGCACGAGGACGATGAATGCCAGCGTAAACGGGGCGACCGCGGCCAGGCTGATCCGCGATGCGCCGATCGCGAACACCCCGGTGAACAGCGCCCACAGGATCAGCCATGCGGCGAAGGCATGGTCGAAGGCGAGTACTCCCCCGGTCGCGATGATCGGGCCTGCGAAGAACTTCAATATCAGGGCGGTCGAGAACAGGAAGCCCGCGTACCCCACGCCGAAGGTGCCTCCGAACAACTCACCGGCCCGGTATTCCCAGAGTCCGCCGATGAGCAGGCCGACCGCGCCGATCCCGAAGCACGTGGCGATGAAGATGTCGTTCGCGGCGCTGGACAAGATCCCGGTCTCCACCAGCCCGAGAAAGCCGACGGCAAAAGCGAATGCGAACGCGGACAGCGGGACGCCGGGCGCCGTTGCCGGGTAAGCGTGGCCGGGCCCCGGCGCCCACACGGTCGTGGCAGGCTCGCTCACCTGCGTGGTGGCCGAGCCGGAGTTGACGGTCGGCTCGTCATGTGTGGTCATGTCGTTCTCCTAATGGATGACGATCTGGCTGAACCCCGACGCGGGCCCGACAGCGCACGGGCACCGATACCGCCGCGCGGCAATAAAGACAGGGGGGCGTGGATGCGGTCTTGCGCACGCGGCTACTTGCGCGCGGCCGTCGCGCCCTGCCGCCTGCCCGGCTTGCGCAAGGGCCGGTGTCACCAGCGATGTCCGTAAAGTGCGCACCAGCACCACCCGTCGCAGGAGCCGAAGCTCGCTGTGCCGACCGACGAATGCATGTCCCAAGCGGCGTTGCGCGGGACCGTATGCCCCTGATGGTAGGAGCATCCAAACCGATTGCAAGGCTAAAAGTTGGGTGATGTGCGGTGAGTCGGTGCGCTTTGGCCCGCGGCACAAAGTGGTCTGCGGGCCACGGGTAGCGGCAGATAGTCGTCCGGGCCCGCGCGCGGTACCGTGTGATCCGGTGCGGGAGGGCACCGCCGGGTCCGCGGGAAGGACTGAGTCCGCCTCCGTGTCACGCATGCTCCCGGACGCTGGACGCCGTGACCGTCTTCGCCCGAGCCTGGAACGCGGACCCCGGGCACGGAGGAGGAGACGTCATGTCCCAGCTGCCCGACCGCCCCGACCTCGGCCAGATCCGCCGCCAGGCCCGCGAGCTGCAGCGCGCCGCCGCCGCGGGCGACGCGGTCTCGCTGCGGCGCCTGCACGCCGTCTCGGACAAGGTCACGCTGTCCGCCGCCCAGCTGGCCCTCGCCCGCGAGCACGGCTTCCCCAGCTGGCGCCGGCTCCGCGATGAGGTGGAACGCCGCCGGGCAACCACCCAGAATCCCGAACGCTCAGGCTCCCGGCCGGACGCGTCCGTGCGCCCGAGGTCGTGGCGCGAGGTGACAAAGTGGTCGGCACGCCTGCTCGCCGACCGCACCGGCGAGGACGTCGCGGCCTGGAACCGCCGCGTGGCGCAGACCGGGATCGCCGACGAGCCTTCGCTGCGGGCGTGGCTGGCCGGGCGCGGCGTGACCGGGTACGCCCAGGCGCTGCTGGTCTGGGAGCGCTTCGGCTACCCGGATTTTTTGACCGCCGACGCCGGCGAGCTGATCGCCGGCCAGTACGCGGACCGGCCGGCGCTGCGGCCGATCCTGGACGCGGTGCTCGCGGCGCTGCCGCCGCTCGGCCCGGTGACCGTGGCGGCCCGCAAGGCCGGCGTGTCCCTGGTCTCGCCGCGCCGCACGTTCGCCGCGGTCGAGGCCACCACCAAGAGCCGGGTTGACCTGGGCCTGCGGCTGGACGGCGTCGCGCCGCGGGGACGGCTGCGGGCGGTCAGGAACCTCAACGCGAGCTCGATGAACCTGCGCATCCCGCTGACCGGGCCCGCCGAGGTTGACGACGAGGTGCTCGGCTGGCTGCGGCGCGCGTACGACGCGAGCGTGGCCCCGCCGCCCCCGCGGCGCCCGGCCCGCAGGCCCGGTCCGGTGATCGGCACGCTCACCGTGCTCATCGACGGCGTCGGCCTGCCCGGGCTGACCTGCAACCCGGGACCGGAGGGCCCGCACCTGAGCGTTCACGTCGCGCTCAGCGGGCAGGATTCCAGCCGCCGGTCCCTCGAGGTGGTGCCCGGCCGCGCCGGTGCGCGGGCACTCGAGCCGGTGCCCGGCGACGCGCCGTCGGCGCGCTGGGAGGTCCCGGTGACCGTACGCCGCGACGACGAGGGTCTCGACTTCGGCGGGCCGTTCGTACGCGGCGCGCGCGACGACCGCCACCTCGGCCTGGTCTGGGGCGACGTGCCCGGCGACGGCACGCTGCGGCTGTTTCGCGGGGCCAAGCTGCGGCTGGCCGACGCCGACCCGGCGGTCGTCGAAGCGGCCTTGCGGCCGGGCCGCCGGCTGGTGGCGCGGATCAGCCTCACCGACGCCAGGGGCAACCCGATCTGCGCCCGCGTCCACCCGCCGTACCTGACGTGGTCGGATCGGCCCGCGCCGGCGCGATGAGGGTCACCAGCCGGAACGCCCGGTTCCAGCAGTGGGCCGCGCTGCTGGACAACCGCGCGAAGCGGCAGCGCCGCGGGGAGTTCATCATCCAGGGCGTCCGGCCGATCTCCGAGGCGGTGCGCAACCGATGGCGCATCAGGGAAATGCTCTACGACGCCGGCGGCCCGACATCGCGGTGGGCGCGCGAGACGCTCGCGAGCACGGCCGCGGCCAGGATCGCCGTGGCGCCCGAGCTCATGCACGAGCTGGGCGGCAAGACCGGCGACGCGCCGGAGCTGCTGGCCGTGGCCGAGCTGCCCGCCGACGACCTGGCCCGGATCCCGGCCGGGCCGGACATGCTGACCGTCGTGTTCGACCGCCCGGCCAGCCCGGGCAACCTCGGTACGCTGATCCGGTCGGCCGACGCGTTCGGCGCGTCCGGCGTGATCGTCACCGGGCACGCGGCCGACGTGTACGACCCCCGGTCGGTGCGGGCCACGACCGGGTCCCTGTTCGCCCTGCCGGTGATCCGGATCGCGTCGCACCGGCCGGTGCTGGACTGGGTCGCGGCGGTGCGGGCGGGCGGCACGAGCGTCCGCGTGGTCGGCACCGACGAGCGCGGTGCGGCCGACGTCGCCGGCGTCGACCTCACCGGGCCGGTGCTGCTGCTGGTCGGCAACGAGACGGCCGGGCTGTCCGCGGCCTGGCGCGAGTCCTGTGATCACCTGGCCCGGATCCCGATGCTGGGCCGGGCCAGCTCGCTGAACGCCGCCACGGCCGCCTCGATCGTGCTGTACGAGGCGGCACGGCAGCGGATCGCGGCCCGCCGGTGACCGGCGCGGGCGGGCCCGCGCCCGGCCGGGCGGGGGTGGCCCCGGCGACGTCGGCCGCAGGGCGCGCGGCACCTGGCGGCCGTCGCCGACGCGATCGCCGGGGCGTGCCCGTGACGCTCAGCCGGCCAGGTCCGCGGTGCCCTCGGCGAACAGGGTCTCGGGGGCCGGGCCCGGGCCGTCGAGGATCCGCTGCCTTACCGCGTGCCGGATGAGCAGCTCGATCATCGCCCGGTTGGGCCCGACGCCGTAGGGGAGCGGGTCCTTGCCGGTGATGGCCATCACCCGCCGGTACATCCGGTCGGTCGCGCCCTGCGGGCCGGTCTGGTCGCGGTTCAGGCGTTGTGTATAGCGGTCTTTGGCCCGGGCGAAGGCCCAGAACAGGTCCGCCGCAAGGCCGCGATGGGCGGCGAGCAGGTCGTCCCTGACCACCACCAGGTGATTGATGGGGTACAGGCCGTCCCGGCGCAGCGCGTCGAAGCCGGCCTGCGCTGCGTGCGGTATCAGGGTCTGCAGGCCCGGCCGGTCCGCGGCCAGGCCGATGCCGGCCGCCAGCTCGCCCGATTCGACCAGGCCGGCCAGGTCGCCGCCGGGCTCCAGCGACGTGACGTTCGCGGGCGGGACGTACTCGGCCACGTGCTCGTCCCCGGACAGCACCCAGGTGACCCGGTCCAGGTCCACGCCGTACTGGTCCGCCAGGATGCCCCGCGCCCACACGCCGGTGGTCACCGTGTAGCCGCGGTTCACGCCGGCCCGGCGGCCTTCGAGGTCCTTCGGCGCGGCCGCCGACGCGGGCCCGGCGCCGCGCACGATCGCGCCGTGGTGGAACGCGCGGACGGGGAAGACCGGCAGCGCGGTGAACGGCTTGCCGTACGCCCTCGCGCACAGGTACGTGGTGAACGCCATCTCGCAGACGTCGAACTCCAGCCCCCTGACCATCCGGCGGAACGCCGGGATCAGGCCAGGCACCTCCTCGAACTCGAGCGCGAACCGACGCGGGGCGACGGTCCCGTCCTGCAGCGCACGGGTCACTCCGTGCGGGCCGGTCACCGTCTTGAGCACGAGGTCCGCCATGAGCGCCGATGATAGGCGGCTTGCCCGGCTTGCGGACTGCGTCAGCGGGTGCACACTGAACCCGAGGCGATGCGAGATGTTCGAGAGGTTCACCGACCGGGCGCGGCGGGTCGTGGTCCTGGCTCAGGAAGAGGCCAGGCTGCTCGACCACAACTACATCGGACCCGAGCACATCCTGCTCGGGCTCATCCACGAGGGCACGGGGGTCGCGGCCAGGGCGCTGGAGGGGCTGGGCCTGAGCCTGGACGCGATGCGCCAGCAGACCGAGCAGCGCGCCGGCCGGGGCAAGAAGGCCCTGTCCGGGCACATTCCGTTCACCCCCCAGGCCAAGCGGGTGCTCGAGGGGTCGCTGCGCGAGGCGCTGATCCTCGGCCACAACTACATCGGCACCGAGCACATCCTGCTGGGCATCCTGCGCGAGGGCGACAGCCTGGCGACTCAGGTACTGGTCGGGATGGGCGCCGACCTGAACCGGGTCCGGCAGGAGGTCACGAAGCTGGTCCGGGGTGGCGAGGCGGGCGTGGGCACCCCCGGCGCCAGCCGGGTCGCGGTGGCCCGCACGCCGCAGGGCCCGCTGAGCGGCGACCTCTTTCTGGCCGAGGTGCGAAACGCGCTGGCCGGCATCGCCGAGCGGCTGACCGCGATCGAGCGCCACCTCGGCATGACCGCCGCCGCGCGGGAGTCCGGCGGCACGCCGGACGAGGCGGACGGCCCGGGCGGCGGGCAGTCCGCGTCGGCGGGCGAGCCGCCGGGCAACGGGCCGGGCGAGCCGCCCGGGGACGTCAGCGCGCAGGGCGAGTAGCGCCGAGCCGGTAGATCCTGCGCGCGGTGCCGCCGAAGATCGCGTCCTTCTCGCCGTCGCCGAGGCCGGCCGTCAGCGACCTCGCGGCGGCGCAGACGCCGCCGTAGCCGACGCTCAGCGTGCTAACCGGCCAGTCCGAGCCGAACATGAGCCGGTCCGGCCCGAACGCGGCCAGGGCGATCTCGTAGTGCGGCCGCAGGTGCGCGTCGCGCGCGTCGCCGGCCCGGTCCGCGGCGGCCGGCGCGGGCTCGCCGAGGAAGCCGGACAGCTTGGCCACCGTGTTCGGCAACGCGGCGAAGTCGCCGGTCGCGCGCGCCCACGACGCGTCGACGCCGCCCGCGACGTCGGGGTTGCCGAGGTGGTCGAGCACGAACGTCAGCTGCGGGGTGGCCGCGGCGGCGGCCACGGCGCCGCGCAGGTGCCTGGGCATCGCGACCACGTCGTAGCGCAGGCCGGCCTCGGCCACGGCGGCGAGGCCGCGCAGCACGGCGGGCCTGGCCAGCCAGTCCGGGTCGGGCTCGGCGAGCACCGGGTGGCGGATCCCGGCGAGCAGGTCACCGCCGGGCAGCGCCCGCAGCGCGGCGATCGCGTCCGCCACCCCGGGTGACTCCAGGTCCGCCCAGCCGACCACGGCGGCGATCAGGTCGCTGGCCGCGGCGAGCGCGAGCATCTCCGGCGTTTCGTCCGGCTCGGCGACCGTCTGCACCAGCACGGTGGCGGTCACGCCCTGGGCGGCGGCCTCGGGCTCGAGGTCGGCGAGCAGGAAGTTCCTGCGCAGCGGGGCCAGGTCCGGCTGGTCCAGCCAGGGCTGGGCGCGCACGGACAGGTCCCAGACGTGGTGGTGCGCGTCGATGATCGTCATCGGCGGGGCGCTACAGGCCGAGGTCGTCGAGCTGTTTGTGCAGGTCGGCCCGCGGCCCGCCGGCGGGCGGGGCCGGGTTTCCGCGGCCCGGCCGCGCGGGCGAGCCGGCCGTGGCCCGCCGGTCCCGGAAGATCCAGCCGCCGGCCACGCCGCCTGCCAGGCCGCCGATGTGCGCCTGCCAGCCGATCCCGGCGTGCGGCAGCAGCACGGTGAACTGGTAGGCGAAGCAGAGCGCCATCACCGCGCCGAGCAGCATGTCGATCGCGTGCCGGTCGAAGAACCCGCGCACCATGATGTAGCCGAAGTACCCGAACACCACCCCGCTCGCACCGGCCCCGAGCGACCCCGGGCTCTCGAAGATCCACGCCCCCAGGCCGCTGGTCAGGATGACCAGCAGGGTCAGCCCGAGAAACTTGGTCACGCCCCGGTAGGCGGCCAGGAAGCCGAAGATGAACAGGGGCCCCGAGTTTCCCTCGATATGCGCCCAGCTGAAATGCAGGAACGGTGCACTCAGGATGTCCGGCAGGCTGGCGGCGTCCCTCGGCCGGATGCCGTACTGGTTCGTTAGCTGATAGTGATCGGCCCAGTTCGCGATCTGGATGATCCACAGAATGGCGATGAAGCCGACCATCACGAACAGCGCCTTGCGCGCCTCGGCCAGCACGGTCTCGGCATCGCCCGCGCCGAGGTTCCACACCCCGCGGCCCGCCGGGCCGCGGCGCTTTCCGGTCAGGTTCCACACCCCGCGGCCTGCCGGGTCACGCCGTTTTCCGGCCAGCGGGGCGGTCGCTGGCCTGGTAGGACCGGCGCCCGACGCTGATCCCGGGCCGTTGCTCACTGTCACCACCTGCCGTCGCTGCCTGCTTGGAAGGTAACCGGTTCCCTGGCCTCACGGTAGTGCCCGGCGTGTCGCGCCGGGCCGCCGGACGCCAGCGGTGATCACAGGATGGAACCCTTACGCCCAGTAATTGTTACAGTACGCGTTGCCAAACTGTGATGTGCGGAACACAATTCCCGCGTTTGCAACACAACTTTTTCCGCGGAAGCGCTTGGTCCGCCCCTTCGCTTCTGGCAACGTAGTGCGGCGACGGTGCTGGACCCACATGCGTGGTTCTGCCATCGCTAGCCT
>Ga0335073_10010542_pt1 | contig 12993 bp, 11 predicted proteins | sample Lox_Sample_22_FD_207093 | JGI IMG/M metagenome (GOLD analysis project Ga0335073, IMG submission 207093) | Soil microbial communities from Loxahatchee National Wildlife Refuge, Florida, United States - Lox_Sample_2.2 | ecosystem: Environmental > Terrestrial > Soil > Wetlands | place: USA...
GCCACGGCCGGACCAGCGACGGCCGACTCGAGGTCGACTTGTCAGTCCCGCAAGAAATGAGCGGGGACGGCGGGCCCGGCACCAACCCCGAGCAACTGTTCGCGGTCGGTTACGCCGCATGCTTCCAGTCCGCGCTGCTAGGCGTCGCTCGTGGCCGCCACCTCGACGCATCCGCGTCGCAGGTCACCTCCCGGGTCGGGATCGGCCCGACCGGGCACGGCGGCTTCGGGCTCCAGGTCTCGCTCGACCTGCACGCGCCGAACCTGACAGTTGCGCAGGCAGCGGACCTGATGGCGCGGGCGGACGAGCGCTGCCCGTACTCGCTCGCGACCCGAGGCAACATCGAGGTCAGGCTTACCGTCGACGGTGTCCCGCTGGCGCAGGCCAGCAGTGACTGAAGCCACGCGATGACCGGCACCTGCTGCCCTAGATCTGCAGGGCGCGCCGCATGGCGACGGGCAGGGGTCCGCGGAGTTGCCTGCGTGAGCTGATGTCGAGCTTGGTGAACACCTTGCGCAGGTGCCATTCGACAGTGCGCTGGCTGAGGAAGAGCCGGGTACTGATTTCCGGGTTGGACAGGCCCTCATGGACTAGCCGGGCGATCTGTGCTTCCTGTGCGGTGAGCTCGATCGCCTGCGCCGAGGTCCGCCTGCGAACCGTCTCCCCGGTGGCTTGGAGCTCGCGGCGGGCGCGTTCAGCGAAAGCCTCGATGCCCATGGCGGTCAGCATCTCGTACGCGCGGCGCAGGTGCTCGCGGGCCTCTGAGCGCTGCTTCTCGCGACGCAGCCACTCGCCGTACAGCAGGTGCGTACGGGCCAGCTGGGCCCGCATGCGGGTGCGGCCCAGCCGGTCGATCGACTCCAGGTAGCAGCTTCTGGCCGTGCCGCCGCCGCTGGCCATGGCGCGTACGCACGCCTCGGTTCCGAGGGCCCACTGCGTCGGAGTCGTGCGGGAACGCTCCGCCAGCAGCTGCAGTAGTGCCGAGACTACGGCCTGGTCGTGGGTGCGGAACGCGGCTTCGGCCAGCTCGGCGACGACGAAGGGCTCGTAACCGAGATCACCGCTCGAATGCGCTCAGGGCGGCGTCGTGCCGGCCAAGGCCGTTGTGTAGCACCGCTATTGCGTGCTCCGCGACCGCGAAGCTGGCGTGCAGTGCGTCAGGGCTAACGGCGAGGGTGTCGATGTAGTGACGGACCGCGTAGTCCGGCAGCGGCTTAGCCGCCTTGGTGGCGAACTGCCAGCCGAAGTAGACCTCCTCCCGCCCGGCGACCAGCTCGTCGTTCACGGCGGTGAGACGGTTGAAGGCGAAGTGCCATAGCGCGCTGTTCAGGTGCGCGTTGGCGAATAGGGGCGGCGAGGGGGACACTCCCGGGAGGGGCGTCTCGGCGACGGCCAGCCGGCCGACCCGGCCGGGGTGGTCGGCGGCCAGGGCGTAGCCGATCCACATGCCGGTGTCATGGCCTGCCACGGCAAACCGCTGGTGGCCGAGCGCGTCCATCAGCACGGCCAGGTCTCCGGCCAGGGCACCCGTGTCGTAGCCGTCCTCGGGCTTGCCGGACAGCCCGCACCCGCGCTGGTCGGGGACGATGAGCTCGAAGTGGCGGGCAAGTGCGGGCATGACCAGCCGCCAGGCGTACCAGGTCTGCGGCCAGCCGTGGATGAGCAGCAGCGGCGGGCCGTCGCCGCCGGTGACCACGTGCTGGCGCAGGTCGCCGGTGTCGACGTACCGGCTGGTGAACGTGCCGGCGAACCCGGCGGGGAGGTTCGGCGCCCCGGAGACCGAGCCAGGGCCTTCCGGACTTGACGATGCGTTCATGAGGCACTCCTATGAGTCGCCGACGAGGAAGTGCCCGGCGATGGGGGTGCCGGCGAACTTCTCGCCGATCAGCCGGGACAGGAGCAGCAGCGTGCTCCGGGGGCGGTAGTTGCCCACGACATGCTGCGTCTGCCCGGACGCGTTGCGGGTCACGATGGTGTAGTTCTTGATCGGCTGGCCGCGGACACCGGCGGTGTAGTCCTCGAACCAGCCGTTGTCGGCGAACGGGCCGACGGCGTGGAAGTCCTGGTAGTCATAGAGCGAGCGGATATGGACCAGTACGGTCCGTACCGCCTCGGCGCCCTGGACGTAGCCGTCCATCATCGAGCCCTCCAGGGTTACGTCATCGGCCAGGTGATCCAGCCAGGCCGGGTAGTAGCCGGCGAGGTCCGGGGCGGGATCACCGCTTGCCGTCGATGTCATGCCATGCCTCCTGAGGAATCCTGCGGCAGGCCGAATGCTAGGTGTGGCCCCGTCCACGGTTGCGCATCCGGCAGCCTCGTCGAACCAGTGATACTCACTGGTTGTTTCTGGCCCTGCCTTGATCCGCGACACGGAAGGAGGCTCATCGTGGTGATGCAGGTTTACGCGACGTGCTGGTCACCGCGAAGTCCGTATCGCCGACTGCGGTCCGCTGGCCGGCCTCCGGTGGATCAACGGCTTGACGTGCTCGCGGATGCATTGATTCCGGTTCGCTCCGTGTTGCCGACGCTAGGACACGTGCCCGACGAGACGGTCGAAACCTTGATAACTTCAGCCACATACTGGAACCGTTCACCGGCTGACCCAAAGTACTCCAGCCACAATTTCCGTACGAAGAACGGCTGCCAACCACAGGACCAAACCGCATGCGTCCCTTCCGCTTTCTCGCGACGGCCGATGGATACCCCCGCTTCGCCGAGCTGACCTCCCTGGCCCGCAAGGCCGAGGCCGTCGGCTGCTCCACGTTCGTACTGCCCGACCATCTCATCGGGCAATACGCCGCGATACCGCTGCTGGCCATGGTCGCGGCGGCGACCGAGCGGCTACGGGTGGGCACCTTCGTGCTCAATGTCGGCCTGCGCCATCCAGCCGTGCTGGCCCAGGACCTCGCCACGCTCGACGTGCTGTCCGGCGGCCGTCTGGAGATCGGCCTGGGCGCCGGCTGGAACAAGCCCGAACACGACGCCATCGGCATTCCCTTCGAGCCGACCGGTGTCCGGATCAAGCGCCTGACCGAGGCGATCACCATCCTCAAGGGCTGCTTCGGCGAAGGGCCGTTCTCCTTCTCGGGCGAGCACTACATCATTACCGGTCACGATGGCACGCCCAAGCCGGCGCAGCGGCCGCACCCGCCGATCTTCCTGGGCGGGGGCGGCAAGCGCCTGCTGACCCTGGCCGCACGCGAAGCCCAGATCATCGGCCTGGCACCGCGACTGGTGCACGGCGACCCGCCGCGCGTCGATGTCCGGAGCCTGACGGCCGCGGCAACCGAGGAGAAAATCAGGTGGATCCGCGAGGCCGCCGGCGACCGATTCGGCGAACTGGAGCTCAACACCTACCCCACCGGCGAGCCGACGGTCATCACCAGCGATCCGCGCGCCGAGGCGCGCCGCCGCGCCGACCGCATCCGTGCCCAGACGGGCGTCGAGCTGACCGTCGAGGAGATCCTAGACTCGCCGCACGTGTTCATCGGCAGCATCAAGGACTTGACGCGCAAGTTCGCGGACCTGCGCGAGCGCTTTGGCATCAGCTCATTCCTCATCGACGACCTGGACGCGCTGGCGCCAGTGGTGGAGGAACTCGCCGGGCAGTTAGCCGCCGAGCGCTTCGCGGCAGACGGCCAGCGCGCGCCGGATATCCGCGGGGCTGACGCCATAGTGGGTCACGAATCGGACCAGATCCGTGCCGTACGCTCCGCCAAGCAATCCCTGCTCGCGGCACGCGGCCAGGAACCGGGCTGCGTCCATGTTCTTCAGCCTGAAGTACACGATGTTCGTCTCGACCCTGCTGAGGTCGCAGTCAATCCCGGCCAACTCGGCCAGGCCCTCGGCCAGTGAACGCGCATTCTGGTGATCATCGGCTAGCCGGCCCACCATTGTCTCCAAGGCCACCAGGCCCGCAGCGGCTAGGACTCCGGCTTGCCGCATACCCCCGCCGAGCATCTTCCGCCAGCGTCTGGCTTGCCTGATCTTCTCAGCTGGTCCGCACAATATGCTGCCGACCGGGCAGCAGAGCCCCTTGGAGAGGCAGAAGGAGACAGTGTCGCTGTACTGCGCGATGGCCCGGACATCCGCCCCGGTGGCGATAGCGGCATTAAAGATCCGGGCGCCGTCCAGGTGCACGGCCAGACCGTTGGAGCGGGCGGTTTCGTCCAGACGCCGTAGATCCTGCAAGGACCAGGCCACTCCACCATGCCAGTTGTGCGTGTTCTCGATCATGACGGCAGCTGACAGCGGCTGGTGATCATCGTCGGTGGGACGGAGCGCCGCCAGGACCTGCGCCGGGCTGAGTACGCCCCGCTCCGTCGGCACCTGCCGGACCTGGATACCCCCGACCATCGCAGCTCCTGCCGCCTCGTTCAGGAACATGTGGGAGTCAGCATCCGCGATGACCTCCTGCCCGGGACGGGCGCTGACCAGCAGACCGAGCAGATTGCCCATGGTTCCGCTGGCTACGAAAAGCGCGGCCTCCTTGCCCATCCGCTCGGCTGCCGTCTCCTCCAACCGGTTGACGGTGGGATCGTCCCCGAAGACGTCGTCGCCGAGCGGCGCACTGGTCATGGCCCGGAGCATGTCCGCTGTGGGGAGCGTCACCGTGTCGGACCGAAGGTCGATATCGCCCATCTCAACTCGCTTCCACACGGTGGATCGTCAGCCATTCGCCGAGGGTTGCTGGCCCGGAAGGTTTCATCGGATGCCGCCGCAGGTCACCTTACAATCCGCGAGCGGGCGCACCAGCCGTCCGGGCTCGTTCATGGAGAAGTTCACCAGGGACCTGGCCGAGTCCGGTGAACTGCCGGCATGCTCTAGACGCCGCCGGACGTCCCCGTCGGTCGCTTAGCAGCTCGTAGGCGATCCCTGTCGCGATGGCATAGACCGTGTGGTGGAAGGCGTCGATCGCGACCTCCTGCGGTGCCCAGAGACCCCCCCGTAGTGCCGGACCTCGCCGAAGTCCCGCTCGCGGAGGCGGAAAAGGATCGCGCCGTAGAACTTCGTGTTGCCGCCAACAAAATACTGCTGGTGGGGCCTGAATGCCCCGCCGTCCTTGTCGTACCAGAGCTCGTCGGACAGGTACCGGTCCTTCCGGAAGATCTCGCGGCTGTCCCAGTTCTCTGGCTCCCGCGGCAGGTAGCCGCCGCGCTCGATCAGCAAGATTCGCCTACCGGACGGCGCGAGCCGGTGCGCGAGCGTACCCCCGCCAGCACCGGTGCCGATGATAACCACGTCATAATGCTCAGCTGTCATGGCGTTCTCTTCTCCCTCGCCTCTCTGTTGGCTGACGCAGGCCTCAAGGGCCTAGTCTCGGGATTCGCGGTTTCGTTACCGACCGGAGCCGGAGCGGCCCGGGCGCGTGTAACGACGCCGGGCCCTGGGAGACGGAACAGCATGTCATCGCATCTGCCTGCACTGCAGGACACCGCTGAAGCGCGCCGGATTATCGCGGCGGACTCGGGCCGACAGGACTGGCGTGCGTGGGGGCCTTACCTGTCGGAGCGAGCCTGGGGAACGGTCCGCGAAGACTACAGCGAAGACGGTTCGGCCTGGGACTACTTCCCGCATGATCATGCACGGTCGCGTACCTACCGATGGAACGAGGATGGCCTGGCCGGCCTGTGCGACGCGGACCAGATCTTCTGTCTTGCCCTGGGCCTGTGGAACGGCCGTGACCCGATCGTGAAGGAACGGATCTTCGGGCTGAGCGGGCCGGAAGGTAACCACGGCGAGGACGCCAAGGAATACTGGTGGTACCTGGACTCCACGCCGTCTCACTCCTGGATGACCTGGCGGTATCACTACCCCCAGCGAGAGTTCCCCTATGCCGACCTGGTCGCGGAGAACGCCCGGCGGGGCCATGACGCGCCGGAGTACGAGCTGGTCGATACCGGCGTCTTCGACGAGGACCGCTACTGGGCGGTGACCGTGGACTTCGCCAAGGCCGCGCCCGAGGACGTCTGCATCCGGATCACGATGGAGAACCGCGGGCCGGACGAGGCGACCATTCACGTGTTGCCGACCCTGTGGTTCCGCAACACGTGGGCGTGGGGTCTGCCGGGCGTGGACGCGGTCCCGCAGATCCGTGCCGTGCCGGACGCGCCCATGGGCTCCCGGCTGCTCGCCGAGCACGTCAGCTACGGCCCGCTGACCCTCGCGGCGCAGGCAGGGGGCCGGTTCCTGTTCTGTGACAACGAGACCAACACCCACCGGCTGTTCGGCGTCCCCGGGCGCTCGCCGTTCCCGAAGGACGGCATCAACGATCACGTCGTGCACGGTGCGCCGACGGTCAATCCTGAGGAGCACGGCAGCAAGGCCGCCGTGCACTACATCATCACCGTGCCGGCCGGACAGCGGCGAGAACTACGCCTGCGCCTGGTCGGGGGCGACGCCGCGGACACCGATCTCGCCGCGGCTTTCGACGCTGTCATGCAAGCCCGCCAGGCCGAGGCGCACGAGTTCTTCGCCGCGCTGACCCCGGCCGGGGCGACGGCCGACGAGGCCCGGGTGCTCCGGCAGGCGATTGCGGGCCTGATGTGGGGCAAGCAGTTCTATCACTACGATGTCGAACGGTGGCTCGACGGCGACCCGGCCGGCCCGCCGCCGCCTCCGCAGCGACGGAACGGGCGCAACGCGGGATGGCGGCACCTCAACAACGCCGACGTGATCTCCATGCCGGACCCGTGGGAGTACCCCTGGTACGCCGCGTGGGACCTGGCCTTCCACTGCATACCGATCGCCCGCGTCGACCCGGCGTTCGCCAAGAATCAGCTGATCCTCATGCTGCGCGAGTGGTACATGCACCCGAATGGGCAGATCCCGGCGTACGAGTGGGCCTTCGGGGACGTCAACCCGCCGGTGCATGCGTGGTCCGCGCTGCGGGTGTTCGAGATCGACGGCGGCCGCGACCACGAGTTCCTCGCCCGGGTGTTCCACAAGCTGCTGCTGAACTTCACCTGGTGGGTCAACCGCAAGGACAGCGCCGGGAACAACATATTCGAAGGAGGCTTCCTCGGCCTGGACAACATCGGCCCGATCGACCGGTCGGCGATGCTCCCGGTCGCCGCCCGGCTGGAGCAGAGCGACGGTACCGCCTGGATGGCCATGTACGCCCTGAGCCTGCTGGAGATCGCGCTCGTGCTCGCGGAGCACGACCGGGCGTATGAGGACGCCGCCACCAAGTTCTTCGAGCACTTCGCCTACATCGCGCAGGCTATGCGCGAGATGGGCTTGTGGAACGACGAAGACGGGTTCTTCTACGACGTGCTCGCTCTCGACGACGGGCAGCGGGTCCCTCTGCGGGTCCGGTCCATGGTCGGGCTGCTCCCGCTGACCGCGGTGACGACTCTTGGTACCGCCACTTTGCGGCGGCTGCCCGACTTCGCCGCCCGGTTCGGCTGGTTCCTGGCGAACAAGCCCGCCTACCGCCACGTCGTCGGCGCCACCCACGTGCGCGACGGGTCGGAGGGCCGGCTGCTGGCGGTCGTCGACGCCGAGCGCCTGGTCCGGATCCTGTCGGTGATGCTCGACGAGCAGGAGTTCCTCTCCCCCTACGGGCTGCGGGCCCTGTCGCGCCACCACGCCGATCAGCCGTTCACGCTCCACCTGGCCGGTGCCCGCTACACCGTCGACTACGAGCCCGGCGAGTCCACGACCGGCCTGTTCGGCGGCAACTCCAACTGGCGCGGACCGATCTGGTTCCCGGTCAACTACCTCGTCATCGAGGCGCTGCGCCGGTACGCCCGGTTCTACGGCGACGACATCCTCATCGAGCACCCGGCCGGCTCAGGAAACAAGGTCACCCTGGCCGCGCTGGCCGACGACCTCGCCCGCCGTCTCGTGTCGATCTTCCTCGACGACAAGCGCGGCCGCCGCCCGGTCTTCGGCGACGTCGACCTCTTCCAGACCCACCCGGACTGGCACAACCTGCTGCCCTTCCACGAGTATTTCCACGGTGACACCGGCCGTGGTGTCGGCGCCTCTCACCAGACGGGCTGGACCGCGCTGGTCGCCGACCTCGTCCTGCGCACCGCCGACCGCGGCGCCGTCGGTAACCGCCGCGACTGACCTCAGCGGACGTGCGTCACCAGCTAGCCCCGGGCGAAACGTTCTGCGCGGTGGCGGGACATAACCAGTATGACAATCCAAACAGAGCTCATGTGCACGCAGGACGTGACGGCTGACTGGTGGCCGTCGAGATACGGCGCAACCGGCGCATGGGTCGCGCCGCTCGCGATTGTGTGAGACCAGCGATGCCTGACGTCTCGTTCACCAACCTGCTCGTGGTCGCGGCCGTCGCGGTCCTGGCCCCGCTGACGGTGGGGTTCTTCCCGCGGCTGCGCGTCCCGGCGGTCGTGCTGGAGATCATCGGCGGGATCATCATCGGGCCCTCCGTGCTCGGCTGGGTGCACGTCGACCTGCCGGTGCGGATCCTGGCCCTGTTCGGCCTAGCGTTCCTGCTGTTCCTGGCCGGGCTGGAGATCGACGTGCACCGGCTGCGAGGCCGCCTGCTCCGCTTCGCCGTGCTCGGCTACCTGATAGGCCTCGCGCTGGGCTACGGCGCCGGCGCTTTGTTTTCTGGCGCCCGCTCAAGGCTGGCAACTGTCGTCCGAGATGTCGGCCGGTTCTATCGCGAGCAGTTCGATCCCGAATTCCTGGAGCCGGTCGAGTAGCCCGAACAGCTGCGCCTGATCGCGGACCTCACCGACCAGCACCGTCCGGTTGGGACCGTGTTCTAGGGCCATCCCGTCGAACGCGGACTCGAAACTCTCGCTCAGCCGCCCCCGAAGGACGATGCGGTACCTGCTCGCGGCCACGGTCAGCTCCTGTGCTCCGGACCGGCCGGCACCGCCACACCGGCACGCTGCTCGGCCTGGGCGATGGCCCACGCGGCGTTGACCAGGCCGATGTGGCTGAACGCCTGCGGGAAGTTGCCGATCATCTCGCCGCCGCCCGGGCCGACCTCCTCGGCCAGCAGGCCAACGTCGTTGATGGCGGCCACCGCCCGCTCGAACGTCGCCACGGCCTGGTCCACCTCCCCGGCCAGCGCCTGGGCATGGGCCAGCCAGAAGGTGCACAGCAGGAAGGTGCCTTCCTCCCCGGCCAGGCCGTCATGTGCGAGGTACCGGTACACCAGGCCGCGCTCGTCGGTCAGCCGCTCGGCGATCGCGTCGATCGTGGCCTTCATCCGCGGGTCGTCCCCGGGCAGGAAGCCGGTGCAGGCCAGCATGAGGTTGGAAGCGTCCAGGTCCTCGCTGCCGAAGGCCTGGGTGAACGCGCCGGCCTTCTCGCTCCAGCCGCGGGTGAGGATGGCAGCGCGGATCTCGTCCCGGACGGCCGTCCAGGCGGTGACCCGCTCTTCCGCGCCGAGCAGCGGGGCCAGCGCGATCGCCCGGTCCAGCGCCACCCAGCACATGAGCTTGGAGTACAGGAAGTCGCGCGGCTCGCCGCGGATCTCCCAGATTCCCTGGTCCTTCTCGTGCCACCGGGCCGCGGCGGTGTCCGCCGCGGCGGCCAGGAACCGGCGCGTGACCGGGTCCAGCTCGCCGAGCTGGTCGACCAGCCGCTGCGCGGCGCCGAGCAGCTCGCCGTACACGTCCAGCTGGCGCTGGTTCCACGCGCCGTTGCCGACCCGCACCGGCCGGCTGTCCCGCCACCCGGCCAGGTGCGGTAGCTCCCGCTCGGTCAGGTCGCGCTCGCCGCCTATCCCGAACATGATCTGCAGATCCACGCCACGCTGCAGCTGAGAGGCCGCCGCATCGGCCAGGAAGCCGAAGAACTTGTCCGCCTCGTCCGGGCACGCCGCTACCCACAGCGCCTCCATGGTCAGGCTGGCGTCGCGGACCCAGGTGTACCGGTAGTCCCAGTTCCGCTCGCCGCCGACGGTCTCCGGCAGCGACGTGGTGGGCGCGGCGACGATGGCGCCGGTCGGCGCGAACGTCAGCGCCTGCAGCACCCGGCCCGAGTGGTGGACCAGGTCCCGCCACGGGCCCTCGTAGGTCTGGTGGATCGCCGACCAGGACCGCCATCCCTCCATCGTGTCCGACAGCCTGACGGCGATCTGACCGGGATCCCAGGCGGCCAGCGGCGGCCCCCCCATCGGCGCGTGCTGCAGCGCGAACATCACCGCCTGGCCGGCGCTCAGATGCAGGCGGGCGGTGGCGCTGGCCCCGTCGACCCGGAAGCCCGGGGGTCCTGACAGCAACAGCCGCCCCGCGCCGCCCCGGGCGGCCAGACCGCCCGGGACCTCTTCCAGGATCGGGTGGATCAGGCCGAACTCGGGACGGGGCGCATAGCTGACCTCCATCTCAACCTCCCCGTCGGTGCAGGCCAGCTGGCGCAGCAGTACCCCCGGGGACCCGGTCCCCAGGTCGTGACCCCGCTCGTTGCGGCCCAGCGCCATCGCGTCCGTCAGCACCGCGGTACCGGCCGCGGTCCAGAAGGTGGTCTCCAGCGCCATGGTCTGGTCCGCGTAGCAGCGGCTGGCGTCGAACTCGCCCGCGGGCCGGATCGCGAAGTGGCCGCCGGCCGGATCGAGGATGCGGGCGAACACGGCGGGCGCGTCGAACCGGGGGAAGCACAGCCAGTCCACCGAGCCGGCCCGGCTCACCAGGGCAGCGCAGCGGCAGTCCGATAGCAGGGCATAATCGCCGATCGGCAGGCCATCCATCGCCTCCATCACGGATTCTCCTTTCGCTGGGGTCACAGGCCGTAGGCCTCGAGCAGGTGCAGCCAGACTTCGCTGACCGTGGGGAATGACGGCACCGCATGCCACAGCCGGTCGACGGTCACGCCCCCGCAGATGGCGACCGTCGCCGAGTGGAGCAGCTCAGCCAGTCCCGGGCCGGTGAAGGTGGCGCCGACGATGGTCCGCCGCTGATCGTCGATGACCAGCTGGCTGGTGCCGCGGATGCCGTTGCCCTGGGTGTACGCGCCGGGAACCTCTCCGGTCGGGGTGCTGACCACGGTGACCTGCAGTCCTGCGGCCCGAGCCTCGGCGGCGGTGCGGCCGACGGCGCACACTTGCGGGTCGGTGAACGTCACCCTGGGCACGACCTCATGAGAGGCCGCATCGGCCACGACTCGGCCCAGGATCGCAGCTGCGGCGATGCGGCCGTGGTACTTGCCCATGTGGGTGAACGGGGCGAGCCCGTTGCAGTCGCCGATCGCATACAGCCAGCCTCCCGGAACGCCGACCGCCCGCAGCGTCTGGTCCACGCGGACGGGACGCCCAGGCTCGAGCCCGACGTGCTCCAGGCCGAGGCCGGCGGTGGCAGGCCTGCGGCCGACCGCCACCAGGATCTCATCGCCGGTGAACTCCCGCCCGTCGCCCAGGCTGGCCACGACCGGACCGTCGCGGCCCAGCCGACGGGCCGCAGTCATCCGGACTCCGGTGATCACGGTGATGCCCTCGGCCTCGAACGCGGCACGCAGCTCCTGGCCGGCGAACGGCTCCTCGCGGGCGAGCAGCCGGTCGGCGCCCTCGAGCACCACGACCTCCTCGCAGCCGAGCCGCTTGAACGCCTGCGCCATCTCCACGCCGATGGCGCCACCACCCAGCACGAGCAGCCGCCTAGGGATCTCTTTGGCGCTGGTGACCGCCCGGTTGTCCCACGGGCGGGCCTCGGCCAAGCCGGGAATCGGCGGGACCACCGCGGTGCTGCCCGTGGCCAGCACGACGGCCCTGGCCGCGCGGTGCCCCAGGACGGTGCCGTCCGCGGCCTGAACCTCGACCGCCCGCTCCCCGGTCAGGCGCCCAGTGCCGCGGATCAGCGCGATGCCCTTGCTCTCTAGCCAGCGCACCTGCCCGTCGTCACTCCAGCCGGACGTCATGTAATCCCGCTGCGTGAAGGCGGCTGACGCGTCCAGGCGGCCGGTGACCGCCTCGGCGGCGCCCGGCGCCCGCCGCGCCGCCGCCAGCACATCACCCGGACGAATGAGCGTCTTGGACGGGATGCATCCCCAGTACGAGCACTCCCCCCTGCCAGTTCTCGCTCCACCACGGCGACCCGCAGGCCGCCGTCGACCAGGCGGCCAGCCATGTGCTCCCCGGCCGGCCCGGCCCCGATCACCAGTACGTCGTATATGTCGGCCACCACGTGATCCTTCCTCCGCGTCGCGCGTTATTCAGACGACCAGGTGGTCTCGAAGGAGGGGTACAGGGTCAGGCCGCCGTCCACGAACAACGTCTGGCCGGTGATGTACGCGGCCTCTTCGGAGCACAGGAACGCCACCGCCGCCGCCATCTCCTCGGCGCCGCCCGCCCGTCGCATCGGGATGTGGGCTTCTACCATGGCCCGTTTGACCGGGTCGTCGATCCAAGACCGGTTGATCGGCGTGACGGTCGCGCCCGGCCCGATGCTGTTGACGCGGATGCCCCGTGAGGCGTATTCCAGCGCCAGCGACCGGGTGAGGTTCTGCATGCCGCCTTTGGACACCGAGTAGCCGAGGAACCTCGGCTTGGGGATCACCTGGTGCACGCTGGACACGTTGACGATCACGCCGGGCTGGTCCGCGGCCAGGAAGCACCGCACGGCCTGGCGGCGCACAAGAACGCGCCCCGGAGGTTGACCGCGAGGACCTTGTCGAAGTCGGCGGCGGACAGCTCGTGGGAGTCCTCGGCGATCTGGATGCCGGCGTTGTTGACCAGAATGTCCAGCTGCCCGTACTCGCTCATCACCCGGTCGAACATCTGCTCCACGGCCTGCTCGCCGGACACGTCCGCTGCGACCAGGATCGGCCGACCGCCCGCCTCGGCCACCTTCTTCATGCAGATCTCGACCCCATGCTCGATGGCTTCCCTGGTGGAGATCGCGCCGTCGGGTCGGCCCACGTAGTTGATCGCGACGCTGGCGCCTTCCTCGCCCAGTCGGATGGCGATCGCCTGGCCGATTCCCGAGCTCCCGCCGGTGACGAGAGCCACCTTGTCCTGCAGTCCTTGCACGATGTCCTCCTGATGGGAATGGTCGGCGGCAGTCGGCACTG
>Ga0335073_10010543_pt1 | contig 12991 bp, 13 predicted proteins | sample Lox_Sample_22_FD_207093 | JGI IMG/M metagenome (GOLD analysis project Ga0335073, IMG submission 207093) | Soil microbial communities from Loxahatchee National Wildlife Refuge, Florida, United States - Lox_Sample_2.2 | ecosystem: Environmental > Terrestrial > Soil > Wetlands | place: USA...
TGGTCATCTACGCGCTGCTCGCGGTGCTGCTGTGGCCGGCCGACCGTGCCGGGAGGCCGGCGCCGTTCACCGCGGCGCGCGCGGTTGGCGCCCCGGTCGCGCGGGCCCTGTGGCTGGTGCTGTGGCTCAGCCTGGCCTACTTCGCGCTGCTGCCAGTGAACCGGGCGCCGCAGGCGCTGAACGGCATGATCACGGGCATGGAAAGCGGCGAACCCGGCTGGCTGGCCGCCCTGGACCGGGGCGCCGCCTCGCTCGTCGCCCACCAGGGCCTGGCCGCCTCGATCGTGCTGGCCATCGCCCTGGTGATCATCGCCGCCGGGGTGTACCTGCCGCCATGGGCCGCCAAGGCTACCCTGGTCCTGGCCATCGTGGTGGCCGCGGTGATCTGGGTGTTCGGCGAGGCCTTCGGGGCGATCTTGGCCGGCGGGGCCACGGACCCCAACTCCGGGCTGCTGCTCATCCTGCTGGCCCTCACGTACTGGCCGGTCCGGGCCACGGTCACGGGACCGGCACGCACTGCACCGGCCCTCGCGCACACCGCCGCGGCCGGTGCCGACGAAGGGACGACCGGATCATGATCCCCGCCTGGATCCTGGACATCTTCGCCGCGATCATGCTCGTGGTCGCGGCGGTGAGTGCGGCCCGCCTGGCCATGGCGCGGCCATGGCAGCACGGGACGCGGCGGGCCGCCCTGACCGACGTCGACGGCGCGCACCTGCTGATGGCCATCGCCATGGCGGGCACGCTGACCGCCAGCCTGCAGACCCTGCCGAACGGCGCGTGGTCGGTGATCTTCGCCGTGCTGACGGTCTGGTTCGGCTACCGGGTGGTCCGGGACGCCCAGGTCAGCGGCGTCCGCGCGCTGGCCGGCGGGCACTGCGCGCCGCACTTCATCCACGCCGGGGCCATGCTGTACATGTTCATGGCCTTCACCGCGCCCGCGGCGCACGGATCGGGCGGCATGGCCGGCATGGCCGGCGGCCTGAGCGGCATGGGGACCCTGCAGTTGCCGCTCCTGGCGTTCGTCTTCGCGCTGGTGCTGATCGGGTACAGCGTCTGGGACCTGGACCAGCTCTCCGGTCCCGGCGCCAGCGGGCACTACAGCCTGGCGACCGCCCGCACGGCGCCGACCGGCCCGGTCCTGGTGGCGGTCGGGGTCGGGACGTCAGCCGCCGGCGCCGGGGCGTCGGCCGGACCGGGTGCCGCCGCGCTGTCCCCGGCGGCCAGCGCCACCATGGCGGCGGAGCCTGTCACAGAGCTGGCCGACGTCGCCGGGGTGCCGCCGGCCAGCGGTCCGGCGGACGGGACAGGCGTGCTCGCCCCGTGGGTGGCCACCGGCGCCCGGATCGCCATGGGCATTACCATGGCGTTCATGCTGCTGATCATGATTTAGCCGCCCAGCGGCACGTACCAGCCGGGTTGAGGGGAGATAGATGGCGGCAGGTTTCCGCTTGGCCATGGCCGGGGCGGCCTGCGTCGGCCTGGCCGCGTGCGGCTCGGGCCATCCGGCTGCGGCCAGCCCAGCCTGGGAGGTGCGGGCTGGCCAGATCCACGGCCTGGGCACGATCGTGACCGACGGCCGCGGGTTCACCCTGTACATCTACCAGCCCGATCGGCGGGGGCCGTCGGTGTGCACCGGGGTGTGCGCCGTTCAGTGGCCCCCGCTGGTCCTGCCACGCGGGGTACGCCGCCCGGTGGCCGGCCCGGGCGTGAACCCGGCCTTGCTGGGCACCGTCCCGCGGGCCGACGGCGTGCTGCAGGTCACCTACAACCGGTGGCCGCTGTACCTGTGGCAGGGCGATACCGCCCCCGGGCAGGCCACCGGCCAGGCCGAGGGCATGGGCGCGTGGTACACGATGTCGGTCAGCGGCACCGTCGACCGGCTGTCGCTGCCCTGATCGTCCGCCGACGGAGAATCACCTGGTCATTACATCTTCCTCATGTTCGCCAGGAGCCGGGTCCGGCCGCCGGCGGACGGATTAAGCTGTGCAACACTGGGCCTGGCCGCACGCCAATCCGTCGTGCCCGAAGGGCGGAAGGACGCGCAGCCAATCGAGGCAGGCTGAGAAAGGAGCGGATCCGGTGCCCGGCATGAATTCCGGCCTGAGCCCGGCCGACCCGATACTGGTCGCCGCGTTCAGGTCCGCGCTGCTGCACCAAGGCGCGATCGCGCTCCTCATCTTCGCGTTCCTGTGGCTGCTGTGGGCGACGGCCCGGACCTGGCGGCTCACCGTGCCCGCTGCGAACCCGGCGGCCGGACAGGCTGCGGAGGTCAAAGAGGCCGGTGGTGCCGCCGGGACCGCGGAGACGGAGACGGACGGAGCCGGCCAGACGAGCGGGGCTACGCTGACGGACGGGGTTAAGCCCATACCCGGGACGTCGGCTACCGGTGGGGCTAGAGGTGCACGCGGGACATGGGCCACGGGCGGTGTCAAGGGTGGACGCGGGTCCTGGGCTTCCGCCAAGATCTGGGCTGAGCGCGGGCGGGGTCGCGGCGGGACCGCGGAACCCAGGGGGCGGTGGCTGCTGCGCGTCGGGTTCGGGCTGATCTGGATCCTGGACGGGATCTTGCAGACACAGCCCAAGATGGCGGGCGGACTGGCCACCCAGGTCATCGAGCCGATCGCGGCGGCCTCGCCGACTTGGGTACAGCACCTGATCAACTGGGGCGGGACGATCTGGTCCTTCCATCCCGTCGAGGCCGCGGCGGCCTCGGTGTGGATCCAGGCTGGGATCGGCGGGTGGCTGCTCATCGCGTCGCGCGGGACATGGTCCAGGCTGGCCGGGCTGGCCGCCGTGGCCTGGGGCCTGGTGGTGTGGGTGTTCGGGGAGTCGTTCGGCGGGATCTTCGCGCCGGGGTTGAGCTGGCTGACCGGGGCACCCGGAGCCGTCCTGATCTACGTGGTGGCCGGGGCGCTCGTCGCCCTGCCGGAGGAGGCCTGGCGCAGCCCTCGTCTCGGGCGGCTGCTGCTGGGCGGGACCGGGCTGTTCTTCATCGGCATGGCGGTGCTGCAGGCCTGGCCGGGCCGCGGTTTCTGGCAGGGCGTCAGCCACGGACAGCCGGGCACCCTGGCCGGGATGGTGCAGCAGATGTCCTCGACCCCGCAACCGCATTTCCTGTCCGCCCTGGTGTCGGACTTCGGCTCGTTCGCCGCGAGCAATGGCTTCGCGGTGAACCTGGTCGTGGTGATCGCCCTCGCCGCGATGGGCGCGGCCTTCGTGACCGGCCGGCCCCAACTGGTCCGTTACGCCGTGTGGTTCGGACTGGTGTTCTGCCTGGCGGACTGGGTGCTGGTCCAGGACCTCGGATTCCTGGGCGGGCTCGGCACCGACCCGAATAGCATGATCCCCTGGATCCTGCTGTTCTGGGCGGGCTACCTGGCTCTTACTCCGGTACCGCAGGAGGCGCCCGCGCCGGCCCGCGCCAAGAGCCGCGGGTGGCATGAGCGGCTGCGGGCGCCGACGCCGAAGAGGCTGGGGATAGCGGTGGCGGCGGTCAGCGCCCAGTCGGTTGCGGTGCTGGGGGCGCTGGGGATCGTCGTGCTCGGGGCGGCCCCGATGGCCGCGGCGGCGGCGAACCGGACCGCGGACCCGATCCTGGCCCTGGCCATCGAGGGCGACAGCTCCCCGGAGGACTACCCGGCCCCCGGCTTCCAGCTCACCGACCAGAACGGCCAGCCGGTGTCGCTGGCCAGCCTGCGCGGCAAGGTCGTGCTGATGACGTTCCTCGACCCGGTGTGTACTACCGACTGCCCGATCATCGGCACCGAGTTCAAGGAGGCGGGGGTGCTGCTCGGCTCGGCGGACAAGGACGTGGAGCTGGTCGCCATCGTGACCAACCCCGAGTACCGGTCGGTCGCGTTCACCCAGGCCTTCGACCGCGAGGATGGCCTCACCACCGTGCGGAACTGGCTGTACCTGACCGGGTCGCTGAGCCAGCTCAGCCAGGTCTGGCGGCAGTACGGGGTCGCCTCGGAGAACCTGCCCGCAGGCGCGATGGTCGACCACAGCGAGGTGACCCTGGTCATCGACCGGTCCGGGCATATCCGCGAGGAGGTGGGCGCCGACCCAGGGCCCGCCACGGACAGCACCCAGTCCTCGTACTCCGTGCTGATCACCCAGTACGCCCGCCAGGCGCTGGCCGACTCGTGAGGGGGAGCTCATGAACGGGCGGGGCGCCGGCCTCGTGCTGGCCTGCGCGGTCCTGTCCTTCCTGGCCGCGGGCTGCGGGACGCAGGCCGCCCCGGCCGCCGCCCCGACCCTGCACGTGCAGACCGCGCCGCTGGCTACCTCGCTGGTCACCTCACAGGGCACCTGGGCGGTGGCGGTGATGGGCGGTTCGGCCGCGTCGGAGAACAACTTCTGGCAGCTGTTCGTCCGGCCCGCGGGGGCCAGCCGCTGGTCCCTGGTCACCCCGGAGGGCGTGGCCGACAACGGCGGGCTGGTCGCGGCGAGCGGCGGCACGTCTTTGGTAGTCGGATTCCGGCCGAGCCAGGCGCTGGCCTTCTCGCCGCTGGCCACCAGCGGCGACACGGGCAAGAACTGGACGCCGGGCCTGCTGGACGCGGATCTGGCCGACGTCCCGGACGCGCTTTCCGTCGCCCCGTCGGGCCGGATGCTGGCCCTGCTGCACGACGACGGCATCGAGGCGGCGGCCACGGCCGGCGCGGCGGCCGCCGGGCAGTGGTCCCGGCTGACCAGCTTGTCCGCCCTGCAGGCTTCGGCCCCGGGACGCGAGTGCGGGCTGGCAGCGGTGAACGCGGTTTCGTTCGGCCCAAATAACGTCCCGATGGCGGCGGGAAGCTGCGTACGGCGGGGTGTGGCGGGGATCTTCGCTGATACCGGCGGTACGTGGCAGGCGGCCGGGCCGGCGCTGCCCGCCGGGTTCGGCGCGGATCAGGTACAGGTGCTGGGGCTGGCCGCCACCGCGAGCGGCAATACGGCGCTGCTGCTGGCCGGGACCGACCTGCTGGCCGCCTGGTCGGACGGAGGGCACTGGGAGGTCTCCGGCCCGGTGGGCGCGGCGGGGGGCGTGACCGCGTCGGGGTTCGGGGCGGGCGGGAGCGCCTGGGTGCTGCTGGGCGGGGGCCGGGCCGAGACCACCGGCGGGACCGGGGAATCATGGCAGGGGCTGCCGGCCGTGCCGACTGGGACGGCGACGCTGGCGCCGGGACCGGGTTCCGGGGGGTACGACGCGCTGGCGGTGTCGGGGTCGCGACTCACCGTGTGGCGGGAGGGCGCCGCCGGGTGGACGAAGGTCCAGGTGATCAACGTGCCGATCCAGTACGGCTCCTCGGGCTGAGACAGCGATGAACTACATCACCGAGCACTGGTCCTACGACCCGTTCCTCATCCTGGCCGTGGTGGTCGCGGGGTGGCACGAGGTCGGGCTGTGGCGGCTGGCCCGCCGCTCCCGGCCCGAGCGGACCCGGGAGCGGCGGCTGCGGTCGCTGTGGTTCTACAGCGGGCTGGCGGTGCTGCTGATCGCGGTGGAGTCGCCGATCGACTACTGGGCCGACGACTACTTCTTCGTGCACATGATCCAGCACCTGCTGCTGATGTTCGCCGCGCCGTCGCTGATCGTGGCGGGCGCGCCGTGGCAGCCGCTGCTCGACGCGCTGCCCGGCCGGTCCGGGCAGAGCGTGACGCGGGGCGTGCTGGCCGGCGGCTGGTCCCGGACGCTGCGCGCGGCCGGAGGCTTCTTCCTGCGGCCGTGGGTGGCGGTGGCGCTGTTCAACGTGGTGATGGTCGTCTGGCACCTGCCGCGAGCCTACGACCTGGCCGAGAACAACCGGGCCGTGCACATCTGGCTGATGCACGGGAGTTTCTTCGCCGCCGGGGTGCTGTTCTGGCTGCAGTTCATCCCGTCACCGCCGTTCCGCCGGCGGATGCCGCTGGTGTCGCAGGCGGCCGCGCTGCTGGTCACCAACGCGGTCATGGTGGGCATCGCGATGGCGCTGAGCATCTTCGTGAGTGGCTCGGTGTACTCGGTCTACGATCACGTACCCGGCGTCACCCTGCCGCCGTACGCCGACCAGCAGATCGGCGCGGCGATCCTGTGGGTGTGCGGTGACTTCTGGGCCCTGCCCACGATGATCATGATCGTGCGGCGGCTCATCGCGGCGGACGGGAGCGTCTCCGCGGCGCTGGACAAGCTGCTAAGCCGCGGCGCGTCCCGGCCGGTGCCGAGGGGCTGGGGGCGGGCGCCCGCGGGGGTGCTGGCTCAGCGGCCGTCGCCGCCGGACGCGGAGTCGGGAACCTGACGGTGGACGGACCGGGGGAACTTCCGCGCCACCGGGGCTATCCCGTTCACGGGAACGGCGGAGAACGCCCCGTCTACCGACCTGTGGCCGCGTAGCTTGCGCCGAGGCGGGGCGGGCGGCTCCTCGGCAGGATGGGAGCCGGCGGAGTCGGACCCCGGCTTGATCACGTCGGTGATATGTCGCAGGCTGCTGAAGGCCGACGAACGCGCCACCGCGATCACCCCCACGACGAGCGCGGCGATCCCGCCCGCCTCGATGGCCAGCAGGCCCGGCGTGATCTGGACCCGGTCGCCGAACACCAAGATACCGAGCGCGATCCCGGCCAGCGGCTCGCCGGCCGCGATGGCGGGCAGCGAGGCGTGCAGCGGCGCCGCGCTGAACGCGTTCTGCATCAGCCAGATACCGACGATGCCGGCGCCCACCAGGGCGTAGGCCGACCACGTGCTGAACAGCACGGTCCACGAGTTGAACTGCAGGCCGGTCAGGGTCTGCCGGGTCAGCGCGTCCTGGATGCCGAACACCAGCCCCGCGGCCAGGCCGGTGAGCGTGGCCCGGACCTGGCCCTGCCGCCGATGCCCGATCATCACGGCCACGGCCGCGATCCCCGCGATGATCGCGGCCGCGTACCAGTGCGAGAGCGAGCCGAAGTCCAGGCCGATGGGCGTGATCGACCGGGACGCCGAGACCAGGCCGACGCCGATGATCAGGACGACAGAGCCGATCACCTCGGCCACCTTGACCTTCTGCCGGGACATCGGGACGGCCAGGATCAGGGCCCAGATCAGGTAGGTGGTCAGCAGGGGCTCCACCACGGTCAGCTCGAGGTGGTCGATCGACCAGGCCACCAGCAGGTAACCCGCGATCATGCAGCCGACGCCGAGCAGCCACCGGGGCTTGCGCAGCAGGTCGGTCAGGATGCGAAGGCGGAGGAACCGTTCGTCAGGCTCCTGTTCCGCGGAGTACTGCTGGAGGACGAACCCCACCCCGAGCAACACGGCAGCTAGCAGAGTGGTCGCGTAGTTGAGATCCAGGTCCACAGTGCTCTGTCTTTACTAGGGGCAAACTGTGCGGTTATCCAACACAACGTGCACTACTGACGGCTAGTTTCGGCTCGGCCGCATGACCCTGGGCGCTGATGATGCGATCGTACGCTAGCCACCTTGGTACTTCTGCCGCCGCGCCGACGGTCGGCGGCTTTGGAAGAGGCCCGGTCGCTGCGCACCTAAGGCGAAGTGGCCTCCGGCCGGGCGGCTTCGGGCGGTACGTGGACTGAGCGTTGACGTAGATCGGGCAGGAGCTGGGCGGCAGCGGCGAAGTCGTTGTCGTCGTGCAGGACCGCGAGGTCATGGTGGGCCGCGGTCGCGCAGACCAGCAGGTCCACGGCCGACAAAGCGCGGTGAGCACCGTGGCGCAGCAGGCGATATTGCGCGGACTCGATCCACCGCCATGCGCCCTTCGGCACCGCAGCATCGGGATACAGCGCGTCGAACATCCCCGACATCTGCTCGTACTCGTCGATGGTGCGGGCGGAGCGGCGGAATTCGATACGCTGCGGGTGACAGGAACCGATCACGCCCAGGGAAACAACCTCGGCCCAGGCGGATCGCAGCGCGGCGTCCCGCAAGATCCGCCACGACGCAGAGGAGTCGAGCAGGTAGCGGATCACGCCGCGGGGTCTTTGTCGGCCGCCCGCTGTTGCTCCCATCCTTTGAAGTCCCAACCCGCCGCCAACTCCGCGTAGTGCTCGAGCGCCGCGACCCGGCGGTGCCGAGCCGCGAACTCCCTCAGCGCCAAGTTGACGGTCTCCTTCTTGGTTTTTGCCCCGGACAGCCTCATGGCCTCGGTGAGCGCATCCTCGTCGATGTCAATCTGCGTTAGCGCCATGATCACTTCCCGTTGAATATTGATGATGTACATAGCTAGCGTACATTCTCAATACTTAAGCCGCTCTGAGCCTTGGCTACGGGATGGTGAGGCCGGGGTAGACGTGGGTGGCGTGGCCGGCCAGGACGGCGGCGAGGATGTCGTCGGGCAGGCCGAGGGCTGCGAGCGCGCGCACGTTACGGGCCACGCCGGGCACGCCGGGCCAGTCGGTGCCGAAGATCCACTTGGCCGCCAGGGCGGGCAGGTCGAAGCCGGCGTAGTAGTCCGGCAGCCGCTGGGGCGGCAGCCCGGCCAGGTCGATCCAGACGTTGTCCCGGGCCACGGTCATCCGGGCCGCGTCGGCGTACCACTGGCCGCGACCGCCGTGGGCCAGCACGAACTGGACACCGGGGTAGGCGGCGGCGATCGGGTCCATCAGCTTGGGGTCCCCGGCGTCGGCCAGCGAACCGGGGAAGATGCTCGGCCCGGTGTGCACGATGACCGGCACGCCGCGCTCCGCGCACAGGTCGTAGACCGGGTACATGTCGTCGCGGTCGACCCGGAAGGCGCCGTGCACCGGGTGCACCTTGACCGCCACCGCGCCGAGGCCCAACTGGCGTTCGGCCTCGGCGGCGGGCGGAGTGTGCAGCCGCGGGTTGACGTTGGCGACCAGGCGGTACCGCCGGGGGTTATGCGTGAGGACCGGGAGCAGGTCCTCGACCGGCTGGATGCCGGTCGAGGCGGGGCTGTACTCGGCGAACAGCAGCGCGGCATCCACGCCCTCGGCGTCGAGCTGCGCGTCCAGCCGGGCCGGGTCCGGGTCGCCGGCCGCGTCGAACACGTCCCGCCACCCGGAGTCCTGGCCGAACTTGACCGCCCACTCCATCCAGGCGGACGACACCGTGCTCAGCCTCGGCACGTGCATGTGGGCGTCGACCACCGCCAGGCCGTCGATCATCGGGCCCGCTGTTTTGAACTCACCGGTCCAGGCGCCGCAGTTCGGCCCGGTACCGGCGGGCGGACTCGATATAGGTCTTGACCGCACGATCCACCCAGAGGCCGGGCACGCCGGTCTTCTTGATGACCGCCGGGACCCCGGCGGCCAGGACGCCGGGCGGGACCTCGAAGCCCTCGGGGATCAGGGCGGCGGCGGCCACGATCGCGCCGGTCCCGACCCGGGCCCGGTTCAACGTGACGGACCCGGAGCCGATCAGGCACCGGTCCTCCACCACGCAGCCTTCCAGGTGCACGAGGTGCCCGACCACGCACTCGGCCCCGATCAGCGTCGGCCATTCCTCGGTGCAGTGGACGACGGTCCCGTCCTGCACCGAGGTCCGGGCCCCGATCTCGATCCGGCCGTGATCGCCGCGCAGCACCGCGCCGGGCCACACCGAAGCCTCCGGGCCGATCCGCACCCGCCCGATGACCACGGCGTCGGGGTGGACGAAGGCGGACTCGTCGATGTCCGGCTCGTGCTCACCCAGGGCGTAGATCGGCACCAGCAAACCTTATCGTGCGGCTTCGGTATCCAGATCGAGGACATCGAAGCGGTGCTGGTCCCAGAGGTGCAGCGACGCCTTCTCCGGGTAGCCGGTCACGTCAGCCGGGTCGTCGAAGATACGGGTCAGCCGGCGGCCGGGTGCGTACTCCGGCCAGCCGGGGTCGCCGGTGGCGGCGAACGCCGCCCACTGCTGGCGCATCAGGTCGCCGAGGGCCACGGCGCCCGCGGGCGGCTCGGGACCGAACAGCGCCTGCCCGAGGGCCTGGTAGTTCCCGAAGACCAGCGGAACGTCGATCGCGTGGCAGGCGCCGAGGTTTCCGACGGCGGCCGGGTAGCGGAACTCGTACAGGAACGTCCGGCCGCCCGCGGCGGCGTGCGACTGGGCCAGGTGCAGGGTGGGCATCCGGAACAGCCAGTCGGAGTGGACCAGCTCGAACAGCGTCTCCGGGTCCGCGTCCGGGTAGGCGGCCCGGTAGGCCGCCTCGCCGGTCCCGGGCCCGCCCGGACCGCTCGGTCCGCCGGGCCCGCCGGGCCCGCCGGGTCCGCCGGGTCCGCCGGGTCCGAGCTCGCTGAGCGCGGCGCTGGCCAGGTCGGCGGTCACCCGGCCGCGGAGCCCGTAGATGTGCAGGAACAGCCGGTACTCATCACGGGTGTGCCCGGTGATCAGGTCGATGTCGCGGCCGGCCCCGGTGGCCGCGGCCCGCCACGGCGCGACGGGCAGCACCTCGCCGTCGACCACCGGCGAGAACGGCGTCGGGGTGTAGGCCACCGGTCCCCAGCGCCCGAAGTGATCGCCGGGCCGGACCGCGTCGGCGGCCGCGGTGAGCCGGGCCGGATCGGCGGGCGCGAAGGCCTCCACCGTGGCCGGCAGCCCGGCCTGGGCGGCGATCGCCGCGGTGATGTCGGCGGCCAGCGCGGGCGAGAAGAACGTGCTCGGCACGCTCTGCGCGATGGCCCGGCCGAACAGGCCCACCGCGTCCGGCATGACCAGCAGGGCGGCGATCGCGCCGGCCCCGGCCGACTCGCCGAAGACAGTCACCCGGTCCGGGTCGCCGCCGAACCCGGCGATGTTCTCCCGCACCCAGCGCAGCGCCGCGATCTGGTCCAGCAGCCCGCGGTTGGCCGGGGCGCCGGGCAGCTGGGCGTAGCCCTCCACGCCGACCCGGTGGTTGAACGTGACCAGGACCACGTTCTCCTGAGCCAGCGCCGTCCCGTCGTAACCGGGCAGGTTGGACGCGCCCGCGCGGTAGGCGCCGCCGTAGATCCACACCATGACCGGCAGCCCGGCGGCGCCCGGGTCGGGCGTGAACACGTTGACAGTCAGCCAGTCGTCCGGGTCGGCGCCCGGCGGCCCCGGAGGGGCCGGCGTCACCGCGTAGGCGGACTGCGGCGGCGGCGGCCCGAACACCGCCGCGTCCCGCACGCCGTCCCAGGGCCGGGCCGGGCGAGGCGCGGCGAACCGCAGGTCGCCCACTGGCGGCTGGGCGAACGGGATCCCGCGGAAGGCGGCGACGCCGTGCTGGCCCGCGTCCCGGCGCCCGCGGACCAGGCCGCTGGCGGTACGGACGACGGGCTCGGTAACGTCCACGGGCGCACCTCTCGTTCCAGGCGGTCGTTCCGGATATATGCGGATACTGGTCGCGTAGTGAGGCTACGCCCGTCGGCCGGGCACCACGACGGGAACGCCCGGCCCGCTACAGTCGATCGCATGGCGGTACCTACCACGCACGAGGGCGACCTGGAACCGGACGAGGACTATGAGGGCCTGCGCTTCGCCGACGCCACGTTCGACGAGGCCGTCGCGAGCGGCTGCCACTTCCTGGATTGTTCGTTCACCGGGGTCTCGTTCGGTGCCGGCCGGCTGCGGAAGAGCAGGTTCACCGACCTCACGCTGCGGGAGGTCCGGTTCGTGGCCACCGACCTGGCCGAGACCAGCTGGCAGGACACGACCCTGACCGGCTGCGCGCTGGCGGGCGTGCAGGCCTTCTCGGCCGCTCTGCGCCGGGTAGTGTTCCGCGACGCCAAGCTGGACTCGGTGAACTTCCGCGGCGCCCTGTTCACGGACGTGGCCTTCGAGAACTGCGTGCTGCGCGACGTGGATTTCGGCGGCGCCACGCTGCTGCGGGCCAGCTTCGGCGGCTGCACCCTGACCGGCGCGGATTTCACGAAGACGACCTGTACGGAAGTGGACCTGCGGGGCGCCCAGCTCGGCATTACCGCCGGGTACGAGTCGCTGCGCGGCACCACCATCGACAGCGTCCAGCTCGTTACCCTGGCCCCGTACCTGGCCCGGCACCTCGGCATCACCGTGGCCGACTGACATGGACTACTTCCAGCACGATCTGGCCGTGGTACACGCCCGCGGATTCGGCAAGCACGCCGACCGGTGCGCGCCCGGCATCCTGGACCTGCTGACCCCGGTGCGGGACGGGCTGGTCCTCGAGCTCGGCTGCGGCGCCGGGGCGCTGACCCGGCACCTACTGGCGGCCGGCCACCGGGTCATCGCGACCGACGCGTCGGCCGCGATGGTCGAGCTGACCCGTTCGGCGCTGGGCTCCGACGTCGACGTCCGGCAGTTGACCCTGCCCGACGAGCCGCTGCCGACTGTGGACGCGATCGTCTCGGTCGGGCACGTGATCAGTTACCTGCCCGACGCGGCGTCCGTGGACCGGGCCCTGGTGGCCATGGCCGGAGCGCTGCGGCCGGGCGGCGTGCTGGCCATCGACGTCTGTGACCTGGAGTTCGGCCGGGTCCGCGCGGGCGAGGACAACGTCGGCCGGGCCGGCCCGGACTGGGCGGTGATCACCGAGTTCTCCACTCCCGCCCCGGACCGGTTCGTCCGGGACATCACCACGTTCGTTCCCGAAGGGGCCGGCCGGTGGCGGCGCAGCAGCGAGCGCCACGAGAACGTGCTGGTCGACACGTCGTTGATCCCGGCACTGCTGCGCTCGCACGGTGTGGACGGCGCGGTGGGGACGGCGTTCGGCGCCGCGGAGATGCCGGCCGGGCTGCGCACGGTGACCGGGGTCAAGAGCTGACGCCGGTCTCAGACAGCGCCCGGACCGCGTGGGCGAAGGCCTCACTGCGGTCGCGGTAGTCGCGGAATCGCCCGAAGCTCGGCGCGGCCGGGGACAGCAGGACCACGCCGTCGGGCCGGGCCCAGCGGAAACCAGCGGCCACGGCCTGCTCCAGGCCGGAGCAGTCGATCACGTTAACGCTCGCGGCAGCCTCGGCTTCGATCTCGGCGCGGATCCGGGGCCCGCTGTCGGGGAGGGTCAGCACGTACGTCGGCGCGTCCCGCTCGGCCAGGCCCGCCGCGAGCGGGGCGTAGTCGATGCCCCGGTCGTGGCCGCCCACGATCAGC
>Ga0335073_10010546_pt1 | contig 12990 bp, 4 predicted proteins | sample Lox_Sample_22_FD_207093 | JGI IMG/M metagenome (GOLD analysis project Ga0335073, IMG submission 207093) | Soil microbial communities from Loxahatchee National Wildlife Refuge, Florida, United States - Lox_Sample_2.2 | ecosystem: Environmental > Terrestrial > Soil > Wetlands | place: USA: Florida...
AACGCCGACCTCGGCGAGAGCTTCGGCGCCTGGCGGCTCAGCGACGACGAGGCCCTGGCTCAGCCCGGGGGCCCGCCGTATCCGCCGCCCCCCGGAGTCTCGATCACGAACACGTCCCCGGTGCCGACCGTCACCGAGTCGCAGGCCCGCATCGGCGTGATGCTGCCGTCGGGGTGCTCGACCCAGTGGCGGCCCGGTGCGCCGGGCAGCCCGCCCGCCATCCCGTAGGGCGGCAGGCGCCTGCGGCTGCTCAGGGTGGTAACGGTCATCGGCTCGAGGAAGCGGATGCGGCGCAGGCCGCCGCTCCCGCCGTGCCAGCGACCCGCGCCGCCGCTGCCATGCCGTATCTGGTAGCTCTCCACGCGAACCGGGTAGCGCCACTCCAGGACCTCTGGGTCGGTCAGCCTGGAGTTGGTCATGTGCGTCTGCACCACGTCGGTGCCGTTGAAGCCGTCGCCCGCGCCGGAGCCGCCCGCTACCGTCTCGTAGTACTGATGGCGATCGTTACCGAACGTCACGTTGTTCATCGTCCCGGCGCTCTCGGCCATGACGCCCAGAGCGGCGTACAGCGCTCCGGTGATGGCCTGCGAGGTCTCGACGTTGCCCGCGGCCACGGCCGCGGGATAGCGGGGCGAGAGCATGGTTCCCGGCGGGATGATCACCCGGACCGGGGTCAGACACCCGGAATTCAGCGGGATGTCCTCGGCGATCAGGGTCCTCAGCACGTAGAGAACCGCCGCCATGGCGACCGACGACGGGGCGTTGAAGTTGTCGGGCAGCTGCGCTGAGGTACCGCTGAAGTCGATCTCGGCGCTGCGCGCTTCCGGGTCGGTTCGCACCGCGACACTGATCACTGCACCGTTGTCGAGCTCGTACGCGTAGCTGCCGCCGCGCAGCGTCGGGATGATCCGGCGCACCGCCTCCTCGGCATTGCGCCGCACGTGGCCCATGTAGGCCTGAACGACGTCCAGGCCATGCTGCTCGATCATCCGGTGCAGCTCACGCACGCCCTTCTCGTTGGCCGCGATCTTCGCCCGCAGGTCCGCGATGTTCGTATCGGGACTGCGCGAAGGATGTGGCGCGGTGCGCAGCAGGTGCAGGGTCTCGGGCTCCCTGAGCCTGCCGCCGCGCACCAGGAGCCAGTTATCGATGAGAACGCCCTCTTCCTCCACGCGGGTGCTGAACGCGGGCATCGAGCCGGGCGTGATACCGCCGATCTCGGCGTGGTGACCCCGAGACGCGACGTAGAAAAGGATCTCGTTCTCCGGGCCGGTCCCCTCCGGGCCGAAGACGGGCGTGACCACCGTGATGTCCGGCAGGTGCGTGCCGCCGTGGTACGGGTCATTGAGCGCGTAGACATCACCCCGCATGATGCGGCCGGCGTTGCGCTTCACTACGATCTTGATGCTCTCGCCCATGGATCCCAGGTGCACCGGGATGTGCGGGGCATTGGCGATGAGGTTGCCGTCAGAGTCGAAGATCGCGCACGAGAAGTCCAGCCGCTCCTTGATATTGACCGAGTGGGCGGTGGCCTGCAGCCGGCTCCCCATCTGCTCCGCCACCGACATGAACAGGTTATTGAAGATCTCCAGCATGACCGGGTCGGCATCGGCGGCGCGGGCCCGGCCGTGGTCGCCCGTCGCGGCGGCCGCGGCCTCTCCGGGCGCGGGCTGCGTCATGGCGCGAGTCAGCAGCAGGTCGCGGCGGCCGGTGACCGTCGCCTGCCAGCCGGGCTCGACGACCGTCGTGGCGAGATCCTCGACGATGATGGCCGGGCCAGGGGCCACGTGGCCGGGCCGCAGGTCGCCGCGGCGGAACAGGTCCACGTCGGTCCACGAGCCCGAGACGAACATCGGCACCCGGCCGGCGGGCCGAGGCGAAGCCGCCGGAGGCCCGAGAGGGATCTCGCCGGGAGCATCCTCCAGCGGTTCCGGCGGGCCGGTCAGCTCGACGGACACCGCCTCCACGGCGATGGCCCTGTCCCGCATCAGGAAGGAGAAACGCTGCCGGTAGGCCGCCTCGAAGTCCTGCACCATCTCGGCGAGCGGGCCCGTCGGAACCGGCAGGGCGGTGTCGGTTCCGTCATAGCGCAGGTGCGCCCGGCGGACGGTGCGGATCCCGCTGCCGGCCACTCCATCGCGTTCCAGCTCGGCCCTGGCCGCGGCCTCAAGGGTTTCGCAGACCCTGGCCAACTCGGGCAGCAATTCCTGCGTCAGCGGCGCCTCCACCGCTGACTCGCGGATCGCGCCCACGTCCGCGAGTCCCATGCCGTAGGCCGACAGCACCCCGGCCAGGGGGTGAATGAGCACCTTGGTGATCCCTAGCGCGTCGGCGACCGCGCACGCGTGCTGCCCGCCGGCGCCGCCGAAGGTGGCGAGCACGTAGCGGGTGACGTCGTATCCGCGCTGCACGGAAATCTTCTTGATCGCGTTCGCCATGTTGGCCACTGCGATCTCCAGGAAGCCGGCCGCTACCTCCTCGCCGCTGCGGCGGTCGCCGACGGCCGCCTCGATCCTGCTCGCCATGGCGGTGAATCGCTCGCGCGCGACCGCGGCATCGAGGGGCTGGTCACCGCGCTTGCCGAACACCCTGGGGAAGTACTCGGGCTGGATCCGTCCCAGCATGACGTTGGCATCGGTGACCGTCAGCGGGCCGCCGCGCCGGTAGGCGGCGGGACCGGGATCCGCCCCGGCCGAGTCGGGTCCCACCCGGTAGCGGCTGCCGTCGAAGTGCAGCACCGACCCGCCTCCGGCGGCAACGGTGTGGATGCTCAGCATCGGTGCCCGCATCCGCACCCCGGCCACCTCGGTCTCGTACTGGCGCTCGAACTCGCCCGCGTAGTGGGACACGTCGGTCGAGGTGCCGCCCATGTCGAAGCCGATGACCCGGTCGAAGCCCGCCGCGGCGGAAGTGCGGGACATTCCGACGATGCCGCCGGCGGGGCCGGAGAGGATGGAGTCCTTGCCGCGGAACCTGGCCGCGTCGGCGAGGCTGCCGTTGGACTGCATGAACAGCAGCCGGACCCCGGGCAGCTCACGGGCCACCTGATCCACATAGCGCCGGAGAATCGGTGACAGGTAGGCGTCGGCCACCGTCGTGTCCCCGCGGGAGACGACCTTCATCAGCGGGCTCACCCGGTGCGATTCGGAGACCTGAGGAAAGCCAATGCGCCGTGCTATGTCGCCGATGCGAGCCTCATGACCGGGGTAGCGGTAGCCGTGCACGCAGACCACGGCGACCGAGCGAATGCCATCCTCGTAGGCTCTGCGCAGGTCACGTTCTACCGCGGTCTCGTCGAGCGGCAGCACGACCTCACCGCGGGCGCCGACCCGCTCGGCCACCTCGATCACCCGCGTCTGCAGCAACTCTGGCAGCACGATGTCGCGGTCGAAGATCCGGGGGCGATTCTGGTACCCGATCCTCAGTGCATCGGCGAAGCCACGGGTAATGACCAGCACGGTCGGCTCGCCCGTGCGCTCGAGCAGCGCGTTGGTCGCCACCGTGGTGCCCAGCCTGACCGTCCCGATCCGGTCGGGCGGGACCGGATCTCCCGCGGGCACGCCCAGGACCTGGCGGATCCCCGCGATGACGGCGTCGGCGTAGGCACCTGGATCTTCCGACAGCAGTTTGCAGGCGACCAGGCTGCCGTCGGGCTGCCGCGCGACCACGTCGGTGAAGGTGCCGCCCCGGTCAATCCAGAATTCGACGCGCCGCTGCATTTGCCCCATCATGACATGACGACGGCGGCACCGGGGCACAAGCACCGGTCAGGTCATCCGGAGGGCGTCGCCCCGCTGCCCGGATGCACCCAAAATACGGTTAATCCGGCAAAATCTCCACATCCGAGGGACGGGAATCCGTCAGCCAACCCGGCCCGGCTGCTCCGGGCTGATCTCGCGGTACGCGGCGAGCAGGTCGTCGGCCGCGACCGTCGTGAGGTCGGCCGGGCTGGCCGCCTCGCCCAGCTGGGCGACCCGCAGGTCCCGCACCGCGCACGCCCGCTCGAACAGCGACCGCGCGAACCGGCCGTTGCCGAGCTCGTCGATCTTCCCCTGCTCGCACGCCAGGCCGAAGATCTGGTCGAGTTTGGGCCGGGCGTCGTCGGTGAAGCTGTCCCCGGCCTGCGCCGCGATCATCTCGCAGATGCTGGTCAGCTGCTGCGGTGAGTAGCTGGGGAACGAGATCCGCACGCCGAACCGGGAGGCGAGGCCCGGGTTGCTGCGCAGGAACCTGTCCATGTCGGCGGTGTAGCCGGCCAGCACGATCACCAGCCGGTCCCGGTCGTCCTCGGCGCGCTTGAGCAGCGCGGCGGTCGCCTCGGACCCGAACGCGTCGCCGCCGGAGTAGCCCTCGTTGTACAGCGCGTAGGCCTCGTCGATGAACAGCACGCCGCCCAGAGCCGAGTCGATCAGCTTGTTGGTCTTGATCGCGGTCGAGCCCAGGTGCTCGCCGACCAGGTCGGCCCGGTGCGCCTCCACCACGCTGGGCCGCACCAGCAGCCCGAGCGCGGCGAAGATCCGGCCGAGGATCCTGGCCACGGTGGTCTTCCCGGTGCCCGGCGGGCCGGTGAACACGAAGTGCCTGGCCGGCGGCTGGCTGGCCAGGCCGTGCGCGTCGCGCAGCCGGGCCACCCGCAGCTGCGCGGCTATCTCGTGCACCTGCCGCTTGACCGGCTCCAGGCCGATCAAGGCGTCCAGCTCGGCCAGCGCGCTCTCCAGCGTCGGCGTCTGGCCGTAGCCGCGGAACCGCGTGGTCAGCTCGGCGAAGGCGTGCTCCAGGTCGGCCCCGCGCAGGGTCACCAGGTCAGCCGCGGACGGCTCGGTCACCGCGCTCATCACCCGGACGTCCCTGGCCTGGCCCGCCTTCTCCAGCAGGCTGCGCACGAACCGTCCGTTGCCGAGGTCGTCGGCCATCCGGCGGCGGCCCACGTCCTCGAAAAGCCGCCACAGCACCGGCCGGGCGTCGGGGTCTAGCAGCTCGCCCCGGCGCTCGATGGCCAGGTCGGCCAGGGCCAGCAGCTCGGCCGGCGTGTAGCCGGGGAACTTGACCCGGACCGCGAACCGTGAGGTCAGGCCGGGGTTGCTGGCCAGGAGGTTCTCCATCTGCCGCTCGTAGCCGGCCAGGATGATGATCAGGTTGTCCCGGTCGTCCTCGGCCCGCGTCAGCAACGCCTGGACGGCCTCGCTGCCGAACCGGTCCCCCTGCCCGTCGCCGTCGTTGGCCAGGCCGTACGCCTCGTCGATGAACAGCACCCCGCCCAGCGCCGAGTCGACAAGCTCGTTGGTCTTGATCGCGGTGGCGCCCAGGTACTCGCCGACCAGGTCGGCCCGGTGCGCCTCCACCACGGCCGGCGTGTCCAGCAGCCCGAACGCGTAGAAGATCTTCGCCACGATGCGGGCCACGGCGGTCTTGCCGGTGCCCGGGGGGCCAAGGAACACCATGTGCTGCATGGGCTTGTCGGTCGCGTAGCCGGCCACCGCGCGCCTGCGCGCCGCCTCGATCGAGGCGGCGATCGACCGGATCTGGTCCTTGACCGCGGTCAGGCCGATCATGTTGTCCAGCTCGGCCATGGCCTCGTCGACGGTGATCTCCGGCGGCCCGGCCGCGCCATCCTGGGCGCCCGCGCCCGGCTGGGCTCCGATCCCGTCCGCCGCGTGCTGGCCCCGCATCATCTCGGTCGCCGTGGCCCGGCCGCCGCGCCGTCCGCCGGAGCCGGCCCCGCCGGTCGGCCGGATCCCGGCCGTGGCGGCCGGCGGGCGCGAGCCGGCCTGCGTGCCCGTCCCGCCGCCACGCGGGGGCGAGCCGTAGGGCGCCGCCAGCGCGCCGCCACGCGCCTGCTGACGGCCGTACTCGCGGTCCTCCTGCAACGACTTGGCCAGCCGCCAGCCCAGCACCACGGCCGCGATCACCCAGCCGACCACCGGCCCGATGACGGGCTCGGCGCTGGCCAGCCGCCAGGCGATCACGGCGACCGGCACCGACCAGCCGAGCGTCCAGGCGACGGTGCGGCACGGCACGAACCAGCGGCCCAGCGTCCCCTGGTGCGCGGCGGCGACCACGGCAAACGGCAGCAGGAGCAGCAGCGCCAGCCATGGCCGGTAGGCGCCGGACAGCCCGGAAATCACGGCCAGGCCCCACACCGCCACGGCCAGCGAGGCCAGCACGGTGCGATGCGCGCCCCAGACCGCCAGCGGCGCGTAGACCAAAGCGGCCAGCAGCGCGAGCGGGATCAGTATGGCCATCGCGGTCGGGAAGATGAACACCAGCGCGGCCAGCATGAGGATCTTGAGCAGGAGCGGGGCGGCCGCGAACACCCGGCGAATGCGGGTCAGCCCGCCCACCGCGATCCGCCGACCGGGCAGGGACAGGGCTCGCTCGTCCGTCCGCATATTGCTCCCTCGCACTTGAGACCTGTATAGCGCATTACCGACGGCGAACGACAGCGCACATTCGGATACCAGAAGAAAAATGGCCGGGCTTCTTCTTCGCCCCCTCATCCCCGCCGTTCCGCTCGCTATCCTCCGGCCTCTCGCGCCCCTTGCGACGCGCGCCGCCGGCCATCCCCGCGCCCTTCGCGATGGGCCGCTCCCGCGCCGCTCTCCTGGCCCCCGCCCCCGTTCTCTCCTCTCCGGGCGTTCTTGATCGCCCAGAAAGGACGATTCTCATATTGACCGACGATCGTCCGTTGTAAGCGATCAAGGGGTGGCGCCGGGGTCGGGCGGCGCGGGCCGCGACGAGGCCAGGGGCGGGGGCTGCGCGGATCGCGTTTCTGGCACCATGGCCGGGAACGGCCGGCCCGGCCCGCGGGCCGGCCGGGCACCGGGCGGAGGGCTGATGCAGCGGATCACGGCGGACCTGCTCATACCGGGCAGCGGAGATCCCGTGCGCGACGGCGTCGTCGTGCTGGACGGCACGCGGATCGGCTACGCCGGTCCCGCGGCGGGTGCGCCCGACACGCCCGGGGCGGCGCAATGCCACGCGGCGGCCGTGATGCCCGGGATGTGGGACTGCCACGGTCACTTCATGGGCTCGCGCACGCTCGACCTCGGCCAGCTGCCGCGGGAGTCGGTGGCGCTGCGCGGGGCCAGGTCCGCGCGGGACCTGCGCGCCGCGCTGGACGCCGGGGTGACCTCGGTGCGCGAGGTCGGCGGGCTGGGCGTCTACCTGGCCCGCGCGGTCGGCGAGGGCGTGCTCGACGGCCCGGCCATCTACGCCGCCGGATCCGTGCTCAGCACCACCGGCGGCCACGGCGACCTGCACGCCTACCCGCTGGCCTGGATGCATGACTTCGCCCGGCATGACACCGAGTTCCGGCTGGCCGACGGCACCGACGAGTGCATCAGAGCGGTCAGGGAGCAGCTGCGCAGGAACGCGAAGCTGATCAAGGTCTGCGCCTCCGGCGGGGTGCTGTCCGAGGTGGATCACCCGGTGCATCAGCAGTTCACGCTCACGGAGCTGCGCACGATCGTCGAGATCGCCGGGATGGCCGAGCGGGTGGTCGCGGCGCACTGCCACGGCAAGCCGGGCATCATGGCGGCGCTGGAGGCCGGCGTGCGCACGATCGAGCACGGCACCTACCTGGACGACGAGTGCTGCGACGCGATGCGGGAGACCGGCGCGATCCTGGTGCCGACGCGGACGATCATCGAGGACATCCTGGCGCACCTGGACGCGGTGCCCGGGTACGCCGCGGCCAAGCTGGTCGCGATCGCCGACGTGCACGCCAAGGCGATGGTCAACGCGATGTCGCACGGGGTCACGATCGCGATGGGCACCGACATCGGGCTGACCGGGCCGGACCGGCCCAACTCCTGGGGCATGAACGGCGCGGAGCTCAAGCACCTGGTCACGCTCGGCATGACGCCGCTGCGGGCGATCGAGTCCGCGACCGCGATCGCGCCGCTCACGCTGGGGCCGCAGGCGCCGCGCAGCGGCCGGCTCGAGGCGGGCTACGACGCCGACGTGATCACGCTGGACGCCGACCCGCTGGCCGACATCGCGGTGCTCGCCGACCCCGCCCACGTGACCGGGGTCTGGACCGCGGGCCGCCGGGTCAAGCCCGCCCCCGCGCTCGCTCCCGGCGGCTAGCTGCCGACGGCGATGGCGAAGACGTGCAGCGCCGCGTTGTAGCCGGTCACGCTGCCCAGCGACGGCAGCGTGACCGCCGCGACGGTCTTGCCGGCCGCCAGCGGCACCGACTGCTCGAACACGTACACCTCGTGGCCGGAGGAGCCGGTCGGGTAGTTGGCGTAGTCCACGCCGGCCACCTGGACGTTGTCCGGGTTCCCGTCCTGGCCGGATGGGTACCAGAAGTTCCCCACGTCCAGGGTGAACGACTGCGTGGTGCCGTCGGTGTAGTAGATCGTGCCGGTGCCCGACTCCGCCGAGTTGTTCGCCGCGGCCAGGAACCCCAGGCTGGCCCCGGACCCGGAGATCGCGATCGTCTGGCCCTGCGCCATCGTGTTGTCGGGCTGGGCCGACGCCACGTTCGGCCAGGTGAAGCTCAGCCCGCCGGCGCTGACCGGCGCGCCCGGGGTCAGGCCGTCCGAGGCCAGGCCCTGCGCCGAGTAGCTGGTGCCGATGCCGTCGAAGCCGATGAAGCCCGACGAGGGGTCCGGATCGGCGTTGTCGGTGATGCCGGTGTTGTTGAACGTCGCGGCCAGGCTTGGCGCCGGGACCTGGACCTGCGCGGCGTTGATCAGGGACTGCCGGCCGGCGCCGGCCCCGAACGTGGCCGTGGCCAGCAGGTTGACCACCCCGGGTGACAGCCCCGAGGCCGGCGTGGTCACGCTGAAGCGCGCCGATGCCGACCCGCCGGGGGCGACCGTGCCGAGCGACGCCGCGCCCGCCGGCGACACCGTCCATCCATTCGGAACGCTCAGGGACGCCGCCGCACCGGTCAGCGGACGGCCGGACGGGTTGCGGAGCGTCGCGGTGACCGTGAACGTGCCCTGCGCGAGCGCCGAGGACGAGATCGCGGCCAGCGTGGGCTGCGGCGCCGACGGCGGCCCGTACACGGCGGCCGAGTAGCCGGGGCTGGCGACCGGCGCCACCGGCACCCCGCCCGCCTGGTTGCCCGCGGCGACGAGGCTGACCTGGTCCAGGCCGCCGCCGGCGCCGTCCAGGCCCCAGACCGCGATCGCCAGCGTGTTGCCGCCGTGGTCGTTCAGGATCCCGGCCGGCACGTAGAACTGGTGCTGCGGGCCGACGTTGTTCACGTAGCGGCCGATCAGCCAGCCATTCACGTAGATGAACGCGCGGTAATCCGCGGTGCCCGCGCCCGGTCCTGGCCCGCCGATCTGCACGTCGACCGGCACATAGCCGCGGCTCGGGAGGTTCAGCGAGAAGCTGGTGCGGTACCAGCCAATTCCCGGCGGGACCCCGCGCGCCGCCCAGCTGTCGGGCAGGGTCACGTTCTGCCAGTCCTGGTCCGGGTATCCGGGCAGGTCCCAGCCGTTGTCGGAGCCGGCCAGGCCGGCCGCGTTCATCACCCCGCGGACCGGGTCCTGCAGGGTGGTGCCGCCCGGATCACCCTGCAGGCGCCATGTGATCGCGGCTGACGAACCGTTCAATTCTGCTTTATAGAGTCCGGCCTTCTCCCCGGATGGCCCCTCGGGGTTGTCGGTGTTCTCGACCAGCACCGCGATCACGTTGTCCCCGCCGGTGCGCAGCGCCCCGGGCGGGAAGCTGAACGTGGCCGTGGTCGGGCCGGCCGCGGTGTTCGAGCCGAGGAAGGCGCCGTTGAGCCAGACCGAGAACGCGCCGGTGGGCGCGAAGCCGTCGGCGGTGAGCGTCACCCCGGTCTCGGACCCGGTCGCGGTGAAGTGCCCGCGGTACCAGACGAAGCCGTGATCGTAGCCGTAGTCGGAGGCGTACAGCACCGGGGTGGACGGTGAGCTGGCGTTCGACACCGGGTGGTCGGCCAGCGTCCAGGACCTGTCGTCGAAGCCTGGCTGCGCCTCGGGCGTCTCCGAGCTGAACTTCCAGTTCGTGAGCGCCGGGAGCGTGACCGGGGCCGGGCCGGGGACGGTGCCGGTCAGCGACCCGTCGGCGCCGGCCTTGGTCGCCACCGGCTGGCCGTTCCAGGTGACCTGGCTCACGCCGGCCGGGGCCCACACCGTCAGCGGCCCGGCCTGGCTGGTGTCGCCGGTCAGGGCGAGCGTCCCGCCGCGCGCGGCCGCGGTCCGCACCAGGTAGCCGCCCTCGACCAGGGCCTGGCCCGCGCCGGTCGACTCCGGCCAGAAGCCCTCGGCGGTGTTGGTGTCGGCGATCAGCAGCAGCAGCGGCGGCCTTCCGCCGCCGGTCACCGCGACCTCGGCGAGCCCATTGTGCACGTAGTCCAGCCGCAGCTGGTCGCTGGCGGCGTCCCAGGTCGTGGTCGCCGTGCCGGACAGTACCTTGACGGTGGGCTGGCTGGCGTACTGGAGCACGGTCTCGCCGTCGGTGCCCGCCGGGTCGTAGAGCAGCGCGACCGAGCGGCCGCCGATCGTGGCCTGGTCGGCCAGCTCGGAGGTGGAGTAGACCAGGTGCTGGCCGGCGAAGTCATAGTTCGCGGTGAGCAGCCGGGAGTCGCGGCCGTCCAGCGTGATCGAGGTGCCCGGCTGCTGCGGGATGACCGGGAAGAACGCGGCCCGCTGCGCGGCGGTCGGGACGTTGATCGCGTCGACGACCACCGTGTCCGCCGACGAGGCCGCGTTCTTCGTGCCGGTGACCACGATCTCCAGCGTGTGGTTTCCCGTGGCCAGCCCGGTCGCGCTGTAGAGCACCTGCTGGAACAGCTTGCCCGCGGGGCTGTAGGTGTCGACGGAGGCCACGGGGTTGCCGTCCAGGTACACCGCGGCGATGCCGCCGTTGGTGTTCTTGGGCCCGATCCACTGCACCGCGGTGCCGGTGAACTGGACGGTCATGCTGGCGCCCGCCTGCTGGCTCCACGACTCGGTCTGGTCGTAGTCGCCGCTGGTGTAGCCCGAGCTCGGGCCCGCGTGCGTCCAGGTGCCTGAATAGACCAGCGAGGGGCTGGTGTCGTCGTAGGTGAACCCGGCGGCCTCATCCAGGTTCACGTTGTCCAGGCTGGTGCTGACCGTGGCGGTCGAGGTGGCGTCGGCCTGGCGCACGTAGAAGAACTCGGTCCCGGCGGACGGGTTGACCCTGGCCATCGTGGCCACGGCGGCGTTCGTCGGCGTGGGCGCGGCGCCCGGGGCGGTCTGCGCCAGCGGGCTTACCGATGTCTCGAAGTCGTTGATCAGCTTGTTCTCGCCGTACTTGGAGCCGGTGATGTCGTTCGGGTTGGCGGGCGTGCCGATCTCGCCGGTCTCCCGGATGGCCGCGCCGTAGTCGTAGGAGGTGTAGACGCCCGGGTCCGGCAGCCAGCCCCAGTTCGTCCCGCCGACGCCCATGTAGTTGCTCTGCATGGTCACGCCCTGGGCGATGTTGTTCTTGTAGTAGACGTTCTCGAAGTCCGGCCCGGTCATCGTGTAGCAGTTGTCGTAGCCGGTGCCGCCCCAGCCGTCGAACGAGCCGCCCTGGAACTCGGGGAGGTAGACCGGCATGCCGGGGTAGCTGGGGTAGCCGTAGGGCTGGCCGAAGCTGCTGGTGTCCGCGCAGTCGAAGCCGAGCGGGTAGTTGTCGGTGCCGCTGATGTTCACCGCGCCGAGGCCGCTGGTGTAGGTCTGCGCGCCGCAGCACTGGTTGAACGTGAACGGCACGTCGACGCCGTCCGTGCGGGCCTGCTGCTCCAGGTCGGCCATGTACTGGTCGGCCGCGCTCCCCTGGCCGGTGTACTCGTTCTCGATCTGGTAGGCGACCACGTCGCCGCCCCTGGTGATCTGGTGCGCGGCGATGATCGCGTCGATCTCGGAGAACCACTGCAGCGCGGCGGACAGGTAGGGCTCGGTGTCGCTGCGGTAACCGTTCGGGCTGGTCAGCACCCAGGCCGGGATCCCGCCGCCGTCGGTCTCCGCGTTGATGTACGGACCCGGCCTGGCGATCACGTAGAGCCCGGCCTGCTGGGCCATGTTCAGGAACTCGTTCATGTCCCGGACGCCGCTGAAGTCGTAGACGCCGGGCGCGGGCGAGCTGTAGTCCCAGTCGAAGTAGACCGTGACCGCGTTGTAGCCGTCGGCCTTCATCTTCTGCAGATCGTCCAGCCACAGCGACGGCGAGGGCGTGCGCCACGGGTCGAACTCCCCGGCGGTGATGAACACCGGGTGGCCGCCGATCTTGAGCGAGTACTGGTCGTAGCTGACCTGCTGCGGCCGGCCGCGCAGCACGCCATGGGGCGGCGCGATCGGCTCGGGCGTGACGCTGTTCGACGCTTGCGAGGTTCCGGCTGCTCCGGACGAGGTGTTGGCCGTGACCGTGAAGCTGTAGCCGGTGCCGTTGGTCAGGCCGTCCACGATCGCCCAGTCGTTGGGCACGGCCGCGGTGACGGTCTGCCCGGCCGACGAGGTGACCGTGTAGCTGACCACGCGGGAAGCGCCGGAGGTTGGCGGACACCAGACCACGGTGGCCGACGACTCGCCGCCGATCGCACGGACGCCCGCCGGGGCGCCGACCGTTTGCGACGCGGCTGCGGCGCTGCTCGCCGGCGGACAGGACGCGTCGCTGCCCGACGGCGTGACCCGGCCCGGGCCGCCTGCCTGGCCCGCGCTCGCGCGGGCTGTCTCGGCGGCGTTGGCGGCGCGGGCCGCGGCGACCCGCGCCATCTGAGCCGCGGGGCCGGCCTGGGCCGCCGCGGGCACCATCACCCACACCAGCGCGGCCGCGCTCCCCCCGGCGACCAATGCGCGTGGCCACGTGCGTGCCGAAAGTGCTGCGCGCGCGGCACTTAATGCGCGGACAACGGCACGGGAAGGCGCGTACGCGGTCTTGCCGGGGGAGCCGATCATCCTGATCACCTACGTCGCTGACGGTGCCGGTGGGTTCCCCCCAGCAACAGACATCAGACCTTTACGGCCGCCGTGTCAAGGAGATTGCGGGGATTTTTATAGA
>Ga0335073_10010548_pt1 | contig 12990 bp, 12 predicted proteins | sample Lox_Sample_22_FD_207093 | JGI IMG/M metagenome (GOLD analysis project Ga0335073, IMG submission 207093) | Soil microbial communities from Loxahatchee National Wildlife Refuge, Florida, United States - Lox_Sample_2.2 | ecosystem: Environmental > Terrestrial > Soil > Wetlands | place: USA...
TCGCCGGCCTGGACCAATTGAACAGCTTAGGCCGCCCATTGCTCGCCGGTCCATCCCGCAAACGATTCCTGGCAAAAACCCTGGCGCCAATCTATAACGGAGCGCAAGCCCCCGTGGACCGCCGAGGAAACGCAAGTCTCGCCGCACTAACTGCCGCCATTCTGAACGGAGCTCACCTGGTAAGGGTCCACGACGTACGCCCAGCCAGAGAAGCCGCAGCCATCGCCGACGCCATTTTGAAGGCCTCGGGCCCGGTTAGCGAATGTCCTTCAGAATGAAATGGTTTCCCCAGGAATCGGGCGCGGCAAACTCGAAGCGACTGGCTTCCCTCCGGCAAGTTAAGGGAGCATGAACAACAGCAGGTAGAGGCCGGTTGTGCAACAGAATTATCATCTCGACCGTAGCCAAGCGGAGTGGAGAGATCTGCGGTTTGATTATTTCCCTCGCAGCTCTCGATAAGAGTCTGCGAGCACCCCGCTTTGCCTGCACTCAGGCTAGAGATTTGCCAGAGAGTTGGGCTCGCCTAATGCTTATCTTCATTCCCAGAAATACGGCTGGCCTCGAAACTCACAATCCTCCACTGCCCATCCCGGTTGCTGTAAACCCGGGTGTAGCGAAATCTCCCGCTGATGTCACGATCGCCGTTTTTCCCGATCAGATCGGCTTTGGACGTGACTACTGCAGTGTCTCCGTAAATACGTACCTTAATGTCGCTTAAATCGAGCTGAGTAATGTGCAGAGTGCCACTCCGGCGGCGAGCCAGTTCATCTGCTTTGGTTTCCAGGGTGCCGTTAGCGCTGATCCCCAGGTAGTCGTCAGCCAGCAGGCGGTCTACCTCGGCGACGTTGTTGGTCAGCTGGGCATTGCGCCAATCCAGCTCCAGGCCTTCGATCTCTTTATGAGCGCTTTCGTGATGAGGAAAACCCGCGAACGCCGGGCTCGCATTCCCGCAGGCCAACATGAGGAGAATTGCCAGTCTGCCGACCGTGGGAAACAGCCAACGATGCTCGAAGTGAGCGCGCATAACCGTATCGGATGTTAGTCTGCGTCCGAACGACCAGTCAAAGCTGAAACTCCAGACTGACAGCTTTCGCAGTCCAACGCAATCACCCGGGGATTGTATGGGAACCTGTCCCACAAAACGGTAAAACTAGGCGACCGCCGTCAGGTTCTCAACCTCTCGTTCCTTCATCAACTGGTAGAGGCCTCCCACAACGAACTTCTTGAAGTGAGGAGTCGTGCGATGAAGCTCACTCGCTTCCCGGTCCTTATATTGCTCGTAAATCACCACCATGGTGGGATCGTCCTCAACGGTGTGAGGGATAAAGGCGGAACAGCCTGGCTCCTGGCGCGAAGCGAGGGCCAGTTGGCGCAGGATATCGGTTACATTCTCACGATCTTCCGCGGCAAACCGCATGCGAACGATATAGCTGACCATGGTGCCTCTAATTTATCCGATCAAGTGGAGTGCATCCAGTCCAGAGCTGCGGAGAATCCGGGCAACATAATAGTTTGCTCCCGGTCCGGACCGGTGGAAACCATCCCGATGCGAGCGCCCGATTCTGCCTCGAGAAACCGGAGATACTTCTGCGCCGCTTCCGGTAGCTTCTCGAATTCAGTGACGCCTTCCGTCGAGGTTTGCCAGCCTTGCAGCTTCGTATAAACCGGTTCAATTTTCTCCAGTCCGTTCACATCGGCAGGAATAGTATCCACGCTCCGTCCGTCCAACTGGTAGCCGGTACAGATCGGGATCTCTGCAAAGCTGTCCAGCACGTCCAGTTTCGTTACCACGAGCCATTCCGTCCCATTGATCTCATTCGAGTATCGCAGGAGCGGCAGGTCGAGCCAGCCGCAGCGGCGCGGCCGTCCCGTGACCGCACCATACTCCTGGCCTCGTGCTCGCAGCACTTCGCTGGGTTCTCCGTGGATTTCGGTGGGAAACGGTCCCTCTCCCACCCGCGTCACGTAGGCCTTGGTAACTCCGATGACTGTCCCGATCCTGGTGGGTCCCACCCCGGTTCCAATGACTGCGCCTCCCGCCGTTGCCGACGAAGAGGTCACGAAGGGGTAAGTGCCGTGGTCAATGTCCAGCATGGTGCCCTGGGCACCCTCAAACATGACGCTTTTGCCCTCGCGGATTGCGTCGTTTAGAAGCTTCTCTGTGTCTGCGACGAAGGGCCGCACTCGCTCCGCAGCTTCCGCGTATTCCTCATACATCTTGATCGGGTCGAGCGGATCCGTGCCAAACAGCGCATGCGCAATCGCATTCTTTTCATTACAGGCGTTTTCAATGTGGGTCTTGAGCAGACTTCGGTTGAGCAGGTCAACCACCCTAAGACCGCTGCGATGCATCTTGTCTTCGTAAGCCGGTCCGATGCCGCGGCTGGTGGTGCCGATCTTCTGTCGCCCGGGAGCATTCTCCGATGCCAGCTCAATCATCCGGTGATAGGGCAGGATTACCTGCGCGCGATTGGAGACGAAAAGCTGCTGATCCACATTGACCCCCAGGTCGCGCAGCTTGCCGACTTCCTTCAGGAAGGCTAGCGGGTCCAGCACCACACCATTGCCGATCACCGCTTTACAGTCCGGACGCAACACCCCGCAGGGCACCAGCTGAAGAATGAACTTCTGGCCCCGGATGATGACGGTATGTCCGGCGTTGTGACCACCGGCATAGCGCGCCACCACCGCAAACCTGTCGGAAAGAACGTCGACGATCTTTCCCTTGCCTTCGTCGCCCCACTGGGCGCCCAATACAACCGCAGTCTTAGCTCGCATGTACTCCAATCAATTCCCGTGGCGCACTCTTCCCCTGCCGGCTCAGCCTCTGATTGGAATGCTCAAATCCTGCGCAGGAGTGAATGGAAATATCTCGAACAGGCTGCTGTGCCAGCGTAGCTTCTTGCGGCTCTCAGCCTGTTCCGACTCCTGATCATATAACGCCGCCAGAAACCGGCCAAGCACCCGCGACAATGATGGAAAAGGCGCAGGAAACAGGCGAATCCTCGTACACTTCACCCAGCGGCTCTCTCGCCGCCTGCCAAACGAGCCATGCCGGAACTGCCTGAAGTCGAAACCATCGCAAACGGAGTAAACGAGCGCCTGCGCGGCGACCACATTCAAGCCACCTGGTTCAGCGGCAAGCGCGAACCCTTTAAGTCCTCCCCTCAGCGAATGGCGAAGGAGTTGCCTGGTCACCGCGTCGACCGCGTCTATCGCGTCGGCAAGCATATCGTTTTCGATCTCGGAGATTTCCAGTGGATCGTGCATCTCGGTATGACGGGACGTTTACTGGTCGCCGATGCCGAGGCGCCCATCCCCGCGCACACTCACGGCATCTTGCATCTGGCCTCCGGCAGAGAACTTCGCTTTGTAGATCCCAGACGCTTTGGACGCATGGAGCTGCGCGGTCCGCTCAACCACAAGACCACGCGCTTTGCCGGAACCGGCCAGGAGCCTCTCACCATTTCGAAGGATCAATTTGCCGCGTTGTTTCGCCACCGTCGTACCTCGATTAAGGCTGCCCTGCTCAACCAGAAACTGCTGCACGGCGTTGGGAACATCTATGCCGACGAGAGCCTCTTCCGCGCCGGCATTCGTCCGCGAAGGATGGCGCAGCACCTGAAACGCGTCGAGCTCGATCGATTGCATGCCGCTTTGCAGAAGGTTCTTAAGCAGGCTATTTCCCTGGGTGGTTCGTCGGTGTCGGACTATGTCGATGCGGCCGGGGTCGCTGGTTTTTTCCAGCTTCAGCATCGGGTCTATCTGCGTACCGGCGAACCGTGCCTCGTCTGTAACACGCCCATTCGACGCATCGTCTTAGCGGGCCGCGGAACCCACTACTGTCCTCGCTGCCAACGTTAGCTTTCTATGGATTACAGAATCGTTGTTTCGATGCAGCTTCCATAAATCGGAAACAGCAGCCCGCCCCGAAAAGCTAACTATTTGATAACAAGTAACATGGCAAACGGCACGTCAACTGCAATATGAACGGTAGCCAGCGACGCACGTGATCCGCAAACAAACCGGATCCGGCGCTCAGATCCGGCGAGCAGAGTCAGGGTTCTACGGGACCTGCCGCAAACCGGAGCTTTCCTCCCGCAGATGGACTTTCTGTAGGGGACTCTTTGGGAGGCCAGTGATTGGCCATCGATCCAGAAAAGCCACTCATTTGTGGCTTTTTCTTTTATCTTCATTACTTCTCACCCGCCCGTAACACCATCCCACTTACCACTGGACGTCTGCCAATTTGGAATAGCACTTGCTCTCGGGCAGCCCTTCTGTGTATGATCGGTTTTGCCTATCGAGCGGCTGTAGCCAGTACTCCTAAATGAGCCGGGCTCGCCGCAATTCTCGAGAGTCAACAGGGTTTTTCTGCCGCGTCGCAACTGCTGGCCCAACTAGTGATGTTCGTCGCTGGGTCATTCATAAAGCGGTACAGATAACACCAGTAGTTTGTTTGAGAGATCAAACCGTAGGTTCCACCCCAAACCGTAATCTTTTGGAAAAGTTCCTTTTGAGTGCGTGGGACGTGGCCGCTGGCCATCAACCTAGTGGAAACATGAGTTGCAGTCGACCTCTGCCTTCTCGAATCCGGGAAGCTTCGCACTGAGCAAACTGCAAGAATTGCCAACGCACCGGGATGTGCATGCATGACAGAACAAAATCAACCCCAGGTTCAACCAAGTCAGGCGCAACCTGCGGGATCGAGTGAAGGGCAAGGGCATCGTCGCCGGCGCCGCAGACGTAAAGGGTACGCAAACAATCAGGCCAAGGGCAACGCTGAGATCTCCCCAGGATCCGGCCAGCCCAATCAGTCAAAGAAAGCGGCCAAGAGTAAGTCTTCCGGACAAAACCGCTTCATTGCTAAGAATGGCAACGGCCAGCACGGCGCTACGAACAACGGTGCCAGCGGTGGCGGCGGCCGCCGCAAAAACAAGCAACGCCGGCAGCAAGCCTTTGTTGGTCCGATGGACCATAGCTATCGAGTGGTGAACGGCAACCTCGCGGACGCATCCTATCCCGCACCCGAATTTCGAACCAACGGACAAAATGGCCATTACGGTAATGGGCATTTTGTAGAGGCTGTGCCGAGGGATCCCGTCGCCACTCCTGTCCGCGAAGACGCTCCTATCCGCATCTACTGCTTTATTGAAGATCTCTTCTTTCTGGCCAAGATTCAGGAAACGGCCCGCAAGATCGGAGTGAAGGTTGGCTTCGTCAAGGCAGACAAGGATATTGTTTCGCGCCTCGCCGACGTTCCCGAAGCCAGTCGTCCGTCGCTCATTGTTTTTGATCTAAACAATGTTGCTGCCAAGCCGCTTACTTTGATTCCGCGGCTCAAGAGCAAGATGAAGCGCGGCACCTCGGTGATTGGCTTTCTTTCTCACTTGCAGGGAGACCTGAAGGCGAAGGCAATGGAAGCAGGCTGCGACATGGTGATGCCGCGCTCCGCGTTCTCGCAAAACCTTCCCAATCTGTTGCGCCGGCATGGCCTGGATGCAGAAGTGGAAGTCATCGAAGCCTAGAGCGAACCGTTTTCAAGCATTTACGACACGACTGAAGTCGTGCCCTGATACAAAAATTCGACCGGGGATCGTTGCAAACAAGTGCGCATTATGCGCATTGAGTTCGGGTCTGCCGGCCGTTTCAAACTAAGTTGTCAAAGAACAGTGGTACGAGGGACGCACTGGTGCAACCCTCTACTTTTTGTCCATGATTTAGATCCCATTCGGGTTCGTTAGGGGCTATACCCGGGGAAATATTCTTGTGTGAAGGGTAGTTACGCCTCGGCGGCCCAAGACAGGGGCAAATGGTTTCGCGGTTATTCGCGCACGCAGCGAGACGTTCTTAACCCCCCAAAAACCGGTTATCCTCTGTCTTCCCGGAAGCCTTGTCCCCGACCATCCCGGCAGTCAACCAGTCAGACCGCGGTCAGCCCACCGTCACAGGTATACAGGCCTCCAGTGCAATAGGAAGAATCGTCTGACGCCAGAAACACAGCAATGCCCTCAATATCGCAAGGCCTGCCTAGCCGCCCCATCGGCACCGCTTCCCGGTACTCTTCTCGAGCCGCCTCGCTTCCCAGTACAGATCCGTTCATCGGCGTATCCATCGTTCCCGGAATTACCACATTCACGCGGATTCCATCGCGCGCGTAGGCGGCGGCCATGACTCGCGTCAAACCAAAAATGCCCGCCTTGCTGGTGCTGTAAGCCGTGAGATTCGGCGCGCAACCAATCATGCCTGTCGGCGAGCCAAGATTAATGATCGATCCGCCCCCCTGTTTCAGCATGTAGGGCACGGCGTGCTTCGAGCAAAGGAACGTTCCCCGCAGATTCACTCCCATCACCTGGTCCCATACCTCCAGGCTCAGTTCGTGCGCCCGGACATCGCGATCGTGAAACAGAACAGCGGCGTTGTTGTATAGCACGTCGAGCCGACCAAACTCACCCACTGCGGTTTCCAGCAGGGCAACCACATCACCCTCCACCGAAATGTCAGTGTGCACGAAGGTCGCGCGCCCGCCCCGGTCGCGGATCTCCTCGACTGCCTTTGCCCCAGCGGTCGCGTCGATGTCCGCCGCCACCACCATCGCCCCTTCCCGGGCAAAGCGTCCTGCGGCAGCCCGTCCTAAGCCAAATGCAGATCCGGTGACGATTGTTACTTTTCCCGAGAGTCTCATCATTGGTTTGCCAGAAGCAGACTATGCGAGATTTACTCTTCCCGTCTCTGATAATCACCGGAACTTTTTGTTGCGGCAGCATGATGGATAGCGTGATGTCGGTCTCTTTTGGTGACCGGCTTGTGCGATCCCCATCTTGCCCCTGAGACCTCGCGAGTCCGCCGAGGACAGGACTTTTACAAGATTCATTCGTAGCTTTCTTATAGCCATGGCCTGTACTTCGTAGGACTATGGATGCACTCGCACGCCAGACTGGAGGATTTCTACGAAGTTGAAAGATCGAGTTGCGCTTGTGACGGGTGCGGCCTCCGGCATCGCACGGGCTACCGCGCAGCGCTTTGCCCGTGAGGGCGCCTGCGTCGTGGTGGCTGACGGCAGCCTCGAAGGCGGCCGCGAGACAGTGAAGGAAATTCAGTCCGCGGGTGGACAGGCTAGCTTCACCCAGGTGGACGTTTCTCAGGCCGGCCAGGTAAGCGCCCTGGTCGAAGCCACAGTCCGCCAGTACGGACATCTGGACGTCCTTTTCAATGGCGCGGGCATCCTCTTTTACGGAACAGTGTTGGACACGGAGGAAGATGCGTGGAACCGGATGCTTTCCATTAATCTGAATGGAACCTACCACTGTTGCCGCGCCGCCATTCCCCATATGATCCGGCAGGGCCGTGGATCCATCATCAATATCTCGTCGACCGTCGGGGCGCACGACGCTTGCGCCCGCGCCGTGGCGTATGTTACCTCCAAGGCGGGTGTCAGTATGATGAGCCGTGCCATGGCCGTCGATCATGCCCGGCAGGGTATTCGCGTCAACGTCATCTGTCCCGGACCCACCGACACGCCGATGTTACGTAAAGCCATGACTTCCGAACAACTGGAAGCCTTTGCCCAAACCTTTCCCATGGGAAGGCTGGCGCAGCCGGACGAGATCGCCGGCGCTGCTCTTTTTCTCGCCTCCGACGACGCTTCATTCGTCACCGGTGCGGTGCTATTTGTTGATGGAGGCCAGACGGCCGAGGTCTAATGTGAGCTTGCCTGCAGCGGAATCCACCTCGGGTGTGCCCGTACAACGGCTCCGCCGTGTGCTCACGCCGTGGGACCTGATTTTTTATGGAATCGTCGCCGTCACTCCGAGTGCTCCGGCAACAGTTTACGGTTTGGCTGAGCAAAAATCCGGTGGATATGTCGTTGTTACGATTCTCGCCGCTATGGTCGCAATGGTACTCACGGCCATCAGCTATGGCCGCATGGCGGCCCTCTATCCTTCCGCGGGTTCGGCCTACGCTTACGTCAGCCGTGGCATCCATCCTTATCTCGGATTCGTGGCCGGATGGGCGATGCTGCTGGACTACATCCTGAATCCACTCTTCTGTGTGCTCTATGGCACGCTCTCGTTGCAGCGCGCTCTCCCGATTTTGCCCTTCCCGATAGGTGCGCTCCTTTTCGCCGGCGGAATCACGCTGCTGAACCTGCGCGGAATCCGATCCACTGCTCGCGCCAACCAGGCGCTTCTCGTGTTCATGGGAATCGTGCTCTTCAGCTTCATCGTGCTCGCGATCCGATACATCGCGGCTCGACATGGCGTCCTCGGGCTCTTTTCCACCCAGCCGTTCTATCGTCCCGGCACTTTCCACGTTCGTGCCATAGCCTCGGCAACCTCCTTTGCGGCCCTGACCTACCTCGGCTTCGATGCGGTGACCACCATGGCCGAGGATGTGAAGAATCCACGCCGAAATGTCATGCTGGCCGCCGTCGTGGTTTGCTTGTTTACCGGCCTGTTCGGCGGCCTCCTGGTCTACCTTGGCCATCTCGCGTGGCCCGATTACCACACCTTCAGCAACGTCGACACCGCATTCATTGACGTTACCGGCCGTGTCGGTGGGCGCCTCCTGCTGGATGCAACCGCCATCCTGTTGGTCGTCGCCAATATTGGTGCGGGCTTGACGACGCAGGTAGGAGCCGCGCGGCTCCTTTATGGCATGGGAAAGGAAAACGTGATTCCCGCATATCCTTTCTCTCGCCTCCACCCCACCCGCAACACTCCCCATTTCAACATCATTCTCCTGGGCGTTCTCGCTTTTATTGGAGCGCAACTGATCAGTTACGAATTAGCTGCCGAGCTGCTCAACTTCGGCGCTTTCCTTGGCTTCATGGGAGTGAATCTCGCGGTGATCTGGGATTTCTGGATACGCAGAACCGGAGAGCGAAAGAGAAACTTCATCTTCGACGTCATCCTCCCCTTTTTCGGTTTCCTGTTCTGCTCGGTGATCTGGATCGGGTTGGGAACACCGGCCAAAATCGCCGGCTCCCTCTGGCTATTTATCGGCTTCTTCGTGCTGGCCAGGCAAACGGCGTGGTTCCGGCGTCCAGTCGTGATGTCCGATCCCTCTACTTACGAATAAGAAAAGGCCCGTTGTATGCGAATGAAAAAATTCATTAACGATCCGCAAAACCTGGTATCGGAACTTCTGGAAGGGATGGTCCTGGCATTCCCCAAGAAAGTGCGTCTGAGTGGCCGCAACATCCTGGCCCGAGCGGTCCCCAAGGAGTCCGGCAGAGTACGTTTGGTAACTCTAGGCGGCAGCGGCCATGAGCCCGGCTTAAGCGGATTTGTCGGGAAGGGGCTGCTTGATTACAGCGTCGCCGGTGATATCTTCGCGGCCCCCGGAGCGCCCCGTTGCATGGAGGCGATTCGTACCGCCTGCGCAGACGGCAACAGCGCCCTGCTCGTCGTGTTGAACCATGCCGGTGATGTACTCTCCGGCAACATCGCCATGGAAATGGCCCTGCGCGAGGGTTGCAAAATCAAGATGGTGCTCACCCACGAGGATATTGCCGGCGGGCCGAATCCGGACGATCGCCGCGGCCTGGTAGGATTCTTCCCGGTCTACAAGGTTGCAGGAGCGGCCGCGGAGCGAGGCGCGAGCCTCGACGCATGCCTGGAAATTGCGGGCCGCATGGAACGCAATATGCGCACACTCGCAGTTGCCGTGAGCACTGCCACCCATCCTTCTACCGGCCAGCCGATCTTCGAGCTCGGGGACGACGAAATGGAGATCGGCATGGGCCAACACGGCGAAGCAGGTACTGGCCGCATGCCGCTCAAGTCCGCCGATGAAACTGCGGAAATCATGCTCAATATGCTGCTCGAAGATCTCGGGGTCAAGAGCGGTGAACAGCTGTTGGTGCTGGTGAATGGGGCTGGGGCAACCACACTGATGGAACTGCTGATCGTTTTTCGCCGTATCGCCCATGTATTAGTGGACAAGAAGATCAAGCTGGTGCGCAGTGCTGTAGGGGAATTCATCACCACCCAGGAGCAGGCCGGCTTTCAGATGCTGATTGCGCGTATGGATCCGGAATTGATTGAGCTTTGGGATGAGCCGGCGGACGCGCCATTTTTTGTGAAGCAATGACGGTAACGATTGGCAAGACCGAGTTGCAAAACATGTTCGCCCAGGCTGCGGCTCAGCTTCGTAGTGAAAACCGGCGGCTGTCGGAATTGGATTCCATCGGAGGAGACGGAGATCACGGGACCACCATGTTACGCGCTGCGGAACAAATGGAAGCTTGGCCCCGCGAACCGGAAGACGAGAGCCTCGCTGCTCTTCTCAAGGCTGTCGGGTGGCGAGTCTTGAGCATTGACGGAGGTGCTTCCAGCAGCCTGTTGGGCACATTTTTTTCCGGTATGGGCGATGTGGCGTTGTCACGGGATTCAATGGATGCAACACAACTCGCGCAGTCACTGCAGGCTGGTCTCCACGCCGTCGGCAGGCAGACCAAGGCAAAGCCCGGGGATAAAACGATGATGGACGCGCTCAGCCCCGCCATTGCCGCCGCAAGCGCCGCCGCCGAAGCCGGCAAGGCCGTCCCAAAGGTTTTGCAGGAGGCTGCCGCGGCTGCTCAGTCGGGAGCGGAGTCAACCCGGAATTTAGTCGCTCGCTATGGGAGGGCCAGAAGTCTGGGAGAGCGAACAAGAGGTCATCCCGATGCCGGTGCGACTTCGATCGCGCTCATTTTCAAGGGATTCAGGGAAGGAGTCAACAATGCCGGATCTTGACAGTTTGCAGGACGGGAAAAATTATTTCCTCGATACACCACAGCGCAGCCATCCCAGCCGGATCAAGGGCAGCAACTCCCTGGACTGGGGAATGAAGAATCGCCTGGCGCGCATCTTCGACGCCGACGATTCCAGAACCGTGATGCTGGCGATCGATCACGGTTACTTTCAGGGGCCGACCACCGGCCTGGAGCGAATCGACGTCACCATTGTGCCCTTGATCGCCTATGCTGATGCGCTGATGGTGACTCGCGGGAGCTTGCGCAGCACAATTCCCGCGGAAATTTCGCGTCCCGTCGTGCTCCGCTCCAGCGGTGGCCAAAGCATCCTCAAGGAACTGTCCAACGAATTGGTCGCTGTCGACATCGACGATGCCATTCGCCTCAACGCTTCCGCCATGGCTGTTCAGGTCTATATCGGTGGTGTACACGAACACGAATCCATCGGCAATTTGTGCAAGGTCGTCGACGCCGGGAATCGCTACGGCATTCCCACCATGGCCGTCACGGGCGTAGGCAAAGATCTGGTTCGCGACGCCAAGTACCTGGGCCTTGCGACCCGCATTTGTGCGGAAATGGGGGCCCACTTCGTGAAGACCTACTTTTGCGACAAAGGCTTCGCTCGCGTCGCTGCCGGCTGTCCGGTTCCGCTCGTGATCGCCGGCGGCAAGAAGCTCCCCGAGTTGGACGCTCTGAAGATGGCCTGGCACGCGGTCAATGAAGGCGCCGCCGGAGTCGATATGGGACGAAATATTTTTCAATGCGATTCTCCTGAGGCCATGATCCAGGCAGTCCGTGCCGTGGTGCACGGGGACGAGACGCCGGAGAAGGCTTATGATCTCTACCTCAGTCACAAATCCATTCCAGCAGGCAGGTAAACATGACCAGCAAAAATACCGTTCAGGTAGTGTGTGTCGCAGAGTTTCGCGCCCTGGAGGGCAAAACTGGCGCACTGATCGAGGCGCTCCATTCTTTGATCGCCAGCACCACCAAAGAGCCGGGTTGCATACGCTACGAGCTGAATCAGCGCGTCGACGACGACCGCTGGATCACCTTCGTTGAAAAATGGAAGGACCAGAAGGCCTTCGACGAGCATTGCAAGATGCCGTACATCACGAATTTCTTCGATAATGTGCGGCCCCAATTGGTCGAAGACTTTGCCGTCAAGCTGTACCAGGAGATTCTGCCTTAGTGAAGGATCGAGTTATGGGTCAGATACAATGACGCCACCATGAACTAACATCCTTATTTATTTGGAGTCCGCCATGGCCAGGTCGAAGAAGTCTTCCGCATCGAACACTGATATTGAGCTCAGGACCGGACGAGTGCGCGTACCCAGACGGTCCTGCTGCGATCACTTTAGTGTGATCGAGCCGCAGATCAATGCCGAGGGTGTCCATGTTTGGCCATTCGACGTGTCCTGTCCGGTCGATGTTCTGTTTATGACCGAGGACGGCCGCCATAGTGTGAGAATGAATCGGCATGGGTACTTCGAGATTCTGTATCTCTGCGCGGGCAACGCCAACTGTCATATTCAGGATCGGCTGCTGCCTTTCAATGAAGGGGATCTTGCCATCGTAGGCAGCACGCTGTATCACCGGGTGGAATGCCGATCTGCTACTCCGTTGACCATTGCTGCTCTTTTCTTCGAGCCCGACTTCATTCGATGTGAAGGCGGGAGTGACAGCGCGGAGTACCTGACTCCTTTCCTCCTGCAGGACCCGGAATTCCCCCATATCGTGCCTGCGGAAACAGGAATCCCCAGCCAGGTTCTCGAGCTGATGTTGCGTATCCGGTCAGAGTTGCCTCCCTTATCCCCTCGCGGAAGACTAGCGGTCAAGACGTATCTGAAGATGATCCTGATGCTGTTGGTAAACCGGTATGCCTCCTACGCCGGCACCGTGGAAACCTTCCAACGGCAGCAACGCGACCTCGACCGGCTTTTGCCGCTGTTTCGTTATCTCGGCGAAAACTGCGGTTCCGCTATCCAGGTGAAGGAAGCCTCACGGATTTGTGGCATGAGCGAATCGCACTTCATGAGTTTCTTCAAGCGGGTGACTGGCTTGTCCTTCATGAAGTATCTCAACCACTATCGTGTCGAACGCTCCCAGGTAATGCTGGTGAACACCGACGAGCCAATGGCGACCATCAGCCAGGAAATGGGCTTCTGCGACCAGAGCTATTTCGGTACCGTCTTCCGCAGGCTGGTCGGAATGACGCCGGCGGCCTACCGCAGGCGCTTTCGCGCGAAA
>Ga0335073_10010549_pt1 | contig 12988 bp, 9 predicted proteins | sample Lox_Sample_22_FD_207093 | JGI IMG/M metagenome (GOLD analysis project Ga0335073, IMG submission 207093) | Soil microbial communities from Loxahatchee National Wildlife Refuge, Florida, United States - Lox_Sample_2.2 | ecosystem: Environmental > Terrestrial > Soil > Wetlands | place: USA: Florida...
CGCCCAACAGTCCGCCACGCCGCTAAGAAGCCATGGTATGGCACCTGGTTGCGCTAGCGTCAGGACTGTGCCTGTCTGGATAAACGGGGAGCTGCTCCCTGACTCTGATGCCATGATCTCGGTCTTCGATCATGGGCTGGTAGTAGGCGACGGGGTCTTCGAGACCGTGAAAGTCACCGCCGGCCAGCCCTTCGCGCTCAGCCGGCACCTGGCCAGGCTGGGCCGGTCCGCCGCGGGCCTGGGATTGCCCCCGCCCGACCTCGAGGCGATCAGGGCAGGCGCGATGGCGGTCATCGAGGCATCACCGAAGGTGCCGCTTGCCCGGATGCGCATCACTGCGACGGCAGGAATCGCTCCTCTTGGGTCGGAACGGGGTACTTCTCCCGTTACTGCCATCGTTGCGGTCGCGGAGCAGAAGGCGCCAACCGACTCTGTCGACGTCGTCGTGGTGCCCTGGCCCCGCAACGAGCACGGTGCGCTGGCCGGGCTCAAGACAACGTCGTACGGAGAGAACGTCCGGGCCCTGAGCTACGCGGCAGAACGGGGCGGCAGCGAAGCGATCTTCGCGAACACCGCGGGCGAGCTTTGCGAGGGAACCGGCTCAAATGTCTTCGTCGTTATCGGGGGCCGCCTGATAACTCCGCCGCTGTCTTCCGGCTGTCTCGCTGGCGTGACGAGGGCGCTGGTCCTTGAGTGGGTTGGCGCGGCAGAGGATGCGCTTCCGCTGGACGCATTGTCAAATGCAGATGAAGCATTCCTAACCGGGACAACCAGGGACGTGCAGCCGATCCGGCGTGTCAATGGTTCCGAGCTGACTGCGGTGCCGGGTCCGATCACCAGAAAGGCTGCCGAAGTGTTCCGCATGCGGGCGGCAGAATCGCCCGACGCGTGAAAATGGCCATGCCGATCACGGCATGGCCATTTTCACGCGGGATTGGCGTCTTATGCGCGCCAGAGCAGCTCGTCGAGCTCACTGTCTACGTCGACGTAGTCGCTCTCGTGTCCCGGCGCGATGACCTCATACGTCCGGGTCAGGAACGCCGCGGTCGAGCTGCGCGGTGCTTCGAAGTGAGCCTCGCCAAACGGGGACGACAGCGCGATGTTCAGCAGCTCGTGACCGTGCTCGTCGGCCGGCCACACCTGGACGTCACCCTCGCCAGCCGGGCCTTCCATGCCCACAGCCAGCAGGTCACGCGCGAAAATCCACTCGACAGGCTCGTCGGTGCCGACGTGGAACGCCATGCGGATCGCGTACGGGTCTTCAGCGCTGTAGTAGAGGCTCGCCACAAGGGGGACCGATCCGTGGTCGGGGACCACAAGCCTGAGGCCGAGTTCTGCGGACACGGTCGCACTGCTGTTCATCATCGGGTCAGCCCTTTGCCTTGTCGTGTCCCGGATTGCCGGGCTTCACATATTGGTGCGCGGTTGCCCATCACTTAGGACATCGCGTTGTCCCGCGGAATTGTTATCGCGGGGGTTTAATTCCGCGAAAAGAAGCGACCGTAACCTCGGTCACCGATCAACAAACCATCCGCGACCTGGTCAAACGCTTCTCGCAATAAAACACCGGTTTAGACGCAGGATCATCCCGGTGGGTTACAAGCATCAGTTGTGACCTCCGCCACATGGGCCCCGGGAACGCCTGTTAGCGCACCTCGGCGCGCCGGGATCGATGTAATAGTCAGCATTTACCAGACTTTCAAGGTAAAAACTCTCCAGCACCAGTGGCGTGTCGCCTGGCGTTAAGCTAACGCGGCTTCGTGAAAGTCGAAAAATGCCCATTTCCACATTTTCTCGTTTTTACGCAAAGGTCGGGCAGCCGCAGCTGGCACCCGCAGGCCGGTGGATCTCCACCGGCGCATTTCGCTGCCCGGCCAGGAGCCAGCGCAGCGACCCGATGCGCCCGCGCAGCGACCGGATGGCGGCAGGTAGGTAGGGCCAAGCCCGGCGTCGTCGGCACAGAGCGACGGAAGCCTGGCATGCGCTACTCTGAGATCGCTCTGCGGCACGCCAGGCAGCTGCAGCGCCAGGGCGATTGGCTCAGCGGGAGAGCGCCTCGTTCACACCGAGGAGGTCACTGGTTCGATCCCAGTATCGCCCACCAGGTCAGAGGCCGTTCGCGAGTAGCGAGCGGCCTTTCGTGATCTTCGTGCAGCAAACGGGTGCAGCAGCAGCAGCCGTAGGAGCTGGGCCGTCGAGGCTCTGCTCAGCGGTTCAGCAAACGGGCGGATTGCGCGGGCGCGGCAACCTTTTGCCCGAGCGAACGATCCTTAGAGCGTGACAGACGAGACGGTCACCTTGGGCAGGCAGATCCCCAGCCGTGATGAGGCGATCGTCACGCTGTTCTATGCGTGCTACCCGCAGCTAGTAGCTACGGGCTATGGCGTGGCCGGCGACTGGGCCGTGGCCGAGGAGCTGGCCCAGGAGGCGTTCGTGCGACTCTGGCGGCGCTGGCGCTGGCTCCGCGATCCTGAGGCGGCGCCGGCGTACTTGCACCGGACGGTCGTCAATCTCGGCAACTCCGCTATCCAGCGTCGTGTCCTGGAACGGCGGGTCGCGCCTTTCCGCAGCGGACAGCCTGTGGAAGCAGGGCCCGAGGCCGGCATGGAGCTGCGGCAGGCCATCGGTGCGCTGTCGCCCCGTAAACGCGCCTGCGTGGTGCTGCGGTACCTGGTCGGCATGACGGAGGCGCAGACGGCGGAGGCACTCGGGATCACGCCCGGCACTGTCAAGAGCCAGACGCACAAGGCATTGCGGCAGCTCCGCGAGCAGCTGTCCGAACCGGTCGCGGCCGAGCAGACTCGCGCGGCGGAAGGCGATGGATGATGAACGACACCCGTTTCGAGCAGGAGCTGCGGGACAGGCTACGCGCCGAGTCAGACCGGCTGATCGATGTGGACAGCGCTTGGAGTGGGTTCCTGCGACGTCGGCAAGCGACTAAACGACGCCGCCAGCTCGCCGCGGCCGCAGTGGCTGCCGCTGTGATTGCCGTGCTCGTCCCTGCTGCGGTGGTCAGTCTGGGCGGTGGCGTGGCTTCACGCTCAGGTCAGCCCACGGGCCGACCGGTGCCCACCATTCCGGCAGGCGATGCCGTCGCGGCGCGCATACCGGTCGCGGACGTGATCAGCCTGGCCTCGTACGGGAGCGATGTGTGGGCGTTGACGGGCAACCACGAGCTGGTACGAATCGATGCCCGCACGAACGTCGTCACGCTGCGGGTGCCCGTGGCCGGCCTTGCCAATGACACGACGGTCGTCACTGGCGGCGGAGCGCTGTGGCTCGACGGCCTCGGCTCATCCGGTCACTCCCTGTTGCTACGGATCAATCCGGCCACCGGCGCGATCAGCGCCCGGACAAATCTGCCCGCGGGCTGCGGGCAGGCCGCTTACGGCCTCGGCCACGTATGGGTGTTGTGCAACGGGACGGACATAGTCCGGGTGCTGCGCATCGACCCGGCGACCGCCCAGGTGGACGCTCAGACCGGCGCCCTGCCCGGCCCCGCTTATTCCCTGGTCGCGGGCAGCGGGGGCGTCTGGTACGTCCCAGACAACGCCGGACCTGCGCAGGTCGACCCGAGCGGAACGCGCCTGACCGGGCTGAAGGTAACGGGCGTGAAATACCTCAACGTCCACAGTCCTGACTACATCGGCCCGCTAGGCGCCTCGCAGCTGGTGCTTGGCGACGGCGCCGTCTGGGCGCTCATCGGCAACGTTTCCGGGCGGCCAGAGAGCATCGCGGCCATTGACCCGGCCAGCGGCCGCATCACCCGAGCCTTCACCTACTCCGAGGCCGCCGGCGTGAACTATGACTTCTGGGGCCTATACGCCACGGTCGGCCAGGGTTCCATCTGGATGCTGGCCCCGCTTGGGCACAATGAGGTCGTCCGGGTCAGCATGACGACAGGCAAGCCGCTCAGCGTTGTGTTTCCGGGCGGCTCGTGCAGCCAGTACTGCATGCAGATCTACGATGCTGCCGGGGCTGTCTGGGAGCCAACATCGCACCAGATCCTGCGCATCGACCCGGCCAGGATGCCCGGCTGAGTTCCACCTCGTGTAGCAGCAGCCATCCCTGTCGAGGCGGCGCTAGCGTGGGCGGTGTGCTGCTGGCCTGCATCGCGTGCTGCCGCCCGAACTGAGGACAGACTTCCAGTCCATCGCTGCCTGGCGGCAGGGCGTGCATGAGGTGCTGGACCTGGCCGCGCGCAAGTGGGGCGGGCCGGTGATCGTCCCCATGACCATGATTGATCCCTGCTACTACCAGGAGACGATCGGCCGCCTTCGCGAGGGCGGCCACGATGTGCGCCACTTCACCCTGCTCGCCGATCGGGGCACGGTGCTGCGGCGCCTCCGGAGGCGAACCTTCGGGCTTGGTCTCCGGCACGAGCAGTGGGCCGTCGCCAAGCTGGATGAATGCCTCGCGACGCTCCAGGACGAGATGTTCGCTGAGCATCTCTATACCGACGAGATGTCGGTGGCACAGGTTGCCGATGCCATCGCCCGGTCGGCAGAACTGCCCATCAGACCGGACTCGGGCGGCGTGATACGCGCCCGGCTGCGCCTGTACCGGACGAGCCGCGCGCACATCCGGCGCGACTGAGAGTTCCGATTACTGTCGGTAGCTGACTGAGCAGGGCCGCTGATGGGCGCAGACCTGGGCCGGGCTCAACCCTGAAAACCGTCGCTGGACTGCGGCTTTCCTTACCGATCGTTTACAAGCCTCATGGCTTTTCTAGCTTAGAGCTCGGGTACGCATGTAACGCTGAGTAACTAGAATGGCGCGCGCAGAGTCCACGGGGCCTGTGCCGACTAATCGTGCCACGGACGGGGGATTGGCGTGTTCGGAGTGAAACGGCCCGGTAATCAGCCAGCCGCCATTGAGCCTGAGGCCGACGGCAACTCTGGTGGCCCGGCGCGCACCGGTGGTGTGCATACCGACACCGACCGACCGAGCGCCAACGGCGGGCCGGGCGGGAGCGCTGGGTGGCCGCCCGGTAAGCGGCCGGGCCGTAACGGCGGGTCCGGCAGGCCCAGCAGGCCCGGCAACAAGATCCTCCTTGTCGGAACCGCGATAGTCGTCGTCGCGGCAGCTGGAGTGGCCTATGCGGTGACGCAGTCAGGATCTGGTAAGTCCCCCACACGAGGGGGCAGCGCTCCGGTTCCCGTTGGGCACATTCACCTCACGTCGATGACGCCAGCCGATGGGACCAGGAACGTCGACGGCGCGTACCCGATTACCGTTAACTTCTCGGCGCCGGTAGCTGCCAGCTCGCCGAAACCGGTGATCACGCCGCAAGTGCCGGGTAGCTGGAGCGCCCAGGGCAACTCGCTGGTGTTCACGCCGGCGACGCCATTCGGCCCGTCTACCCGGGTGACAGTAGACATCCCCGCCGGCATCCGGTCAGCCACCGGCGCGCTCCTCAGCACACCGGAGACCGAGCGCTTCACCACCAGCGGCTACAGCCAGCTGGCACTCGCCGAGATGCTCACCGACCAGGGCTACCTGCCGATGACGTTCTCGCCCACATACAGCGGCGCCGCACGGGTGTCGGCCGCAATGGCAGAGTTCGCCCCAGCCAGCCTGACCGCAGGCGGCGTCGCGTACGACCCGCCGCGGGGCACGTTTACCTTCGACTCCGGCTACCCGTCCATGCTCCAGAGCATGTGGAATCCGAACCAGGCGAACGTGCTCCTGCGAGGGGCCGTAATGGCGTTCGAGTCGGAGCACAACATGACGGTCGACGCCAGCCTGACGCGGCAGTTCTGGCGGGCCCTGCTCCAGGCCCAGCAGAGTGGCGAGCAGAACCAGAACGGCTACACGTACGCGGTCGCCAACAAGGGAAGCCCAGAGACGCTAACCATTTACCACAACGGCCACTTCGCCATGCGGAGCCTCACCAACACCGGCATACCATCGGACCCGACCGTCAACGGTACCTTCCCGGTCTATGCCAAGTACCGGTTCACGATCATGAGCGGAACCAACCCGGACGGTAGCCACTACTCAGACCCAGTGCAGTGGGTGTCCTACTTCAACGGGGGCGACGCCGTGCATTACTTCGTGCGCCCCGGATACGGCTACCCGCAGAGCCTTGGCTGCGTGGAACTGCCCTACAACGCCGCCGTGCGGGCCTATCCGTACCTGACCTACGGCAGTCTGGTCACCGTCACCGGCTGAGCCACGAAGGCCGCCCGAGCCCGGACGAACTACCGCGCGGCACCGCTCTCCTGCGGTGCCGGGCGGTGTCATGTGCACGGCCGGGCGGTGTCATCTGCACTTCCCGCTGGGCCGTGGAACCCTGTCTGTATCCGTTTCTTAACCTCCTCATCGTCTCAGGGACTATTGAGGCCATCTAGAGTCAAATCTCCAGATGTGCTGGTATACATCAGGCAGGTCCTTGTCACGCCCGCTGCGTCTGGCCGGGCAATGACGGTGAGCGAGGGAGTCCCCGTTGTCCTTTCTGACGCATTTGCGTGGGCGGGTCGCTGCGATCGGCAGCGTTATCGTCCTGCTCCTGGTAGCAGGCGTGTGGGTCGCACTGACGCACGCCTCGGCCTCCCCCAGGGACACCGGGTCCTCCGGGAGCACGAGCAGCGGTCGCACCGCGAGCAAAGCGAGCAGCAAGGGGTCATCGCAGGTGCCGTCCGGTCCGCTGCAACTGCTGTCGGAGACTCCGGCCAGCAATGCCAGCGGCATCAGTGGCGTCACCGATGTCAAGATCCAGTTCTCCGCCCCGCTCGCCGCCAACTCGCCGCTGCCACGGATCAAGCCGGACGTGGCAGGCAGCTGGCAGGGGACCGGGACGAGCACCCTGACGTTCGTTCCCAGCCGCGGTTTCAGCCAGCAGACCCGCGTGCGGGTGACGATCCCCGGCGGCACGCTCGGCATTCGGTCCGCGCACGGCGCGCTGCTGGCCAAGACGATCAAGGTGAGTTTCAGGACCGGCAGTTATCAGACCGCCCGGCTCGACGAGCTCCTCGCCCAGCTCGGCTACCTGCCATTTACCTGGACTGCGTCATCGGGTGCCACGGTGCCTCCAGCAACTGACAAGGCCGGGCAGCTCGCCGCTGCCTACAACCCGCCGCAGGGCACGTTCAGCTGGGACTCCGGCTACCCGAGCGAGTTGCACAAGTTCTGGCTGGGCGGCTCGGCGGACAGCCTCATGGTCAAGGGCGCGGTGATGGCATTCGAGGCGGACCACGGCCTGGCGGTCGACGGCGTTCCCGGACCAGAGGTGTGGAGCACGCTGCTCAAGGCGGTAGCGGACAACCAGGTCAACACGCACGGTTACACCTACGCGCTGGCCCGTGAGGGCAACCCGGAGACGCTCACCGTCTGGCATGACGGCAGGGTCATCATGAAGTCCCTGGCAAACACCGGAATCGCCGCTGCGCCGACAACGCTAGGCACCGCCAACGTCTACCTGAAGTACTACTACCAGATCATGAAGGGGACGAACCCGGACGGCAGCAAGTATGCGGACCCGGTGTATTACGTCTCCTACTTCCGGTCCGGCGAGGCAGTCCACTACTTCAGCCGCGGGTCGTACGGCTTCCCGCAGAGCCTGGGCTGCGTTGAGCTGCCGTGGAGCAATGCCAAGTTCATCTGGAAGTACATGAACTACGGGACCCTGGTCACGGTCGCTCGCGGCAGCCAGACCCCATCCACTAGCCCGACGTCAAACTAGGCGACCGGCACACCAAGGCGCCTGTGTGGCCGCCGGCCGGCGCGGGCCGGCCGGCGTCGGTAGCATCAAGGCACGGGGCGATCGCGTTCTCCGCGCCTCGAACACGCGACCGCGACGAGGTCGCGAGCCAGACCGCCACATGAAGGAGCCAGCCCGTGCCTGCCGACAAGCTTCACATCACACTCGCCGGAAGCGAGCACGTGGTGGAAGAGGGCACGACGGCCGGCCGGGCGCTGGCCGACCGGGATCCCGATACCGCCGTCATCGCCGCCAGGGTCAACGGCGAGCTTCGTGACCTGGCAGCGCCGCTAGCGGACGGGGACCGGGTCGAGCCGGTCACCATCGGCTCCGCCGACGGCCTGAACATCCTGCGGCACTCCACAGCGCACGTGATGGCGCAGGCTGTCCAGGAGCTGTTCCCGCAGGCCAAGCTCGGCATCGGCCCTCCCATCGAGAATGGCTTCTACTACGACTTCGACGTGCCAGCGGCCTTCACACCCGACGACCTGAAGTCGATCGAGCAGCGGATGCGCCAGATCGTCAAGCAGGGTCAGCTCTTCAGCCGTCGCGTCGTCACTGACGGCCAGGCACGGTCGGAGCTCGCTGACGAGCCCTACAAACTCGAGCTGATCGGCATCAAGGGCGGCGCCGGCGGCCCAGCGGACGACTCCGCGCTAGGCGACTCCGGCGAGTCGGTCGAGGTCGGCGGTGCCGAGCTGACTATCTACGACAACCTGGATCCTGGCAGCGGCGAGCTGCGCTGGAAGGATCTGTGCCGCGGCCCGCACCTGCCGACGACCAGGAACATCCCGGCCTTCAAGCTGATGCGCACCGGCGGCGCGTACTGGCGGGGCAGCGAGCTTAACCCGCAGCTGCAGCGGATCTACGGCACAGCCTGGCCCTCCCGGGACGCCCAGGACGAGTACCTCCGGCTGCTCGAGGAGGCCGAAAAGCGCGATCACCGCAAGCTGGGCGCGGAGCTTGACCTGTTCTCGTTCCCCACCGAGATCGGCAGCGGGCTGCCCGTCTTCCACCCCAAGGGCGGCATCGTCCGCAAGGCGCTGGAGGACTACTCGCGGCAGCGACACGAACAGGCTGGCTACGAGTTCGTCTACACGCCGCACATCACCAAGTCGAACCTGTTCGAGACTTCCGGCCACCTGGAGTGGTACGCCGAGGGGATGTACCCGCCCATGGAGATGGAGGGCGCGAAGTACTACCCCAAGCCGATGAACTGCCCGATGCACATCCTGATCTACGCATCGCGCGGCCGTTCCTACCGCGAGCTGCCGCTCCGGCTGTTCGAGTTCGGCACCGTGTACCGGTACGAGAAGTCGGGCGTCGTGCACGGGCTCACCAGGGCCCGCGGCTTCACCCAGGACGACTCCCACATCTTCTGCCGGCCCGACCAGCTGCAGGACGAGCTGGCTAGTCTGCTGGACTTCGTGGTCAACCTGCTCCGCGACTACGGCCTCACCGAGTTCGAGGCGGAGCTGTCCACCCGGCCGGACAAGTTCGTCGGCGAGATAGCCGAGTGGGACAACGCAGAGGCCGCGCTCAAGTACGCACTGGACAAGTCCGGGCTTCCGTATGTCATCGCAGAAGGCGAAGGTGCCTTCTACGCGCCGAAGATCGACGTGCATGTGAAGGATGCGATCGGCCGCCGCTGGCAGCTGTCGACGCTGCAGGTCGACTTCCAGGAGCCGGGCCGGTTCGGCATCGAGTACCAGGCCGCCGACGGCAGCCGCCAGCGGCCGTACATGATCCACCGGGCCCTGTTCGGCTCGATCGAGCGGTTCTTCGGCATCCTGCTTGAGCACTATGCGGGCGCGTTCCCGCCCTGGCTGGCGCCGGTCCAGGTGGTCGGCATCCCGATCTCCGACGCGCATGTCGACTACCTGCAGGGTGTCGCGACCCGACTACGCGAGCACGGCATCCGGGTCGAAGTCGATACCAGCGACGACCGGATGCAGAAGAAGATCCGCAACGCGCAGCGGCAGAAGGTGCCCTTCATGCTGCTGGCCGGCGATGACGACGTGGCGGCCGGGGCGGTGTCCTTCAGGTACCGCAGCGGCGAGCAGAAGAACGGCGTGCCTGTCGTTGACGCCATTGCCGAGATCACCGGAGCCGTGGCTAGCCGGGTCCAGGTCTGAGGCCTGTGCCCGATCACGTGCCGGGACCTGATGATCTCGACCCAGGCCAGAACGACATCCCAGCCAGGCGGGATGTCGTTCTCGACGACGTGTACGAGATCGCGCCCGACGGCTTTCAGCGATTGTGGATGCCGCACCGGCTTGCCTACATCAAGGGCGAGGGCAAGCCAGCCGATGCGAGCGCGGTCGAGTGCCCGTTCTGCGCGATTCCGAAGCTCTCGGATGCGGACGGCCTGATCGTGGCGCGCGGCACGGAGGTCTACGCGGTGCTGAACCTGTACCCCTACAACAGCGGGCACCTGATGGTCGTCCCCTACCGGCACGTCGCCGACTACACCGATCTGACCGACCCGGAGACTGACGAGCTCGCCGACTTCACCAAGCGCGCGATGATCGCGCTGCGCCAGGCCTCGCAAGCCCAGGGCTTCAACATCGGCATGAACATGGGCGGCGTGGCCGGCGCAGGCATTGCCGCGCATTTGCACCAGCACGTCGTTCCCCGCTGGGGCGGCGACGCGAACTTCATGCCGGTCGTCGGCCGGACGAAGGTCCTGCCGCAGCTCCTCGGCGATACCAGGGTCGTGCTCGCCGACGCATGGCCGAAGGGCGAACCCCAGACCTAAGGGAACGGGCAGGTCCGGGTCGCCCAGCCAAAGACCGAGGCAGCCCAGCGGCGGTAAACGGCTGCCTTGGCCTCGCCTGTCCCAACTCGCTCGGCAAAGCGAGATCGTCGATGTCCGATTTACACCTTTAGGTCGATATGCGGGGCCAGTGCGCGGTCATGGATGTGAACTTGGTGCTGCCATACGGGCTGTTGCAGAATCGCCGGTGCGGCGCGCCTTTCATCCTGGTTCATGATCGTCTGGGATGATTAGTTTATGGCGAAGGGGTACCGTCGGGTCGAGCGTGATCAGGTGTTCTTGTTCCCGCCGAGCATGCGGGACTGGCTGCCGGATGGTCATCCGGTGTGGCTGGTGATCCGGGCGGTGGAGCAGATGGATACCCGCGTGTTCCATGACCGGCGCAGGCTCGGCGGCGCGGGCGCGGCCGGCTATGACCCGGACATGCTGGTGACGGTGCTGACGTGGGCGTACGCGCATCAGGTCACTAGCTCGCGGCGGATCGAGCAGCTGTGCCAGACCGATGTGGCGTTCCGGGTGATCTGCGGCGGGAACCTGCCCGACCACACCACGATCGCCCGGTTCCGCGGCGAGTTCGCCGGTGCGGCGGCCGTGTTCTTCGCCGAGGTGCTGGGCCTGTGCGCGCGGCTGGGCATGGGGAAGCTGGGTGTGGTGGCGCTGGATGGCACGAAGGTCGCTGCGTCGGCGTCGAAGTCGGCGAACCGGACCGAGGACCGGCTGCGCAAGCTGGCGGAGGAGACCGTTGCCGCGCACGCGGCGGCCGACGCTGAGGAAGACGGCCTGTTCGGGCCGGGGAACCGCGGCGATGAGGTGCCCGGGGATGCCTGGTCGCCGCGGTCGCGGCAGGAGCGGATCGCCGCCGCGCTGCGCTCGATGCGCGACGAGCGGGAAGCCGCCGAGGCGCAGCGGCAGGCCGCCGAGGCCGCGCGGCGGCAGCAGGCGGCCGAGTACCTGGACGCCGTGACCGGGATACCGCGGCCCGGCCGCCCGCTGGCCGGGACCGAGGTGGAACTGGCCCGGCGGAAGCTGGACCGGGAACGGGCCTCCCGTGCTGCTCAGCTGGCCGAACTCGAAGGCCGCTATGCCGCCGGCCAGCCGCGTCGCGGCCGGCCCGCCGGGATCGAGGACTACTGCCGGGTCGTTCAGGCCGCCGCCGCGCTGGAGCGCGCCGTTGCCCGGCAGGCCGCCGCGGACGCCGGCCAGGGCAGGAGCGACGGCACCAAGGGCAGCAAGGACACCGGGCGGGCGCCAGTGCGCAATATCACCGACCCCGACAGCCGGCTGATGCCGGTGCGCGGCGGCGGCTTCATCCAGGGTTACAACGCCCAGAACGTGGTCAGCGAAGACGGGCTGATCATCGCTACCACGCTCACCCGCGACACCGGCGACGTCGCCTGGCTCACCGCGATGATGCAAGCCGCCGAGGCCGCCGCCGCGTTCATCACCGTCCGCCACCCCGCCGGCAGCGGCCACGACCACGCCGACGGCGCCACCGCCACCAGCAGCGGTGACCGCACCGGTAACAGCGACGACGGCGGTGACACCTGGCGGCAGGCCGGCTACCAGCCCGCCGGCTACGCCGGGCCGATCGGGCTGCTGCTGGCCGACGCCGGGTACTGCTCCGAAGACAACATCGCCGCGCCCGGACCGCCCCGGCTGATCGCCACCGGCAAGCGCCGCGACCTAGAGAAAACAGCCCGCCACGGCAGCGGTGAGCACACCCAGTCCGGGCAGCACACCGTCGCCATGGCCGCGCTGCTGCAAACCGGGGACGGAATCACCGGCTACCGGCACCGCGGCCACATCTCCGAAACCCCGCACGGCGACATCAAGCACAACAAGGGCTTCCGCCAGTTCTCGCTCCGCGGCCACGCCAAAACCAGCAGCGAATGGCAGTTCACCACCGCCACTGCCAACCTGTTCAAAGCCATCACCAGCGGTCACCTCACCCGCACCGCCCTCGACAACCTCACCGCCCCGGCCAGCACCCCGGCCACCTAGCCAGCCAGCACAAGCCCTCAGCCAAAGACCACAGGACGCGCCAGCCAACCCGGCCAGCCCGCTCACGACCCCGCGCCCGAGCACAGACCCGATTCGGCAACAGCCCGTATGGCAGCACCAACTTCACATCCATCTGCCGCAGCGGAGAAGCGCAGCCTTGCATTAGCCGTAAACCAGGCAGATTTCTGACTCACTCAGGCTGGAACTCCGCGAGCGCGGCCTGGACGCCAGGGATGTCATTGACGCACACCGCGTCTGCTCCGGCCTCAGCCAGCAATAGCGCCTCGTCCGGATCCGGCGACCACGTCATGACCTCCAGCCCGGCCGCATGGGCGTGCCCGAGGATCTGCTCGGTGCTGAGGCGGAGGTCGGCCGGCTCGGGCCGCTCGCGCCGCGCTTGGAGCAGGGCGCCGGTGTGCAGGCAGACGGCGTCGAGCCCGAGGTTGGCTGCGGCCGAGACGGCCTGCGCCGCGGGATACTGCCGCTCGGTAATGAGGCCGAGTGGCACG
>Ga0335073_10010550_pt1 | contig 12988 bp, 11 predicted proteins | sample Lox_Sample_22_FD_207093 | JGI IMG/M metagenome (GOLD analysis project Ga0335073, IMG submission 207093) | Soil microbial communities from Loxahatchee National Wildlife Refuge, Florida, United States - Lox_Sample_2.2 | ecosystem: Environmental > Terrestrial > Soil > Wetlands | place: USA...
TCCAACTTTAGGCAGTTGGAATTGTTGGTGCAACGATCGAACCACCACATCCTCCTCAGTCTTCATGTGCAAGCAAACCGCGTCCACCACCAATCTCGTCACACTTGCGAATTTCGACTTTCAGGGTCGGCCCGAGCCTTGGCAGGCCGGAGACACAATCTCAGTGAGTTGTTTCGCCAATTGAGCCGCCCCGCCTCGCAAGCGGCGTCAAGCGCAGCGCAATGCCGTCGGCCGTGCTTTCCACGCCAATGCCCGTGAGATCCGTCACCAGGTAGTGCGCGGACTCCAGCGATTCCGCCTCATGCGAGAAAGTTGTCGCCACCACCGTGCAGCCCGCGGCACGTCCCGCCTCCACACCCGACGCCGAATCTTCAAATACCACGCAATCAGCCGGTGCAACCCCCAGCAGTGCGGCGCCCGCTAGGAACGGCTCGGGAAGCGGCTTGCCGCGCGTCACTCGTTCCGCGGTCACAAGGTGCCCGGGTACTTGAATTCCGCCCGCGGCCAGCCGGATGCGGGCCAGCCGCTCGGTGGCGCTCGTCACCACCGTCCACCGGTCCCGTGGCAGCGCCGCCAGCAGCTCTTTCACACCCGGCAGCACCGTCAACCCCTCGTTGTCTTCCACCTCGATCTCTTCAATCACCTTCAGCTCGGCTTCAACGTCGAGGTCCGGGCGGAGCATGGCGATCGTTTCCACGGCTCGGCGTCCATGGGCCGTCTCCAGCGTCTCCGCGGCATCCACCCCGCGCATCCCGGCCCACTTCGTCCAACTCCGCTCCACCGACCCGATCGAGGAAATCAGAATCCCATCCATATCAAACAGGATGGCCTTGCAATGAATAAGAACAGCGTAGGAAACGGAAGATAAAGCCATACTTTGATTGTATGGGCCGCTAAGAAGCGATCGTCTCGCGCATCGGGCCCTCACTAATCGGGAGTCGGTCTCTCGATGTGGTCGATGACGATGTTTTCCGTAGGAATTTTCGCCGGGATAAGTTTGAGGCCGAGCCGCGCCACATCCCAATCAGATGCGGGGACGCCTTCACTACCAAGCCGTGTTAGATCGAATCGATATTTCCCAGCCAATCCTGTTCTATCCACTACTATGGCGCCCCCGCCCGAAAGGCTTTCGGCTAAAGCGGCCATCGAGGTTGCATAGAAATGCAGCACCGGATTATCTGGCGAGGCAATGGGAACCATCCTGCCGCCAAATGTAATCATCATTGCATTGTCAGGAATCACATCGTCGGCCTTGGCTTTCACAAGTTTCTTCACATTCGGACCGTGCGCTGCGACGACCAGCGCAAAACCGTCAGCCTCCGCGGGGACAAGATGAATGGCAAGTTTGCAGCGCTCGATAAGCGCATTGCGCAGCATGGTCTGAAGCATCGGGTTGGGCACGTGAAACCCGCGCGACACAAAACTGTGCCATGCTGGCAGGTCCGACTCGCCTACCTTGCCAACAAAATCAAATTCGTCGTCCCACAACCACCCTGGCGCGCCTACGATACGATCTCTGGAGAAACTGTGCCACGGTAGATAGGCGAACAGAAGTGTCCTCGCCAGTGGCAAACCGATGGCGCGATATTCATCGCCCCAAGGGAGAATTTGCATTCTCCACTCATTGGGCCCAGCCTTGCTGGGATGGATTGAGACAACATCGAAGGCGAGGTCAGGGCGAACTGGAGGGCTTTCGTTTGTGTCCGGCATGGCGCTCGATGAATGGCCAACCTGAGCGACAGTGATCGCGCAACTGAGACAGATTGCAACCGCGCCACTCCAGAGACAGGGCAAAGTCGTTCTCAGCGATTTCTGGCACAACCCCATAAGGACAATCACGTTTTGCCTTGCATTTTATCTTTAGACTGCAAGACCTCGAATCAGTCGCCTTTAGGCTCAGCGCGTTGCGGCGGATGGCTTCATCGCAGCCTGTCTCAACATGGGCCGATCGCCGGAATCCCATCCATATCAAACAGGATGGCCTTGCAGCGAATAAGAACAGAACAGGGCACAAATCGATTCTAGAGGCGTCAGCCCGAGGCGCCCCGCAACCTCGATCGCATTGTCAACCCATATATTTTCTAACTCGCTCTCCCACAAGCACTTCCATTTGCAGGTAATTTCCGGCCTTTGGCGCACAATAGCTTCAACAATGCACAGAAACGAGAATTCGGGAACCGGTCAGCTCCAGTCGGCAAATGTTCTTCGCCCTGCAAATCGGCAAGATGTGGGACGGATTCGCTTTCTGATCGCCGAAAATGGTCCGAAAAACGCCCGTAAATTCTTGATTCTGGCTATCGAGGGGATCTAAATTCCTGATCCACAAAGACTTAGAGGGGGATCTCAAAGGTATGGTGCCTATAGAATCAACGACTTAGCCACATTTTTTTATTTTTTTTGTTCGATGAGCGTCGAACTGTTGCGGCCGCGGCCAGGGGGCACCGTCTGCTATGTAAATCACTTGCGTTTCGCCGCCGCTTCTTTTGCCGCTCCGCCAAAACTAATTCGCGGCGGATCGCCAAATGTGATCATCGCCTCAACGGCTCGTTTCCGCGCGCCCTCGGTCATCTGGCTTTGCTTCACCGCGACGGCTCCATTTGCAATCTCTGCGTCGCCGCTCCAGCTGTCAAAGCGATTCAGCGCCACAGGAATCACCGTCGCTCTCGGTGCAGTGATCGCTCCGCGCAGCGCTTCAAACTGCAGCGAGCCCTTCGCCGAACTGGCCAGGTCTTTGCCGCTATAACCCGCCAGCTCCACTCTGCCGTTGCCGCTGATCGCCGCTCCAGTCCAGTGGAAGCCCAGCAGACCGCCAAGGTCCGTGGCGTTGAGCTTCGTAAAGTCGCCCTCCAGCGCGTAAGCCGGCTTGTCCGCGTCGGTCTCGGGCTTCGTCAGCGTTCCGGTTGCATGCACGCTGCCGCCCAGCACGTTCGCATCCAGGCTCGTGATCTCCGCTCCAGTCGCGGTGATCCGCATCGCCGCCGATGCGTTCTTCAGTGTCACCGGCCCCAGCGCCAGCGACTCCGCGTCCGCCGTGCCTTCCAGTCGCGGCCACGGCGGCGCTGTTGAGGGATGGATGCGGTTGATCAGATCCGAAAGCAATGTGCTCTTCGTCCGCGCCCCCAGCAGCGCCGTCTGCACGGCCGCCGCGTCCAGGTCGCCAAAGTGCATCTGGAACTCGGTCGGGCACGGCTGCGGCGGAGTTTGCGACGGGCATTGCACTGGCACGGTCAGGCTCGCCGTCCCTTTCAGCGGCCCATACGTGAACGCCACCGGATCCCAGTCGAGATCCTCGTTGTCGAGGTGCAGCGTGGCTTCCTCGATCACCACCTTGCTCGCCAGGAACTCCGGCTTCCAGTTCACGTTATGCAGGGCCACGGTTCCTGTCAGTGTATCGGTGGTCACGTTGCCGCCCGCGCTTCCGCTTCCTTGCCCATTCATCGACGTCTGCGTTTGCGGCGCGCGACTGCCCTCGTTCCCCGCGCCGTTCGCAGGCACGTTCGCAACGGGGATCTCTTCCGGCGGAATCCATGGTCCCGCTGCGGTCAGGTCCACGGCAATTGGGTCTCCGCTCAGCTCCGCAAGCATCGGCGTCTCCGGGATTCCCGCGGCGTTCGCCATCTCTCTCGCGCGCGCCAGGCTCGCCTGCCCGTGCAATCCAACCCGATAGCCGTTGATTGACAAGTGCACGTTCAAGGTCAGCGGCGCTGCTCCGCCCGCTGCAATCGCCGCCGTTCCTGCCAGCGCCTGGGCCATCACGACACCAGGCAACGCGTGCGGTGCTGAGCTCGTCCCGACCGGCTCCAACGTCATCTTCGCTGCCTCAATCGGCCTCGTCAGCCCGCCGCCGCTCAGGGAAAAGTCCGCAACCGTCAAACTGCCGCTCAGCGGACCCGCCACCACCCGAGCCTCGCGGTTTGCCGCCTTCCCCGCAGCAGTCCGCCCATTGGTCCCCGCATGGCTCTCTTGTGGCGCCGCTGCAGGCGCCTGCGCATACGCCAGTTTTCCGCTCACCGTACCGCTGGCTTCCAAATCGGGCGCAATGCTGCTCCGGAATGTCCGCAGCGCATCCAGCCCCGCCGCCACCGGTATGCGATCAAGCGCCACCGTGAAATGCGGCGGCGCGTCTTCGCCCGGCTTCTCTCCCGTGATGTGGATGCGGCCGTCGCCCAGCGGTGAGTCGCACGTAAGCTTCTCGAGACTGCGCTGTGCGTAGTGATAGACAAACCCGCAATTGGCGTCGAAATCCAGCGGCGACGCAGGCGTGAATTCGGCGCGATGCACGCCCTCGGCGCGCAACCTCATCGTCACCTGCGCTGCATCGGCGGTGCCGTCCAGGTGCAGCTCGCCTGTCAGGTCGCCGCGCCAGCCGGGGTCTGCGCCGCTGACTAGGCGGGCAAGCTGCCCCAATTGCGCCTCGCGCCAGTCCAAATCCAGGTGCAGCGGCATCTGCCGCAGTGCCGGCGCCCTGCGCACGCTGGCCTCCAGGCGCACAATTCCCGTTTCCTCCTGAAACAGGCTCACATCGGTGCGGGCAGGCTGGCCGCGTAATCTTATCCGCCACTCCCCCGGATTCTCCTGCCAGAACGACACATCGGCGTCGATCAGAGAGAATGGCAGCTTCTCCGCTCCATTCTTGAAGTCGATGCGGGAGTTGGTGGCTTCAAGATAAGGCAAAGGATTAGCGTGCCGCGCGCCTTGCACTGACTCAGTCTGCGCGGCTGCCGTACGAAATAGCGGGTCAAGGTTCCATCGCCCGGGTCCCGCGCGTACCACGTTGAGGCTTGCATCGTCCACGCTGATCTTGCCAATCTCAATGTGGCCTCCGAAAAGCGCAAGCAATCGGACAGAGGCAATGACCGTGCTGGCGTGAAGAACCGGCTCGGCGCCGTAGGCCGGATCTTCCGCAACGCTCAAATCTGAAAGCTCGAATCCCGGCCAGGGCAACAGCCGCACCTGCACCGAAGAAAGACGCACCGGCCGCCCCAGCGACCGCGAGATGATCTGAGTGATGCGAGCTTTATAGTGGCTCACGCTGATCAGCGGCGGCACCACCAGCGCAAGCACAAGTACGGCAATCACAGCCAGGGCCACGCGCAGCCGTGAACGCACTCGCTTCCCGCTTTCAGAAACGCTGGTCATTGTCTCTATGAATTCTAGCTGCTCGCCGGCAACAAGGAACCGAACTCTGATCGCCCAAAACTAACGTATGCGGTGAAAAGTTCGGCTCCAGCGCGTATCAGTGAAGAAATGCAGCGCCACATGCGCCACCCATTCGAATTGCGCGGCCCGGCCCGGCCGTTCGTAGTCCGAGTCGGTCGACCTGAATGACCAATAGTTAAATAGTGGCCGCCCGAGAATGTTGGCCCGAGGCACAAATCCCCAGTAGCGTGAATCCTCGCTGTTGTGCCGGTTGTCGCCCATCATGAAGTACATGCCCGGCGGAACAACGAGGTCTCCGCCTTGAATGTATTTCGGAAAGGCCAGATCCCACGATTCGGTCGATCCGGGCACCTCGGCCGGAGGTACGGCCGGAAAGTCATCGAGGAATTCGGTGAAGTTCTCTGGGGTGGTGGGCTGGGCATGGGGCTGCGACTGCGCGACGCCGTTCAGGATCACAATGCCGTTGTGCAGGCGAATGCGATCGCCCGGCACGCCGATGAGACGCTTGACCAGATCCATTCGCGTCGGGTTGCCATCTGCGTCTGTGGGATCGCCGGGGGAAAACACCGGCTTGATGAAAACCACCACATCGCCGCGCCGCGGCTCGCGATAATACACTAGGGGCTCAATCCACTTGCTGGGCGGCGCCAACGTGATGTGATCGACGATCACATGATCGCCCACCAGCAGCGTGTTTTCCATGGAGCCCGAAGGGATCATCATGTTTTGCGCGATAAAGGTGAGGATAAAGAGGCCGACGACGAGGACGGAACAGATGCTGGCGACGGACTCGAATAGAGTCTCACCCTCAATTGGTGGCTGTCCGGGAGCGGCAGGCCGCGCGACGGCGGTTGAAGCACTCTTTGGCATAGTCAGCGCGTGCGATGGAAGGTTCGGCTCCAGCGCGTATCGGTGAAAAAGTGCAATGCTACGTGCCCCATCCATGCCAGACGCGCTCCGACTCCGGTTTGCTCATACTCCGATTCTGGAGTTTTGAACGACCAGTAGTTGAACAGCGGACGCCCGATGATGTTCTGCCGGGGCACGAATCCCCAAAAACGCGAGTCCAGACTGTCATGCCGGTTATCACCCATCATGAAATACATCCCCGGCGGGACCACAAGATCGCCGTTCACCACGCGATTGGGAAAATCAACAGACCAGGCTTCCGTCGCTCCCATTGACGGATCAGGAGGCACAGAAGGAAACTCGTCCAGAAACTCCTGGTAATTCTCCGGTGTGGTTGGCTGGGCATGCGGCTGGTATTGCGCAACGCCATTGAGAATGACAATGCCATCTCGAAGGTGGATGTGATCTCCGGGCACGCCGATAAGCCGTTTGACCAGAAAAAAGTATTGAGGCTTCCCTTCCGCATCCGGCTCAGGCTCAGCAACCGGCTTGATGAACACCACGATGTCATTGCGCCGCGGCTCCCGATAGTACACCAGCGGCATCCATTTTGCCGGCGGAGCCAGTGTGATGCGGTCAACCACCAGGTGATCGCCAACCAGAAGCGTTTTCTCCATCGACCCCGACGGAATCACGAAATTCTGCGCCAGAAAAGTCAGAATGAAAAGCCCCACCACCAGCACCGAGCAGATGCTGGCCACTGCTTCATATGGAGTTTCTTCCGTTTGTGCGGGAGCAGCTTTGGAGCTTGTTTCGGAAGGTTCCTCGGGTGCTCGCGTCTTTTTCTTGGTCATTACCGCCGCTCTTTGAGAGAATCCGGCTTGTTTAAGCCGTTTCCAAGGTCAAATCAGTCCATCAGTTCTAGTGCACAACCTGGAAGATGCGCCACCAACGTGCAAATCCCTTAATCTGTTCCGCGAGATCCCGTTCGTGTCCGAGTCTATCATCTGCGCCTTGCTGCCCGGCAGGCATCTCGCCGTGTTGCGCCATCGTTTGCGATGCCTGCGGCACGTCGGTCGAAGAGGGGCGGGTAAGCGAGAAATAGATCACCAGCGGACGCGCCACGATTGCCTTCCGTGGCACAAATCCCCAATAACGGGAGTCCTTGCTGTGATTGCGATTATCGCCGAGCACGAAGTACTCTCCAGCCGGCACTTGCAGTTCACCATCGTGTGTAAGGCTCTGCATCTGGCGCCACCAATCCGGGTCGACCTCCGGATCGGTATAGTTCTTCGCGGGAAACACATCGCGATCCTGATCGGGAGGCGCAGGCTCAAACACTGCGTACGGTTCCTTCAGGGCGACGCCATTCACAATCACCCTTCCATCAACGATTTGCAATTGGTCTCCCGGGAGTCCGATCACTCTCTTGATCAGCATCGGCGGATCCGGATGATGAAAAACAATGATGTCTCCGCGCTGAACCGCTCGATATGGCAGAAGCCACTTGCTCAGGCTCCCGGCAGGCGCATAAACCTGCTTGTTGAACAGCAGAAAATCACCGACAAGCAACGTCCGCTCCATGCTTTCAGAAGGAATAAGCAGCGGCTGCATCACAAACGTCAGCACGAACATTGCGATTACGATGGTTTGCAGAAGCGACGCCAGGGCGTGCGGAAACGTAGGCAGATGCAGCCGTAGCCACGTTCCCCCGCCCGGCAACTGAACCGTCACTGGAGCAGGAGCACTCACTGCGCCGCCTTTTCCTCTTCCACACTCGTCGAGGACCTGAATTCATCGGCGCCAGCGATGACCTGATCAAAATTCGAGGCCTGTTCGAGATCTGCCAGGCGATCAAGCGCGCGATGCGCGGCATCCTGTTCAGCAAGCTTCTTGGTCCGGCCGATTCCGCGGGCCAGCGGCTTTCCGGGCATTCCGGATTCGCTTTTCAGCCTGACTTCCACCAGAAAGCGCTTGTGGTGATCGGGACCGCTTTCGCTTTTCACTCGGTATACTGGCGCACCGGCATGCATGGCCTGCAGCCGCTCCTGCAGCGCCGATTTGTAATTGCCCAGCGCCGCGCCAGAACGCAACTCGACGGCCAGACGGTCTGCAGCTTCGCCCATCACCTTGCTGCGAACAAACGCCCGCACTGGCTCCAAACCGCCATCGAGAAACAGCGCGCCCATTACAGCTTCCATGGTGTTTGACAGGACTGTACTTCGGCGGCGTAGCCCGCTACGCTCCTCACCGCGGCTCAAACGCAAATGCTTGCCAAGACCTACCGCCGCGGCCACCTGCGCCATGTGCTGCCGGCTCACCAGCCCGGAACGTACGCGTGTCATCTCGCCTTCACGCCACTCCGGATGTAACACGAATAGCAGCTCGGCCACCACCAGCCCAAGCACTGCATCGCCCAGAAACTCCAGGCGCTCATTGTCGCTCACTGTCGACTGCTTCCCATCGGCCTGCGCGAGCTCGTGAGCCAGAGAGCGATGGGTGAGCGCGCACACAAGGAGTTCAGGGCTCAGGAATTCGTGCCCCAGCGCAATCTCAAGCTCTTTTAGATCAGCTTCCACTCGTTCGCCTGTTCTCGTCCTTCATGATCTATTCTGACGGATTCCGCGCCCCTACCGCCCAGGCGGAACCTTATCCGTTATCGATGGTTTGACGCACTCATGGATCGTGAAGTAGCAGAACTGGGAATGAAAATGGTTCTCTATGATCTATGTTGCATTTAGGTCGTTCGCAGCGGCGATTTACCTGCGCCCTCGTTCGGTTGCCACTCCCTGATCTTTTGGCTCCCCTTGCATCCGCTGGGAGACTGCGCTACTGAGGTTTCGAAACCCCACCCTGAGCTTGTGAACCTGGTTGAGCCGCAGGCGCCGCAGGCGAACTCTCGCCGCTCTCGTCGTCGCAATCGTGTTCGTGGCCCGGCGCGACATAGGCCGTCTTCACGCCCCGCTCAGCGGCGATTCGGGTATCTAACTGACCGTCGCGCACTGCCAATGCCTCCTTGTATTCAGCCAGCGCTTCGTCGCGCTTGCACTCCAAATCGAGCATCCGCCCAAGGTAAATATGCGACCACGACAACAACCGCAACTCTTTGCTCATGGCGATCGTTTGCTGAAAGTCCTCGATCGCCTGGTCAGGATGGCCGGTCATAAGGTCGACCCGCGCCAGAATGAAATGGGCGCGGGCCGCATCGGCTGTCGATGCAGTCGTGCTCGGTTGGTTCGCCAGCGCCTTTTTCGCCATCGCCCCAGCCGCGGCCACATCGCCCGAGGCAAGCTTCGCTTCAGCCAAATCGAGTCCCGTCAACTGCCGCGGCTTGCTCTGTTGCAGCACATCTTCATCGGCCTGTTGATCAAACTGGATCGCGCGCGCCCGGTGCACCTGCTGATCCACGTCCATCCCGTATACCATCTCGCCAATGGTGTCTTTCAGGCTGGCCGGATCCTTCTCAAACTGGAGCATCTGCTCATAGAAGTATTGCGTCAGTACGTATCCCTGCCGCATATCGTGCTGCACTTCCGCCCATTTCACGGCATCCACCTTTTGTTGATACAGTTCGCGCTCATGTTCGTATCGCGGTAGCTGTGACCGGTCCACATTGTCTGGAATCTTGTAAACCGGCACGCCGGTATCCATGGTCCGCGCTTCAATCGCCTTGATCAGACACTCAATGGTCAACGCAGCCGTGTTGGATCGGTAGCGGAAGTCGAGAGGTGCGTCCCGAATTTCTTTCAGAATCGGCTGCTCCCGCTCCAGCGCGTTTGTCCGTGCATAAAGCATTGGATCGATGATGTAGTGCAGGTAAGTGTGGCGCACATCGGCCATGGGAATCTTGCCGTCAACGGGAGAAACCACGACCACGTAATCTGTGCCGTAGATGCGGGCATTCACCATGCTCGGTGAAAGCTGGGGCTCAATCACCACAATGAACCTGCGGCCGTCATAGGTCGGCGGTGGCATTTTGAGATAGATATTGGTGGCCACCATCATCCGCGTCAGAGGATCGTGTAGCTCGTCGATCTCCTCGTCATAATTGTGGCGCAATGTGAGCCAGATACCGTGCAGGTCCACCGCGGCGGCAAACGCCCGCAAAATCGGCAGGATCTCCACTACCTGGGTGGAATCGGGCGGCATCTCCGGTAAGTCGGCGGTAAGCTCGAGTTCTGGCGGCGGTGTCAAATAGAGCGCCAGCGATATGTACTGCGAGATATCGCGTTCTGTGCCGGTCATCCGGTGCTGGGCGATGTAGAGGCAAAGGGCGTCGCGCTTCGCGCGCGCCACCTCGCTTTGCGTAAACACCTGATTCATTTCATCGCGAACGTGCTTGCGCACCGGCGCACTCTCGTCCAGGCCTTCGTCGTAACCGCAGGCATTCAATGCTGCAGCCATAATGAAAACTTGCTCAGAGCTGATGAGCGAGATGGTGGGACCGGCCGGATCGATAAGGGAGGGAGCCTTTTCCTGCGCGTACATCTGCGAGGACGACGAACCTTGGCCTGAAGACGAATTGCCCGAAGGCGGTACCTGGGAGACGCCGAGGGACAATCCCGAGAGAAGAAATAGAATGGCTGCGGTGAAAAGTACCGGATGCTGCGTTAGACGACATGACATGAAAAGACCCTGCTTGCAAGTCTATTTAGACGTTCTGGCAGGGTCAAATTGATCACGGCTAACCAAAGAAGCTAAATGGCTGCCCTGGCGCGCAAAACTTCGCGGTGGTATACGGCGTTTTTTGACATTTCCGAGGAACGCAAATGCGCCTCGATGCATTTGCTTTCACCCAACTGAAGGTAGATGAGTTAGCCCCTGAAGCCAAAGCAGTTTCGACCCACTGCTACTTGGAGACGCTCCAAGCTCAAGCCCTGACGCGCATTGAAGCAACCCTTTCAAATCGATCCGACGATTATTGGGGCACTCCGCTATATGTCCACGATCGAATCGATTCCGTCCGCACTAAACCGGGCTAATGAGCATGAAGACGCTTCCCTCAGATTTCTAAGGGCCTGACACAGCCGCACCCATCTTTCCACGTCGCCGCAAGCCTTGATAGACTAGCAAAAGTCGCGTATAGGCGCGTAGCTCAGTTGGTTAGAGCGCTTCCTTGACACGGAAGAGGTCGTTGGTTCGAATCCAATCGTGCCTACCATTATTTTTCAATAACTTAAGGCTTCCGCATCCATCCCATTTCACCCAAAGCTACTGAACTACCTGTGGCGAAGCGTTGAAGATTGCGTCCAGCATCGGGTTCTGCGCAGCCAAAAGCTCCTCGTTGTCGGTTTGCGTGTGCTGGTTCAGGGCGAACTCTACGCTGCTCTGAGGTAGCGCAGTTTGCGCTGTTTTGGGGTCGACCTTCTTCTTCGTGGTAAGAAAGCTCGACAGGCTGTGGCGAAATTGGTGAAAGCCGAAGCGCTTCGCCCGTTTGCCCGTCTTTTCATGGTTCAAGATCCACCGCGCTTGATCACAAACACCGTCTTGTCGTCGATGCGATCCACTTCACCGATTTCCTTCAAGCGGTCATCCTGCCGGACCGCATAAGCAAGAATCGCGTGGCAAATTGCCTTCGCAGGCTCATTCTGGTGCTCACGGACCACCTGTTCAATCTGCAGCCGAGCCTGCTCATCGCTGCCGTCGTAGACTCCATCTGTGTACATGACGAGGATGTCACCGGGACTCATGAGCGTGATCTCTGCCATGTCGGATGGGTCCATTTCGTGAGCTCTCATGGCCATTGACAAATATCGCTTCCGGTCTGGATCGTCCTCAGGGATCGTCATTCCGAGCGGCAAGAACTGGACGATACGAGCCTTGCCAATATCCATGAACTTCTTGTATTCGGCGGAAAAGACCAGCGGGGGTGGATGACCAAAGTCCACAAACCGAAAATGCCCGCCGGGACGGATCTCACCGTAGAGCATGGTGGCATTCTCCCGCCAATTCTCGTCCTTATCGCAACCCAGCTCGTTTCTTGCGATGACGGACTCAGCGAGTCGCAGGTTGATTTTTTCGAACATATCGGGCGTCGTTTTCCCGTTTCGATCGAGGTCGGAAAGCATGAACGCATGGAATGTGTCATGCACGGTTGAAGCGATCTTTGCCGAGATGACGTCGTGACCCTGAGCATCAACCAACAGCACGCCCGCAGTGGTGGGGAGTTCCTGCAGATCTTCGGCGATTCTGAGTTGCTCTGAACTCTTCGCTTTCCTGTAATGCACGGCGTCCTCAGCCTTGAAGTTGGCCTTCGACTGCATCCATTTCACATGGGTATCAACCAGGTTTCGCGGAGGCAGGCCCGCGGGAAGAGGATCCAAATAATCGACGGATTGCTTGAGAGCACGGGCGATGCGCGCGTCGATATCGTATCGCTGTTGAAAGTTGATGTACTCAAACAGGTCGCCGCCGACTGGCCCGGCTGGGATGGAACTGCCATACATATCGATTCCGGCGAGTTGAGGAATTGCGCCATCAACTGGCATTAATCTCTTACGTAGGTACTCGTCGATGCTGGGTTCTACGATCGGCGTCGTCATAAACCGGTTCTTCGGTTGCGGTCAGCTCTGTGGCCCTTGGTGCGTGCAATGGGCGCTCGGAGTGACAATCGCGTGAGTTGTCTCACTTGGTCATGACCGGGGAGTTCTGAGCGGTAACCTGAGCGTACAAGGACAAAATATCGGAGCCCTCGAAGATCTTCAATGGGAAATTCGAAGGTTCCGAAAATCGGTCAGATTCGTAACGCCATAATGAATGATTCGCGGACGATGACTTGTCGAACGGAATCACTCGGACCAGGCGGAGGCCATCGTTCGAATGGGCTCGCAAAATCAGCCAATTAGCATCGAATGCAGGAGAATCCGACAGGATGCTTCCGGCTTTGGCGCAGCGTGGCTCGAAAAGCAGCCTGTGGCGTCATTGCAGCGCCTTTCCGGTATCCTTGCCGGCGTTCTTAATCTCGACTGCAGTCTTCTCA
>Ga0335073_10010553_pt1 | contig 12986 bp, 16 predicted proteins | sample Lox_Sample_22_FD_207093 | JGI IMG/M metagenome (GOLD analysis project Ga0335073, IMG submission 207093) | Soil microbial communities from Loxahatchee National Wildlife Refuge, Florida, United States - Lox_Sample_2.2 | ecosystem: Environmental > Terrestrial > Soil > Wetlands | place: USA...
CCATGTCGCCGAGGCCGATGATCGTTTCATTTGTCAGCCAGAGATGTTTGTGTTTGGCCACTTGACCTATGCTCAAGCGGCGTACAAGATCCAACTGGTTAGCATAGCACTGAACATCCTCGAGGTGCTGAAGAAATGCTCGGACGAATCAGATGGAGCCGGAAGAATTCAAGTCAATGAGAAGGTGTGCGCAAACCTCGAGCATCTCCTGTTGCGTGTGCGCCATTGCTTGGTGCGAACGTTTGTGCTTAAAGCTTGGGATGAAGTGTGCGAATCGCCCGAGTGGAGATATCATCAAAGGAGACAGCTTCGGCTCGGCGGTGACAAATGGTGTGCCGAGTTCTCAAACAACCAGCGGCCGGTGAGCACGACTTGGCCATGGAGCATCCGCCCGAGTCTGGCCGTATTGTGGGGAGTTTGTTGGATGTTTTACCCGCAACATGGCGAAGAACGACGAAGACAAGGAAGTGGACAGCAAATGCAGCAAGCGCTTCCGCAACACCAACAAGAACAACAGCAACTGCCACAGCAGCACCAGTACGGATGGTCGCCGGCATATACTGGCTTCAATCAGCAGTCAACAGTAAACAATCAGATACTGCAACAACCGGCTCAAGGTACGTAATTCCCGCATTACAACGCTGGGCAAGCGAACAAACGGAAGTTAACAAGGAGTTGTGTCGAAAGCGTCAGGCCAGCCGATCGCAAGAATGTCAAGCGCCAGCCCTATGTCGGGATTGGCAGCTCCGGCACTGGCATCGTTGGCCCATGCGCCTTCCGAGGTGCACCAGCATGTTGGTGGCGAGACGGCGACGCGCACTCAGGCACGTGATGTAAGTCGCCGATTTTCCTCTCCTTCTTCCCCGCCACTTGAAAATTTTGCAACCTGAGGTCTTAAGGTCTCACATTCTTCCTCAGGTTCTCCATCAGGCCAACCCGCAACTACCATCGCATCCTCACGGATATCATCGAAACGAGGCCCAGTGGTCCGCTTCTCAAGCCTGTGAGTCACTTTGATCGTGCCAATAGCTGCCATTCCCCCCAGCTGTGCGCGCGCCGCCACCCAATCCTCTCCGTTAACCGCCTAGAACAGTCCCTCCAGGCACTAACGCTTCAGGGTTCCCGGCACCGCTGGGGAGCTATAATACAACTCAAGACGCGTCGCAACACGCGCAGAGGCAGACTTTCTTGAAACCTGAGTCTCGTCATTCGTCGACGGGTGACTCGTCGCAGTTCTTCGCCTCACCACCGCCCGGCTACATACGTGGCCCGAGGCAAACATCCATCCCAGCAGACACCCACAATCCGGCTTTCTACGGCCCGACTTCTTACTCCATTCCTACGTACGGATCGGGAGTCACAGCTAATCAGGGAGTTCCTGTGCCGCCTGCCACTCAGCCACTCCAGTATTCGCAAACATTTATAAACCCGCTGTTGCAGCCTCAGGCTGTTTTGCGTTCTTCTCCTTCAAACATTTTCAACCTTAGTGCCTATCCCAACCCAAGGTATCAATCAACCATCATGTCTGACGGCAGCAACGAACTCGACGGGCCGACAACCGCTCAAATGCATCCTATGTTGGATCCCAATCTTCCAGACGCTCAACCAACCGTTCCCACGGGCGCCTCTGAAGATCCCGAGTCTCCAGTCGACGTTGACAACTCTGGCTTCTCGCCGAGACGCGGCTTCACCCACAAGCGCGCCGAAGACCCACCTCGAAATGGTGAAGGGAAGATGGTTTGTAAATTTACCGGCACCTGTGGCGGTTTGATTTTTGAACGACGATGCGAATGGAGGTTTGTTATCGCTTCTTCGCCGCAGTCTTCCTGAAACTAACCATTTTCCAGTAAACACATGGACAAGCATGAGCGTCCGTACAAGTGTACCGCTCCGGGATGCGAGAAGCTGCAAGGTTTCACGTACTCTGGTGGTCTCTTGCGACATCAACGCGAGGTGCACAAAATGCACGGCGGTACCAAGAAAGCTCTGTACTGCCCTGAACCAAACTGCAAGCGTAATTCCGGTTCCGGTTTCACGCGCAAGGAGAACCTGTCCGAGCACATTCGACGTGTTCATCGAAGACAAACATCGCTGTCGGAAGGTGCCTTACCGCGAAGCGACCCGAACGTGGATCCCGTCATCGACCAACTTCAACAAGCCGCCGCGGCTCAGCTGCAAGCCGAAGAAGCAGAGAACCTCACTGCTCTGGCCGAGGCTTCCAACAACAAGAGGAAGCTGGAAGCAGAGACCGAAAATGACGTCGAGTCTGAGTTGAAAAAGGTCAAGCGAGTCATCAGAGAAAAGGATGAGAGAATCGAAGCGTTGGAACAGCAGGTTGCGGCAATCCAAAAACAACTGCAACTGCGCAACGGTGAACATCCATTCGATGACTAAGATTTTCTATACACGATTTACAAGACGTCGTCTTATGGGCGGAGGCGAGGAGTTCAAGGCGGGAAGCGTCACGACGGATTTTTGCTTGTGTTTTGCTAGTCTCTTTCATAACTTTCTATGGTGTGTCCTGGCATTGCATACAAGGAGTATACTTTTTGTTTAGACTCTCTCTCCTCACGGGAAAGGTTGAGATTGACTGGGTTGCTGGTGGAGGATCTACGGTGTAATACCCGATTCATTTTCTACTCTACTTCTCTTCTCTCACAGCTCCGCACAGTCTGGTCTACTGGCTCCTTTGTTGTACAATACCATTAAGTATGCATCGCAAAATTGATGATGACTCTCGCTCTCTTCTGCCTCCATTCTAGAACATGGCTGTCGTGGCTTCGATGTTGCCTGAAGGCAAAACTTGCCTATTTTCGGAATCCCAGCCTTGCGCGTTGGCTGCACGCTGTGACTCAGTAGTACATGCAAGGCGTGACCATGGTCCAACAGTACCCAAGCGCTTGCCAGCTGTACCTACGCCTTGCCAGCCGCAGCGTCGAACTTGGTGTCCTCGAATTCGGGAAGCCATTTAGCTCTCCTCTTGCGAAAGACTTCGTACTGCGGCCTCCATTCCACCTCAGCCTTGTCGTGCTCTCCCGTCTCAGACAAATCCATGGTGCCAGCATATACAATCACGATGTCCTTCATTCGCGGATGCGACTCGCTGCCCAAGTACATCAGGCTCCCGCAGTTGGAACAGAAATTCTTCAGCATGACATGGCCGCTGGTGGTATTGGCGTCGGCATAGCATTTGAGGAGTTCTTGGCCCGTGACGATCGAAAGTTGGGATTTCTTGTAGCCGGATTAGGCGGCGAACAGAGAGGCAGTAGCCTTGCGGCAGTTTGTGCAGTGGCACACTGCTGTGTGTGTTGGAGGGCCCATCAGCTTGTACGTGATCTTGTGGCATAGGCAAGAGCCTGTTATCGAGGGTGTTGCGTGCGAATCCATAATAGTTTGGGTGTATGCTTCGCTCTGGCTGTTCAATGTCTTACATCTTCATCGTTGAGAACTTCGGCAACTTTTTATAAGCAAAATCAACGACCAATTTCGCTTTCATTTGGTATCTGAAGCTGAATGTCAAGTTCTTAGCTACTCATTCCCATAGTACATTATGTTCGGCCGAAGACTGAAACTCTGAGTCGGCCGACAGAGTGATGATCTTCATTCTTCATCGCCATTTTGTGCATTCTAACGCTCTTTACTCTGGAAGTGGCGGGGGTGGTTTGAAATCCTGACTTCGGTTGAAGTGGTCGGCTCTGGCTGTGCTTAGTTGGGATCTTAAAGAAGAGATATCCTAAGTCATGGGCTCTGTTAGAACAACACTAGCACGTTGTCAATAGGAGTCATCATTGTTCTGATGACGTCTCGCACATCGATCTTCACGCCGTTATGGTCATGATATCAAGAACGCCCTATGCGGGCTTTGGAGTAATGGAGGCGCAAACACGCCATAAATGCGGCATCGAAGAGGAGGAACTTAGATTCAATGTCAGTCGTTCACTTGCCGCTGTATGTAGCTGTATTGTATCATTCCTGAGGCCCCTTTTGAGGTTGCTTCGACGCAAGCACGTGTCTTCGCGTTCACAACGCGTGTCTGCCTGCGACGATCATCGATAACCGTCTGCGATGGCGGGAAAACAACACTCTGTGAGTCGCTTCCAACTTTGACTCTACCGCAGAGGCAATTCACCTGGAATTTGTAATGCCATTCAGTGTCACCTTCCATCTCACATGAAGAAGATGTTGTAGCCTTAGGACGTTATGCTCTTCAGCCTCTGGACGAATTTCGGAGACGGCAAAGTTAGGCAGCAACATAACCCCCCACCAGCAAGCTTGATGCGAGTCGTCACACTGCACTACATCAGCCGCATTACGAGCCAGAGCTTCGATTATGGTAAAGCCGTTTGCAAAAATTATCATCAACTCCTTTTAGTTATCTCTCTTTGAATCTAGTGCCCACTATGGATGCCTCATCAATGAGCGATATGGTGACCCTCAACGAAACCGAGCCCGACGAGGCTAGGCATTCATGGCAAGACGATGAGATAGACGAGGAGGCATCATTAGCTTCCGTCGAGACCACAGTGAACGATATCCTTGATCTGGAAGTGGACGCCACCATGATGCTTAGTTCCATCAACACCCTTCTGGAGACACTTGAGTCGATTATCGGTAGCCTTGTCATCCTTCGAGACCAAACCAGCGAGGAAGATGTTGTTCGAGATTCCATACAGACAACGAGCGAAGAGTGCAGGAAACTATATGGACAGCTGACGGAGTTGGAGGGTGTGGTCTCAGCATATGTCGGCAGGCATGAAACGGGACAATCCAACCCCGAGTCTCGTATCGATCCAAGTCTATACAAGTGGAGCTCGGATTGCATGATATTCCTTCTCGAGTTGAACGCATACACGGAAAGATTGCGATCGGCAAATGAACCCGATTACGATGCTGAAGACTGGGAAGATGCCTTCATAGACAAGGAAGAGGCTGATGAAGACACTTCGTTTGAAGAATACCAAATGCGGCTCGTCATATTCAACGGCGATCTCGCTGGCTTCATTCCGATATTGAAAGTGTAAGACTGCTCCAGCTCCCATTTCTGCCAACCCTTGCATGCTCACTCTTGGAGTAGAGACCTCAACGAGCACCATACCTCGCACATGCCCATCCCAACCGCGATTCCGAGTACGTCAACCGAGAACCCAACATGGAATCGCTACCAAGACAGCTTTAGCACGGTATCGCGAAACAGCCAGGAAATGCTCCGGAGAGATATGTACGCGCTCAAAGACGCCTTGTCGGAGTCACGAACTCATCTGATCAAACAAATACGGCAACTTCCATACGGAGAGCGCTCAGGAGCAGAAGTACTTAAGGAAAAGCTACACATTGCCGCTGCAGCCATCACGGAGATGCTAACGAATCATGCTTCCGAATGGCTTGAGGCGACTCTAGCTGGGAAACTGAGCTACGGCGAGTTCATGCAGCTACCGTTGACAAGAATCAACGAGTACACACATCAGATTGCGAGGTTCTCGAAAGACATCGATGTGGACCAGTCTTCGGTACATGGGAATCATATCGGAATCGGTCAAATTGAAATCAAGAAGATCGATGATGCTCTCGGTTCGCTACTTGTCTTGTTAAAAGTCAAGCACTGAAATTTGCAATTATCAAGTTGCGAAGGAACTTAGTCCCTTGTGAAGCACCTAGTTCCGTAACTGAGCGCATATCAATGATTATGATTGGATGCAAAGGATGAGCAGACATCACGTCCGGGCCGCGAATCCTCATGGATGCATGACCATGCGTAAGAGACGTGATGGGAGCTTGTTATCGGCTCGGCGATAATGCGTGCCTTTCGGTTTAATCGTGTCGTCAGCCATCGTATTGGGATGGATTGATGAGGGGCGGTCCACAAACGTGCAAGGCTATGTTCTCCATTCAAACAGATAGTGATCGGATTACATCTAATAGGCTGTGAAGTAAATTGAGACCCAACCTGTTGTTGCTGAGTGTTTCAACGCCATCAAAATGAGCCTAAACTGTAGCCACAACGAATGGCGTTCTCCATGATCTCGCATCGGTCAGCCGGCAGCCCCGCTACTTTACACGAAGAAATGGTACCAAGAGTTTGCTCGGCTTGCGTCAAAGCATATGTCCCTCGGGTTCGAAATCTCTCCGAGTGGTATTAAATGGCTCGTTCTGACTTCCGGTCTGACACACAGCAAACTTATTGTCTCCAGAGTAGATTGAAAATTCACTAAACTCTACGCCAGCAATGTCAGGCTACGATTCTCTCCCTTCGGGCGCCACCGCCAACGTCAAGAAATTCAAAGTCAATGTTTCTGATGAGAAGCTAGAGGAGCTCAAATTATTGATCAAACTTTCTCCAATTGGTCCCGCTGTTTATGAAAATGGCGATGGCAATCAGGACCGAAAGTTGGGCGTAACGAGAAAGTGGCTCGCTGATGCAAAAGATCAATGGCTTAACAAGTTTGACTGGCGAGCTCAGGAAGCTTATATCAACTCCTTCCCGAACTTTACGGTGCCAGTCACAGATGATAACGGAGAGAAGTTCGACGTCCATTTTGTCGGTCTTTTTTCACAAAAGAAAGATGCTATTCCAGTGACCTTCTTCCACGGTTGGCCTGGTCAGATTTCTCTCAAGACCGTAAATGAAACCCTATTCTAATGCTAAGATTATAGGCTGTTTTCTAGAGTTTTTGGGTGTCTTGGAATACTTCAAAAAGAAGTACACACCAGAAGATCTCCCATACCACATCGTGGCGCCCTCCCTTACTGGATACGCCTTCTCCTCGGGCCCGCCATTGGACAAAGACTGGTCAGTCGCGGATACGACTCGTATCATGCACAAAGCATTGATGGAAATTGGCTTCGAACGCGGCTTCGTTACTCAAGGTGGTGATATCGGATCAGCGGTATCGCAAATTCTGGCACGCCAGTACGAGAGCTGCAAAGCAGTGCACCTAAACTTCGTCTCAATCCGAGGCCTCGACCTGCCTCCGCTCGAGGAGCTCAGCGCCATCGAGAAGGCCGGCGTCGAGCGTCTTGCGAAGTGGATGACAGGCGGCACTGCGTACGCGCAGGAGCATGGCACCCGCCCTGGCACCATTGGTCTCACGCTGTCGGCGTCGCCAATCGCTATGCTCGCGTGGATCGGCGAGAAGTACTTGGAGTGGACGGATGAAGATCCCTCTACCGAGACTATCCTCCGACATGTCAGCCTCTACTGGCTCACTGACACATATCCCCGTAGTGTTTATCCCTACAGAGCGTTCTTCAACAACGACGGCCCGCCCAAGCTCCCGCCGCCGGACAGCCCGCATATGTACATTAAGAAACCACTCGGTTACAGTATCTTTCCCAAAGAGATCATGGTCACTCCCCTGGCTTTAGTGAAGAAGGGTGGAAATCTAGTATGGAGTCGGATTCATGACCAAGTGAGTCATTGTTTTGGGCCGGATTCTACTGAGCCGAGCCTTATGCTAACTGTCGCTAGGGAGGACATTTCGCAGCACTGGAGAAGCCGGTGTTAGTCGCGCAGGACATTGAGGAGTTCGTTGCGAAGATTTGGCCTGAAGCGGCGAAGATTTAGAGAATAGGCAGTACTGCATCTCTAGATATATGGTCGTCATTAGCTTGACCATGCAGATCGTAATCTACACTCAACCTGGTTCTATGGATCAAAAGTAGTAGTGAGCAGCTTCGAAACTCTCTTAGAGGATCGTGATTTGATGATGTCGCAAACAAAACGTAAGGAGATAGAAAAGTTCACTGTCATTCACTATAGTTCGACCTAAATGGAAATTAAAAAAAAAAATTTTTATGTGAAGTTACGAGAACATGCTCTTTAAATCTTGCATCTAGCCGACTTGGACGAAGCTACAAGTAATTCGAACATCTCACTTGCAACCAACTCCGGCCCTTCACCAGGGATATTATGTGAGCAGCCTCGCGCAATGATAGGTCCTTTCCCTATTCCCGTACCTTGGAGATATGGAAGACCATCCTTATAAGGCCACGAAAAGCGATGAAACGTAATTCGTATCAATTCTTCTGGAATTTTCATCATCTGAACGCGCGATTAGTGACCACGCGATCCACATCAGCAGCACTGCAGGAAGGAAGAACATACCTTGCTAAGCGTTCGAATCGACACGTCCGGATCGCAACACATAACTGTCACCAACGGTAAATTTGGTTCCGGACCCCGTAACCTAGGTCGATCATTGAAGGGGAGCATCTCCGGCATATTCGTCCATCGTATCCTCTCACGTGTCGCCATTGCATAGCCGCTGATGTTTGATCTGATGACCTTTCGAATAGCATCACGACACATTTCTGGCGTCGTTCCCGGCGGCAACCAGCCTTGAGCTTCCTCCCATTCCTCCGGTATGTCTGGATTTGGTACGAATTTCTCGGCGAGGCTGTTCGAGAGTGCAGAGTCCATGATGAGCAGCGCCTCCACCGTTCCTGGGAACATTTGCGCGTACAGGCGCGCGATGCAGACGCCAAAGGAGTGCGCGCAGAACGCTATCCGCAGCTTGTCGAGCTCGCTTTCTTCGCGATCGAGCTTCTGTTCTGCGATTTGAATGAGGAGCTGGCGTAGGTCTCGCACTGCATCCATCCCATCGTGATATTCTTCCGGTGGTTTCCCAACATCGGTCGGATCTTGGTCGCTTTTGCCAACGCCAAATCTGTCGTAGGCTAACAGAGGAGGTAAATCAAGTCCGTTTGTTTGAGCAAGGTCAGCAAGTCGAGATATCGTTCCCTGCCATACAGTCTTCGGACTGTCAAGACCACTCAGGAAGATGAGAAGTCGTTCCGGGTTTCGTCCAGCATTATTGCCGGCTTTGGGAACAAACGAGTAGCGTAACTGGGCGCTAGGCTTGGTTCGAAGTCGAATGGACCCATTTTCGATACCATGCAGTTCTAGTTCAGCTTGCCTTTGCATTGCGATCCAGAAGATAGTTGTCGCCAAACGATGAAGTTTATCAATGCAGGACTCTTAGATGAAAGTTTTTATTGATTGCTGTGTCAGATAACGTCAAGGAACACGTGGTGGTTCAGCTGCATTGCTTATTATCCAGGGTTCGGTAAACCGTGGGATAAGTGGCTTATGTGTGCCGTGAAGTCTGTAGATACAATTCGAATTGTCTCGGACCGAATACCTTAGTGAACATTGTACCTGCGCGAAGTAGAGTCAATGAGGAAGCAATGGTGTACAGGACGTGGGTACTCTACAGCACGTGTGTACAGCGACTGAAAATTTGGATGGCGAATCGGGAGCCGTCGGATCAGAAATGAAAGCCTCCATTTTCTCGAAATATTTGACTTCCGTTGAACGAGGCTTTCGGATAATGATGACAACCTAGGTACTCAAGGAATTGAAAATATGAAATGTCATGAAATGTACATACTAGAAGATCGGTAGAGCAGTAATTCGGTACCGAGTCCCTCAATCGTTTTGTCACCAGTGGTCGTACTCCGTACATCAGGCTGTAGCTAATGCAGTGTGGAAAAATCCAGACAAATTGCAAAGACGTTCTGCCAAAGGTTGATGATGTTGGTTATTGAGACTTTGAGTATTCACGCCTCGATTTGAAGCCTTCAGTTAGGTATTTTCGCAAAGCTTCCCCACGGTGGATAGAAGTGCATTCCAAATCCATGCTGACATGCAACCTCGGAATTCAAGATGCGACTTGCCCAGAATGGGGTAGTACGGAGTGTGCAAACATGAACCCAAGCCACGGTCATTTGTTATTTCCGCAAATCCCAAGCTTCAAAAGTACCTAAACATTGGAGAAGATCTTATCTGGTCCATTGCTGGCTGTGTATCGCCTGCTATCGTACCTACCTGGAGACAATGACTTCCCATGCGCCTCAAGCATGTTGCGTGAGCGGCTTCAAGCATGAAGGAGAGAGTGTAGGCTCCTATGAAACACTCAATGGCAGTAGGTGCTTTCTGTATTTTTGAACTAGAAATGAGTCTTTGTTTATTGAAAGAGTTACGGAATTGGCCTACTTTCTTTCGTTCAAGCTACTTTGGAATGTTCGATTTAATCATGTAGCTTATGGACTATGTCATATGGCAGGCTCAAGCACGCATATTGCCGTTATGCTTGAAAGCATGACAATTGGAAAGCTAAAGTGTTGCAGTTAAATGCTACGTCAGCTATCCGCCAGACCAGTCAACCCAGTATGCAATTGTCTATCTTCCTGACGCTTTCGGCCTCGAGCTCGTCAACAACAGACTGTTGGCGGATGACATGGCCCGCGCAGGCTACTTCATCGTTATCCCGGACATCTTCCGCGGAAACCCAGCTCCGGACCTCTTGAATATGACCGATGAGCAGCGTAGCAAGTTCAACCTTATGGGATGGCTCGCCAAACATCCGGTGTCGGCCGTCGATCCCGTAATCGAGGCCGTCATCAAGGAACTGCGTGCTAACAAGGGCGTCAAGCGGATTGGTTCGACTGGCTACTGCTTCGGCGGCAAGTACGTCGTCCGCTTCCTCGGTGAAGGCCGTGGCGTCGATGCAGGCTTCATCGCCCACCCTTCGTTGGTGGAAGCGAGCGAAGTGAAGGAAATTGTGAACCCTCTGAGTATTGCGGCCCCGGAGACAGACAGGGTTTTCCCTGCAGAGAAACGACGCGAGACTGAAGACATTCTATTCGAGAAGAAAGTACCATACCAGATGTGCCTGTACGGGGACTGCGAACATGGTTTCGCAGTGAGAGCCGATTTGAAGAATCGGAGGCAAAAGTTTGCAAAGGAGAGTGCATATATTCAAGCGGTGAGATGGTTCGATGAGTGGGTTAAGGATGTCGATGTGAAGGGCAACCTTTGATTTAAAGTTCGAGAGTGCTATACCCATGCTTGAAGTATATGGTAGAGTAGATGTCTGACGATCCATTCTAGAAGTTGATCGATTCACTGAGTATTCAACATAACCGCGAAGGCAACGGCTATTTGTTACCCTTTTTCGACTTTACGCAGCCCCAAACCCCCATTTCAAGCGTCCGTACCCCCTACTGAGTTCTGGCAACCCTCGCTAAATTTAGGCGATACCCCATAAATTGGCGCGAATTCTTGATCACGCGTGGCGTATTCCTATCTATTCTGACAAAAGTGAAGCAATAAACGACTTCATTATACACATTTCAGAAAGCGATGTCTCAACAACAACGTAATCAACGGAAATAATTCAAAATTATGGTGATAGATAGTTGTATTCGCTGCCATGTGTGCGAATCTCAGTCAATAAAACCTTGTGGTTGAACCGTGAGATAGGTCACTCAGTGGGCAGTAGTAGAGCCCCATTGCTTCGCTCAATTCGCTCGAAAATGAAGTCTTTGCTTTGATCCGCCATCTGATCTTGGCTTTATTCATGCAGCAAGCTCGGAAATCTTCTCCTTTGCTGGCAACTCGGTGGTATTAGCATTAGTAGGCATTTCCGACACTGTAGTGTGCGTATTATTTTCCTGTGAGGTGGGCATAGGCTGCCGCTTCGATTCTCGGAAGCGTAGGAAGAGGAGAACACAAATAATAAGCAGTGCCAGAGCCGCAACGGAGCCGATGACAATGCCTGCAATGGCACCGCCTGATATGGCTTTCGAAGAACTAACCGTAGGTGTTGATGTGTTTGATGCTTGGGGAGCAGACTTTGAACTTTCAGTTGTACTTGCGCTTGATAAAGAAGTCGAGAGAAGACTCGCGCTAGATGATGACGTTGTGATAGATGAAGAGTTGCTGACCAAGCTCGTAAGGCTCGAATCGATTGTAAAGCTTGCAGTCAGACCAGTTACGTTTGTACAGAGGGAGTTCGGTGTCCCTATTCCCAAGACGAAATTGACAGCAGCGCACTGAAAGAAGTCAGGCTTACTCCGACTTAGTCGTTACTCTACATATGTAAGCATACTTGGTACAAGACACCATCGGGCCCATCTTGCACGACTGAGATAATACCCTGCTGGCCCGCCCACGAAGCCGGTACAGAAATATCCGGCTCACAAAAAGCTCCGAGACCAACTTGCTGGACGATAGGCATCAGCTGTGTCCAATTATCGACGCTCTGATTTGAGCCAAGTGTTGCGCGGAATAGCCAATTCGCCTGAGGATGGCTGGAGGTGACGGCGATCTCGCTACCGCTGACATAGAAGTTGGTGACATTATCTTCTGAAAAGTTTGACGTTGTAACTGCCGCATGGTGCCGTGCCCTCTAGGTCGTCATCGAAGCCAATCGTGGGTGGATAATTCAACAAGAAATGTGCCCAGGAGTGCGAGAGCAGGGCGGCTGGGAGGCTAATGATACGTCCAACGTTCGGCATCGCGAAGGCTAGCAAAGAACGGAAAAGAGAACGCTCAAGGTTCGATGGGGGTGTGGGTCGTGCCGCCGGATCGGGCCAAAACTGCGACAACTTATTACTAACGTGCGTCCCTGTCTGTACAGAGAACTCGCCAGCATCTTGCCCCATAACAATGCCAATTTTCTGCTGAGAGAAAAGATATTCTCGGAATAAAGAGCGCGAGCTGTCAGCTACATTTTCATGTCAATATCAAATGGAAGTAATTTCTGCTTACCGCGCAATACCGCTTTCCAATGAGAGTGCAGTTTGAATCCCATCGCTCTAGCTGGCCTCAGCTGTCGAGAAAAAGATTGTTTAGCCCAGAATTTCTCCACAACATAGATCAATGCATGAAGAAGCTATCCCGAGATTCTTGCCTCGATCTTACAGTGCTCGCGCTGCAGTCATTGTTGTCGCAATGAGCACAATCGACTGACAGGGGTGGCAACCGCGATGCATCCAAAAGCGGTATAGCCGCCTATGAGGAATACAGATTCATGCTTCGCCACACCAGAAATGTGGCTTGCAGATTCGATCAAATGCCGCGCGGATAACTAATTCGTCAATTACATTATAACTTATGATTGGCGGTTCGAGCCGCCCTGGGCTAAGCCTCACTCCACTGCCACCATCTGCGATCGCTGCAATTGAACACCTCATAACCGCAGCCA
>Ga0335073_10010554_pt1 | contig 12985 bp, 8 predicted proteins | sample Lox_Sample_22_FD_207093 | JGI IMG/M metagenome (GOLD analysis project Ga0335073, IMG submission 207093) | Soil microbial communities from Loxahatchee National Wildlife Refuge, Florida, United States - Lox_Sample_2.2 | ecosystem: Environmental > Terrestrial > Soil > Wetlands | place: USA: Florida...
CGCCGAGGCGTTGGAGACCACGTAGAGGGTCGCGGCATCGTTCGAGAGCGCGAGGCCGATGGGCTCGGCGCCGACCGCGATGCGCCCCGCCTCCGTCCAGTTGCCGCGGTGGATGATCGACACCGCCCGGCTGCCGCGGTCGGTGACGTAGATGGTATCGTCCGGCCCGATGGCGAAACGCGCCGGCCGCGCACCCACCGCGACCGCCGCGACCAGTTGCTGGCTCTCGGTGTCGACGACCGAAACGGTGCCGGTGTCGGCGTTGGCGGTGGAGACGTACCGGCCGTCCGTCGAGATAGCCATCGTGCGGTCGTACTGGGCCGTCTGCTTGGCCGCGGGGCTCGGGGCGCATGCAGTCGCCAGGGCGGCGACCAGGAGAGCGGCACGGGAGCACCGCGGCGTTCGGGACATGGACCGCTCTCTTTCGTGGCTACAGCGTTTGCAGGTACTGCACGAGCTCGTCGACCTCGTCGGCGCTGAGAGCGGCGGTGTTGCCGTGCACGTTGCCGGGGTTGTTCAGGATGCGATCCTTCAGCGTGGCGGCGGAGCCGTCGTGCAGGTAGGGCGCGGCCCAGAGCACACCCAGGAGCGACGGCGTGTTGAAGCCGTGCGCCGTGTTGGCGGGGTTGGGCTCCACCGTGGGGCCCCCGGGGCCGTCCGAGCCCATGCACTGCGCGCCGTCGCCATTGGGGGTGAGCCGGCAGGTGTCGTCCGGCATGCCGTTCGGGTTGGAGGTCACGAGCGTGCCCACGTCGTGGAAGCCGTTGTCGGTGAGCTGGGGCCCGCTGTGGCACGCGATGCAAGCCGCCTTGCCCGCGAACAAGGCCTTGCCCGCCTGCTGGGCGGGGGTGAGGCCGCCTGGCTGGATGAACGGGTTGTCGGGCGTGTGCAAGCCTTCCAGGTAGCCGGTGATCTGGCTCTGCTGCTCCTGCGACACGCCCAGACCGCCCATGCGAACCTGAACGGTCTCCTGGAAGAAGGAGGTGAAATCCGTCTCGGTGCCGTCCCAGTGGTAGGGCGGGGTCTCCTTGATCTGGCGCCCCAGGAGGCTGGGCGTCTTGCGCGGGCCGAAGGCGAACTGCCACACGTTGCCGTCGTTGCCGCCCTCGAGGTGGCACGATTCGCACGCGAGGCCTCCGCCCGGAACGGTCATGGAGGGATCGGTGGCGCTGAAGAAGAGGCGCCTCCCTTCGACGTCCGAGGGCGACAGCACGTTGCCGGCGTTCGAGACCGACACGCGCGCCACCTCGCTCGGCGAGCCGGCGGGCGACTGCACCACGGAGACCGAGTAATCGAGGCCGTTGTGGACGAAGAGCGTCTTGCCGTCCGGGCTGAGCGCCAGGCCGCTGGGAGCGAAGCCCACGGCCACGTGAGCCACCACCGCGTTGTCGGCGCCCTGCGCGTGGCGGTTCTGCGTCGCGATGACCGTCACGTCGTCGCTGTTCTCGTTGGCGACGTAGAGGAGCTGCCCGGCCGGGTCGAGGACGGCCGCCACCGGCCCCTGCGTCCACGGGGCGGCGTTGAACGTCTCGGAGACGCCGTAGGCGCTCCCACCGCCGCTTCCGCCGGAGTTGCCCGACGGGGTCGGCTCGGCCAGACCGTTGTCGGAGCTTCCCGAGCCCGAGTTGCCGGCGTTGGTGTTCGGTCCGGGGAAGATGATCGGCGGCGGGAAGTCCTTGGACGGATCGGTCACGTCGTCACGGGCGAGGTCCCGCGTCGCGTCGATGGTGGTCAAGGCGGGCACCACCACGGGCGTGCTCGACTGGGAGCCTCCCTGGAGCACGCCCGTTCGGTCGCGCCGGTGCACCAGGTACGCGCGCGTGCCGTCCGGCGAGACCACGATCGAATCCAGTCCCACGGGCCGGAAAGCGGGCAGGGAAGGCCCGTTCGGGAAGGTCACCGAGGCGCCCGCCGAGCTCGGGTCGATTCCTACGGCCGTCGAGATCGAGTGCTGCAGGTTGCCCGAGCCGTCGAAGACGTCGACCATGCCGGTCTTGTAGTGGGTCACGTAGAGCCGCCCGTCGGGCAGGACCGCGACGTTGCGCGGTTCGTCGGTGAGCTGTGCCTCCCAGCGGTTCGGGTTGCTGGCCGTCGTGAGATCGTAGGCGTCGAGCGTGGCCGAGGCACTCGAGACCACGTACAGCGTGCTCCCGTCGTTCGACACCGCGAGGCCGATGGGCTCGGCGCCCACCGCGATGCGCCCCGCCTCGGTCCAGTTGCCGCGGTGGATGATCGACACCGCGCGGCTGCCGCGGTCGGTCACGTAGAGGGTGTCGTCCGGACCCACGGCGATGCGCGCCGGTTGCGCTCCCACCTGGACCGTGGCGGTCACGGCGCGCTGGTCGGCGTCGAGGACGCTCACCGTTCCGGTGTCCGCGTTGGCGGTGTAGAGGAACTTCCCGTCGGTCGATTCGGCCATCGTGCCGTCGTAGGAGGCCCGCTGCTGGGCGGCGGAGGAGCCCTGCCCGCACCCGGCGCCGGCCGCTGCCAACAAACTTGCGAATGAAACGGCGGACAGCCGCGACAGGCGAGACATGGATCGCTCCTTTTCCGAGGCGCTACCGGACCCTAATCCCCTGGAATCTCTCGACGCCATGCGGTGCCCTCCGGGCATTTACGAATATGTCAGCAAGGCTCGTACCACTGACGCCCGAGCAGCCGCCCGTATTCTACTCCGTTCGCCGTGCCTTCGGTAGCCTGCTCGCTGTCAGCGCAAGTACTTGTCGAACCAGGCGATGGTCCGGCGCTCGGCCTCGGCCAGGTGATTCGGATCGCGCAGGCTGTGGCCTTCACCCGGAAAGATCACCGAGGACGTGGGCACTCCGAGCGTCTTGAGCGCGTGCCAGAACTCCTGCGTCTGCGGCGCCGGACACTCCACGTCGCACTCGCCCACGTACTCGAAGGTCGGCGTGTGGATCTTGCGCACGAAGTTGATGGGCGACGAGCGCGCGTAGGCCGCGGGGTCCTGGTACACCGACGCGCCGAAGTACGGGATCATCCAGGCGTCGATGCCGTTCTCGCCGTAGTACGAGAGCCAGTTCGAGATGCCCGCGCCGGCCACCGCGGCCTTGAAGCGGTTGGTCTGCGTCACCGCCCACATGGTCATGAAGCCGCCGTAGCTGTGCCCGGTGATGCCCAGGCGGCTGCCGTCGATGGGTGCCGTTCGCACGGCCGCGTCGATGCCGGCCAGGATGTCGCGCAGGTCGCCGTGGCCGAAGTCTCGCACGTTGGCTGCGGTGAAGCGCTCGCCCTGGCCGAAGCTGCCGCGGGGGTTGGGCAGGAACAGCGCGTAGCCGCGCTCGAGCAGCGTGCGCAGGAGCCCCGGGCCGTCGAAGCGCGGCGCGTAGGCTGCGGCCGGGCCGCCGTGCACGACGGTGATCATCGGCCGCTTGCCCTGGGCGCCGGCGGGAAGAAGCAGCCACCCCTGGACGTCGTGGCCGTCGCTCTTCCAGAGGAGGCTGCGGACCTCGAGCGGCATCGTGAGACCCGCGTTGACGTGCGTGAGATCCCGCCAGCTGCCGAGCACGCCGACCTCCAGCTCCGGGGGCGCGTTGAACGTCTCGTGCGCTGCCACCGTCAGGCCGCTGGGGCAGGCGGGGAAGAGCTCGAAGCCGCCCAGCGTCTCCGGCCCGTGCCAGAGCAGCCGCGGCTTCACGGCGCCATGCCCGTCGCCGAGATCCGCGACCTCCCGGTCGGAGCCGGCGAGCAGCTCGGCGTCCAGCCGGCCGTCGCAGCTCCAGCCCTGCGCCGTCGCCGAGGCGTGCATCCCGGGCGTGACGTTCGTGGCAGTCCCGCCGGCCGCGGGCACCGTGTAGACGTCGCCGCCGATCGAGCCGAAGTCGCTCATGATCCCGGCGATGAAGGCGACGGTCCGGCCGTCGCGCGAGATCCGCGGGAGGGTGAGCTGCTGCCGGGCGTTCTTCGGCGCGTACAGGAGGCGCGGCGCGCCGCCGGCCAGGGGGAAGGCGTAGAGCTTCGCCACCCACCAGTTGTCGTCGCCGTCGCCCGGCGCCGCCGTCCCCACGAAGCCGGAGCCGTCGGGGAGCCAGTCGTACTCGTAGACGAACAGATCGGGCGGCGAGACGAAGTGCAGCGCGCCGCTCTCCACGACGGCGATGCGCTGCTCCGCGGGCGCCTCGTCGAGATCGCCCGCGACGGGTGCACCGGCCTCGGTCGCGCCGATCTCCTTGCGCGCGTTCGCCGTCGCGAGCACCACGAGCTTGCCGCCGGGCCCGCGCCGCAGGTCCTCGAGCGTGCCGCCGAAGTCGAGCAGCTTCGTGAGGCCGCCGCCGTCGGGCGCCACGGTGTAGAGTGCCCGCGCGTGGCTGCCCGGCATGCGCAGCGCGAAGGCGAGCTGCTTGCCGTCCGGGGCCCACGAGGGCGACGACGGCCAGCACTCGGGCGCGCGGCCGCAGGGCAGCGCGACGGTCACCGCGGCGCCCGTGTCGACGCGGCGGATCACCAGCTCGCGGACGGTGGGATGCCGTCCGGACGGCGGCAGGTCGCCTTCGACCGAGGCCACGAAGGCGCCGTCGGGGGAGGGAACCGCTTCCAGGAAGCGGTGGACCGGCCGCTCGGCCGCTGCCGCGAAGGCGCTCGAGGCGAGGGCTGCACAGGTCATGAAGGCAGCCCGTCGAATGTTCAGGTGCATGTGCCGCCGCTCCCGGAATCGGCTCGCTCCGCGCGAGGCCGTGGCGTGCGTTCTATGCCCGAGGCCGATCGGGAAGCAACCATCCGCGACCGCCTGGGAATCCCCCCGCACGCCGAGCGCGTCCTCGTGTTCTGCGAGAGCAGCCACTGGGACACGAACTGGCTGCGGACGTCGGAGGGCTACTTCACCCACCGGCTGGAGCCGATCTTCGCGCGGATCCTCGCAGCGCTGGAGGCGGACGCGCGGCGGATCTACTGCATCGAGAGCGTTTTCTTCCTGAAGCTCTTCTGGGAGCGCCATCCCGAGGCGCAGCCACGCCTGCGGTCGCTCATCGACGGACGCCAGCTGCGCCTGAGCGCGTCGTCCTTCACCACGCCGGACACGCTTCTGCCCCACCCCGAGGCCATCCTGCGCGATTTCCACCTGGGGCAGGAGTGGCTGCGCGCGAACGGTCTCTCCGCGGCGCCCCACACTGCCTACTTTCCCGACAACTTCGGTCACTCGCCGCACCTGCCCTCGTTGATGCGGGCGGTGGGCGTCGACGCCGTGGCCGTCACCCGCGTCGACGGGATGTACTTCGTCGCGGCCGACTATCGCCGCAAGAGCGCCTTCCCCCGCCAGGGGTCCACGGCCGAGCTGCTCCAGCGCGAGCTCCGGACGCTCGACTTCGTCTGGCGCGACGACGACGGAGCCGAGGTCCTCTGCCACTGGAATGCCTTCACCTACTTCCAGGGCGACATGCTGGCCCACGTGGGCATCGTGCGCTGGAGCGGCCACGTGGCCGCCATCCCCTGGCGCACCCGCCGCCACATCGCGGGCCGCATCGACGCCTTCGTGCGCCAGCTGGCGCCGCTCGCGCGCACGCCCTACCTGCTCTGCCCCATCGGCATGGACTTCAACGACCCCATCGCCGACCTGCGCGGCTTGCTCGACCGCTACAACCGCGAGCGCGCCCCCCGCACCGGCACCTGGACCGTGCTGGCCGGCTTCGACGACTACCTGGAGCTGCTCGGCTGCCGCCGCGAGGCGCTGCCCGTGCTCGAGCTCGACCCGAACCCTTACTGGATGGGCTTCTACGCCTCGCGGCCCGAGCTCAAGCAGCGGCCCACCCGCATCGCCCGGACGCTCGTGCTCGCCGAGAACCTCTCCGCCGCAGAGCCGCCGGTCGCGGCGGTCGAGGCGTCGCTGCGGCAGGCCTGGTCGCGCCTGGTGCTGATCAACCACCACGACGCGATCACCGGCACCTCGCCGGACCGGGTCAGCGAGACCGAGCAGCGCGCCTGGCTGGACGAGGCCGAGACCGGGGCGAACGTCGCGCTCTCGCTCGCGGCCTCCCGCCTCGGCGGGTCCCCAGCGGTCCCAGCGACTCCCGCCGCGCCGCCACGCTGGTCTCGCGCAGACGGGGTGGTGCACGTGGAGACGTCCCACTACCGCCTGGCCTTCTCGGAAGCGCGGGGTGGGTGCCTCATCAGCCTCGTGGTCGACGGCGCCGAGCAGCTCGCGGGGCTGGGGCTCGATCTCGTCGCCTTCGCCGACGAGGGGGGGCTGTGGCGGCTGGGCCACGAGTACCTCGGCGGCCGTTTCCACGAGGTGGATCGCCTCAGCCGCCGGCCCGCCGCCGTGGAGGTGGTCGAGCTCGACGGATGCCTCGAGGTCCGCATCGCGGGCAGACTGCGCGGCCAGCCCTTCCGCCGGGTCGTCACGTGCCACCCGGACTTCCTCGAGATCCTCGTCGCGGGCACCGCCGGCCGCCGCTGCACCGTCACTTGCCGCTGCGACGTCACGCCTGTGCCCTCGCTGGTCTCCTTGCGGGGCGGCCCCTGCACGGTTCACCTCGGCTTCGAGGCGCCGACCGCGGTGTCGTTCGGTCCGCCCCAGGCCTTGGAATGGATCGTCTCTCGGAACGCCCCCAAGGAGCGGGCCTTCCGCTTCCTGCCGGTGCTGGCGCACCCCGTGGGAGGGGGCGTCGGCGCCGCACATTCGCACCGGGCCGCCCTGCTCATCACGCGTGGGCCCTCGCTGCCGGACGAGGCCCGCCGGCGGATTCACCTCGCCTGGTATCCGCCCGAGCAACGGCAGCTCCGGCAGTTCGCGGATGCGCTCGTGAGCTGTGACGATCCGGCGGTCTCCATCGCGGCCAGCAAGCGGGCAGACGTGGGCCGCGGCGTGATCGTGCGCCTCGCGGGACCGCCGCGAAGCCCGCGGACGGTCCGACTCGGGTTGCCGTCGCGGGAGGTCCAAGCAGCTTTCCTTTGCAACGCGCGGGAGCAGGATCTGCGACGGCTCGAGGTCCAGGACGGCCGGGCGCTGGTGCCCGTCGCCTCGCGCCTCACGAGCGTGCGGCTGGTGCTGGGCGAAACCGATCGGGTCGAGCCGGCCGCCTGAGGCCGACCTGGAGCGCGACGCAACCTGCAGAGGAGGGAGAGAGCGAGGCCCCCGCCTCTCTCCACTTCGAACTTATGCCCGAGGCGGGGGCTTGCCGCAAGCCCGGGGGGGTGCCCGACAGTCGCGCGCCTCGAGAGGAGAAAGGAGACCCACATGCCGGACGCGAGGGAGCACGAGGTGGTGATCGCCGGAGGCGGTCCCACGGGGTTGATGCTGGCGGCGGAGCTGGCGCTGGCGCGCGTCGACGTGGCGGTGGTCGAGCGGCGCGAGAGCCAGGACCTCGCCGGCACCCGCGCCGGCGGCCTGCACTCACGGACCCTCGAGGTGCTCGATCAGCGGGGGGTCGCGCAGCGTTTCGTCGCCGAGGGAACGGCGCACCCGGCCGTCCTCTTCCCCGGTGTCTCCCTCGCCATCGGCGACCTGCCGAGCCGCCACGCCTACGTGCTCCAGCTGCGGCAGGAGCGCATCGAACGCCTCCTGGCCGCGTGGGTCGAGGAGCTGGCCGTGCCGATCCTTCGCGGATGTGAGGTGACCGGCCTGGCGCAGGACGAGGTCGGCGTCGACGTCGAGCTGTCCGGCGGCCTCTCGTTGCGCGCCCGGTACCTCGTGGGGTGCGACGGCGGCCGCAGCCTCGTGCGCAAGCGCGCCGGCATCGGCTTCCCGGGGTGGGAGCCGTCGATCAGCTACCTGATCGCCGAGTGCGAGATGGCCGATGAGCCCGCCTGGGGCCTCCGCCGCGGCGAAAAGGGCGTCAATGGCCTCGGCAAGCTGGAGGACGGCAAGCGCGTGCGCGCGGTGCTGATCGAACGGGAGGTGAGGCACGGCGACGCGCCGACCCTCGACGAGCTTCGCGAGGCGCTCGACGCCGTCTACGGGACCGACTTCGGCGTCCACGACGTCACCTGGCTCTCGCGGTTCACGGATGCGGCTCGGCAGGCCGCCTCCTATCGTGTGCGGCGCGTGCTCCTGGCCGGTGACGCGGCGCACGTGCATTCCCCGGTCGGCGGACAGGGGCTCAACCTCGGCGTGCAGGACGCCGTGAATCTGGGGTGGAAGCTCGCGCAGGTGGTCCACGGCAGCTCGCCGGAGAGCCTGCTCGACACGTACCAGGCCGAGCGACTCCCCGTCGGCGCGCGCGTGCTCGCGAGCACGCTCGCGGCCACGGCCCTCAACCGCGGGGACGATCGGACGAACGCGCTGCGCGAAACCATGTCGGAGCTGTTGACCCTGGACGAGCCCCGCCGGCGCTACGCCGCGAGGCTGTCGGGTCTGGACGTTCGCTACGACCTCGGCGCCGGACACCCGCTGCTCGGGCGCCGCATGCCCGATCTCGACCTCGTCACTCCCGACGGTCCCCTGCGTGTGTTCGAGTTGCTGCACCAGGCCCGACCGGTGCTGCTCAACCTCGGTGAACCCGGCGCGCTCGACGTCGCTCCCTGGGTGGACCGCGTCCGACGGTTCGACGCGCGATACGCTGGTGCGTGGGAGCTCCCGGTGCTCGGAGCGGTCTCCCCGCCGGCGGCCGTGTTGATCCGCCCCGACGGCCACGTCGCGTGGGTCGGCGACGGCACGGACGCAGGTCTGCGCGACGCCCTCGTCACCTGGTGCGGAGCCCCTCCGGCGAACGAGGCCGGCCGGCGCGCAGAAGCGGTTTGACAATCGCCGTGGGCCGCTGCTTCACTGGCGGCCATTTGGAGGGAAACCATGAGATTCCTGCGCGCGGCCGCCCTGGTCGGATGCCTCTTCGCGATGCCCGCGGTGCCGGGCGAGCCGGCCTGGACGCGGTTTCAGCCCGAGGACGGCTCGTTCTCCGTGGTCGTGCCCCAGGCGCCCGAGAAGGGAACCGACATCCGGGGCCGCACCTACTACATGGTTCGCCTGGCGCCGGGAGTCGGCTACACCGCCAGCTGCCACGACCTCGGCCGCGCCTCCGCCGCGCTCGTGCAATCCCATCTGGACGACATGCGCCGCGGCATCGTCGGCAAGCGGACGCTGATCTCGCAGCAGCCCTTCCAGCGAGGCGCCATGCACGGCTACGAGCTGCGCGTTGCCGCAGCTCCGGACGGGAGCGTGGTGATGCATTCGCTCGTGGTCGCCACCACCGGCCGTTACGCGTGCGCGTTCCAGACGGTCGGCCCGGCTGGGCCCGACACGGAAGGCGCGAAGCGCTTCCTGGAGTCGGCCCGGATCAACTGATTCGGGGGACGTGACATCCGGAGGCGGGGCGTCGTGACGGTCGCGGGCAACCATCGCCGGCGAGCCATGGCGCGATCGGCGTGAAGGAGGCGTGATCACGGCCGGTCGAGGCCGGCGTAAGGTTCGAGCCGGCCGCCACATCTCATACCGCCGGACGATGCGTTACCTCGCACGAGCTTTCTTCGCCGCGATGTGGGGGGGCGCGGCCCTCATCACCTGGACCAGCCGAGCCTACTTCTTCGGCGACGACCTGCACGACTTCATCCTCGAGCGACTGCCCGTCCCGCACGAGGCCGTCTGGCTGGCCGCGCTGCACGTGCACGTCACCACGGCGCTCTTCAGCTTGCCGGCGTGCCTTGTCCTCGCGTCGCGCGGGTTCCTTCGCCGATTCCCGCGCGCTCACAGGTACCTGGGACGAACGACGGGGCTCGTCATCCTGGGCGGCTTGCTTCCCTCGGGCGCCTGGCTCGCGCTCACCGCTCGCGGCGGCTGGCTCTCCACGCTGGGCTTCTGGCTCTCGGGAGCCATCGTCGGCGCGGCGACGGTGGCGGGCGTCCGCTACGCACGCGCGCGCAACTTCGCCGCCCATCGCCGTTGCGTCCTGCACGTCGTGGCGCAGATGTCGGTGGCGGTCACTTCGCGCGCCCTTCTGTTCCTGCTGTCCCAGGCCTCGACGGACGGGGACGCCGTCTACGTCCTGGCGCTCTGGTTACCCGTGGCAGCCAGCGCGGGTCTTGCGTGGCTCATCGGACGTGAACCAAGGAGGAACCATGAGGCTGACCCAGATCGCTTTGCTCTTCACGCTGGGCTGCGGCGTGGTCGCGCCGCCGGCGCAGGCTGATGACGACAGGGCCGACTCCAGCGGCGTCAAGGCGCAGTTGCGGCGCGACGTCGTGGACGTGCTCGCTCAGCGGGACGGCGAGCATCGATCCTTCTCGCGGGGCATGCCCAGGCGGATGACGCGCAGGGTGCGGGTCACCTCGGCGCCGCTGCGCGACTCGCGCGGCCACGGCTACGTCACGTTCAGCGTGGACGCGCGCCCGCTCGGGAGCAGCGGGGCCTGGCGCAGGGACAGCCTCACCGGCTGCATTTACCCCGACGCGGGTGCCATCTACCTGGGCTCCGGCACCATGTATCGACCGGCTGCGTTCCTGCTGGGGGAAAAGACGGACCTGGTTTCCGATCCAGTTTGCCGGCCCGCCGGGTAGCGGGCAACGCGGGGGAGGGTGCTCGGCCCGGCATGCCGGTCTGGCCGCCGGTGGCTTCGGCGCACACTCGGCCTGGCGGCTTCAACCTGGGCTCCGCCTTTCTCGCTGCGACGCCGTTCGCGCCGCTCCTGGGGGCCTGCCTTGCCGAAGGGATCGATCGGTTGCCCCACCAACTACCGCGTCCGGAGTCACCGGAGCGGAGCGGGCTCCGCGCGGCGACCAGGAAGGCCAAGCCCAGGCCCCAGCCTGAGCTCGGCCCCCCTCGGCGGAGCCCCCAGCTCTATGCGCGTTGACTCGGTCGCGGCTTGGTCGAGGGGCCGTTCCCGCGGCTCGGTCTCGCCGATGCCCGCTCACCGAGAACCTCCAGCAGTCGCCTCGCCAAGACGGCGGCCGAGGCCGGGTTCTGCCCCGTCACGAGGTTGCGGTCCTCCACCATGTAGGGCTTCCAAATCTCGCCGCTGCTGAACTCGACCCCGATCTTTTCCTTGATGTCGGTCTCGAGCAGCCACGTCGCCCGGGAGGCCAGGCCGACGCCTTCCTCCTCCTTGTTCGTGAAGCACGTGACTCGGTAGCCCTTGAAGGGCGACACGCCGTGGATTCTGGTGGCCATGATCGCGGCGGGACCGTGGCAGACGATGAACAGCGGGTTGCCAGAGGCGAGCTGCGCGGTCAGCAACCGTCCGACGTCGGCGTCGAAGGCCAGGTCCGACATCGGGCCGTGACCACCCGGCAGGTAGACCGCGTCGTAGTCCTCGAGACGGACGTCCGACAGCTTGAGCGGCCGCCGCATCGCCTCAGCCGACCGGATGATGGCCTCTAGATCGAGGGCTTCCTGGACACCGCCAACCATCTCCGGGCGCAGACTCATCATGTCGACATTGGGGGTCACGCCATTGGGAGTCGCCACCACCACCTCGTGGCCCGCGTCGGTGATGATCTTGTACGGATTCGCGAACTCCTCGGCCCAGTAGCCGGTCGCGTACCTCGTGCCGTCCTTCAGCACCCAGTACGTGGCACCGCTGACTATGAAAAGCACCTTAGCCATTGTGGAAACTCCTCTCGTGTCAGGGGACTAACCCTTCAAGCGACTCGTAAGGCAGGCGCGCCGCCGAACAGCGCCTTCGCCGTCGCAGCTCCTCACTTCGTTGAATGGAAGATATTGATCCGCCCGGAAGGGAGCACTGACCAAGGCGTCGATGGCTCGGTAGCGGATCCGGCCAGGCGCCGAGGCAAGGCCCGTACACTCGGCGCTTATTTCAAGCGTTGCTGCAGAGCCCCGTGGAGGCGCCGGAAACCTAACGAAAAAGCCCCAAGCATCGGGGCCTTCGGTGCGAACAGGAGGCGGGGTGTACGGGACTCGAAGCTTCCGAAACACCCCATGATCAGGCGGAACCTCGCAGCGCTGGCGTAGGGATTCCAGGCGTTTCGGAGGCTGCAAGCAGCGGGTCGCAGAGTCCGGCGACGGCCGACTGTCACTCTGTCACTCGCGAGCTGGAACAGGCCCTCGCTGGGCTCGACGCCGGCCGCGTAGACCTTGCCCGAGACGCGCTCAAGCGAGCGCTCGCCGAGCTGCGGCGGCGCCGGGGAGGGGAATAGGCCATGCCGCAGACCTGCGCCCCGTGCCGCCATCCTCAGCGCCCCGCAATCGATGCCGCTCTGCTAGGAGGAGAGCCATTGCGGACCATTGCGGACCGTTTCGGACCATCGAAGACGGCGCTCCTGCGGCACCGGGGGCACCTCCCGAAGACGCTTGCGGTTGCCAAGCAAGCCGAGAAGGTAGCGAGCGCTGACAGCCTGCTCGACAAGGTGGGCGCACTCCTCGAAGACGCTCAACGGCTCTGCAAGAAGGCCGAGGCGGCCGAGGACACGCGGACGGCGCTGGCCGGCGTGCGCGAGGTGGGGCGTGTTCTAGAGCTGCTGGGCCGACTGCGTGGGGAACTCGCGAGCGGAGCGAACGTCACGTTTCTGGTTGGCAAGCTGCCTGACGAGGCAATCGAGGGGGAGTGGCAGCGGCGCTTCCCGGGAACCATCCTCCCCCGCCAGCCGCCGGAGAGGTTCGAGGATCTCGTGGCCGAGTTGAATGCGATGCGGGCGCCAAGGGCGGGGAGTGAGGCTTTGCTGCCTGGAGAGCATCGGCGGATCCGCGGCACGACCGAGGAGCCGGCACCGCAACCGAGATCGGCACCCAATGCCTTTGGAGGCTACCGGGAGGACCCTGTAGCACCGGGGGAGTTGGGGCATCCCAATCCGCGGCCAGAGGATGGGGATGGCCCCGAGGGCACCTACCCCCTCGTGTATGCCATCGAATCCTGCCGGAGAGGCGCGCCCATCGACTGGAGAGCGATCCCCGAGACGCTCCACGCTGGGGCGCGGGCTACCCTCGCGGCGCAGCACCTGACTGAAACGCCGCGCCAGTCGTCGGCGCCGGCTCCTACTAGGCCGCTCCCCACCTCTCGATGATCGCCCGCCCGCTCCGCAGCGGCACTCCGCTCTGGACCGCCGCAGCGGCAGCCGCGATGGCGAGCGCTTGAGCCTGTTGGGGGCC
>Ga0335073_10010555_pt1 | contig 12985 bp, 8 predicted proteins | sample Lox_Sample_22_FD_207093 | JGI IMG/M metagenome (GOLD analysis project Ga0335073, IMG submission 207093) | Soil microbial communities from Loxahatchee National Wildlife Refuge, Florida, United States - Lox_Sample_2.2 | ecosystem: Environmental > Terrestrial > Soil > Wetlands | place: USA: Florida...
GGCTGCCGAAGCCAGGATCGCGATCGTCAGGCGCATAATTCCTCCTTGGTTCACAATGCATTCAAGAATATCCGAAATACCCGTGGGCGTCGATGGCGGATGGAAGGCAACGACCGGTGGCGGGCTGTGCTTGTGGGGTGATTCCGTTCTAGCGATCGGCCACGTCGCTTTCGGCCAGCCTAGCCGCTATGGTGGCAAGCGAGTTGACAGCGTCGCCGAGCGTGGGAGGTATGGCTTCGGCCAGAGCGCCGGCCTCTTGCAGGGCGATCAGGATGCGCCGCGCCTCCGTGTAAGATTGTTCGGCGCCATGCAAGCCGCTGGTTTTTTCGGCGCCTTGCGCGAATGAAGCGCTCTCGAACTGAAACCGTCCCAACTGCTGGAGCGCCTCGGCGAGGTCGAACTGAAAGTCCGGTTTGGGATCGGCGGCCTGGCGCGCGAGATTCACAGCTTTTTGGGCCGCCTCAAGGCGGATTGGAAGCGGATAGGCAATTTCTGCGAGTGCCACGGCATGCTGCTCCCAGCCGCGGGCGAGGTCTTCGCGGCTATACGCGCCCTCGCCGTCCGCGAGAGACCTCAGACGAACGTCTTCGGCACTTATATCGTGGAGTTGCCTGGCCCAGGCCGTTTTGGACGGATTGGAAGCGGCAAGAGTAGCCTGATGGGCAAGCGCATCCTGAAAATGGCGAACCGCGGCGGCGCGATTCCCGAGCACTTCTTCGATGAGGGCGAGGCGGCGCTCGGCAACGGCCAGATAGCCGAGGGCCAGATCATCGTCGGGATGTTCGGAATGGGTTTTGGCGGCATCAGCGCGGCCTTGATCGAAGCGAGCGAGCGCGGCACGCCAGGATGCCTGCGCCGCGGCGGAATCGCCGGCGATTGCCTGGAGAGATCCGATCTTGGCTTGGGTGAACCCCTGATTCAGCCAGAAGGTGAAATCCCGGCGCGGGTTCGCGTCTTCTGTCTGGAGAATCTTGCGGGATATTTCCAATGCTTCCGCCATCATTCCGCTCTCGAGGAAGGTGCTTTCGGCGAGGCGATAAGCGGCGACCAGGTCCGCACGATAGGTTTCGTTTCCGGGAGCCCCCTGGTGTAGCAACTCGAACACCGGCAATACGCGGCGGCAGATCGGTAGGGACTCGCGCGGTTCGTCCCAAAGAAGCAGGCCGCGAACGGCAAAAAGATAATGGTTGGCCCAATCCCGTTTCACTGTAGGGGTACCTAGAGTCTCGATCGGTTTGGCGTCGAGCACCGACGCGATGCGGCGATAATTGGCGAGGCTCTCTTCTCGTTTTCCTCCGCTGCGCAGAGCGCTCGCCAGGTTGGTATACGACAGCGCGAGGAGGGCGATGCGGTTGAAATCACCCGGCTGGAGTTCGGTCAACTTCGCGGCAATCGCCACTCCCCGGCGCGCGGCATCGGCAGCTTTGTCGTAATCGCCGGCGTTGACATATATGTTGCGAAGGTTGACCAGGGTATTGCAAACATAGCGGCCGAGTACGTAGGAATTGGGTGCGTCCGCGAAATCGGCCTGGGCGTAAGCCACCGCCTGGAGCGCAGCCTCGATAGCGGCCCCGTTGCCGGCACGGTTGGGATAGTTCGACGAGACGTGAGTCCAAATCTGCGCAATTTCGTGGCGGACAGCTTTGGCGGTGGCGCTGCCGGGAGTGACGTGCGAGTAATCGGCGATGGCGGCGCGGTCTTCCGCGATGGACTCATCGGTGTGAACCAGGGCGATTAAGCCGCGGGCGAGACCAGCGTGAGCGTTGGCCTTCACGGTCCATTCCTCATCCGTGGGAGGGCCGATGGTTCCGAGCCGACCGGCATCTTTCACAGCTTCACGATAAGTATCCACGGCGCCGGCCCGATCGCCGGCAGCCAACTGCGCGTCGCCGAAGGATACCAGTTCAACAGTCAGGCTCGAAAGAAACAGGGCGCGCCCCGGGTGATCGTGGACCAGCGTTCGATACAGGGCGGCGGCGGCCTGCCGATGCCTGATGGCGGCGGTGCGGTCGCTGGTGGCTACTGTCATATTCGCGATGGAATTGTGGAGACGGGCGGCCGCCAATGCGAAATCGGTATTTTCGGGATGGATTGCCGCCTCTTTTTCCTGTACGGCAAGCGCTTTTTGCAAGTGCTCCATGCCTTCCGCGTTCTGGCCCTCATTCACCAGCAAGAAGCCGAGAATCGCTTCCGCCCCGCTCAAGTCCAACTGGAATGCTGCATTGCGAGTGTCGGCCGCGGCAAGTTCCGTCTGAATGGCGACGGCCTCACGTCCGCGCGAGACAGCATCGGCGTAACGATTGTGGAACAGGAGTTCGATCCCGAGTAACGAGAGCACGCCGGCACGGGAACGCTGATAGTGGATGTTCGCAGGGTCTTCGGAATGCAGGGCGTCGAGCCCGGATATGGCACTCGTCAGGATTTCCAGAGCACGGTCGTCCTCCTTTTGCAGGAGGGAGCCGCCCAGCTTTTCTTGCGCGGAGTAAAGTTTCCAGCGCGCATCGGCGGATTGGGGATTGGCCGCGAGGATTTTCTGGCGAGTATCGACGGCACGGTCGAATTCCTGCCTCGCCAGGTAGACCTCCGCCAGGTCGTCCTTGGCTTCGAGACTGTTTGGCGCCACGGCGGACAGTTTCTGCGCCGATTGCAGGGCGCGCTCGAAACCGGCCTGCTGTTCACGGTCGGAATCGAGCAACTGGGCATGGCGGAGATAGGCGAGGGTTAGCCGATGCCGCAGCGTCTGGTCGTTGGGGGCGGCCGCGATCTGGGCCTCGAAGAGCGTGGCGCTGCGGGCGTAGCTTTCGCGCGCGCCGTTGAGGTCGCGGAGATTGGAGCCGTCGGGGTCCCATTGCAATTCGCCCATTTTGAGATACGCCGCGCCAAGCTGCTGGCGCAGCCGATCGCTATCGGGGGTCTCGGCGGACATGCGATTCAGGTAATCGAGTCCGCGCTGCATGAGAACTTCGCGCGCCGGCATGGCGCCGGGAAGATCCTTGACCCGGTCGCCCACCTCGAAAAGCATGGAATTCGCGAGAGCGCTGACATCGTCGAGGCGCGATTCGGCGATGGCCCGCTGGCGCTCGGCGGCTTGCTCCTGGCGGCGCGCGTTGGCGGCTTCGTCTTCGGCATGCTGGCGTTGGACGGCGGCTTCGCGCCCGCGTGCTTCGGCCACGGCGCGCTGCTCCACGGCGACGGCACGTTCGCGCCGCGCGACGTTCGCCTGCCAGACGGCGGCGGCGAACCCCACGACCAGCGCGGCGGTGGCCACGGAGGTCGCCAGTACTGGGAGCCGGTTGCGCCGCACGAACTTGCGGACGCGATACCGGCGGCTGGGTGGGCTGGCGAGCACCGGCCGATTCTCCAGATGGCGGTGAATGTCGGCGGCCAGTTCAGCTGCGGTGGCGTAGCGGCGCTGGCGATCTTTTTCGACGGCCTTCATGGCAATCCAGTTGAGATCGCCGGCCAGTTCCTTCCGCAGTGTAATGAGCGCGGTGCCGCGCGCCTGCGCGATTTCCGTGGCGCTCTTGCCGAGGCCTGTGAGTTTGGCGTGCAGGGTGGGCGCTTCCTCTTCGCGGATGACGCGCAGCAGCTCCATCAGTCCGGCCTTGCGCATGGTGGAGGAATCGAACGGTACGGCGCCTACCAGCAGCTCGTAGAGCATGACGCCGAGCGAGTAGACGTCGGACGTGGCGTCCACGGTCTGGTTCAACGGGTCGGCCTGCTCGGGGCTCATGTACTCGGGCGTTCCGACAAACTGGCCGAGTTGGGTGAGCATGGGGTCGCCGCCGGCGCCGCCCTGGTCCACCGCTTTAGCGATGCCGAAGTCGATGACCTTGGCGATGGGGCGGCCGTCGATCTCTTCCACCAGCACGTTGGTGGGTTTGAGGTCGCGGTGGATGATGCCTTTCTGATGGGCGTGCTGGACAGCCTCGCAAATCGGCAGGAAGAGTTTGAGACGCCCGGCGGTGTTCAATTGACGGTCGTCGCAGTATTTCGTAATGGGCACGCCGTCGACGTACTCCATGACGAAAAACGGGCGGCCCTTTTCCGTAACGTTGGCGTCGTAAACCCGCGCGATATGAGGATGGTCCATCATCGCGAGAGCCTGCCGTTCGTAGGCGAAGCGCGAAAGGACTTGGCTCGAGTCCATGCCGGCCTTCACTACTTTGAGCGCAACCATGCGGCGGATGGGTGCGGTTTGCTCGGCACGGTACACGGTACCCATGCCGCCTTCCCCGAGGACGCACTGGATCTGATAATTTCCGAAGCTGTCGAGTTCGCCGGCGGGGGCCTGCGAGGTGGCGGCCTCGAAGGCGACCGTCGCCATTGTCATCCCGACGGTCGGCAGGTTATCCGCCGGCCGGCACCGGCCGCACACGCCATCGGGGCTCTCCAACGGACTGCCGCACTGCGGACAATGACGCGTAGGCATGCTCGATTACCCGATCCAGTAAGTCTATCAAGGGATTTCGGAGTCGACGCGGCGCGCTAAGTCGGCTTACAGTTCGAAGGAAATGCGTCAGGCGTGGCGGCCGGAGGGTAAAAGTTACCCGGCCTGAAATGAGTCGACGTTTGTTTCTTGCGGAAAACGGCGTTGGCATTCGGAATGCAGCTGATCGGGTTCCGATTTTCCGCAGTAAGAAAAAACACTCAGGAGACCAACCGTGTGGAGTAAAAAAGACGAAACCGGAACCCCGCAATACCCCGAACCCCCTCGCGCTGGAATGCCGGCGCACACCGGAGGGGCAACCCCGATGGCCGTGCAGACTACGCCGCGAGCCGTCGGCGTCACTGCTGGCACCGCCACAATCGGGGCCGCAATGCGTATCAAGGGCGAAATCCACGCTCGCGAAGAGCTGATGGTGGATGGCGATGTGGAAGGCGTGATGGAATCGGAAAGCCTGCTCACCGTCGGTCCCAATGGGAAAGTGCGCGCGAACATCAAAGCGAAGGACGTAACGATTTACGGCAGCGTTCACGGAAACGTGGAAGTGACGGGAAAGATCGCCATTCGCGAGCAGGGAAGCCTGATCGGCAATATCAAGAGTTCCGGCATCAGCATCGATGATGGCGCTTATTTCAAGGGCAGCATCGATATCACCCGTCCCGACCCGAAAGCGGCAAAACACGAAGCGAAAAACGAACCGCGAATCGTGGCTCACGCCAGCTAATGCCGCGACCGCATGATCAATTACCTAGCGTCTCGAAGCATTGCCCTGCCAATGCCTTGCCTCAGGATGGCCACTACGGGGATTTCACGCGGTCAGCTACTTAGCCTTCAGTGGCCGTTGGGCAGTGCTCAATCCAGGTGTGGCTGCCCGCCACCCAACTGCTCGATGGCAGACTGGAGGCCTAGTGCGCGCACGAGCCGAGCCAGGGAATGAGGATGGAGGCCGAGAATCGCGGCGGCCCGCGCGTGGCTTCCGCCCTGCGTGTAGGCCTTCAGCACCAGTTCGCGCCGGGTTTCGTGGATTTCGCGATGATAGCGGGGGACCAGGTCTTGGGGCGCGTCGCGGCCGGGCAGCACCGCCTCTGGAAGATCTTCGGGGAGGATTCCCTCGGTGGAACCCACAGCCACCGCGCTTTCGATGGCGCACTCCAGTTGACGCACGTTACCTGGCCAATCGTAGCGCAGCAGGCAATCGCGCGCCGCGGCGGTGATACCCAGAACGCGGCGCTTCTGGCGCGTGCTTTGTTCCACGCGAAAATAGTTGGCGAGGAGCGGGATATCCTCCCGCCGATAGCGCAGCGGCGGAATTTCGACGGATAGCACTTTTAAGCGGAAGTAGAGATCCGGCTGGAATGATCCCTCGCCGACGGCGGCGGAAATGTCGCGCCCCGTGGCCGCGATTACCCGGACATCAGCCGTGGCCGCGGCGGCTGAGCCCAGCCTTTGGAACTGCTTGTGGTTCAACAGGCGCAGGAGTTTGGCTTGCAGCTCCACCGGCAGGGCCCCAACCTCGTCCAAAAAGAGGGTGCCACCTTCGGCCAGCGCGAGCTTTCCTTCTTTGCGGTCGACCGCGCCTGGAAAAGCGCCCCGCTCGTACCCGAACAGTTCGCGCCCGAGAAAGGTCTCGCTGAGCGCCGCACAATTCACTGCGACGAACGGCCTGCGCGCCCGCAATCCGGCATCGTGCAGAGCGTGAGCCATCAACCGTTTGCCTGTGCCGGGTTCGCCGGCGATCAGTACCGGTCCATCGAGCGGTGCCACCTGCGCGACGAATTCCAGCACGTGCCGAATCAACGGCGTCTCACCCACCACGGGATAACGCGCCGCGGTAGAAGCGGCGGCCGGCGGAGCGGGACCCTCATCGAGCAAAAAGGTGAACACCGAAGCGCCCACCGCAATCTGATCCCCGTGGCACAGGGTCCGCTGCTTGATGGGGATGCCGTTTACAAAGGTGCCGTTCTGGCTGTCGTGATCCGTAATGACGAAGCTGTCGCCGGCGCATTCTATGGTGCAGTGGTGGCGCGAAACGCTGAGATCGGCCTGCGAAAGGGTGTTATCCGGTTTCCGGCCTATGGAGAATCGGCCGTCGGCAATGGCATACGCCGAGCCTTTCAGGGGTCCATCGATTGCGACGAGTTGAGGAATCACGGTGTCGCTAACGATTATCGGGTGCCGGCAGGGCTGGAAACAAGCAGACCGTCATTCCGCGACGTCGGTGTCCTGCGCGAAGTACAATCCCACTGCCCGGTCGATATTGGCGCGGGTCATGCGGATGGCGCGCCCTTCGTATTCGCTGATGGCCTTCACCAGACGATAGATATCGTTGGGGTAGCAGGCGCGCAGGAACTTGTTGCCGGAGGCCGCCACGCGCTGCCGGAGGTATTCGGCGCACCCCGGCTCGCAGGGCACCTGGTGGGCCTGCGCGACGCGATGGAAGATCTGATCGAAGACCGCGGCGCTCACGTTGTCCACCAGCACCTTGGTCTGAATACGGCGCAGGAAGGCTTCATCCGCAAGGTCGCGCGGATTCATGTTGGTGGAGAAGACCACCATCACTTCGAACGGGACCTGGAATTTCATGCCAGACGACAGCGTCAGGTAGTCCACGCGGCGGTCGAGCGGCACCACCCAGCGATTCAGGAGTTCGCGGGGGGTTACGGTTTGGCGTCCGAAGTCGTCGATGATCAGAATCCCGTTATTGGCCTTCATCTGGAACGGTGCGATAAAGCAGCGCGTGGATTCGTCAAGTTGCAGCTCCAGCATGGACGAAGACAACTCTCCGCCAACCGTGATGCACGGACGCTTGCAGACCGCCCAGCGCGGATCAAGCAATTCCTCGTCCGAAGGCACGGCCTGATGCACCACCGGGTCGAAAAGAGTCACAATGTGCCCGTCCACTTCCACGCAATACGGCACCAGCACAGTGTCGGTATACACGCGCAGGATGCGTTCCGCGATGCTCGTTTTACCGTTGCCCGTGCCGCCATAAAGGAACAGCGACTGATGACCGATGAGCGACGGCCCGAGAGCATCGAGCAGGTTGTCGGGCAACACCAGATCGCTGAAGGCCTGGCGCAAACTCTCGCGGCTTAACTGGATGCGCGCGGTTTGCGCTTTGACCACGCGGTGGTACTGCTGGATCGATACTGGGGCCGGCCCGACGTACATACAAACCTCGCTTCGGGCGGTGGCTAAGTTGCGTCCGGACGACGTGAGCGAGAAGGCATAATCGTTTCCGACCATTCCCTTTACGTCGAGGATCTGCTGCTGCCGAAATTGATGAAACATCGTTTCCAAAACCGGAAACGAGAGCATCAGCTTCTCATGGAGCGCCGCGAGGGTGGCGGAACCATGCAGCCAGAGGTAGCGCAGGAACAAATCGGCCACCATGGAACGCGGAATTCCCAGATCTTCGATTCGATCCGGAAGCGTCGGCCGAATGTCATGTAACTGCTCTTGTTCCAAAATGGCTGGGGATGGACTCATAGCAACACTCCACCGGATTCGCGAACAGTATCACCGAAACTGAACTATACAGGGAGATTAGATCGCTGGACAATACCTCATTAGTTAGCGGGAGCTGGCCCCCCCTGCGCCGGTGTTCCGCCGCTTATATACTGGTGAGACCGGGTTCCGCCCTATGTTTCTCCCTCGAACGTATCGATTGCTTGTGGTTCTTGCCGCCGCTGGATGTTCGGCTTGGACGGGCTTATGGCTGGCGCGTTCCAGACCCGTATCGGCGCAGTCTACTTCCGTTGGACCGGGGTTTGTGGAGTTTGAAAGCGGCCAGGTGCGCCCGTTGGCGGAATCCGCCGATGGCACCACCTTATTCGCCGTAAATACGCCAAACGACACGCTGGAGGTTTTCGACCTGACTTCCGGCTTTCCTGATTTTCAGTTTCGCGTACCGGTGGGATTGGAACCGGTAGCTGTCGCGGTCCGCGACAGCACCGAAGTGTGGGTTACTAACCTCCTCTCGGACAGCGTAAGCATTGTGAGTCTTACGGGTACCCCTCACGTAATTCGAACCCTCCTGGTAGGCGACGAGCCGCGAGATATCGTCTTCGCCGGAAGTCCGCAACGGGCGTTTATCACGACGGCGCACCGTGGTCAGCAGCGGAGCGATCCCTCCATTGCCAACATTCCGGGGGCGGGCGATCCGCAATTAACCACCGCTGGCATTCCGCGCGCCGATGTTTGGGTCTTCGACCCGGCGAATCTCGGGAACACGATGGGCGGTACGCCGCTCAGTATTTTGAGCTTCTTTACCGACACGCCGCGCGCGCTCGCCGTAAGCCCCGATGGCAACACCGTCTACATGGCCGGATTCAAGACCGGCAACCAGACGACTGTGGTGCCGCAGGCCAGAATTTGTCCTGGTTTTCAGCCGAGCACACCGTGTACTCTGCCCGATAGCACGGTCAGCCCCGGCGGCAATCCTGGTCCTGCAACGGATTCCGCCAAAGAGCCAGCCCCGGAAGTCGGCCTGATCGTCAAATACAACAATGCCGACGGCCACTGGGAGGACGAATTGCATCGCTCCTGGGACGGCTCCGTGCGTCTCACCCTTCCCGACACCGACGTCTTCGCCGTGAACGCTAATACCCTCGTCCAGACCGCGGCTTTCGCGCACGTCGGCACCACGCTTTTCAATATGGCCACCAACCCAGTAAGCGGGAACCTGTACGTCTCGAATACCGACTCCGTGAACAACGTTCGGTTCGAAGGGCCGGGGATCTTTGGCGGCCATACCGTGCAAGGCCACCTGGCAGAAGCGCGGATCACGGTAATCTCGGGATCGACCGTATCACCACGGCATCTGAACAAGCACATCGATTACAGCGCGCTGGCGGGATCTGCGAATTACGACCCGACCGCCAAAACCCACAGCCTTTCCATGCCGACGGGAATCGCTGTAACGAAGGACGGCAAAACGATGTATGTGGCGGCCTTCGGATCGAGCAAAATCGGGGTCTTCAGCACCGCCGGAATCGAACAGGATACGTTCGATCCGGTGACTGACAGCGCGAATTACATACCGGTAAGCGGTGGGGGAGTGAGCGGAGTGGTGCTCGACGAAGCCCGGGACCAGCTCTATGCCATGACGCGTTTCGACGACGCGGTCAAAGTCGTGAGCCTCGCCAAAGGGCGGGAAATCGGCCAGCGGAGCATGCCCAATCCGGAACCGGCATCGGTGGTCCGCGGCCGGCCTTTCCTTTACGACGCGACACATTTTTCAGGCAATGGAGAGGCCGCCTGCGCCAGTTGCCATATTTTCGGCGACAAGGACGATCTGGCGTGGGACTTGGGCGATCCCGATCAAGCCATTACCACCAGCCCCATTCCGATCAACCTCAACGCACTCTTTAACCAGGCCCTTCTGCCCCTCGGCCTCACCGGCGTCGCGACGCCCGTAAATGGAAACAATAACCTGGCGACGTTCCACCCCATGAAAGGTCCGATGACCACCCAGACCCTGCACGGTCTGCGAAATTCCGGCGCCATGCATTGGCGTGGCGACCGTTCGGTGGGACCATACGGCACCGACGCTTTCGATTCGAATGTTTCTTTTATGAATTTCGGCCCCGCATTTCAAACCCTGGTGGGCAGCCCAAACCAGCCCTCTCCCGAACAGATGCAGCAGTTTGCGGACTTTCAATTGCAGGTGTTTCCGCCGCCCAACCCGATTCGGAATTTGGATAATTCTTTGAATACCGCGCAGCAGACCGGGCAGGCATTCTTCCTCGGTCCGCGGCCCGCCGATGGCATCGTGCTGACGAATCTCGACACGCTGCTGGGAGCGCCGGCGTCGTTCACCTGCAACGGCTGCCACACGCTCGATTCCTCCAGCGGGTTTTTCGGCGCGGGCGGAAATCAAAGCTTCGAACAACTCACACAAACGGTGAAGATCCCGCAACTGCGCAATCTTTATGACAAGGTGGGGATGTTCGGCACCGCCACGGTCCCGTTCATCACCGCGGCGGACAGCGGTCCGACCGGAAATCAGGTCCGCGGCTTTGGATATTTGAACGATGGGTCGATCGATACCGTGTTTCGCTTCTTGAATGCGACGCCGTTCGTTCCCACCGGCAACTCGGGTTTCCCGCAAACTAATCCCGACGACACGCGCCATGATGTAGAGCAATACTTGTTGGCCTTCGACAGCGATCTGGCACCCATCGTGGGCCAGCAAGTCACCCTGACCAGCACCAACGCCGCGGTAGTGGGACCGAGAATCGATCTGCTGATACAGCGGGCAGGGACTCCCTTCGTGTCGAAGGCTCTGAATGGTGCCGTGAAGGAGTGCGATCTGGTGGCGCAAGTAGCACTGAACGGAAGGATAATGGGGTATCTATATGATCCGGCGGCCGAAAATTTCGTCCCGGCTGACGGGTCGGCGCGCGTTTCCGACGCCGCGCTACGCTCGCTGGCGGCAACTCCCGGGCAAGAGATCACGTACACGGCCGGCACGCCCGGTTCGGGCTCGCGACTCGCCTTCGGTCACTATCCGCCGGTGGAACAGCGCCGCTGGCCTACGCGCGCGGCTCACTAATTCAATTGCGACGGGATAGCGCACGCGTCGACAGCGGCATCCAACGGCGCGCTGCTTCGCTCGGCGGTCTCTTCGTCGGCATTCCACAGCAGATGGAGCAGGCGCGCCGCCAGGTCGTGGGAGCAGAGGCAATCGGCCTCGGTAATGACCTGTTCGCGCGTCTTGCCTTCCCAGGCGAATTGCACGCGGACCGGCTCGCAGTCTTCCGTCACCCACGTGCCATTCTTCACGTCGGTGAGTTCCAGGGGATCTTCGCTGCCGGGAATCGCTACGCGAATCTTGTTTTCCGTCCGCGCGAGAAGGAAAGCTTCCGTTCTGCTGCCGTCTGCGTAAATAAGAACCATGTCGAGTACCGCCTCCAGGTCAAGAATGCAACATCCGGCGCGCAACTACCAGTGCCCTCTGTACTTTGGGCGTACCGTGACGCGTCCAACCAGGATCCCGAGAACTCTCATAACCTCGGTTATCAGGCGCTCGCTGAGAAGTTCACGTTTTGTACTAGGGCTGCGGCGGTACTTCGCCCCGGTTTCAGGACTACCATCACTGCGCAAATCATGGGATAACGCGGTTAGGGACTTCCGCCATGAAATTTCGTCAATTCGCTCTAGCTTGTGAATGCGGCCTGGTTCCCACTCGCCTCCGGCAGGTCGGGCTGTCAACGGACCACCAACTGGTTATTCACTGGTGGTGCATCGGATGCCGAAAGGCGATGTACGTCGTCAAGGATCTGGCGGAGTGCTGGGAAGAATCGCCCAGCGCCAGCGATCCCGACATTGTGCCGGCCCGGGCGTACGATGCCGGACTGCACCGGCACGACGAGAAGTTCCTGCATGAAATGGGCATTTGCTTCCCCGGCGACAGCGACGAGCACTAAGCTCTGCGATCATGTGGGGTAGTGTCCCCGGCCCGAATCAGCATTGCCGCCACTTTAACCCTGCTGGGCGGCGCCTGCCGTAGCGGTCCGCCTGCCGCCATCGATCCGGCATTGGCTGCCTTGGTTCCACCTGCGGCAACCATTCTTGCGGGCGTGAACCTCGCCCACCTGCGCGCATCCCGGATTCGCCCGCAATTTCCAACTGCCGCAAAGGCTCTTCTCGATTCGCTGGGCTCCGCGCAATCGGTTCTAATTGCGTCGGATGGCGCTAAATACCTGGTGCTCACGCGCGGCGCGACGCTGGCGGGCGCGACTTCGCTTAGCGGCGGAGTGGCGGGGGCGGGATCGCCGGATTGGCTGGGCGCCCGAACCGCCGGTAAAAACACTCTGCTGCCACAAGCCGAAACGCTCGCCGCGACGGCCGACATCTGGGTGGTGGCGGCCGGCAATGCCAACCTGCCGGTCGGCGGCAATGGCGAGAACCTGAACAATCTGCTCCACGCGACCCAATACACCACGCTGATCGTCCGGTTGGATGATCGCGTCGCGTTGGAGGCAATCGGGACATGTTCCGCCGACCTGGCGGCGCGCCACCTGGAAGAAACGGTGCGGGCCTTTATCGGCATTGGCGCAGGGGCAACGGCGCGACAGCCGGATTTATCGGGAGTGCTACGGCGCGTGCGCGTTACGCGCGACGGCCGCGCCGTCCACGTGACTCTGGCGATCGAAGCGGCGCAATTGACGGCGGTGCTGAAGCTGTTCGGAGTGGGGTCGTGACGTCCTTACAAGAGGCTCCCCGCTCTGATTCTGGCGAGGAGTCTCTGCCGGGGGGCGTCACGCGAAAGCTCCATGGTTCATGATCGGTCCTTGCGCGTGAGCCACTCGAGAACGTCGGGGACCGACAACTTCCATGGTATCCGTCACGAATCCTGATTTATCAATCAACGCCCCTCAACAACTTCACCTGGTTCAGCCAGGCATTGATGTAATCGACGGCATCGGCGTTGTCGGTGTCGATGCTGCGGGTGTAGTCCTGGATGGCCTGCCGGGTCAGCCCGGCATCGCGGCCCTTCCAACCGAGGTCCCGTTGCTCGACATGGGCCAAAGC